>Ga0306868_1001515_pt1 | contig 12184 bp, 9 predicted proteins | sample AntRauTorckE6832_FD_190411 | JGI IMG/M metagenome (GOLD analysis project Ga0306868, IMG submission 190411) | Saline lake microbial communities from Rauer Islands, Antarctica - Metagenome Torckler E6 #832 (v2) (version 2) | ecosystem: Environmental > Aquatic > Non-marine Saline and Alkaline >... | reverse complement strand
CCAGAAGTTGTGATTGTAGTACTGAAGCCATCAGGATAACCCGCTTCTGCTAATAACTCTTTTGCCATTTCAACATTATATTCATAATCAGATGCTTTATAACCTAACATAGATGGTGCAAGAACAGATTTTGCTTCTTCTCCAGCACCTTCAATAGCCACTGTCATGATTGCATCTTTATTAATTGCATAGTTCATTGCTTGTCTAACTTTCTGATTTGTAAATGGTTCTTTTTCATTATTCATTGCAAAAAAGTCTACTCTTGTAGAGGCTTTTTCATATAATTTTAAATCATCAGCCTCTTCAATTTTATTCATATCCATTGTTGCTAATTCCTGAACTACATCTACTTCACCTGTTTCTAAAGCAATGGTTCTAGAGGCACCTTCTGGAATGACTCTGAAAGTGATCATTTCACTTTGACCCATATTGTCAGCATCAAAATAATCTGGATTCTTTTTCACAACAACTTTATCGCCAGAAATCCATTCAACAAAAGTATATGGACCAGAACCGATTGGATTCTTAAATTCGTCACCTGATTCAACATATTCTTTCGGTAAAATTGAAGCGCCTGCATGTACTAAACTATATAAGAATGGTGCAAATGCTGTTTTTGTTGTTATCTTCACTGTATAGTCATCTACGATCTCAATGGATTCAACTTCCGCTAATACATGTTCAACCTTTGGTTGTTCAATTGATCGCTCTAAACTAAATTTTACATCTTCTGATGTCATTTCATTGCCATTATGGAACATAACGCCTTCTTTAATTTTGATAACCCATTCAGTATCAGATGGTTGTTCCCAAGATTCCGCTAAATCAGGTACATATTCAAAATCTGTATTTAATCTAAACAAACGATTAAATAACAAGAATGAAACAGCTTCTGATTTCGTATCATTATGCCCTTGAGGATCTAATGAAGTAATATCAGAATTAAGTGCAATGGCAATATCCTTTTGTACTTCTATCGCTTCTTCATCTTCCTCTGCCCCTTCAGTAGCTTCTTCTTCATTTTCTTCCATAGAAGCTTCTTCTGTTGTTTCTTCTGGTGCTTCTTCTTCAGCCGGAGATGAACAACCAGCTAACATACCTACAACTAACGATAAAACTAACATTAATACAAATACTTTTCTCAACATTTTTACCTCTCCCTTTCTATTCTTTAATATATATTTAAAAGGTATTACCTTTTAACCACTAAAATTTTTTTATAAAATCAACTAATATTTCCTCTAATTGTTTTACAGATTCTATTTCAACATATTCATCATCTCCATGCCAATGTTCACCCTTCGGTCCAAACTCAACAATAGGAATGCCTTTTTCGGCATAATATCGTCCATCGGATCCACCATGTTGTGCTGTAAACTTGACATCACTATCGGGTATTACTTTCTTTAAGGACCCACTTAATTTCTGGATATACTTATTCTCTTTAAGTCCGTAAACGCCAGGTTCAATAGATTTTATGATTATTTCTCCATCGATACTATTGGTTATCTTTTCAATTATTTCATGAGGATTAATATCTGGAACATATCTAATGTCAAAGCCCATAACTGAGCAATCAGGTACCCGGTTATAAATATCCCCACCATTAATAAAAGCTAAATTAACAGATGACTTTTCATAATATTCTGAACCTTTATTTAAAATCTTAAGGCTTTTAATTGCTTTATAATTTTCATAAGCTTTAACGATTGCATTTTCTCCTTCCCAAGGTCTAGATCCATGAGCTGATTTTCCTTTACTAATAACATCTATTCTAATGATTCCCTTTGCCTGAATAGATATACTTAGATTTGTTGGCTCTGTACAAATAACAAAATCACCAAGATATCCTTTTTCAACCAAGTGTTTTGTGCAATTCATCCCTCCAATTTCTTCATCTGTCACTAATTGAAGCATTATTTTACTACTTAAATCTTCATCTTTTAATCTAATAATGCTTTGAATCATAGCGACACAACCGCTTTTCATGTCTGCAGTACCTCTTCCTATTATTCGATTTTCTCTTTCAATTGGAATAAATTGTTCGTCCTTGCCTGAAACAACATCCAAATGCCCATTCAACACTAAAGTTTTTTTTCCTTTTCCTATTGTCGTAATATAACTATAGTACCCATTGTTTTCAATGATTTTTCCATAAATATCATAACTTTCTAAATACTTTGAGATAAATACGATTGCTTCATTTGCTTGTTCAAGTGATGAGGAGCGAAAAGTTACTAATTTTTTTAATAAGTCCATAGATTTCAACGATTACCTCCCCTTTAAATGTAAATTAAACCAATCTAATAATTCTTCATATCTTTTATGTTTATTACGCGGTTTTCCTTTGACTGCTAAACTATGACTTTCATCTGTAAAAAGACATAATTTTGTAGGAATTCCATGATAATTCAAGGCATTAAACATATTCAATGATTCCGTATAATTACATCTATAATCTTTTTCGCCATGAATGAATAAAGTAGGAGTTTTCACTTGATCTACTTGATAAATTGGTGAATTTTCAATATACTCCTTTTTATTATTCCACGGTGTATCTTTGTTACCCATGTATTCAAAAATATATTCATGTCCAATATCTGATGAAGTAAATGCTGTCATTAAATTACTAATCCCTCTTTCAGAAACAGCAGCTTTAAACTTACTTGTATGCGTAATAATATAATTTGTCATATAACCACCATAGGAACCACCAGTAATACCAAGTTTATTACAATCTATAGATGGATAAAGTTCTAAAACATAATCAGTAAACTTTATTAGCTCTTCATAAGGTGTCGAAGCAAAGTTTCCACGTATATTAGAAAAACAATCTCCCCTACCATCAGACCCTCTAGGATTCATGTAGAATACATAATAACCTTCCGATGATAACAGATGCATGTCAAAGGAAAAAACAGATGTATACATCATTTTAGGACCACCATGTATAAATAATATACCCGGATATTTTTCTTCGGGTTTCAGATTAACTGGTGGTATCACCCATCCATCATAATCTAGATCATTAATTTTAAAATTAATTTTTTCCGACTTAACAGTTTTAAAATCCTCAAGCCACCTATTGTGATTTGTTAGTTTTTTATTATTTAGATACAATTCTTGAAGTTCTTGATTTTTTACACCAATATAATAAACACCTTCATCAGAGATTATGTATTCATTAATCATCATCGTATTTAAAGGGATTTCTTTAATTGATTGATCTAAATCAATTTCGTAAAGCATCTCATTATTTCTTTTGATTAATTTCATATAAATCTTATTATTATATTTTTGCATCATTTTACCATTATAAAAGAATGCATCTGTTATTATACTTGGGTGTTCATTGCTGTATTGTGTACCAAATCCATATTTTTTTACTGCATTTATCTCACAATTAATTCCCATTAACTCTTGGTTCTGATTTCGACTTTTAATTGATAAATCAATTGCCCAAACTAAAATAATTTGTCTATTAAATGAAAGTACATTTCCTATACGAAAATTTTCACTCAATAGCAACTTCAATTCATCCTTTTCAAGATCATACATATATACCGCGGCATTTGAATAATGAAACCTAGTATTTTTTCTAGCACTAAACACGATCCTATTATTTTTAGTATCAAAATCAATTTCTTCAATGGTCAAATCCAAAGTTGACAACAAAGTAATACTTTTCCCATCAAGGCTAGATTTAAATAAACTTGTCAATCGGTCCCCTTTTAAACCTTTGCTTTCTATGAAAAAAGGTGAATTAATGCTACATTTATAGGGAGCGTCTGTACTAGAATTCTGAACTTCAGTTAAAAAATAAATGAAATCATTAATAATTATAAATTCCATTAATTTAAAAGGAAAAGTTGTTACCTTTATTATTTTTTTTGTATTTATTTCATAGCTGTAAAGATTCGTCATATTATTTTTTATCTCTTTTAAAATAATATGATGCTCAGCAAAAATATAATCATCGACTTCAAAAGGTGTCTTAAGTATTTTTTTTTGATCTGATTTTTTATTAAATAAAATTATTTTTTTTATATATTTATTTTTCTCATAATCCAATTCATTTTGAGAATATAAAAAATACTCTCTGGATTCATCTGCTTTTAGATTATTTAAAATTTTATTATTAATAAAACTTTTTGGATTAAGGTTTTCCATTTTAATCACCTCACCTATTTATAATGCAATTAACATTCCAAATATTAACAATATTTAATATTTGGTTGATTTTATCTTCATAATCAAGTATTATAAATTTAAGAATTCATCTAAGGAGGTCCCAATGAAATCAATTGCAATTATATCTGATTCTGCTTTTAAAAGAAATCGACCCAGTAATGTTGGAGAAATTATAAAAAATAATATAAATGAAGTGCTTGCTGCAAAAGTTAAGATTAACAACTATTATATTGATGAGCTGACACCAGAAGTGGTTATAGCAGATGATTTAGTCATTCTTATGGCAAGAAGTCGCGTGTTAAAAATAAAAGAGAATGTACTTAAAACTGAAAATATTATTATCGCTAAACGAACCTTTTTGAAAAAATCAATCCATCAACTCTATAAAATCCCTAAAAATTCGGATGTATTAGTGGTAAATGACAATATTGAAACGGTACTTGAGACAGTTTCCACACTCTATAACATAGGGGTAAAACACATCAATTTAATCCCTTATGAGAAAAATAAAAATTATTCGCATATTGATTATGCCATTACCCCCTCAGAACCAGAATTTGTACCCGAGCATATTAAATATGTATTTGATGTTAAAAATAGAGTGCTAGATATACCAACAATGCTCTTAATTATTAACCATTTATCTATTGATGATAAATCCATTCATCAAAATTTATATAATTATTATCAGAAAATATTTAGTTCGAATGATGCAATTACTCAAAATTATAGCAATTTCATAACAAGAAGCGAAGAGCTTGATTACCTATTAGATTTATCCCATGATGGCATCTTACTAACGGACGAATTAGGAAAGATTCTTATAGGGAATAAGAAATTTAAAGAAATTTTTAACTTAAATGAAGCAATAGAAAATAAGCTTCTCCATCATCTACTACCTGAAATAAATTTTAAAGAGTACTACAATGACAATGTTCATAGTGATTTAATCAACTATAAAAAGAAGTATATTAATTTAGAAAAGAAAGATATTATACACATCACTAATGAAAAAAGAATCTATTTTAATTTCCAAGAAGTAACTTATATTAAAAAGCTTGAACAAAATCTTAGTCAAAAATTAAGACAGAAAGGTCACATTGCTCGATATACTTTCGACGATATAGTTTATCAATCAAATACAGTTGAAAAAATAATTGAAATGTCAAAGAAAATTGCTAAAACTGATTTAACAATACTCATCACTGGAGAAAGTGGTACTGGTAAAGAAGTCCTAGCCCAGGCAATTCATAATTATTCTTCAAGAGCTAAGCAACCTTTTATAGCAATCAATAGCGCTGCTATTCCTGAAAATCTATTAGAAAGTGAACTCTTTGGCTATTCAAGTGGTTCTTTTACTGGGGCTTCAAAAAAAGGAAAAAAAGGATTATTTGAAAAAGCTAATAATGGGACTGTTTTTTTAGATGAAATTGGAGATATGCCAAAGCATTTACAATCAAAGCTTTTAAGGGTACTTCAAGAACAACAAATAACACCAGTGGGTTCAGATAAAATTATTGATATTGATGTTAGAATTATTGCGGCAACCCACAATGATCCTTTAGAAATGATTAAACTTGGGGAGTTTAGAAAAGATCTATTTTATCGATTAAATGTCTTTTCCATTGAACTACCGCCTTTAAGAGAACGCATTGAAGACGTAACTGTCTTATTAAATCATTTTACAAATTTTAATTATACTTGTAGTACGACTTGCAAAAAATTTCTAACATCTTATGAATGGCCTGGAAATATTCGCGAGTTAGATAACGTTGGTAATTATATTAACACCTTAGAAGAAAACAATGAAATTACAATAAAATCATTGCCTAGTTACTTAATTAATCAACATAATAAAAAGACAGAAAATATTGGGCTGGAAGAATATTATGATGAAAGAAGTATTATTGAAGAAAAAACTGATTTTTCAATCTTTGTATCGATTTTAAAAGCGGTTAACTTTCTAAATTCCATTGGAAAAACTGCCGGCAGAAAGCATATTCAAGAAACACTTATGAAAAAATCCATTGAAATAAGAATTCATCTTTTGAGAAAAAACCTTTCTTTAATGAATGATTTAGGTTTTATCATAAGAAAAAAAGGTCGTAATGGAAGTCATCTAACAAAAAAAGGAGAAATATTTTTAAGAGAAATTGATTAACGGGATTAAAAATGGGATAGTAAACGGTATAAATATACTGTTTACTATCCTATTCTTTATATTACTAATTGAAAAATAATGATACTCACAATACTTGATATAATAACAATCACAACATTTAACTCCAAATATGACAATATAATTGCTATAATGCCGCCAATCATTGCCGAAAGTGTGGAATTCGTTGCAGTAATAATCCCTGGAAAAATAAGTGCTGCCAATGCAGTATAGGGAATTAGCTTCATAAATCTTTTGGTAAAACTATTTTCTTTCAAATCATGAATGAATACAAATGGAATTAATCGAGGGATATAAGTAACAATAGCCATACCGATTACAATATAAACTAGATTATTCAATAGCATTAACCTCCTCTTCAAAGAAAAAAGCACCTAAAGCAGAAGAAATTAGAATTGTAATAATCACGCGCCAGCCACTTGAAATATTTTGACTGATCACAGGTATAAAATATAAAACACTACTGGTTACTACACTTATACCAGTAATAGTAAAAAGTACCTTCTTACCTTTAATATTTGGTACTAATAATGCGATAAACATAGCATAAAGAGAAATCCCCATGCTCGTTTGTATAATATCTGGTAATGATGCACTTAAATACAGACCAACAATTGTACTTGTAACCCAAGAAAGATAGGCAACAATATTTATACCTAAAATCCAAGCATCGCTCAACTCTTCTTTATCTGCCATAGAAATATATGCAAATGTCTCATCAGTTATCCCAAAGGCAATAATAGGCAATAATTTCTCGTCAGCCTTTTTATGAACTCTTTGACTTAAAGAAGCACTCATGAGAAGATGCCTTAAATTAACAATAAATGTCGTTAAAACAATTTCAACCATACCTATACCCGTACTCATTAAACTAACTGCCATAAATTGACTTGCGCCAGCATATACAATTAAAGACATAAGTATCACTACTTCATTTGGAATATCTAATGCCTTAGCGATTAAACCAAAACTTATGCCAATAGGGATATAGCCAATAGAAATATGACTCCCTTTAATAATACCTTTAATAAATCTACTTTGAAATTTCATAATCCTCCTACATTGACTTTTTAAATATTATAACAGAATTGTGAAAAACATTCATTGATTTATTAATTAATCTTTCTTTTTTCTAAATCAATATAATCTCCCCTAGACATATTTAATCGATTACCTGTCCGTTTAACCCTTCCTTCTATACAAAATCTACAATGCTCTGGCTGGTCGTCAACACAAATTTTGTTTTCATAAAGTTCATATTTCTTTCTAACTTCCATAGGCGAAATATTTGGCATAACAACATTACAGCCGGCTAACAAGGCTTGTTCTCTACCATAATCATCTATGGTGCCAACAGCTGTTGTTGCAGGTAATAAAACTTTTGGTAATATTAACCGTACCAATGACAACATCACTAATGTATCCATTAAAGAACCGTTAGACGCACCTTTTAATGGTGTCTGATTATGGGTTAAATAAGGGCCAATACCAACCATATGTGGTTCTAACTCTTTCAAAAAAAGCAAGTCATCAATCAAATCTCTTTTTTTCTGTCCCGGGGATCCAACCATAAACCCTGCACCGACTTGGTAACCGATGGCTCTTAGTTCCTCTAAACAATTTTTTCTACTTTGAAATGTCATATTTTCATGAAGTTTACTATATAATTCTCTATTGGCTGTTTCATGTCTTAGTAAATATCTATTCGCACCAGCATTAAAATATTTTTTGTAGCTTTCCTTTGATTTCTCACCTAAAGAGAGTGTTATTGCAACATCATCATATAATTTTCTAATATCTTTTATAATCGCAGTCATACGCTCATCAGTAAAATATGAATCCTCTCCACTTTGTAGTACAAAAGTACGATAACCTAAAGCATATCCTTTTTTACAAGCATCAATAATTTCTTTATGGCTTAATCGGTATCTATTTACATTTTTATTGTCTTTTCTTATACCACAATACAAGCAATTTTGTTTACAATAATTTGAAAATTCTACTATTCCACGAATGTAAACATCTTTACCGTAATATCTTTCTTTCACTCGTGAAGCCGCATTTGATAAATATTGTCTATTCTCTTGAGTAATGTTATTTAATATATATAAGTAATCCTCTGGTGTGCCTACATTATTTTTTTCTAAAGCGTCTACAATTTTTTTAAAATGTTCATCGACTGTAAAAGTAGTAACCATTTTTCCTCCTAAATAAAAAACTTCCCTTAGGGAAGTTATACACATAGTAAACTATAAAATAGTCTATATTTATAACTGCCTAATAACAAAGATTTCTCTCGACTGTTAGGGGTTAATTTAAAATAACAAATAAGAAATGAATCCACACTAATTATTTGATACTCATATAATATCATATACTATTTTATTGTCAATAATTTATCAATCATATTTTAGCTTACTCTAGGCAATCGTAACTTTGTTGCGACCAGTCTTCTTACTTCTATACATTAAATGATCGGCACGCTTGATTACACTTTTTAAATCATCACTTTTTTTAGCCAATGTACCACCAACGGATATTGTTGCACTAATGTTTTTATTTTCAAATCTAATAACAGAGTTTTCTACTAACATACGAGCTGTTTCAGCGATTCTTTTTAAAGCTTTGTCATTCACACCACTTAAAACGATAATAAACTCCTCGCCACCCCATCGACCAGCAATATCTGTCTTACGGATTGGTTGATTAAGTGTATTTGCAACTGTCTTAAGCATTTCATCGCCAACATCATGGCCATAGTCATCATTAAATTTTTTAAAATGATCAATATCAATAAACAAAACACCATAACCAATATCTAATGTTTCAAAGTCATTAATTTTATTTCTGATGACTGATTCAATTTTTCGACGATTAGATAAGTTAGTTAGTTGATCCCGTAGAGCTAATTCTTTTAGTCGTTCAATTTCATCATCGGAGATATGGATTTCCTTTGATAATACATTAAAAATTTCAACGGCTCCAATTTCTTGATTATCTTCATATAAAGGGAGTGTTTTGACTTTAATTTTAACCCGGTGTCCCCTTTTATGATGTAAGTATACCTTAGACTCACGATCTTTTGAGTCCTCAATGGTTTTTTGAAGGGGACAATCACCTAGACACAATTTTTTTCCGAAATCATCAACATGGTTTAATATATTGTCATAACAATGGGAACCCACGACTGTTTTACTGTCAAAACCTGTAATTAACTCAGCACCTTTGTTCCAAAAAGTAATTTTACGGTTTTTATCAACAAAATAAATGCCCTCATCAATTTTATTTAACATTAATTTATAAAATGTATCATTCATTTAAAACCTTTTTTTCCCAAGATAGTATTCTATTACCCTTTTTATACCATCTTCAAAACTAGTTTTTAAATCAAATCCGAATTCAGTTTTTATTTTTTCATCAGAAACATTATAAAAAAAATCATGACCTTTACGGTCTTCAATGAATACTACTTCTGATTCACTTTCTAACTTATAATCATTTTTTAAAATACTAGTAATTTCATTGACTAAATCAATATTTGTTGCACTATAACTTCCTTTAATATTATATATTTGATTGCCTTTATTCTTAACAATTGAGTAAATTCCTCTGCAATTGTCTTCTACATATAACCAACAACGCTTATTCATACCATCGCCATAAATCCTAATCGGTTGGTTATTAATATAAGATGTAATTATTTTAGGAATAAATTTTTCGACGTTCTGGTTTACCCCATAATTATTCGTACTTCTAATAATATTTGCCGGATAATCAAATGTATTTATATATGATTTTATTAAAAATTCTGCACTCGCCTTTGAAGCAGCATATGGATTCATAGGATTCAATAAACAGTTTTCATCAAAGACTTCTTTTGAATCTTTAAGTGTAGACCCATATACTTCATCCGTTGAAATTTGAGTAAAAGAAGTATTGTCTAGACTTTTCTCTTCCCAAACTTCCTTTGAGACCGATAATAGGTTTTGAACACCTAAGACATTTGTTTCTACAAACTCTTTTTGTGATTCAATGCTTCGATCCACATGGCTTTCTGCAGCAAAATTAATGATTTTATTAATATTATACTTGATTAGAAGATTTCTTATTAAATGAGCATCACGAATATCTCCTTCAATGAACTCCACATTTGAATTTTCTAAAACATCATCTAATCTTCTCTTATCACCAGCATAGGTTAATTTATCTAGGATTACTAGTTGACAATCTATTTCCTGTTTAATTAAATAACTAATAAAGTGAGAACCAATAAAACCTGCACCACCTGTTACTAAATATCTATTCATTGTACCGCTCCTTAAAAAACATATGAATTACATTAATCACCTGAGTAACATCATCAATTTCTAGAAGATTATGAAGGGGTAACCTTAATAAAGTTTTGCTTCCATCAATTGTATACTTATCTTTGCCAACAAATTCTCCATAAACTTTACCAGCCTTTGAACTATGCAATGGCACGTAGTGGGTGGTCGTTTGGATTTTCATAATTTTTAAATATTCTTTTAGTTCTTTATGAACCAATGGGTTTTTAAGTTTAATATAAAACAAATGACCATTAGTAGTATTTTCACTACACTTTTTTTGGCGATATAAATAATTCTTACTTTCTAAGCTTTCTAACCCTATATAATAATATTCCCAAAGCTCTCTTCGATAACTATTGATTTTATCTAATGCTTCTAGTTGAGCATACAAAAAAGCTGCATTGGTTTCGCTCATAAGGAATGATGAACCTAATTGTTGCCAAGAATAAAAATCTATTTTATTATTAACAAAATCATATCGATTGGTTCCCTTTTCTTGAATGATTAGGGCCGGATTAATAAATTCATCGTTATTAATGATCAACGCCCCACCTTCGCCACCAGAAGTTATGTTTTTAGTATCATGGAAACTGATACAAGATAAATCTCCAAAACTCCCAAGGGGTTGATTCTTATAAGAAGCGCCTATGCCTTGGGCATTATCCTCTATTAAGTATATTTCCTTTTCTTTTAATAGTGGTAATAACTTATCAAAATCTACAGAAAAACCACCATAATTAACGACAACAACTGCCTTGGTTCGTTGTGTGATTGCTTTTTTAATTGCCTTAATAGAAACATTCATTGTTAAAGGTTCCACATCAACAAACTTAATTTTAGCACCGCGTAGAGCAAAAGCATTAGCTGTGGAAACAAAAGTATATGAGGGCATAATAATCTCATCATTTTGATTAACATCTAATAATAAAGCAGTCATTTCTAAAGCGCTAGTACAAGATGGCATAAGCATGGCTTTCCCACTTATTCTTTCTTCAAGTTTCTTACAAACTTTTTTTGAGTAAAAGCCATTCCCATGCAATTTCTTTTTATGCATAGCATCCTCTATGTATTCAATTTCTTTTCCTGTATAATATAGTTCATGAAAATTAATCATTGTAACATCCCCCATTAAAAGCTAAAGTCCGTAGCATCACACTACGAACTTTAACATTATATCATAAATTTAGTTTTATCTTAAATTATTGAACAACAGGATAATCTTTATTGCTCCATCCAAGTGGTGCATTAGCGCCAACGCCCATACCACCATTAAGTGATACAGCATCGTAACCTAATAATCTTAAACCTGCTACTGTTTGACCCGCTGTCTGTCCTGAGTAACAATAGACAACAATTGTTTTATCCGTTGGTAAAGTATCAAATGATGCTTCCATACCTTTACCCCAAGGGATTAACTCAGCACCTTCTATATGGCCTTCATTATAAGCGTCTTCTTGACGAATAGATAATAAATAGAAATCTTCTT
>Ga0306868_1001512_pt1 | contig 12196 bp, 13 predicted proteins | sample AntRauTorckE6832_FD_190411 | JGI IMG/M metagenome (GOLD analysis project Ga0306868, IMG submission 190411) | Saline lake microbial communities from Rauer Islands, Antarctica - Metagenome Torckler E6 #832 (v2) (version 2) | ecosystem: Environmental > Aquatic > Non-marine Saline and Alkaline >... | reverse complement strand
TTTAAAACCACGGGGGAGGAAATTTAGATGGATGTACTTAAAAATTTCAAAGAAAAAGCAGCTTCTAATTTAATGACAATTGTTTTTGCAGAAGGTGATGATGAAAGAATTGTTCAAGCAGCTGCAAAAGTTGAAGCTGAAAAAATTGCTGAGATTGTGATTCTGGGAAACATAGAATCAATTAAAGATTCAGCAGCTGAATATGGGGTAGATTTAGATGGTGTAGAAATTATGGATCCTGAAAATTCTGATTACATAGCAGAATTCCGAGAAGAATTTTATGAATTAAGAAAACATAAAGGGATAAGCAAGGAAGATGCTGAAAAAGCAATAAAAGATCCACTATATTTTGGGACAATGATGATTTATACCGGAAAAGCAGATGGAATGGTTGCTGGTGCTGCTAACGCGACAGGTAATGTTTTAAGACCTGCTTTTCAGATTGTAAAGACAGCAGAAGGCATTTCAACAGTTTCCAGTGCGATTATAATTGTTTTAAAAGATAAATCATTTGGAGAAGAAGGAGCAATGGTCTTTTCTGACTGTGCTGTTAATCCAGCACCTAATTCAGAGCAGCTGGCCGAAATTGCAGTCGCTACTGCAGATACAGCTAGTAGTTTGTTGGATTTTGATCCTAAGGTTGCAATGCTCTCGTTTTCTACAATGGGCAGTGCCTGCCATGAAAATGTAGTTAATGTACAGCAGGCAGTAAAAATTGCTCATAAAAATGCGCCACATTTAAAAATTGATGGAGAAATGCAGGTAGATGCAGCTTTGGTAGAAGATGTAGCAAGAAGAAAGGCACCAGAAAGTGATATAGCAGGTAAAGCAAATGTTTTAGTTTTTCCTGATTTGCAGTCAGGTAATATTGGTTATAAGCTTGTGCAGAGGCTGGCTGGTGCAGATGCAGTTGGTCCTATTTTACAGGGACTGGCAGCACCAATTAATGATTTATCTCGCGGATGCTCAGTTGAAGATGTAGTTAACTTAACAGCAATCACAGCAGTACAGGCTCAAAATAAATAAAATTTATAGGGGGAGAAAAATGAAAATACTTGTTATTAATAGTGGTAGTTCATCTTTAAAGTATCAGCTGTTCAATATGGAAACAGAAAGTGTGCTGGCTAAGGGGTTAATTCAGAGAATAGGAATTGAAGATTCATTTTTAGAATATGAAAATGGTGAGGGAGAAGAGATTGTAATTGAAAAAGATATTCCTACACATAAGGTAGGAATTGAATTATTAATTAAAACCCTATTATCAAAAGATCATGGAGTGCTGGAAGATATTGATGAGGTTGAGGCTATTGGTCACCGAATTGTTCACGGTGGTGAAGCATTTGCAGAATCAGCTGTGCTTGATGATCAGTCAATAGAAAAGCTGGAAAAAGTTGCAGATCTGGCACCTTTACATAATCCACCAAATATTATGGGAATTAAGGTCTGTAAAGAGCTAATGCCTGATAAGCCACAGGTTGGAGTTTTTGATACTGCTTTCCATCAGTCTATGCCTGAGAAAGCATATATTTATGCTCTACCGTATGAATATTATAAAAAATATGGTGTTAGAAGATATGGATTCCACGGTACCTCCCACGGCTTTGTTGCTAAAAGAGCAGCTAAAATGATGGAACAGCCATTATCTGAACTTAAAATTATCACCTGTCACTTAGGTAATGGGGCCAGTGTGGCTGCAGTTAAAAATGGTAAATCTATCGATACAAGTATGGGTTTGACTCCTTTAGAAGGTTTAGTGATGGGAACCCGCTGTGGAGATATTGATCCAGCAATTATTCCATTTATCATGGATAAAGAAAATATGTCTGCATCTAAGATGGATGATGTTTTAAATAAAGAAAGTGGACTTTTAGGAGTTTCTGGTGTCAGCAGTGATTCCCGTGATGTTGAAGATGCAGCAGCTGAGGGAAACCATCAGGCAGAGGTTGCACTTGAACTCTTTAACTATCGAGTTAAAAAATATATTGGAGCTTATACAGCTGCTATGGGTGGAGTTGATGCTATTGTCTTTACAGCTGGTATCGGTGAAAATTCAAAGGAAACTCGTGCTGGAGTATTAGAAGGACTTGAGTATTTAGGTGTTGAAGTAGATCAAAAAGCTAATGACTGTCGCGGAAAAGAAGTATTTATTTCTACAGCTGATTCTAAGGTTAAAGCAATGATTATTCCAACAAATGAAGAATTAGTCATTGCCAGAGATACAATGGATTTAGTCAATAAGTAAATTTCTTCTTGACAGTTTAGGCTGCTTTTTATATAATAAAACGTGGCTATTTACAGGGGTGATCAAATAAATTGTATATAAACCTCAGCGATTTAAAAGAAATTGGAAGTAGAAAACAGCTTTCGCTGGAGCTTGAATTTCACAATCTAGAATTTGTTAATCGTGAAATTGAAATAGAAAAAACAATTGAGCTTGAGCTGGAAATTTTTAATACCAGTGATTCTTTTGTAGTAGAAGGAAATTTAAAAGCTGAATTGATTCTCAGCTGCAGCCGCTGTTTGCAAAAATATAGTTCTCCAATTGAGTTGGATATTTCTGAAGATGTATTAAAAAGTGAAATGGAAGATGAGGAAGAACTATATTTAAACGAGATTGTCGTGGATAATATAATTCTAGCTCTCCCCATGAAGCCTCTTTGTTCTGATAACTGTAAAGGGATTTGTCCCGAATGCGGTCAGGATTTAAATGAGGGTGATTGTGACTGTGAGGTAGAAGCAGTGGATCCACGTCTGGCAAAACTTAAAGACTTTTATAATGATAATGAAGATGAATAAATAAAGGAGGTGTATAGGATGGCTGTACCAAAGAAACGAACTTCTAAAACGCGTAAGCGTAAAAGACGTACTCATAAAAAATTGAGTGCTCCAAATCTAGCAGAATGTTCAAACTGCCATGAAAAGATTTTACCTCATCATGTATGTCCTGAATGTGGGCATTATGATGGCAAAAAGGTGAGCGGAAAATAAAATCTTGATGTTAAACAGAGATCTCTAATCTAGAGATTCTCTGTTTTTTTCTTGCCATAAACTTGCAATTGACCGACGGTTGAGATATAATGTTTTCCAAATGACATAGAAAAAATTTTTGCTTTTTTGAGCCGGGAGGCGGCAATATTGTATAGAATAGCTGTTGATGTTATGAGTGGAGAAAACGATGCTTCTGAATTAATAACAGGAGCTCTAAAGGCCTTAAAAGAAGAATCAGAAATAGAATTGACCCTGATAGGGGAATATGATATTATAAGCGAAGAGTTAGCAAAAACTGACTTTGATTCGAAAAGGCTTAAGATTGAAAATGCAGACCAGATTATTAACATGGATGAATCACCACTTAAGGCACTGCGGAAAAAGAAAAATGCTACAGTAAATGTGGGAGCAAAACTTTTAAAAGATTCCAAAATTGATGCTTTTATTTCTCCGGGCAACACAGGTTCAGTTATGGCAGCTGGTTTATTAAGGGTTGGTCGGATCAAAGGTATTTCCAGACCGCCGATTGCTATTCAATTTCCTGCTGTTAATGGAAGCACTTTAGTTCTGGACAATGGAGCTAATACTGATTGCAGTCCTGAAAATTTACAGCAATTTGCTTTGATGGGACAGCTTTATGCAGAAAATGTAATGAAGATTGAGAATCCGAGAGTTGCTCTTTTAAATATTGGGGAAGAAAAGAGTAAGGGTAATAATTTGAGTAAAGAAAGTTATAAAATTTTAAGCAATGATCAGAGAATCAAGAATTTTATTGGAAATGTTGAAGGTAGAGATATCTTTAGTGATCAGGTTGATGTAGTTGTGACTGACGGCTTTGTTGGGAATGTTGTTTTGAAAACAACAGAAGGAGCGGCTTCATTTTTTCTTGATTTAATTAAAGAAAGTTTTCAAACAAATTTAAGATCAAAAATTGCTGCTTTGCTTTTAAAACCCTATCTAAAAAAAGTTTTGAAAAAAATTGATTATAGACAGTATGGTGGAGCGCCTCTGCTTGGAGTTAAAGGTGTTGTGATTATTAGTCATGGTAGTTCAGATGCAACTGCTATATATAATGCTGTTAAAGCCGCTAAAAACACTGTTAAAGAAGATATAGTATCATTGATTAAAACTGAGTTAGAAAAGAATGAGGAGTTGGAATAAATGGCATTGAAAACAGAGCTTTGTGATTTACTAGAAATTAAAAAGCCAATTATTCAGGGAGGTATGGCCTGGGTTGCAACAGGAGAATTAGCTGCAGCAGTTTCCAGTGCAGGTGGTCTGGGTATAATTGGAGCGGGGAATGCTCCTGCAGATGCAATTGAAAAAGAAATCGAAAAAGTTAGAGAATTAACAGATAAACCATTTGGTTTAAATATCATGTTACTTTCTCCTTTTGCCGATGATATAATAGAACTGGCTATAGAAAAGAAAATACCTGTAATCACAACAGGAGCTGGAAACCCGGGTAAACATGTCAAAAGATTTCAAGAAGTGGGATCTAAAGTTATACCAGTAGTTCCTTCGGTTGCTCTAGCTAAAAGAATGGAAAGACTTAATGTAGATGCAGTTATTGTAGAAGGAACTGAAGCCGGGGGTCATATTGGGGAACTGGCAACTATGGCGCTTGTGCCTCAGGTTGTTGATGCAGTAGAGATACCTGTTATTGCTGCTGGTGGTGTTGCAGACGGAAGAGGTTTAGCAGCTGTCATAGCTCTAGGAGCAAAAGGGGCACAGATTGGAACAAGATTTGTTTGTTCAAAAGAATGTACTGCTTCTGAAGAATTTAAAAAAGCTATTGTTGGAGCTAGAGATCGAGATGCTGTTGTCACCGGCCGGAGTACGGGACATCCTGTTCGTAATCTGAAAAATAAACTGACCAAAGAAATTGATAGGTTGGAAAAAGAAGGTGCAACTTCTGAAAAAATAGAAGAGCTTGGGTCTGGTAAATTAAGAGATGCTGTAATTGATGGCGATGTTCAGGAAGGTAGTGTGATGGCAGGACAGATTTCTGGAATGATTTCTGAAATTAAAAGTGTAGAAGAGATCATAGAAGAAATTATGCTTGCAGCTGAAAACACAATTAGAGATAATTATAATTTATTGAAATAATAGATTAGTTATTTAAATTTTATATCAATTAATAATTATTAGTAGAAAAAAGGGGTGTCAAATTTGATAAACCTTAATGATAAAAAAGTATTAATCACAGGTAGCTCCAGGGGGATTGGAGCTGAGATAGCTAAAAAGATGGCTGCTTTAGGGGCTGAAGTAATCATTAATTATGCTCATTCTAAAACTAGAGCCGAAGAGGTAAAAAGTGAGATTGAAGCAGCGGGCGGTAAAGCTCATCTACTTCAGGCTGATGTAAGTGATATTGATCAGGCAGCAGAATTGGTTAAAACTTCCTACAAAAAAATGGGAGGCCTGGATGTTTTAGTTAATAATGCAGGTATTACCAGAGATAAACTTTTAATGAGAATGAAAGAAGAAGATTGGGATCAGGTACTTGATATTAATTTAAAGGGAGTATTTAATTGTACTAAAAATGCGGTTAGATATTTACTCAAATCTGAAAATGGAAAATTGATCAATATATCTTCAGTGGTTGGTGTCAACGGTAACGCAGGTCAGGCTAATTATTCTGCTGCAAAAGCTGGAATAATTGGTTTTACAAAATCTATGGCCAAAGAACTGGCCTCAAAAGGCGTCTGTTCAAATGCAATAGCGCCAGGATTTATAGATACAGAGATGACCGATGAGTTAAATGATAAAATAAAAGAAGGAATAATTGAACAGGTACCTTTAGCACGTTTTGGTAAAGCAGAAGAAGTAGCTGATTTAGCAGCTTTTTTAGCATCAGATAATGCAAATTACATAAATGGTGAAGTAATCAAAATTGATGGTGGCATGGGAGCCTAGCGCCGCCCTCGATGGGCAAGTGCAGAGTCGACCATTCGGAATAAGATGAAGGCTCAGCGTGACGTGCTCAATGCACAAATGCTAAGTTATCTATTTGTTAATAAAAGAAAACTTAGCGAAAGGAGGTGAATGAAGTGGAAAATATCTTAGATAGAGTGATTGATATTGTTGCAGAAGAATTAGCAGTTGACAGAGATGAAGTTGCCGAAGAATCTTCATTTATAGAAGATCTTGGAGCAGATTCTTTAGATGTGGTAGAACTAGTAATGGCTTTTGAAGAAGAATTTGATGTAGAAATTCCTGATGAAGATGCAGAAAATATTCGCACAGTTGATGATGCTGTAAGTTATTTACAAGATATTCTTTAAGTATTAATTAAGGATGAAGCTCCCTCTGTGGAGTTTTCATCCCTTTTATTTATTCTAATGGATGGTGAGATATAAATGGGACAGTTATTTAATAAAAGAAAAATCAAAGACTTTGAAAAAAGTCTAAAACTAGATTTTAATGATAAATTATTAATTCAGAGAGCCTTAACTCATAAGTCTTATCCTAATGAGAACAGGCGACTTAATTTAAAGGATAATGAACGTTTAGAGTTTTTGGGAGATTCTGTTTTAAGCCTTTCTGTCAGCACCTATATTTTTAATAAATTTTCTGATTTTCCAGAAGGAGAGCTGGCAAAAATGAGAGCAGTTATTGTAAGTGCTCCAATTTTAGCAGAAGTTGCCAAAAGAATTGAACTCGGACAATTTCTTTTCCTGGGCAAGGGAGAAGAAATGACAGGAGGCAGAGAAAGAGACTCTATTTTAGCAGATACTATGGAAGCAATTTTTGGTGCTTTATACCTTGATCAGGGTTTTACAGCAGCAGCTGATTTCATACTGGAATTACTGAAAATAGATATTATTAATGTGGCAGAGGGTAATCATATTCAGGATTATAAGACTATGCTGCAGGAAGTAATTCAGGAAAATGGTAATAACAGACCGGAATATGAAGTGGTTGATGAAGAAGGTCCAGATCATAATAAAATATTTATAGTTGCTGTAAAACTAAATGAAGATAATCTTGGCTCCGGACAGGGATCAAGTAAAAAAGAAGCTGAACAGGAAGCAGCAAAAGTTGCTTTAGAAAAATTAAATAAACTTGATTAGTCAATTGGGGGACAGTATAATGTATGCAATACGAGGAGCAATTAGTGTTCAAAAAAATACCAAAGAAGATATAATTAAAGCCACAAAAGATATAATGCAGAGCCTGATGCAGGTTAATGAACTTAAAAATGAAGATTTAATTAGTATTATAACGACAACAACTGATGACCTAACAAAGGTATATCCAGGGCAGGCATTAAGAGAAATTGGGTATAATTTAACTCCAATTTTATGTATGCAGGAAATGAAGGTTGAAAATAGTGGTCAAAAAATGATAAGATTATTAGTGCACGTTGATGGAACTAAAGATAAGTCAGAGGTTAAACATCAATATTTAAAAAAAGCTAAGCAATTGAGACCTGATTTGACTGAATAAATATAATTATAAAAGGTGATGTGAAGTCAATGGAAAATGTAGTGGCAATTGATGGCCCAGGTGGAGCAGGTAAAAGTACTATTGCTAAATTACTGGCCAAAAAACTAAATTATATCCATCTTGATACAGGAGCAATGTATAGAGCTGTAACTTTAGCAGCTTTAAACAGTGATCTTGATTTTAATGTCAAAAATAAATTAGTTAAAATGGCAGAAAATCTTGATATTACTTTTGATGAAAAAGGAGAAATATATCTTAATGGTAAAAATATCAGTGAGGAAATTAGAACAGCTGAAGTAAATAAGCATGTTTCAGAAATAGCTGCAATTAAGGGTATAAGAAAAGTTTTAGTAGAAAAACAGCAGCAGCTTGCTCAGAATAATAAAGTTGTAATGGATGGAAGGGATATTACAACAGTTGTTTTACCGGAGGCTGCACATAAATTCTTTTTAACTGCTTCTCTAGAAGAAAGGGCCAGCAGGCGTTATCAGGAAGTTAAGTCTAAAAAGAAGGATGTTGATTTTGAAAAAATAAAAGCTAGTATTGCCCGCAGAGATAAATTAGATAGCGAGCGAGAACATTCTCCATTAAAAAAAGCAGAAGATGCTGTTTTATTGGATACAACTAATTTATCAATAGATCAGGTTCTTGACAAAATGATAGCAATTATTGAAGGTGAATCCCGATGAAAAGAATTATCTATCAGGCTATTAGATTACTGCTTTTAGCTGTGTTTAAAATATTTTTCAGAATAAAAGTTAAGGGTAAAGAAAATATGCCTGAACATGGTGGAGTAATTGTAATGTCAAATCATATCAGTGCCTTTGATCCTCCATTACTGGCAGCTATTTTTTCAAGACCAGTCAGGTTTATGGCTAAAAAAGAGCTTTTTGAAAATCCAATAATTCGTTTTGTTTTATTTTTAGCAGATGCTTTTCCAGTTGATCGGAGTAAAAATGATATTACTGCTGTTAAAAAAGCACTTTCTCTTATCAAAGAAAAAGAAGTTCTCGGCTTATTTCCTGAAGGCACGAGACATCCGGAAGGTAAGCTTGGAAATCCTAAAGCTGGTTCAGTAATGCTGGCAATTAAAAGTGGAGCTCCTATTTTGCCAGTAGGAATAAAAAACGTTAAAAGTAACGGCAGAATTACAATTAATATCGGAAAGTCTTTTAAATTAGATCAATTTGCTAAAAGAAGATTGAGCAAGGAAGAGAGAAAAAAAGCTGCTCAACTTATAAAAGATAAGATAAAAAATGAAATTGACTATAAATAATAATTATCATTAAACTAATTATTTGTATCTTTTTTTAATTTTTTTTGATTCTAAGCAGGAATTTAAAGATTTATAGAGAAAAAAGTTTAAGAGGTATCCTGTTTATTTTAAGTATCTACTGTTTATTTGTTGTTGTTGTGCTGGAAGGAGGTGAAGGTTCTGGAAGTTATTACAGCAGAAGAGGCTGGATTTTGTTTTGGTGTACAAAGAGCTATTGATATGGTTCTGAAAGCAGCCAGTGAAAATGAAGATTCAGATGTTTATACACTGGGGCCGCTGATACATAATCCACAGGTTGTAAAGAAATTGGAAGCTCAAAATGTCAAAGTCGCCTCTTCACTTGCCGAAATTGATTCTGGGATAGTTATTATCCGTTCTCACGGAGTAGCACCGGAAATTATAGAAGAGGCAAGAGAAAAAAATCTAAAAATTATAGATGCTACCTGTCCCTATGTTAGAAATGCTCAAAAATATGCCAGACAGTTGGTAGATGAGGGCTATCAAACCTTTATTTATGGAGATCAAGATCATCCAGAAGTACAGGGAATTTATGGGGCAAGTAAAAAAAAATCTATAATAATTAGTAAAAAAGAAGATTTAAATTCGATTAAGCTGAAAGCAAAAGTAGGTTTTGTAGCTCAAACAACAAAATCTCCTGAGTCTTTTCGGGATATTATTAATTTAATAATAACAGAAGTTAAAGAGCTAAAAGTTTTCAACACTATTTGTAACACTACAGATGTACGTCAGTCTTCAGCCAAAAAAATAGCTGAAGATGTAGATATAATGTTTGTAATAGGGGGTCATAATAGTGCTAATACTAATAGGCTGGCAGAAATTTGTGCGGCCACTAATACCCCTACTTATCATATAGAAACAGCTGCTGAAATTAAGAATGAGTGGCTGTTTGGAAATAATAAAGTTGGAATTACAGCTGGAGCATCGACTCCAGGCTGGTTAATAAGGGAGGTTGTTCAGTTAATGAACGAAGAAAACAAAGAAGTAAATGTTGAGTCAACTGAGAACGTAGAGGAGAAAGAAGAGCAAGTTGTAGAGGAGGTAGAAGAAACAATAGAAGAGACTGAAGAAACAGCAGAAGTGACTGAGGAAACTACAGAGGAAAAAGAGGCTGATAACAGTGAAGAGGTAGAAGAATCTGCAGATTTAGAAGTAGAAGCAGAAGAAGATGCTGAAGCTGAAGAAGAGGCTGAATTTAAATATAGCGATAATGATATTGCTGATTTAAGAAAAGGTCAGAAAGTTACTGGTACTGTAGTTGAAATTAATGACAATGGTGTTTATGTTGATGTTAATTATAAGACAGATGGGTTTATTCCATTACGCCATTTAAGCCATCGTCCTGTTGAAGATGCTCATGATATTGTGAGTATGGACGAAGAAATTGAAGTTGTTATTTTAACTTTAGAAGATGATGAAGGTAATATGGTTTTATCTAAAAAGCAGGCAGATTATGAGCAGGCCTGGGAAAAAATTGTTGAAGCATATGAAAATGAAGAAATCATTGAAGCTGAAGTTACTAAAGAAGTTAAAGGTGGTCTGGTTGTAGATGTTGGAGTAAGAGGATTTATCCCTGCTTCTCATGTAGCAATTGGCTATGTTGATGACTTAAGCGAATATGTTGGTCAGACTATGCGTCTTAAGATTATCGAAGTTGAAAGAGATAACAATAATGTTGTTCTTTCTGCTAAGAAAGTTCTTGAAAAAGAAAGAGCAGCTCAGAAAGAAGAAACTTTAGCCGCTCTAGAAGAGGGACAAACAGTAGAAGGTACAGTTACAAAGTTAGTTGATTTTGGTGCCTTTATTGATCTCGGCGGAATTGAAGGTCTGCTTCATATTTCAGAAATGTCATGGGGTAGAATTGAAAGTCCTGCTGAAGTACTTTCTGAAGGTGAGAAAGTTGAGGTTAAGGTTCTTGGAGTCAACAAAGATGATGAAAGGATTTCTCTTGGCTTAAAGCAGCTTTTAGCAGATCCATGGGAAGAATTTGCTGACAAGCATTATGAAGGAGAAGTTATTGAAGGTAAGATTACTAAACTTGTTGATTTTGGTGCCTTTATGGAAGTTGAAAAAGGTATTGAAGGTTTAATTCATATTTCTCAATTATCACACCGTCATGTTAAAACTGCTGATGAAGTAGTTAATGTTGGTGATGTAAGAGAAGCTAAAATTATTAATATTGATGCTGATCAAGAAAGAGTAGGATTAAGCTTAAAAGAATTAGAAGAAAAGCCTGAACCTAAAGAAAAATCAAGCAGCAGTTCTCAAAGTTCAAACAGAGGTAGCAGTAATTCACAGAGTAGTGATGATAATTCATCATCTGGTGGAGCTACTATTAGAGAAATTGTTGGAGATATTTTTGACCAGGGTGAATAATTAAAAAAGCACCCGCTGTCCATTTTGATGGGCGGCGGGTTTTTTTACGCTTAGTGCAGATTATTGCCTAATTGTAGTAAATATGATATTATCAAGCTTACAGGAGGTAGAAGGCTGATGGTTAAAATAGAAAAGATTATTGCAAATTCTACCGCTGATAAAGCAGGTTTGAATTCAGAGGATAAACTGATCACTATTAATGGTCAAAAAATAAATGATTATATAGATTATTTATATCAAATTTCAGAACCAATTATTAAACTGGAAATTGAGACCAAAAATGGTGAAAGGAAACATATAGAATTGCAGCGTCAACTTGGAGAAGAATTAGGCATAGAATTTAAAGAAATTGTATTTGATGGCTTAAAACAGTGTAAGAATAACTGTATTTTTTGTTTTGTAAAACAACAGCCTAAAAATATGAGAGAGAGTTTAAATCAGATGGATGATGATTATCGATTTTCTTTTTTGCAGGGTAGTTTTGTTACTTTGACAAATCTGAAACAGAGAGAAATAGAAAGAATAATTGAAAAAAATTTAAGTCCAATTAATATTTCTGTCCATACAACTAATCCTGAGCTAAGGGTTAAAATGATGAAGAATCCAAGAGCAGCAGAAATAAATAGACTGCTTAGATTATTTCAGAAAAATAATATTCAATTTCATACTCAGATTGTACTCTGTCCTGAATTTAATGATCGGGAAGAATTGGATAGAACATTGAAAGAACTTCTGGATTTTCATCCTCAGCTATTATCAATTGGTATAGTGCCGGTTGGACTTACCAAATATCGTGAGGGATTGGCTGATTTAAGGATCCTGACCGAAAAAGAAATGAATAATTCTTTAAAACAGATAAAAAGCTGGCAGCAAGAAGCTAAAAAGAAATATGGAGAAAATTTTATTTATGCTGCTGATGAATTTTATTTGAATACTAATACAGAGCTTCCAGCTTATAATGAATATCACGATTTTCCGCAGCTGGAAAATGGGATTGGTCTAACTGTTTTAATGAATGAAGAAATGAAAGAGATTAAATTTCCCGAATCTTTAGCCGAGAAGCAAAAAGTTGCAATTATGACATCA
>Ga0306868_1001510_pt1 | contig 12209 bp, 22 predicted proteins | sample AntRauTorckE6832_FD_190411 | JGI IMG/M metagenome (GOLD analysis project Ga0306868, IMG submission 190411) | Saline lake microbial communities from Rauer Islands, Antarctica - Metagenome Torckler E6 #832 (v2) (version 2) | ecosystem: Environmental > Aquatic > Non-marine Saline and Alkaline >... | reverse complement strand
CACAGTCAGTCCTGCAAAGCTCAAGAGAATGTACAAAGCAGAAACCACAGGCAACAAGGCTGAGTATAATAGAATCAAAACAGAACTACTGAGAGAGTATAGAAGATTAAAAGCTAATGAATAAGTGCCACGAGCCTTGATATTACGGGGATATCCCCCACTTGCTCAAAAAGTGGCTTTGAAATATAGGCACCGGAGATGGATACACAATTTATATATCTCCCAAAAAATCTAAAAACTGTGTAGTCAAACCGAAGGGGAGGTGTAGTAGTGAACGCAAGAAAAGAGCTAAAAAAGCAATTTTTATTAAAAGATAGCGATATTAATCGAGAAAAAGCAAAAATAATTAATAGTTTTAAAAAGTTAGAAATTGAACAGGAAAGATTAAATGCTGCAGCCTCTTTGATTGATAATGCTGCCTTTATGGCGGCCACTTTAAAGGAATTGCAAAAATTAATTAAAGAAGTCGGTCCAGTTAGCCACTATTCCAATGGCGGCGGTCAATATGGAACTAAACAGTCTGATGAAATCAAAACTTATTTATCAATGATCAATAAATATAATTCAGTTATGAAGCAATTATTAAAAATGCTGCCAGCTGATGAAGAAACAGACGATGATATTAACATTATTGAGCAGTTTGCTCAAAGCAGACCAGATTAAAAAATACCAGGAGGGGTTAAAATGAGCAAAGAAACTAAAAGCAATTACTGGGAAGAAGAAAAGCCGCTTGAAATAAAAGAGGGTAGCCTGCAGCTTAATTTTTATGATCAGGCCAATGCTTTAAGTCTAAAAATGTTTTATTATAATTCTAATACCGATCAGGTTTCTGATTCAATTAAAAAAAGTTTTAGTTTAAGAAAGAAATATCTGCAACAATCTCCAGAGATTCTTTTAACTCTAAAAGAACTTTTTGCTGAATGGTATGAAGATTTAGAAGCTCAAAACTAATCAAATATAGCAGGCTGCTGCAATAATGCAGTCTGTTTTTTAATTCCTGGAGGCGATTAAATGAAAGAATCAGAGCTTGAATATTTACTTGAGTTGTATTTCTCAGGAAGGATCAACAGCAAGTTAGATTATTTAAAGCAAAAATATAAAGAGCCTTTTAGTGATGATTATTACTGCAGCTTAAAAACTCCTTGTCTTGATAAAGTCGGGAAAAATCTCACTAATAAAGTTAATGATCCGACAGGTGGAATTGCAGTTAAACTTGCAGATATTAAGTTATCACAGCGGCGAAACTATAAATATTATTTAAAGTTTTATCAAATTATGAACAAATATATTAAAAAGCTGGATAGATTTCTGGCCGATAATATGAAAATTTATTTAGGTTTAGTTGACAGCCCTTTATTTTTAAACGAGGAAAAGGAAGTTTTGCAGCACTTTGAGAAAATAAAAAAAATATTAATTAATAATAAAATTTTAGAAAAAGAAAAAAAGGTTGACCCTTATAAAAAAATTTTAGAAGAAAGCAAGTCTGAGCCTGAGGAAATAAAATTAGAGGAAACAGAATCAGAGTTTGATTTTGGATTAAGCAGATATGGTTTCAGATAATGATTAAAAAATTAGCTCTTTAAAGGGTAAAGTCCTAAAAATAGGAGGCCAGAGAATTAAAAAGCCTGATGAAATACCCACTAAGAAAAAACTTTTGCCTTGTAGAGCCTCTGTAATAGCCCGAAATGACAGGGGTTAAGCTAATTTTGCTGCAGGGTATTAAAACAGGTTATAAAATAAATAAGATTCCAATAATAGTTAAGGCCTTATTGATCCAGTTTAAAAGCTGGGTCTTTTTATATTTATGCAGGAATTACAGGTGTTATTGAACAAATAATAAGCATAAGAAGAATAATAATAATAGGAGGGGCAAAAATGGAGGAATTGACTATTAAAGCAGCTGCTGAATATTACGGCAAAAGCAGCTCCTGGATCAGAAAAAAGATTCTTTCAGGGGAACTGGAGGCAGAAAAACGGCCGTTTCAATACGGGGAAAGGTGGATCACCACAGAAAAAGCACTTGATCAGTTGGCTGCAGACTTAAAAGAACAGGCGAAAATTGAAAAAGATTCTATTAATATCAGGGAAGTTTCAAAGCCAGTAGATAAAAAAGAGTTTATTAATGAGCTGATAGAGGCCACAGAAAGCCGAAATAAGCAGTTGATTAATAATGCAGTCGATAATATTAATAAAAAGTTTGAACAGCAAAATGAGCTAATTATGGAACTCAAACAGGAGATTGAGCAGCAGAGAAAAGAAAATAATAAAAGCTTGGTGGATAAAATAAAAGATTTCTTTAATTGGTAGTTTCACAGTGGGACAAGCAGAAAAGTTAGTCCTCCAAATTTTGAACTAGTAGAATATTGTTTCACAGTGGGAGAATAAAACCGCTCCTCTCAAATTGAGAAAGCCAAAACCTGATCCTTCAGAATTTGGAGAATCAAAACTTGATCGTTTCCAGTGGGGAAAAACAAAGTTGATCCTCCAATAGTTGGACAAACGATTATCGCAAAAAGCGAGAAACAAAAGTTATTCGTGTCAATTTGACTCAATCAAAAAGAAAAAATAAATTTGATTGTTTGAAATTCCAACAATCGAAACTTGTCTATTTTAGAGCAAAAACGGCTAAAATTGGATAAACAAACATTTGCCAAAACCTTTATAAGCCTTGATATAACAATAATCTTGAAGGGTTGAAATATATTCGTAAAATCACAATTTTGCGATGATATAAAATAAAATAAATAAAATTTAAAAAACTACTTGAATTTATAACGATTAAGTTATATAATGGTATTAAGTTAATAAAGGAGGTTAGAAAATGAGTAAAAATTTAAATGCTTTAGTACCAGACGAGCTGCACACTAAATTAAAGATTCAGCTTGCAAAGGATAATTTAACTTATAAGGACTGGCTGATTCAACAAATTAATGATTATGTAGATCAGGAGGGGTAACTAATGGATTTTAAAAGAACCAGAGTTAAACAAATAATAACTGCCGTCAAAACTGTTAAGGATAGCTTTAAGCAGCTGCAGAATGAAGAAGTTGACAACATTAAGGAATTTTATCTGTTATCAATTGAAAGCCGTCTTAATATGATTCAGGACTATTTAGAATCGCTGAATAATTATCAAGTTGATGATCTGGATAAGCTCCAGACTGATTATAATAATTTATTGGCCAGATACAGAGGTTTGAAGAAAAGGCATAATAATTTAGTTGAGAATATCAGAAAAAAAAGGAGTTGAGTCAATGAAATTCTACATTAAAAATCTAACTAAAAGCGAAGGCAAGATTCTGCAGAGTTGGGGCAATCTAACAAACAAATGCAAGGTTAATTTTACTGATGTAGATGTCAGGGTTGATTATGAGCAGCCAGCTGATAAAGACAATATTATCAGCTATCTTAAAAGCAGATTTGATAAAAAAATATTAATAGCTGATTCACATTATAATAATATTGGTGTAGAAATAAAATAAGGAGGTGGTTTAATATGATTGAGCATTTAGAATATACTAACGAGCCGTTACAGAATGAGGCTGTTAACTTGCTCAAGGCATTAGGAGTTGATAAAAGTAAGGTTTGGTTGGTAGAGGTGCAAAACTACACAGAGTTTAAAAGAGTTTACGGACAGGCCACAGCTGATGATTATTTTAGCAGCAAAGAGCAGTTTATTATTTACTATCACGAATCGGGCAGCATTGAAACTTTTAACTTGTTTAATCCTGATGATCAGGGAGATTTTGAGGCAGCAGTTGAAAATATTGCAAGTTATTTAAGTTAGGAGGTGATTAAATGAGCGACAAGAGCAATTATGATATTATTCAGGAACAGCTGCAACGACAAAACCCGTTTAATAATTTAGACCTTAGTATTTTTAGAAGTTTGGAAATGCTTGATAAATTAGAAGACGAAAACGAAAAAGATTACACAAAAAAATATTTTATGAGAAATCAACACAAAATAATACCTGATTCAGAATTAAAATTTATTGATACTATAATGAAAATTAAAGAGGTTAGAAATTTATTAGTTATATTTAAAAAGCTAGAATATGATTATATGGAAGAACTTGGCGAGCAGCTGAAAGATGTTGTTAAACCAGAGTTAAAAAAAGAATTATTGCAATTAATTGAAAATGAATTAAATTAATAGGAGGGTTAAAAGTTGGAGATAGTTAAGGCTAAGTTTAATAATGCAGAAGCATTTGTTTACACTACTGAACGCGATAATAAATATCTAGCAGTCAGTAATGATTTGAAGAAATCAAGGTTAGAAGAAATTAAAAAAGAGGCAAAAGATATAAAAAATTATATCTGGATAAAAAGACATTAAATAAAAAAGGAGATTCAATATGTTATTAATTCAATTCGCTGATCTGGAAGGAATGCAGGCTTATTACACTAATTTAGGTCAGGAAAGATTGACCATTGATGAAAGTATAACTGCCGAGGAAGCACTAAAAATAGTCCGACAAATAGAAAAAGACAGGCCAACTCATAGTCAGCCCGTCTGCTGTGCTTAATACTGCAACTGTGATAAAATCACAACTCTTGGCCGAGTTTTGAGCAGTAAAAGCAACAAAATCAATTATTATGTTTAAATTATATCATAAATTCAGCTCCAGCGTAAAAACTGGGGCTTTTCTGTTAGCTTTTCAAATATTTTAATTTTTTTCTATTTTTTTTAATAAGTATGAGAAAGTTATTATTTAAGAGCATAAAGCAGTACAAAAACAAGATATAGACATAAACAAAGCTAAGGTTTTATATTAATACTAAACTGTTTATAAATAGCTTAAATTGCTAAAATAACGGTTCAATTTACCTGTTTAAAATGTTATAATAAACCTAATGAAACAAATGTAAAAATTATTGACTACAAATTTTTATTTAAACTTGTTATAATTAATTTAATCTAAATATTTTCAGCGAGGAATTTAAGCACTAAAAATAAAAAGATTATAAAAAGACGAAAGACAGCTAATCTGACGACCCTCCCACAAGTCCAGATAAAAGCTGCCTCTTTAACCTCTAACAAGCTACCTCCTAAAGTTTTTTGTTAGAAGTTATAAAATATTAAAGTCTTTTTTAGTTATCTCTAAATGTTTCTTAGAGCAACATTCTGTAACATTATGATATTACAAATAGTGATGTATTGTCAATAAAATTGAAGAAATTTCATAAAAAACTTTACAGAATGTGAACTTTATTTTACAGAATGTGCGATTAAATCAACAAATATAGCATAAAAATGAATATGAACAAATAATCAGGCTTGGGAGGGGTCAAAACTCTTTCAGGCCTTTTTTGTTTATCTAAAAATTAAAAAGGAGCGTGGAATTAATGGAAAACCCACTAAAAGAATTAATGCAGGAAAAAGGCTGGACTTACAGTGATGTAATAGTTGCTGCTGATACCTGCGAAACAACTATTTATAAGCATTTGCAAGGGTCAATGACTGAACCGAGCGAGAAAATATTAAAAGTAATTGATGAACTGGGTCAGGACAGAGAAGTTTTTAAAAATAGATACCAGCAGTTTAGAGATGAGAAAAGAAAAGAGCTTTTAAATAAATAGTTATCAGAGGCTTTAAAATGGCTTTTTAGCTTGTGGGAGGGTTAAAGGTATAAAACTATTGCTTTTATGATTGGAGCTGTAAACAGTGCAGAAATGAAAGGGGAATAACCAAAATGAGCTTATCAACATATGAAATTATAATGCAGCAGAAAAAAGAGGCAAAAAGGATTGCTGAATTATTCAGGGAAAGTGTCGTTTTAAAAAATATATTGAGTGATCATGATTTAAAAATTATGCTGAATGAGATTAAAAAGCACTTTGAGAAAAGTGGAATTGAATTTATAAAAAAATATCCAACTGACGAGGCTGTCAATGAATATTTAGTCTAAAATAATTGAAAGGTGGTTAAAAAATGCTATTAGAAAAAGAAAAAGGCCAGACTGTTTGCAGCAGTTCTGGCACAAATAAAAATTATCCTCCTGAACAAAGTATATCAAATAGAGGGGATTTTATAAAGAGTTTTTACAAAGATTTAAAAGGATTTATTGAAATTAGAGAAATATCAGAGGGAAAAGCTAAAACAAAATATTTTAAGAGTGTAGCAGAATTAAATAATTATGATCCACCGACTGACAAAAATATTTATATTGGAATGTTTACCCGAAAAAGGAAAAGAGGTAGGAACGAGGATATTAAGCAGAATCAGGCGTTGTGGCTTGATTTTGATGATAAAGACAGCTTTTACAGCTTTGAGTATTTAGTTAATTTAGAAAAGCTGCCTGAACCAACAGCTGTTATTAATTCAGGACACGGCCACCATATATATTATAAGCTAGATAAGCCAGCAGGCAGAGAAATAGAGCCTGTATTAAAAGAGTTGGCACGAAAGACTGTTGCAGATACCAGAGCAGCTGAACTGGCCAGAGTAATGCGTTTACCAGCAACAATGAATGTTAAAGACCCTGAAAAACCTGTTAAATGTGAAGTTTTAAAGCTGAATGATAAAACTTATAAGCTCAAAAAAATTGCAGAGTTATTAGGTGTCAAAGCTAAAGCAATGGAAAAGGCAGCCAGCGAATCAAAACAAGCTGCAGAGTCTTTTAAAATAAACTATGAAGGAATTATATCTGAAGTAGATTGGCCTTGCATAAAGTCGATTCTGGAAGGTGTAAAGGAAGGTCAGAGAAATTGGCTTTTAGGTAGAATTACAAAATATTTTAAAGAGAAAATGAATTTTAAGAAAGAAAAGACCAAAAAAATAATTTTAGTCTGGAATTTAAAGAATGATCCACCTCAAAAAGAGCAAGAATTATTGGCCAGCTTTAATAAATACTGGCATACAAATTATAACTTGCTGGGGTGCAATATAAAAGACAGCAAAGGCGAACCAATTCCGAGCCTGCAGCAAGTATTAAATAAACATTGCAATAAATCAGATTGTCCGATTCCTAAAACAATCAAAACAGGCGAAGTAATAGAACCAGCTGGGGAAGTTATCGGATATAATAACTGGCTTTTATATCATATCAAAGATATATCAGCATATGAATTAATAATATATGGTGTTTTGGCAGCTAATAAGCAAGGTTTAACTGCTAAAAGATGTTCTGAAATTATAGGTATAACTGAAAAGACATTTAGAAAATATGCTAAAAAATCAAAGTTTGTCAGCAAAAAAGAGGGGATTCAACAAAGGGGACTGGCTGATCTGTTCTTTTTGGATAAGCATGGAACTTATAATTTAAAAAGAACTAAGGTTAGTTATACAGCGATTAGATTTTTAAATAGTGAGTTGCATCAAGGATTAATTAAGGCCAGCGACATAAAACTTTATATGCTGCTAAGATACTTTAGGTTTAAAAGCGAAACTAAAGAGGCATATCCAGCATTAAAAACTTTATCAGAAAAATTAGGAACGAGTAAATCAACAGTTACTAGAAGTATTAAAAGACTAGAAAAAAGAGATATTATAGAAATAGACAGGGGAAAATATAATTCTAATTTGTATAAATTTAAAATAGTTTAGACTGTGAAGATCGCTGCAATATCAATTAAAACCTAAATCATAACCGTAAAAATGATACCCCACTTTCAGAAGTCAAGATACCCTACATTTTAGGAAGAAGGGAGTCTATAACCGTAAAAATGATACCCTATTGTATATAAGGTTTATAACTGTATTAATGAACTAAAAAAAGAATTAAAGATATTAGAGATAAAAAAAGAGGTGAATCAATAAATGCTAGCCAAAAAGTTTGCTTATAGATATACAAAGTCAGAGATTAAAAAACTGCTAAAAAGTTTAACTGTGTTAATCGATACCAGAGAAAAGAAAAATATTAAGATTCAGGGATACTTTGATAAAAACTGCATAGCCCATAAAAGCAAAAAGCTAGATTTTGGTGATTACTCTTTCCTTCTTCCAAAAAATGAAAAGCTAGGAATAATGAGAGATATTTATTTTAATGATCAGTTAGCAATTGAGAGAAAAGCCAGCCTGACAGAGTTAAGCAATAACTTTACACACGATCGCACTCAGTTTGAGAATGAGTTAATCAGGTCAAAGGGCAGCAATAGCAAGTTAATATTATTAGTCGAGAATGCAGCAGGTTACAGCGACATTATTCAGCATAATTACAGGACAAATTACAATCCTAAAAGTTTTCTGGCCACGCTGCACTCATTTAAACATAGATATGATTTAGATGTAATATTTTTAGATCATAGTTATTCAGGGAATTTTATTTATCACAGCTGTTACTACTGGTTAAGAGAATATTTAAAATAAGGAGCTGTTATTAATGGAAAATAGCAAAGTTATTTATTTAGATAGAGTTAAAACCAGCGAGAAAACAGAGATATTTATTAAGCAGTCAGATGAATAATAACTGAAGTTTCCGAAGTCCTTAAAAAGGGAGAGTTTGCTGACACGATTATGCGTGCGAGGTACCAATTAACTAATAGTCCATGATTGACCGAAAGGAGGTAAAACCCTATGAGTGAGAATAAAAAGAATTATGAGATCTGTGGGGCTAAGACCAGAGCAGGAACGCCCTGTAAAAAGCCAGCAGGTTGGGGAACTAACCACAAAGGAATAGGTAAATGCAAGCTGCACGGAGGAGCTACACCGATAAAGCACGGCTTGTATTCTAAATATACTAATCACAGGCTGGGAGATATGATCGACAAATTAAGTGGTGATGATGAGCTGCTTAATTTAAGAAAAACAATTGCCCTGCAGCAGTCATTGATCATAGATATTTTAAATAAAGTTGAAGACGAATCGCTTACATTAACCCCGAGACTCAGCAAAACTCTTTCAGATATTGGTGATAAGCTAGGAAAGAACATTGAGAGGCGTCAGAAAGTGGAAGAAGGGGAAAAATACATTTTGCAGATTGAGGAAGTGCAAAACGTAGTTAACCAGGTAGTGGTCATTGTTCAAGAAGAAGTAAAAGACCCTGCTGTTATTGATAAAGTAGGAACCAGATTAAAAGAACTGTCTTTTTAAGGTGGTGAATTATGAATAAATACATTTTGGCCGAAATAGGGAAGAAACTCAGAGGAGAAGGGGAAGAATTCTTAAAGCTGACTGATGATGAACGAATGCGATTTATACACCTGAGAGCTCAATTTAACGGCTTAGAATCATTATATTTTGATGATGATTTTCCAGCTGATGAATATAAAAAGTTAGCAACTAAAGCAGGTATTGATATTTATAATACTGACGACAAGAAATTAGAGGATTTTTTCACTGAAAATAGGTAAAAACATTGATTTTTGAACATGATGAAGCATAAAAATAATATTGAGGGGGTTCAGTTATGCTGGCTTTCTCGATAAAACAGGAAGGATGAAACCATGAGCGATAAAGTAGAAAAATTGTTAGCAATGAAAAAAGAAATTAGGGAAACTGAAGGAAAAATAGAACAGATTGAAAATGAGCAGCAAGAAGCTGAAAAAGAATTATTAAAAGAGAAAGAAAAACAAGTTGCTAAAGGTGATTATGGTAAAAAGTTAGCAGCTGAAATTAATGCTGATGAAGAAGAAGCAAAAAAAGCAGAAAAACATTATTTTGATAATTAATAAAAAGAGAGGATTGGTTAAGATGAAAGCAGACTCAAAAGGTGTTGCAGATGATATGTTAGAAAAGGAAAAATCAGTATTAGAAAAAGAAATAGAATCTTTTAAGCAGGAAAAAGAAAAGTTGAAGTCTAAAAAGAAAAAATTGCAAAACAGGCAGGCTGAGCTTAAGCGAGAAAATAATGAACTTAGATCTGAATACAAGGAGAATATACAGGCCTTAGATGATATAGATAAAGAGCTAGATGAAGCTGTTTTAAAAGGTGATAGCACAGCCAGTCTATACAAAAAAGAGGAGCAAATTAAAAACAGGCAGAAAGACATCAAAAGGTTGCTAGAACTCAAAGAAAAAGCAATCATTAAGCTTGAAATAGATGAGATTGATTTACGGAAACCAATTAAAAAAGCTGATGAAGAAATAAAGTTGAGAAAGATGTATATTTTTCGCAAAGATTTTTATAAGTTAAAAGTAAAATATCACCAGGAAAAAGAAAAGCATGACAAATTAGAAACTGATTACAACATGGTCAAAAACACAGTAACTCAATTACGAAAATTGAAAAATTCAACACGGGAAGGGCTGGAAAAAAAGCTTTCAACTATAGATTCTTCTTATATTGAAGAAATGCTATCTCGAAATTATTAATAGTTTGATGATAACAAAATATCTGGCAGGTGAAATTCCTGCCTTAAAAGTTGACAAATGTTGACATTTAAATAAAAGAGGCTGCTGCAATAATGCAGTCTGTTTTTTATTCCTGGAGGCGATCAAATGAAAGAATCAGAGTTTGAAAACTTGATTGAATTATTTTTTTCAGGAAAGATTAACGATAAACTAGAATATTTAAAAGAAAAATATAAAAAGCCTTTTAGTGATGATTATTACTGCAGCTTAAACGCAGCCAGCTGGGATAAAGTCGGGAAAAATCTCACTAATAAAATTAATGATCCGACAGGTGGAATTGCAGTTAAACTTGCAGATATTAAGTTAAAACAAAAAAGAAATTATGAATATTACTTAAAATTTTATCAGATAATGAACGATTATATTAAAAAGCTGGATAGATTTATAATAGATAATATGAAAATTTATCTGGGCTTAATTGATAGTCCTTTATTTTTAAATGAGGAAAAGGAAGTCCTGCAGCACTTTGGGAAAATAAAAAAAATATTAATTAATAATAAAATTTTAGAAAAAGAAAAGAAAACTGATCCTTATCAAGAGTTTTTAGAAGAACAGCAGCCAGAGGTTGAATCCAATCTTGCTGAGGATAGATATTCTTTAGAAGAAGCTCAAGACCAGCTGCTAATGTTTAAATAGCAGGCCAGAGAATTAACGAACGGGTATAATTGCCCACTTGCAGAAAACTTTCGCCTTGTAGAGCCCCTATAATAGCAGAGAATGACAGTCTTTAAGCTGATTTTTATATAGGGTCTTATATTCCCCTTAAAAATAAATATGGTCTTAATAATAACTACCCTCTTACTGGTGTCCGATTAAAATTCGGGCACTTTACTTATTTATACAGGTATTACAGGCGTTATTGATGAAATAATACCAATAAGAATAATAAGGAGGGGCAAAAATGGAGGAATTGACTATTAAAGCTGCTGCTGAATATTACGGGAAAAGTGAGTCCTGGATAAGAAAAAGGATACTTTCAGGGGAGTTAGAGGCAGAAAAAAGGCCTTTTCAGTACGGCCAGAGGTGGATCACAACAGAAAAAGCACTTGATCAGCTTGCTGCAGACTTAAAAGAGCAGTCAAAAATGCAAAAAGAGTCTGTTAATGTCAGGGAAGTTTCAAGGCCAGTAGATAAAAAAGAGTTTATTAATGAGCTGATAGAGGCCACAGAATCCAAAAATAAGGCTTTAGTTGACGAGGCAGTCAATAACATTACTGATAAAATAGAGGCTCAAAGCGAGCAGTTAGAGCGACAGAAAGAGAGTTTAAATCAGCAGAATGAATTGATTAAAAAGTTATCGGATCAAGTTAACCAGCTGCAGCAAGAAAATAATAAAAGTTTATTCGACAAAATAAAACAATTGTTTAAATAGATTGTCTAATAAAACTAATCATAAAATCAGAACAATATTGTCATAATTAGTCTAAAATAGGTTATAATTTACACTAATAACCAATTATTTACATGGTAGAAAATAGCAAAGTGCTATAATCTTCGTTATAACAGTATCCTTTAGTTAACTAAAAACTTCGTAAAATCACAATTATACGAATATATAACTAAAAACAATAAAATTAAAAAAACTACTTGAATTTATAACAATAAAGTTATATAATTTGATTAACTTAAGAAAAAGGAGGTAAAAAGATGAGTAAAAATTTAAATGCTTTAGTACCAGATGAGCTGCACACTAAATTAAAGATTCAACTTGCAAAAGACGGTAAAACCTATAAGGATTGGTTAACCCAGCAAATTAAAGATTATGTAGAAGGGGGCAAGTGAAATGGACTTTAAAAGAACCAGAGTTAAACAAATAATAACTGCCGTCAAAACTGTTAAGGATAGCTTTAAGCAGCTGCAGAATGAAGAAGTTGACAACATTAAGGAATTTTATCTGTTATCAATTGAAAGCCGTC
>Ga0306868_1001498_pt1 | contig 12258 bp, 4 predicted proteins | sample AntRauTorckE6832_FD_190411 | JGI IMG/M metagenome (GOLD analysis project Ga0306868, IMG submission 190411) | Saline lake microbial communities from Rauer Islands, Antarctica - Metagenome Torckler E6 #832 (v2) (version 2) | ecosystem: Environmental > Aquatic > Non-marine Saline and Alkaline >... | reverse complement strand
CATCCCATACCAGCGCGCTTTCGCCTGTATTTGAAATGTCAAAGGTTACTTCAAGTTCATCCTCACGGTTTAAATTCACGTTAATAATATCTGTAGATGTACTTGCCACCGGAGGGGCCTGAATAGTTGGACGGTATGAGGCGATCGTTCGCTTTATCTCCCGAATGCTTCGCGCACTATTTTGAGGGGTTTGAATATTATTGGTACCGGTTGGAACTCCCTCCCAAGTCAGATCCGGACTTGAAAAGATAGGCACCCTGCTAACCCCTTGTTGACTGTACGCCATTGTGGTTGCAAAGCCATTAGTAAAATCCTGGTAGCCCGCAGAGTAGTGGAACAGCCCACCCCCACCTGAAGCTGCATTACTTTCCTGTGTCCTGGAATGTGAGTTGCCCATGTTGTGGCCCACCTCATGCACAATAGTTGAACCTAATCCGCTCCCCTGTTCAATCCTGTTCACTGAAAAACCTCTTGTTGAGGATCCTCCTGAGCTATTAAGCCTCCAGGCAATTCCTCCCGTATTGGGTTCACTCAAGATAGCAGCCACAAGGTCCGCTCCATATTCATCTCTCAGCGCGTGTGCCTCTTCCATATAACCACTGTATGAATCTCCAAGTGGATTTTCCGGACTATGAGTTAACCTTCTCAAGTGGTCTCCGGCACTGATATCTGACCCATCATCATCATAATTGGTTTTATAGGTATGAACAACCCTGATCTCTACTCCCGTTTCACTGTTATCTAATATGGCTTGCGCTTGAGCCATGGCCTGGGCTAATGCATTGTTGATATTGCCAAACTGAGAGGTTTGTGCCCAGATTTCTGCTTTATTCGTATACAACAACAGTAGATCGATCGTGATACTGTCATCAACAGCCGTTAGCGGAGCCGCCGAACTGTATGAGTTTGCATTGCTGCTTTTGTAAGATGTCTCAGCCAATGAATCATGGTTGAAAAAGCCGGAGGTGCTTCCATCATCATGGAGCACATCACACGCAAGATCTTGCTCGCCTTCGTTGGGGGTGTCGGTCACAAAGTTTTTCTTATGCTCAGTATCCCAGTTGAAGTAAGCGACAGACTCATGTGATTCATGAAACACACCGTTCAAACGATCTTCAGAATAGGTGAAAACAAACTGCTTATTTTTCTCGCCCGGCACGTTGGCCACATACGAAAATACCCCGGGGTAATATTCATAGACCTTCGACACTTTCATTTTAATTTCGTTGCCCGGGGCTGTTTCGACCCAAAACTCAGAGCCGGATTTTAATGCGCCATCCTCTAATAATTGCGTATCAATATCCAGGTAATAAGCTTGTGCATGTTCTGCATTTTGAATTTTTGCCGATTGATCTATACTGATGAGCTGAAGCGCCCCTGTCTGTTGCGCATATGCACTAACACCAAAAATGATGCTCGCAAATACGGTCACTAAAAAGGTGGCTGATGGTAAAATTTTATTCATTACGTGTGATTGAGTTTTACTTTCCTGTAATATGAGAAATGCCTGATAACTTTGCATCTCATTATGCAAAACGATCTGCCAGGCGGTTTATTAAATATCCACTTTCCTCAAGAGCTTGTGTCGCAAACTTTCCAAAGAAGTCAGTAACGCCTTCAAATTCCCTGATAAAACCTTCACGGTCATTTTCTTCAACCAGTTGTGCGAGTTTTTTATGGTGATTAAAGAAGGTCATTAACAAATCCCGGCGCTCTTTATTGGCAAAAACTATATCAGCATAAAGCTCGGCATCCTGCGCGAAGATTCGGCCGGTCATCATCAACTCTGCGCGGTAGATCGGTGAGGAGTAATCCAACATATCGTTAGGCTTCAGGTCGTACTCTTCCATAAAAGAGCCGTGGAGCAGCGCCACAAAGTGTCGGAGTCCCTGAACCAGGTGCATCACGTGATCATGTTTTTCAGGATCGGCTTCCATGACCCGCATCCCCCAAAGTCGGCATTGTTCAACAAACCATAACGCATGCTCGCCACCGCGGGCGTCACAAAATACCATCAACTGCTTGGAAAGATTTTGAACATCGGGGCCATGCATAGGATGGAGCCCTACAACCGGACCATCATGTGCCTTCAGCATAGCTTCAATAGGGGCTGATTTATTACTGGTGAAATCTGCCAGTATTGTCTTTTCATTAAGCCGTCCACTCAATCGTTCGATCACGCTTTCCGTGACTTTTATGGGAACCGTTACAATCACCATATCCAGTTTTGGGCCAATTTCTTCGAGTTCGTACCAATTACTCTTATCTATGGAGTAGGTCTTGTGGCCTGTTTGATCGGCAATGCGTTTATAGAGGCTTCCCATTCCGCCATCCCCACCAATAAATAAAATGTGCTTAGGCTCGGTTGTAGCTATTGGAAATTTTTCTTGTGATTGTGTTGCACGGGAGGCCGTCATGATCATCCTGAGAAAATCCTCCGCCCAGTTAGGATCGATCCCCTTTGATTTAGCCAGCTCTTTAAAGGCTTTGGTCTTTTCTTCCTCGCGCGCCGGCACAAATACCGGAAGCTGGTTTTCTACTTTCCGCTTTATCACATCCCGCACAATATCGCCCCGCTCTGACAACAGGTCGAGTATTTTTTCATCGATTTCGTCGATGCGTTTGCGGGGAGATTCTAATTCTTTATGCCGATGGCTCATGTGTTTCGTTATTGGTTATTGGTGTAATGGTTATTGGTCTTTCAGCCGAATAACTAATAACCATTTCCCGTTAACTGCCCAATAAAGGAATGATACTACGCTATTCCTGTTTTGTGCTTAATGGCAGTATTGATGTGTTAACTATTCTATAATATCATTTCCTAAGTTACATCACAGTTTGTACCTTTAAAAGCTATTTATGGGCAAATTTAAACTTCACTCTCCTTACAAACCTGCGGGCGATCAGCCCGGTGCTATCACCGAACTAACGGAAGGACTCCGTGCGGGCGATAAATTCCAGACTCTGCTCGGAATCACCGGTTCCGGGAAAACGCGTACAGTGGCCAATACCATTGAAAACGTGCAAAAACCTACGCTGGTGATGAGCCACAACAAAACACTGGCAGCACAGCTTTATCGAGAGTTGAGTGACTTCTTCCCCGAAAACCGCGTTGAGTTTTTTATTTCCTATTACGATTACTACCAGCCGGAAGCTTACCTCTCTACCCAGGATAAGTTCATTGAAAAGGATCTTTCTATTAATGAAGAAATTCAACGGCTGAGATTGCGGGCAACCAGTTCTTTGCTTTCGGGACGGCGCGATGTGATCATCGTTTCTTCGGTAAGCTGCATCTATGGTATCGGCTCTCCTTCAGAATATGAAAAACTGATCTTGAATTTGGAAGTCGGACAGAATATTCCACGCAATACCATTTTATATGATCTGGTTGACCTTCACTATAATCGCAACGACCTGGATTTCAAGCGCGGCACTTTTCGCGTGCGAGGAGATGTAATTGATGTCTATCCTGCATATTCAGACGAGGGTTTGCGCATTACCCAGTGGGGAGATGAGGTTGAATCGCTCCAGCTGTTTGACGTAAATGATGGCTCGATTTTAGAAAGCGTGAATGAATTCAGGGTGTATCCCGCTTCGCATTATGTAACGTCAAAAGCTCGACTGGAAACATCCATTCAGCAAATCCGTGAGGAGCTTGAGTGGCGTAGAAAAGTCCTCATCGATGAGGAAAAATTCCTGGAAGCTAAACGCATCGAACAGCGCACTTTGTTCGATATCGAGATGATCCAGGAGATTGGCTACTGCTCAGGCATTGAAAACTATTCGCGTTACCTGAGTGCCCGAAAGCCGGGTGAACGCCCTTTTTGCCTGCTCGATTATTTCCCGGATGATTTCTTGGTTGTGGTGGATGAAAGCCATCAAACCATTCCACAAATTTCAGCCATGTATGGCGGCGACCGCTCCCGAAAAGTGGAGTTGGTAGAACATGGATTCCGCCTGCCTTCAGCAATGGATAATCGTCCTCTAACTTTTGACGAGTGGGAAGAACTGGTAAATCAGGTGATCTTTGTAAGTGCCACGCCCAGCGATTATGAATTGGAGAAATCCGGCGGGGTGGTTGTGGAACAAATTATACGCCCAACCGGATTAATGGAGCCCGAGATTGAAGTTCGTCCGCTTGATAATCAGGTAGATGATTTGCTAGGCGAGATCAGGGATAAAGTTGAGAAAAAAGAGCGGGTTCTGGTCATCACGCTTACAAAGCGACTGAGTGAAGAATTGAGCGAATATCTAAAAAACCTGAACATCAAGGCGGCGTATATGCACAGCGAATTAAATGCCCTTGAAAGAATCGAAGTTTTGTATAAATTCCGTCGTGGTGACTTTGACGTTTTAGTGGGAATCAACCTGCTTCGTGAGGGAATTGATATTCCTGAGTTGAGTTTGGTAGCCATTATGGATGCTGATAAAGAAGGGTTCTTGCGCTCAGAAACCTCACTGTTTCAAATCGTGGGCCGGGCAGCGCGTAACGTTGGTGGTAAAGCAATTTTGTATGCCAATAAGATGACTAAAAGCATCCAAAAAGTTGTTGAAGAAACCCACAGAAGGCGAAAAATACAGGAAGAATACAACGAGAAGCACGGCATTACACCGGAAACGATCAAGAAGGAGCTGAAGCCTCTGGTTGATCCAAGTTTGATTTCCAGCCAAAGCTTTGATTTTGGGCAGAATGATGACAAGCCGGAACAAGACGCGCTGGAGGTTATCAAAGTAGCCGAAGATGGTATTCAGTATAAAGCGAGTCCGGCGATGAAGGAGGTTACCTTCGAAAGCAAGGACAAGCTGATTGAACACCTTCGCGAAACGATGTATCATTCGGCTAAAAATATGGAGTTTGAAGAAGCGGCTCGCATCCGCGACCAAATAGCTAAACTGGAAGATGAACTATAGTAGGTTAATGGATATTTGTTATTTGTCGAATATCACCCTTAACCATTCAACGATTAAACGAATTACAAATACATGAAAGGCACGATCGAGTTTTTGAAATCATTTGCATCCGATAAGGATGTGGCATCCATTACCCCGTCTTCTAAATACTGTGTTCGTCAGCTTTGCGAACATATTGACTTTTCAGCCACTGATATTATTGTAGAATATGGTGGAGGAACCGGGGTTTTTACCAGGCATTTTCTTAAAAAAATGCATCCAGATGCCCGGCTTTTTGTTTTTGAGACCAATGACAATTTTGCTGACCTTTTGAATAAAATTGACGACGATCGCCTCACTGTTTTTCATGAATCTGTAGAAGACATCTTAGAGTTGCTTCCAGAAAATGCTCTTGAGAATGTTAACCATGTGGTGTCAGGTATTCCTTTTTCCTTTTTTGATTGGGATATGAAAATAGACATCCTTTCCAAAACCAAACAGGCGCTTCACAAAGACGGTTCTTTTCTCGCTTACCAAACGTCCGGCCACCTAAAGGAACCACTCACCGAAGCCTTTGGAAATTACACCACCGAGTTCTGCTGGAAAAATATCCCGCCTTATTTTATTTATGAAGCTGTGAATGGATGATCTGTGCCGGACGACTTTGACGTCCAATTGAACTTCAATTTATAGTGCCACAAAATCACCAAAGCACTAAAGGCGCTTATTTGATTTATCCCCAGAATTCGAGATTCGCCTTCAATATATTATCAGCTTTTTTAGGCACTCAGTATGACAACTTCAAAGAGCTTATCTCGAACTCAGGTTAACTATTTTATCAGCATCATCTTGCGGGTTTTTACGAATTGACCGGCGCTAAGGCGATACATGTACGTACCTGAGGTAAGGTTGCTGGCATCAAATTGTACGGTATATCGTCCTGGCCTTCTGGCCTCATTATTGATGAGAGTGGCAATTTTACGGCCAATCATATCAAATATTTCCAGCCTTACTTCTGTGGGTTCCGATAGTTCGAAACTGATAACTGTAGAGGGATTAAATGGGTTCGGATAGTTTTGCATCAAACTAATAACCGCTGGTATTTGACCAGGCTCTTCAATGGATACCGCCACTTTTGCCTCTACAACAAATGAGCCAGATCCACTTATATTTTCAGTATTCATAGCGTAAACATCTACCCGGAAGGTATCCGCTTCGGCAGGTGCCGTTAGGGTTAGTACTCCGGTTTGATCGTTAAAGGTGAGGCTGCCTACACCGTTTGGATTGGTACCAAACCTGAAACCCAGATCCTCATCAGCCGTGTTGGGATCTTCCACATAATCCCATATATCAAACGATATCGTTTCACCCGTTTTAAGCTCAACGGAATTTGGTAATCCTGAAAAGACCGGTTCATCATCCACATCTTTTTGACCACCATAGGTGACAACTATATTATTTTGCTCACGGACCCTTTTCATGGCATTAGCACCTTCCTCACTCAGCTCGATGGAACCAATACTTATACTTACCCCATCCTTCATGTCAATCTCAGACCACGCAATGAACATTGCATCAGCATTCTCAGTTGATAACCCAGAGCCAACGAGGAAACCATTTATTGGATCTGGCTCACTTTCGTTCTGCTTCTTACCCACAGCTTTCGCGCTGCTTTGAGGCTCGCTTTGCGTTTTTTCTACGCCGCAATTTTCACTGGCGCCCAGGTCAAAACAGCTCACATTAGAGACGTTCCACGCGCTCAGGTTCTGATCAAAGGAAGAAGCATTTAGAAACAGATTACCCATGTTGGTAACGCTGCTCACATCCCAATGACTGATGTCTTCATCGAAATCAGATTCATCAGTAAATATCTCACTCAAATCAGTTATGCCGGAGGTACAGGTGGTGCCAGCATTTTCCGGGGTGATCTGATCAGTGGTTCGTTTGGTATAGGTGACTCCATCCACTACGCCAGTCTCATCTATGGAGGCCACGGAGCAGCTAATCGTTATCCCATTTTCAGCCAGGTAGAACTTCGGCTTGCCGGTGGTGAAGCTCCAGCTTATGGCTTCGTTCACTTCACCTTGCTCGCCTTCGAGGGCTCCAGCAGGAATGGTTACCGTATATTCCATGTCTCCGGCTAAATCATCATGCGATATGCTAAGAATATTGTCTTCCAGCGAAGCGGACACATTGGAAGCCGGCTCGTCTTCGGTATCTGTTAAGGTAATACCGGATAGATCTTTCGCCACCGGATCGGTTTCATATTCGACCGAAACCACAGCATCCACGGCAACGCCTGCAGCTCCATCTTCAGGGGTAAAGGTTGTGACCACTGGCCCAAACTGGCCCGTAGTAAAGGAGAACGCCTCGCTCCAGTCTCCGCCATCGGGATCGTTAGAACTAATAGCCCTTACACGCCAGTAGTAGGTTGTTTCTGCTGTTAATTTAGAAGCCAGTTTCAACGAGGTTCCTGTAATTTCACCAATAAGAGTGGCTTCAGAGAAATCACTTTCCGCCCCGTATTGCAGCTCATAACTATTGGCTCCGCTTGCTGCGCTCCAGCTAAATTCTGGTTGTAGTGACACATCACCAGCCTGATCTTCAGGGCTATTAAGCGTTACCACCGGAAGGTTAATCAGTGCTGTAAAGCTCCAGGTGATCTCTTCGTTAGGCATCTCATTGGTATTCTGTACCGCCCCGGCAGGTATACTCACCGTATACACAATACCTTCGGCAAAATCATCATGGGAGAGGCTGAGCACATTATCGGTAAGACTGGCTTCGAGGCCGGTTACCGCATTTTCATCTGCGCCGGAAATGCCTACTTCGCTAAGGTCAACTTGAGAGACATCCTGGTCAAAGGTTATGCTGACGCTCGCGTTAAGGGCAACGCCTGCGGCTCCATCTTCCGGGCTCAGGCTTTGAGCCATCGGCCCAAATTTACCAGTGGTGAAAGAGAAGGCCTCACTCCAGGTGCCACCATCAGGATCGTTCGGGCTCATGCCCCGTACACGCCAGTAATAGGTCTGCTCTTCGGCTAATCTCGATTCCAGTGTATAAGTAGTGCCAGAGATACTATCAATAAGAGTGGCTTCGGAGAAATCACTGTTCGAGCCGTATTGCAGCTCATAGCTATTGGCCCCGGTCAATGCATTCCAGCTAAAGACCGGCTTCAATGCTATATCCATAGCCCCACTTTGAGGGCTGCCTAGCGTTACCTGTGGTATGTTCGTTCGAGTCGTAAAGCTCCAGCTGAATTCACTGTTGTCATCCCCTTCATTATTTTCGACCATGCCGGCGGGTATGGTGACCGTGTATTGAACACCCTCAGCAAAATCCGGATGCTCAATAGTGACCGTGTTGCCCGAAAGCGTGGCCTCTACACCCGATAGCTCTGCCCCTGCAGTTCCATAGGTGATCGTAGCACTGATACCTGGAGCCTCATCACCGCTCACTTCCCGCACATTTATATCGAACGTGAGGGCGATGACGGAGTCGACAGCTACAAGGGTTCCCCCATCTTCAGGGGTAGTGCTCTCAACACGCGGCGCAGGCAGGTTTGGTGCCGGCGGTGGTGTTGGTGTGCTCTGTTCAGCTTGTATCGTCATTGAGGCCGAGCCAGCTATATTTTCTTCATTGGTAGCATACACGTCTACGCGGAAGGACCCAGCCTCTGCCGGGGCTGTTATGGTTAGCAAGCCGGTGGCTGCATCAAATTTGTGGCTGCCAATATTGGATGGGCTACGTGTGATTCTGAACTCCAATTCACTGTCCGGTGTATTTGGATCCGCGACGTAATTCCACAGGCTGTATGTCCTGGTTTTCCCGGTTTCAATGGTAACGGAGCCCGGAAGGCCTGAGAATACCGGTTCGTCATCAACCCCTTGCTGGCCACCCCATGTAACCTCCAGGTTGTTATTCTGACGCATGGTTTTCATGGCATTGGCGCCCGTTTCACTCAGCTCAATGGAACCAATGTTAATACTCGCTCCATTCTGCAGAGTTTTCTTCGACCACTCAACAAATATATTATCCGCATTAGTGGTACTGAGTCCGCTTCCGCTCAAAAAGCCGCCCACCAGGGTGTCTTGGGTGGCTAATCGAAATTTTTCGACTTCTACTAAATCGCCATCGTCATTTTCAATGGTCTCAAATTCACCGAGCCATACCGTATCACCGGCAGCAACCTTCTTGTCGAAGGTTTTGACGTTGGAGACATCCCACGTTCCCAGGTTTTTATCGAAGGATTTGGCCCCATCGAACATTCCGGCCATGTTTTCGATGTTGGAGACATCCCAGTTTGAAATATCGGTGTTGAAGGATTCGGCGCCCTGGAACATGCCTTCGAGGCTGGTAACACCCGATAGATCCCAATCCCAGGAGTTGTTTATGGCATCAGCCGAGGCGCCTGCTATGGCTACTTGCTTAGATGCAAATGGGTCCGTGTCTAAGTCGAAGTTAGTGGCATTTTCAAACATTCTGTCCATATTCGTCACGCTGCTCACATCCCAGTCGCTAATATCCTGATTGAAGATACTCGCGCCGGCAAACATTGACCCCATATCGGTTACGCTCCCCACATCCCAAGCCGTATAAGTCGAAGCATCTTCTGGCGTTACCTCTTTTGTGCTTATATTCTGGTTAAAAGCCTCCGCTGAATTGAACATGCTTCTCATATTCGTCACGTTGCTCACATCCCAGTCCCCTATGTCCTGGTTGAAGCTCTCCGCCCCATTAAACATTTGGCTCATATCCTTCACGCTGCTCACATCCCAGTCGCTAATGTTCCCGTTGAAGTTGCTTGCTTTAAAAAACATAGCCCTCATATTCGTCACGTTGCTCACATCCCAGTGGCTGATGTCTGCGTTAAAGTTGTTTTCATAACTAAACATAATGCTCATATCGGTAATCCCGCTGGTGCAGGTGGTGGCTAATTTCGGATTGTTTTCATCCTCGTTTAGCAGCACCTCAATACCGGCTTTGTCGCGCTTGGTGTAGGTAGCTCCGTCTATGACCCCGGCCTCCCCCACTTCGGCGTCGCTACAGGTAATGGTCACCTCATTATCTGCCATTAAGAAGTTGTTTAGAGTGGTAAAAGTCCACTTTATTTCAGAGTTACCTACTTCTTCCGAATTCTCTACAGTACCGGCCGGAATGGTTACCGTATATTCTATTCCACCGGTAAATGCATCGTGGGTAATTGTAAGCACATTATCAGTTTCACCCAAAGTCGCCGAGACACCCTGTACCGCATTATCCGCAGCATCGGTGATAGCCACACCTGAAACAACAGCTTCGCTCACATCTTGATCAAAGGTTACCGATACCGGGGCATTTACCACTACCCCCGTGGCATTTTCTCCCGGAGTTCGGCTTTCAGCTATAGGGGCTGTTAAAATTGGATCTTGAGTGCCTACCTGTACGTTTACTGAATCCCTTCCACTCCATCCTTGTTGATCAGTAACGGTAATATACAGCTTAAATGTTGTGATTTCTTTAGGGCCTGTTAATGAGAGTACTCCTGTTGTTATATTGTAAGATAAAGCATCTGTCAGAGATGGTTTGGTCTCAAATTTAAAAACGAGATTTTTCACATCTTCCACTTCACCAGGCACAATTTCGTCTGTCACATAATTGAACATTTCCAATGTTATGCTAGCCTCTTTGTCAACTAATATGGTTTCTGGGAGTCCGCTGATCACCGGTGCTACACCATTTGGGCCAGCATCATTTATAGTCCAGCCCTTATCCAGAATTTGCTGTCTGGCTTCTGATGAATAACTGGAATAGGTGACTGATTGAGCATCCAGAACAAATTCTCCCTCGTTAACCGTTTCAGGTTTTTCAGGAAGTTTATCTGCCCAGCCAATTAATAGTGAGTCATAATAAGCTCTGCCCATACCTGAGTTATTCAGGAAGCCAGAGAGATTTACGACTTTGCTAACATCCCAATGTTTAAGGTTTTGGTTAAATTCACCAGCGTTTAGAAACATATTTTGCATGGTAGTTACAGATGAGACATCCCAATGGCTTATATCGCTATTAAACCCGGTTTCATCTTTGAACAGGTCAGCAAGATCAGTTAATCCTGAAGTAACTGTTAATCTGGCATTGCCTGCCGTAATCATCTCTTTACTACGTTTTGTGAACGAAAGCTGAACATCATTAATAACTACCGAGCCGGTAGCTCCCACATCTTCTAAAGGTGAAAGTATGGTTACACCATTATAAGCTAGGTAAAACCCATGTTTGTGACAGAATCCCCAATTAGGCTTGCTCTCATCCGTTAATGCACTATTCTCTGCAAAATCAGTGGGTTCTGTTAAAATATTTTCAACGCACCAGCGTGAGAGATTTTGATCAAATGCGGTTGCTCCGGAGAACATCCCTTCCATATCGGTGATATTGGTTGTAATCCACGAACTAATATCCTGATTAAAAGTGGATGCCCCGGCAAACATCTTCTTAGTAGTTGTAACATTTGATAAATCCCAATGGCTGATGTCTCCATTAAAATCTGCTTTATCTCTGAAGAGCTCACTCATATCCGTGATTAAACTTGTGATTGAGCGTTCTACTTCAGCATAATTGCCGGCTTCAATTAAGGATAGAATCTGATCTCTGGTTCTTACTTGGTACGTTAAGCCATTATCATAATTCACCCACTTTTCACCAGGCAGGGCATTTTCAACGACAATAGTAACGCCATTGTCGGCTATATATCCTTTTAATTTAGCGCACTCCTCGCCCCAATTTGGCCTATTTTCGGTGCTTAAACCGCTATTTTCTGCAAAAAACGCTTCTTCATCTTTAATATGTTCAACACACCATCGTCTTAAATCCTGATTAAAACTTGTAGCGTTTCTAAAAACAGCGACAAATGTCCTTTCCCTGACATTAGATACATCCCAATATCCAATATGTTGGTTGAATGAGGTTGCGCCATCAAACATATACTGAATATTGATTGTTGATGTCAGATCCCATCTGCTTATATCACGATTGAATGAGGTATTATCTTTAAAAAGAAAACTCATATTTGATATGCCTGATGTTACCGTGGTTTCCAAATCAGGGTGATTAGGATCTTCTTCCAGAAGTCCCTCTATTCCTTCTCTATCACGTTTCGTAAAGGTTATATCCTCGCCATTAATTGTAACAACTCCAGATTCACCTACTTCAGCTTCTGGCGCTACAACTGTATATCCATTCTTGGCGAAATAAAATTTGGAGCTTTCAACACAGGTTCCCCAGTTCGGCTTATTTTCTTCAATTAGTGCACTTTCAGATGAAACAAAATCCGTTGGCTCTGTGGTGATGTTCTCTACACACCAGCTTGTAATGTTCAAAATGAACTACCTCGGG
>Ga0306868_1001497_pt1 | contig 12263 bp, 11 predicted proteins | sample AntRauTorckE6832_FD_190411 | JGI IMG/M metagenome (GOLD analysis project Ga0306868, IMG submission 190411) | Saline lake microbial communities from Rauer Islands, Antarctica - Metagenome Torckler E6 #832 (v2) (version 2) | ecosystem: Environmental > Aquatic > Non-marine Saline and Alkaline >... | reverse complement strand
AAGAATTAAATTGTGTTTATCACTGGATTTATTAACATTGCTGTTAACTAGTTTACTATCAATGTAACCGGCTAATTTGATTTGATTTTTATATGTTAACCACTCGATATTTTTTAGATACAATAATGTCTTTGATTTACAATTCAAGTGCTCTTCAATATCTATTATATCCTTGCACTCTATAATTTTTAACTGTCTTTTAAGGTAAAACTTTTTATGAATATTTCGAACAAAGTATTTTTTTCCAGTACCTGTCTTACCGATTAAAACCACTGGTAAATAATGATGAGAAATTTGATTATATTTTTTTTCGCAGTCAATAAAATTGTACTGTTTTTTTCTTTTTTTTCCATCAACAAAATCTTTGTGAATTACATCTTTAATTTCATTTATTCGCGTTTTAGAATAATTTTCATAGTTACCATAGATGCCTAAAATGTATTCGACGGATCCTTCTTTGATAAAAAAACCATGGGTAAAGGTGTCGTCAAATTTTTCAGAAATATGTTCTTCTTTAAAAACAGTAAAATCTTTTTTAAGTTTAAAAGCTATTTCTGCTCCTGTGGAATAATACTCACGTGTTTTCTTAAATGCAAAATTATAAATATGATCATTATCTAATAGTATATAAACTTTATAATCATATTCCTCTAGAATTTTTGATAGGTTATCACTTACCAATTTTAATGCTTTTCCTTTTTTAGAGAAACTATTCGTTAACTCCAAATCTTGGTTTTTTAATAAATTATATTTAATCCATGAATTTGCAATTTCATCCCTAAGACAATAACGCCTCAAAGAACCTTTTTCAAAATATAATTTTCGACTCCTTTTAATGAGTTCAAAAGACTGATCTGAATTATTCATACTTACCCCTTAACTAAAAATTTTATTTTACTACTAGACTTTTTTATATTGACTGATTTACAGTTAATTAAGTTACCATCGACATCGACTGGTCTCACTTGATCAAATTCTATTGTTATTGTGTTACCCTTCAAAAATTCAACGCCTTGAACACCTCCGTGTAATCCTTTATATAGTTTTGTAATGCTTTTTAAAAGAATTTTTTTCTTTAGATCACCGATAATGCAAATTTCAAATTTTTCACTCGTTAAATCTGCATGTGGCGTAATTTTCATACCATTTCCGATGTACTTACCATTGCCAATAGCAATAAATAATGGATTAAAATTATATTCTTTAGCATCTATTATAACTTTTAAAGGCGTTGCTTTGTATTTAAAAATACCTTTGATTGTCGCTATCAAGTAATTTAATTTACCTTTAATTAATTTACTTCTTTCTTTATAATCGATAATCATTGCATCAATACCAATGCCAATAACATTTAAAAATCGTTGTCCATTAATCCAAGCAGAATAAATTTCTTTTGTATAGCCTTCATCTATTATCTTTAAAGACTCATCAATGTTTTCAGCAATCCCTAAAGTTTTTGCAAAATCGTTGCCTGACCCAATAGGTATAATACCAACACTCCCTTTATAATCAATTAATCCATTTAAAGTTTCCATCAATGTACCATCTCCACCAACAGCTATGACCGATCTATACGGCGTATGATTGACTTTTTTTCTTACCATTTCTTCTGTTACACCTTTTTTAGGCGTAATGACAATGTCGTATTTGGATTTGTGGAAGTATTTATTAATCTTTGGTATTACTTCATGCCCTTTGCTATTGCCAGCAACTGGATTGATTACAAAAAGTATTTTCTCCATATTCTCTCCTCATTTCGGTTATAATTACATTTTATCATATATTTTCTGTAAAAACTACTTGGATTAAAATTGATATGCATTGTTTCACGTGAAACACTGGATATCTTTTTCAACCATGTTTCACGTGAAACAAAAAAACTCTTCCGAAGAAGAGTTTCACGTGAAACATTTTATAGTTGTTCAATAATTCTATTGAGATCATCCAAGTTATAATATTCAATTTCGATTTTACCTTTATAACTGCTATTATGATTAATTGAAACTTTTGTATTAAATTTTTCAGCTAAATCATTTTCAAATCGAATAACTTCAGCTGATTTTTCTTTTTTTACTTGTTTTTGCTTGTTTTTGCTACCATTTTTAATGTTTTTTATAACTTTTTCAGTTTTACGAACAGAATAATTGTATTTTATGATTTTTTCTAGTAGTTCCAAGCGATCTTCTCTTTCATCTAATGATAATAAAGCTCTCGCATGGCCATTAGAAATTTCTGAATTGATTAACTCTGCTTGAATTTCTTCTTCTAAATTCAGTAATCTTAGTAAATTGGCGATATAAGACCGACTTTTACCAATTATTTTAGATAATTCACTTTGAGTTAATGAATAATCGCTTATTAATTGGTTATATGCGTTGGCTTCTTCAATTTCATTTAAATCTTCTCTTTGAATATTCTCAATTAATGCTAATTTTGCAACAGTTACGTCATCAGCTTTGCGAACCACCACAGGTACATCATTAATTTTTAAGTTCTTAGCTGCCCGCCAACGTCTTTCACCAGCAATAATTTCATAACCGTTGACGACGGATCTAACAACAATTGGCTGTATGATACCATATTGATCAATAGAATTCATTAATTCTGACATTTTTTCTTGATCAAACTGCTTTCTTGGTTGATTCTTATTGGGTTTTACTTGGTCAATGTCAATTGTTACTAGTTTTTCTTCATTTTCAGTACTATTTTCTGAAATTAATGCACCTAATCCTCTACCAAGTTTTTTATTACTCATCTGAATCACCCTTCATAATTTCTTTAGCTAATTTTTTATAAGCTATGGCACCAATTGAATTCGGATTATATTCTAATATTGGCTTTCCATAACTTGGTGCTTCTGCAAGACGTATATTCCGCGGAATAATAGTTTTATACACTTTATCTTTAAAATATGCTCTCACATCGTCTTCAACTAACTTAGACAAATTTGTTCGTTTATCACACATGGTCATTAAGATTCCATCAATGATTAACGACGGATTTATTCTCTTCTGGACCAATTTACAGGTATTTAGTAGTTCGCTTACCCCCTCAAGTGCATAGTACTCACTTTGAATAGGAATAATCACGCCATCAGAAGCTGCTAAAGAATTAACTGTTAAAACATTTAAAGATGGTGGACAATCAATTAAAATATAATCATAGTTATTTCTTATTCCATCTAGAATATCTTTTAATAAATAATCCCTATTGATCATACGGGACATCTCAATTTCAGCACCAGCTAAATTAATATTAGCAGGTAATACACTCAAATTTTCGAATTCTGTGTTAAATAAACATGTACTTATCAACTCATCACCCATTAATGCTTCGTAAACAGTATTTTTTAACTCATTCTTATTCCGTATACCTAAACCACCAGTTGCATTTGCTTGAGGATCCATATCTACAATTAATACATTATTACCATAATGACTCAAGTAACTTGCCAAGTTTATTACAGTTGTCGTCTTTCCAACGCCACCTTTTTGATTAAAAACACTTAAAATTCTACTCATAATCTCTCCTTATCGACTCTTTTCTCTATTATACACTGTTTTCTCATTAAAATTAAGTATTAATAAAAAAAAGTAACTTCTTTTTAAGAAATTACTTTGGAATACGTATTTTTACCTCTATATGGTCCCCTTTGTCTTCTTTTTCATACTTGGCATCGATGCCTGTCTCGATAATTGTTTGGAATGCTTTTTTTATTGTATTTACATAGATTGAAGTATTTATTTTAAATTTAGTATTCTTTCTTTTTTTATCCTTCGTATGTTCATTAATCTTTTTTTCTACAAGAACATCTGTTTGGTTTACATTTAACTCTTTACGTATGACTTCATCTAAAATTTCTTTCTGCAAATTATCTTCTTTAATTTTTAAGAGTGCTCTTGCATGTCTTTCCGTTAATCCATTCATGGATACTTTTGTTAATAAATTATCATCCAATCGTAGTAATCGTAATTTATTCGAAACCGTCGATTGAGATTTCCCTACACGATTGGCTACTTCCTTTTGAGTAATATCATATTTCTCAATTAACGTTTTATAAGCATAAGCTTCTTCTATAAAATCTAAGTCTTCTCTTTGTACATTTTCAATTAAAGCTAATACAGCAGATTGATGGTCCGTTACTTCAATAACCACTGCAGGTATTTTATGAAAACCCGCTTTAATTGTTGCTAATAAGCGCCTTTCGCCGGCAATTAATTCAAAATCATTTCCAACTTTTCGTAAATTAATTGGTTGAATAACGCCTACTTTTTCAATAGATCTGGCTAGATCAGCTATTGCGTCTTCATCAAAATTTTTCCTTGGTTGATTCGGATTTTTTCGAATATCATCTACATTCACAAATATTACATCGTTAATTTTTTCCATTAAACCATCCTTTAACTTATTGGATTTTTTTTAGGTTTCCCAGGGTTTCTAGGATACTTTTTTGGAGTCTTTCCAACTTTTTTTATTAAAATAATGCTTCGATCATAATCTGTTGCTGGTAACTGAAATTCTATTATTTCTTCAATGGATCCACCGAGGGTTTTAATTGCCTTTTTAGCTTCATTTATTTCTTCATCGGATTTTGTACCTTTCATAGCAATAAAATACCCATCTTTTTTAACAAAAGGCAGACAATACTCTGCTAAAACTGTAAGATTGGCAACGGCACGTGAAACAACAATATCAAATTGCTCTCTATAATTCGGTAATTGTCCGTAATCCTCTGCTCTGCCATGAATCGCTACTGTATTTTCTAAATTGAAGGCATTGATTACTTCCTTAAGATATTCTATCTTCTTTAAGCGAGAATCCAGCATAACTAAATCAATTGTTGGATTAATGAACTTTAAGGGGATACCCGGAAATCCTCCGCCAGTCCCTAAGTCCAAGACTTTATCATGATCTTTTAATACATTCACCTTTAAAGCCGTTAAGGAATCAATAAAATGCTTATCGATCACTTCAGTTTCTTCAGTAATAGAAGTTAACCGAACCCGATCATTCCATTTAATCATAAAATCCATGAATTTAGCGAAGTCTTTCAACTGGTTCTCATCTAAAGAAACGTTTATTTTATTCGCTTTTTCTTTCAATTCATCTAAATTATTCATGCAACTCTCCTTGTCTTTTCATTTTTTCGATATAAATATATAAAACATTAATATCTGCAGGGTTAACACCAGAAATTCTAGACGCTTGTCCTAGTGATTTGGGTTGAATTTCTTCTAATTTCTGCTTTGCTTCATTTCTTAACCCATCAATATCAGTATAATCTATTTTTATAGGTAAAATTCTTTTTTCCAGTTTTTTAAACTTTTTTATTTGCTCAAGTTGCTTTACAATATAACCTTCATATTTTATTTTATTTTCACATTGAAAAATTACATCACTCGGTAAAGGCATTCGATCTGTATCAACTACTGACAGCATTTCATAGGTTAATTCAGGTCTTTTTAAGAAATCATAAAGTGATTTAGAAGAATTAATTGTAGAACTGTCGTGCTTTTCTAAAAAATCATTCACATCATCTGGTTTTAACATTAAATTTTTCATTCGTCTAATTTCACCATCGACAGCTTTTTTTCTTTTTAACATTCTTTGATACCGTTCTTCTGTTGCCAAACCTATTTTATAGGCTCTCTCTGTCAATCTAAAATCTGCATTGTCTTGTCTTAATACTAAACGGTACTCGCATCTAGAACTCATCATACGATAAGGTTCATTGGTCCCTTTGGTTATTAAGTCATCTATTAAAACACCAATATATGCTTCAGATCGATCTAAAACAAATGCGTCTCTATCATTAATTTTTAGATGAGCATTGGCACCTGCCATTAATCCTTGCGCCGCTGCTTCTTCATAGCCAGATGTCCCATTGGTTTGACCAGCAAAATATAGATTAGAAATTTTCTTATGTTCTAAAGTATCTTTTACCTTTGTTGGATTAATACAATCGTATTCAATCGCATATGCTGGTCGCATAATTTCAACGTTTTCTAAGCCTTTAATTGTTTGCATAAAAGCTTCTTGTAACGGTAAGGGTAACGACGTGGACATGCCTTGCACATACATCTCATTTGTATAATTTCCTTCTGGTTCTATAAACAATTGATGTCTATTTTTATCGGAAAATCTATTAATTTTATCTTCTATAGAAGGACAGTAACGGGGACCAACCCCTTCTATTTCACCACCGAATAAAGCTGTTTCATTCAAGTTATCAAGTATCAATTCATGGGTTTCGTTATTTGTATAAGTTAACCAACAAGGTACTTGTTCCTTGGATATATCATCACTCATAAAAGAAAAAGGTACAACTTCTGGATCACCATTTTGAATAACCATATGATCTGTATTCAAACTTCGCATATTGACTCTTGCTGGCGTACCTGTTTTAAATCTTCTTAAATAAATTCCTTTTTCTTCTAGATTCTTAGACAATTCCGTTGCAGCTTTCAAACCATCCGGTCCACTTTGAAAAGTATTCTTCCCAATAAAAACTTTTCCACCTAAATACGTTCCTGTGGAGATGATGACTGCCTTTGCCGTATAAGCTAAATTCAAATTATCTTTAACACCTTTTACTTTACCATCTTCTATAATGATATCCGTTACCTCGGTTTGTTTTAAAAATAAACCCTCAGTTTCTTCAATCACTCTTTTCATTTCAATATGGTATTCATTTTTATCTGCTTGCGCTCTAAGGGAATGTACTGCGGGGCCTTTTCTTGTATTTAGCATCTTACTTTGAATATACGTTTTATCAATTACTCGACCCATTTCACCACCCAGCGCATCTATTTCTCGTACCAAATGTCCTTTAGCCGTGCCACCTATGGATGGACTACAGGGCATCATGGCCACTGAATTTAAATTTATTGTTAATAATAAAGTTCTTGAGCCCATCCTTGCGGCAGCTAATGCAGCTTCACTACCGGCATGACCAGCACCAACAACTATTACATCATAATTATTATTCACTTCATCACCTTTCTTCTACTTTCCTAAACAAAACTTACTAAAGATTTTATCAATGACATCTTCTCCAAGGGTTTCGCCAGTTATTTCACCTAAACAATCGTAAGCATCTTTTATATCTACTTCAATAAAATCATAACCAATAGCAGAATCCGTTGCTAAAATAGCTGCTTCCATACTTTCCTTTGCTTTTTTTAATGCAGCAATATGTCTAATATTTGTTATAAAATCATTTTCTTTCGATTTTATTTCACCATGGTAAACTAATTTTGCTATTTCATTTTCTACGGCTTCAATGCCATGTTCGTTCATTACAGAGGTTTTTAAGATAGTTTTATCTTTTACTAAAGCTTCTAATTTATCAAAATCTAATTTATTTTCTAAATCTGTTTTATTCACTACTACAATGACTTTCTTATCTTCAATATAACTAATAATTTCTCTATCCTCAACTGATAGTTCTTCAGCATTATTTAATACTAAAATAACCAAATCAGCTTTATTAAAAAAGGCTTTGGATCTTTTAACACCTATTTTTTCTATTTCATTATCTGTTTCACGTATACCAGCTGTATCAATAATCTTAAGGGGAATGCCATTAATGTTAATGTATTCCTCTATAACATCTCTGGTTGTCCCGGGAATACTTGTTACAATTGCTTTCGATTCCTTTAACAAGGCATTTAAAAGAGATGATTTGCCTACGTTCGGTTTTCCAACAATAACAGTTGACAGACCATTTCTAATGATTTTTCCAGTTTCAGAACCTTCAATCATTTGATTAATTTTTTCTAAATTGAAATCTAATACTTCTCTGATTTCTTCATGGGTAATATCCTCAATATCAGCTTCAGGATAATCAATACCCACTTCAATTTTTGAAAACAAATCCACCATGTCTTCTCTAATTTTTCGTACTTTTTTCGATAAGAAACCTTCTAATTGATTATAAGCTACATCAAATCCCTTTGGGGTTTTGGCACTGATCATATCCATAACACTTTCTGCTTGGGATAAATCTAATCGGCCATTTAAAAAAGCTCTTTTCGTAAACTCCCCAGGTTCAGCCATGCGCACATCAAAGGTTAGAATTAAATCTAAAATTCTTCTAATGGGTACACTTCCCCCATGGCAATTGATTTCAACTAAATCTTCCGTTGTATATGTTTTAGGTGCTTTCATTAAAGCAACTAAAACCTCATCTATCACTTGTGTGCCATCAACTATATGGCCATAAATCAATTGTCTGTTTTCATAATCATCAATTGTTTTTGAACCTGTTTCAAATATCTTTTGAATAATATCAAATGCTTTGTTACCACTCATGCGTACAATACCAATAGCACCTTCACCATGAGGCGTAGAAATAGCTACAATCGTGTCTTCCATGCAATTCACCTCTCTCCAATTAACTTTCGTTGACTTTCTTATAATATCATATCCTATAATCAATTTTTTTGTAACTAAAAATCAAAAAAACCGATTAATCTTCACCTTTTTCAGTGAAGTTTTCTCGGTTAAAACTCAAAATAGTTTAAATTTAATGTTTTTTCCCTTTAGTATAACAAATAACAACTTTTCTGTATGGATCTTTTCCTCTTGATTGCGTCGTAATACCAAATACATTTTGTAATGTTGAATGGATTATTCTTCTTTCATAAGGATTCATTGGTTCTAATACAATATCACTTTTCTTACGCACTGCTTTTTTAGCTAATCTTCTTGCTAAATTTTGTAGCGTTTTCTTTCTTTTATCTCTATAATTTTCAGCATCAAGTAAAATTCGAATATAATCTTCACGATCTTTATTCATCGCTAATGAAACTAAATATTGAAGAGAATCTAAAGTTTGACCACGTCTACCAATGACTAGTGCCATATCTTCTCCACTAATATCTACATGTAAATTTTCTTTATCTTTATTTATTTCTAACGCTGCGTCAATACCCATTTGGTTTAATATTTTAAGTAATAATCCTTCGGCTTCATCAATCACCATTTGCTCTTGATCAACTTTAGTTACTTTTACAATAGCATCTTTGTTTCCAATTAACCCAAATATTCCTTTTTCTGGTTCTTGTACAATTTCGACTTTAACTTCATTGCGTTCAACACCTAATCTTGCTAAGGCATACCGTAAAGCTTCCTCTACTGTTTTACCTTTTTGCTGTGTACTTTCCATATCATTAATCCTCCTTAGTTAACTTTGGAATCAATACCTGCTGCCCAATTTGGAATACGTTACTTACTGTCCAATATAACATTAAACCTGAAGCAAATGTTGCACCCAACCATAAAATCATTAATGGCATCATATAACTGAATGCTTTCATTTGGTTACCGCCTTGTTGTGCTGAACCATTCATACTCATTGAAAAATATGTTGATATTGAAGAGATAATAGGAAATATTCCTGGTAAAGCTAATAACCAACTAGGGCCTGAAGAAATTATATTACTTAATGTATCTGGTTGACTTAAACTGCCTAGCCATAAAAAACTTGTCTCAGTTGCTAATTTAACAGCTTCTAAATTGCCACTAAATACATATGTTTCTGGCATTCTTAAAACACCAAAAAGACCGAATAAAATTGGCATTTGTATAAGTAATGGTAAACATCCTGATAATGGATTGGCTCCATTTTCTGAATATAACTCCATTGTCTTCTTATTAAGGGTTTCTTTATCATCCTTGTATTTTTCCTGAAGTTTCTTTAATTGCGGCTGTAACTTCGAAATTTTATTTGTTGAACTAACTTGCTTTATTGACAATGGAAATAAAATTAATTTTATTAAAACTGTCAATAGTATAATGGACAATCCATAGTTACCTGTGAATTCATAAATAAAACCTAAAACTGGACCGATAAATTTTGCTAAAAAATACATTATATTCCTCCTATTATTTTAATGGATCATATCCTCCCGGATTAAATGGGTTACATCTTACTATTCTTTTTACACTCAAATAACTACCCTTTATTGTACCATATTTTTCTAGGGCTTCTAACGAATACTGAGAACATGTTGGATAAAATCGACAAGTTGGTTGGCTTTTTAAAGGAGAAATAAATTTTCTATACATTTTAATAATAAAAACTAATATTTTATTCATTTGATTTGACTCCTAAACTTTTTAAATGCCTTCTTAAATTCCTTATCTACCTTATTATACTCACTGTTTTTCATTCGATTTCTTGCAACCATAATAAAATCATATCCTTTGAAGTCTTGATCATAAGTTAATCTAAAAACTTCTCTCATTCTTCTCTTAATATGACTTCTTTTTGCACTCTTACCTATTTTTGTACCTACAGTAAATCCAATTCTATCATATCCTAAATTATTTTTAAAATAATAAAATACAAAATATTTATTTACAATTTTCTTACCATTATAATACACGTTCTTAAAATCTTCATTTTTACGTATGCTCTGAGGTAGCATTCCTCCTCCTCAATCAATTATTAACTGCTTGTTGCTAAACAATTATACATTGTCAAAAAATAAATGTCAAGGCAATGGATTTCACTAAATTAGCAATATCAACAAAAAAATAGTTAACAGCCTCTTAAGACTGTGGATAAAATTTATAATTCAATTGATAATTTTGCGTTTTTTTGATAGTATGTCATTACATGTTGATATGTTGATTAGTTTTCCACAAATCCACTTTCCAAACACATTGTGGATTAATTTGTTAATAACTAGAGGTTTTATCCACAGATTTTTCTATAATCGTCTATATCTAAGGGTTTATACCTTGATAACAACTGTTCATTACTTGGGGACTATTTATTTTTTTTGTATAATTTTTATTTATTAACAATTTAATTCACATGTTTTATATCATAAATTTTAGTTGAAACGTTTTTTTAATATCAATTCTTTAATATTTTATTGTTGATTAATTGTTGATATTATTGTATATGGAGGTACTTAATGAATAATTTGCAACAAGTTTGGGGTAATTCTTTGGAATTAATTAAATCCGAACTAACGGAGGTAAGTTTTAATACTTGGTTAGGATCAATCGAACCCATTAATATTGGTGAAGATTTTATTGTCTTATCGACACCAAATGACTTTAATAAACAAATTCTCGAAGACAGATATTTGATTCTTATTAAAAATGCCGTCAAACAAGTGACACAGAAGAATTATCAAATTAAATTAGTAATCCCTGGCCAAGATGTAGCTGATGAGTTTCAAGAAAAGAAAGAACAAAAAAATAATCCATCAGATGTATTAGATAATCATTCTATGGAAGCGCGACTCAATCCTAAATATGTTTTTAGTGAATTTGTTATTGGTGTATCCAATCGATTTGCCCATGCTGCTTCTTTAGCAGTAGCTGAATCACCAGCCAATGCTTATAACCCATTATTTATCTACGGAGGTGTTGGTTTAGGAAAAACACACTTAATGCATGCCATTGGTCACTATGTAAAAGAACAAAATCCTGAAGCAAACATTATATATGTCACTTCAGAAAAATTCACAAATGAATTAATTAATTCTATAAAAGATGATAAAAATGTTGAATTTAGAAATAAATATAGAAAAGCTGATATTTTATTAGTTGATGATATTCAGTTTATTGCTGGTAAAGAAAGGACACAAGAAGAATTCTTTCATACCTTTAATGCACTACATGAAGCCAATAAACAGATTATTCTATCATCTGATCGCCCACCAAAAGAAATACCAACCCTTGAAGCACGATTAAGATCAAGATTTGAGTGGGGATTGATTACAGACATTCAAGCACCAGATTATGAAACAAGAATTGCAATTTTACAAAAAAAAGCGGAACATGACAATATTCAAATACCAAATAATGTCTACGAATTTATTGCAAAAAAAATAAAATCGAATATTAGAGAACTAGAAGGGGCACTGATTCGTGTTGTTGCTTATTCCTCTTTAACCAATAAAGATATAACCGTTGAATTGGCACATGAAGCATTAAAGGATATTATTTCTGATAAGAAGCCAAAGAAAGTAACCTCTGATTTGATTAAAGGTGTTATTTGCAAAAGATACAACATCACATTAAAAGAAATTGTTTCACCAAGACGTTCAAGAAATATTTCTTTTCCTAGACAAATTGCAATGTATCTCTGTAGAAATCTTACAGATATGTCTTTGCCAAAAATTGGTGAAGAATTTGGTGGCAGAGATCATACCACTGTTATTCATGCCAAAGATAAAATTGCCGATAAAATGAAAGATGAACCAGAATTTAAATCAGTTATTGAAGATTTAATTAAAGAA
>Ga0306868_1001495_pt1 | contig 12279 bp, 11 predicted proteins | sample AntRauTorckE6832_FD_190411 | JGI IMG/M metagenome (GOLD analysis project Ga0306868, IMG submission 190411) | Saline lake microbial communities from Rauer Islands, Antarctica - Metagenome Torckler E6 #832 (v2) (version 2) | ecosystem: Environmental > Aquatic > Non-marine Saline and Alkaline >... | reverse complement strand
CCCAGCAATTTCTAACTGTTGACATTTATCATTATCTAACTCCAGTAATTTTGCAAGTTCATAAGATACTATACCCACACCTATAGAATGGGTTGCAAAGTATCTGCTTCTAAAATCACTAATTCTTGAAAACATAATAGCAATATTTTTTAAGTTCTCATAGGATGATTTAATGAAAAAATCCTTCCTTAAGTTTTCTGATAGTAACTCTTCAAAGGATTTGTACTGTATATCATGCCAGAAAATGTCACTAATGATGAGCTCATTAAAAATAGACACTAATTCAGGTGCAAAAATAGCTTCTTTTCTTTTATTGATTTCTCTTTTAATAAAAATCCGCTGTTCTAAATATGGTTTTTCATGATCAAGAAGAACGTCAATACGATCCGCTAGATGCAAAACAAGACATTCATAAGGAATCTCTTTTGTATACTCAGAGTATTTAATATGATGATTCTTAACAATTGATGAAACAGTTGAAAAACCTTTAACACCACTTAAGATTCGGCTACCTATTTCTTGGTGTTTTTTGGGATTTTCAATATCAATTTCAGCTAACTTTTGTGCATCCTCAATATGTAATGCGCCAATATCATGAATCGAAGCAGCCAGTATCAAATCTTGCAAAGCTTTTTCTGAAAGTTCCATTGCTTTTCCTAAATTATAGGCAATCACCGTTACATTTCTATGGTGATTTTTAAGAATAAAGTTGTTTTCATCGATGACTGCGATTAATGAAGTTAAAATTTTGTTGATGCCTAATCCTTCCATAAAACTCTCCTTCTTTTTAATGAAAATCCTAGTATCATTATTTTCTCTCTTTTACTGATTTTATCACTACTTTAAGTATATTAAAAGACTGAATTTTCAATCATCAAAAAAGAACATCTCAATAGATATGAGATGTCCTTCTTGTTAAAAATTAATTGTTTTTCTTTTGAATGGGTACTTGTAATTCTGTCAACCACTCATCTGAAGACTCCTTATTCCAAATGCCATCAATATATGACTCTCTTGGATTATCAATGGCTTCATAACCATTTTCATCAATCCATTTAAAGAGATAGGCATAAGCTTGTCCAATAGCATCATAAGATCCTTTGTGATAAACACATGCTGCATTTTCAACAGCATGAACTGTCTTGAACGCAATATCATCTACTGGTGTTCCATAATCTGTTACGGCTTCACAGACTTCAACCTTAAAATCTTCTTTTTTGTATTCACCATCTAGATAAATAGTAAAACAGTAATTTGGCTCCAGACATTTAAGTTCTGGATTGGCTGCTGTTATTTTTTCACCTATTTTGGGTATGGATTCAAAATAATAATCGTAATTCGATACCTTCATTTTCTTCGAATAAACAATCACTTCATTTAACGCCTTTAAAACCACTTCATAATTCATTTCAATGACCTCCCTAGAGTTCTCAATGTAATATGTGATTAAGTCGAGCTGCTCTTTTCTTTGTTGAATCTCTGAGAGTAATCGGTATCTCTTTTCTATGAATATTTTCTTTGAGTTGTGACGGTCCAAAAGAGATGATATTTCTTTAATGGAAAAACCCATCTGTCTTAAGGCTACAATCCGATGAATCTTTGGCAATTGTTCCGATGAATAGTACCGATAACCATTACTTTCATCGATATAGGCTGGTTTTAACAAACCAACTTTTTCATAGTATCTTAATGCTTTAACAGTCACCCGATTAATTTTAGAAAATTCTCCAATTTGATACATCCTCAAACCCCTTTCACATATTTATCCTACACTTATGAGTATAGAGTCTCCTCTAAGTGGAGGGTCAAGAAAAAATACTATTTTTTAATAATCTATAATCATTTTTTTGCATGCTTCACAATTATAGGCCAAAACCTTTGGTCGCATACTTTTATGGTCGCCAATTAATAAAGCCCCTTTGGCAAAAATACCTAGAAACAAATTGTTTTCAGCATCTAACCATTTGAGAGTATACCGATCACCATAGATATGACCTTTTTTTAATGTACCATTACAATAAGGACACTTCATAATTTACTCCTTTTTCCAAATGGACCATTGGCCTAAACTTTCAAATCCAATTCTTTTGTAGATTTTTCCAGCAGAAGGATTATCATAGAATAAACACAGTGATTTCTCTTCATCTAACACTTCTTGACACGTTTTGATTAGCAGTTCTGTAGCATATCCCTTATTTCTATGTTCCGGATGTGTACATACACCAATAATCATAGCAGCATAAAGGTTCTCAGCACTTGTTTCTACACTGCTAATAATATTGCCACTTTCGTCTTTTATATGATAACCTCTACCTGTGCCACTTAAATATCTTTTTTTTATACGCTCTAGTGATGGGTTATGATCAAACTCATCAATTTCATTTTCTTGTAGTAAAAGAAGAGAGTCAAGATCTTTTAATTTTGTTTTTTCTATTGAATCAATTGTTAGTTTAGGCAATTTTTCTTCACTTCTAAGCACTGCATAATATGTTTTTCTTTTCTGAGTAACGGTTACTTCATCACTCATCTGATTTACTGTGCTTTCTTTCCCACTAATGTATTTATAGTCATAGTTATTTATTACATTTCTAAAGCCTTTTGTATCATAAGTTCCTTCAGAGTATATTATGAAGCTATCGTGAACCCTCTCCCCCTAAATCCAAAACAAGATTTAGAGGGAGCTTCTTTTACCATACTTCGGCAACCTAAGGGCTAATGCTTACTAGATGGTTTTAAGCGAAGTTTTGTATTTAAGTTTTGCACCTGTTAACAACAGGCCACACTTATTCGCTTAGGTGCATTCACTACACCGTTATCCGTCGCTAATGTTATTAGTTTCGGAATACATTTTAGTTTTAAATATTTTCTTAAGATGTTTAATGAGCCATTGACATCTGCATTAACTAAGAGTCCTTTGTTTGTTTTAAAGAGTCCTCGGGTAATTCTTCTTTTTTTATTGTAACTTTTCTTGTTAATTGATTCTAAATCTAATGCAGAACAGCCAGATGTATAGGCTTCATTTTGCTCTACATAGTTTATACCAGAAAGTAATCCTTTGTATTCAATAAGTTTTTTAATTTTTTGAATAGGACTTTTTACAAAAGACTTGTTATTTTTCATACCAGTTTTGATACTTTTCATATCGCCAACAACAATTGTTCTTACTTTATGTTTTTTTGCATACTCAATTATTTGATTGGCTGCATGGTGCAAATAGTTTAACTGATAATCTCTATTCTTTTTTCTAAGTTTTTTGATTTTTTTAGTGTCTTTAAATTTCTTCGAACTTGTTTGTTTCATACGAATGCTTTGGTAATGGGTTAATTCTTTATCAAAATATTTTCTTCTTGATTTTAGTTTCTTACCATCAATAATATATGTTTCTTCATTTTCTAAAAAAGTAATTGTTGCTAAGTTATCTAATCCTAAATCAATAGACATTATATTAGTATAACCTTCAGTTTCTTTTTCATCCTTGATATAGACAATATTTAAGTAGTACCTTCCACTATAGTAATCTTTTTTAATGGTTACTTGGTTAATATTTTTAAGCTCTCCAATCAGTTTTAAAACCTTTTCTGTCAGTTTTAATTTTATATTTTTCATCTGATATTTGGCTTTCATTTTTTTAGATAAGGATAAGATTAAAAGATTCCCCTTTGGATTATTTGCTTTTGTATAGCTTTGAGTAATACCGGCCTTCGTAAAAATAACCTCTCCTGGCTTATTATTTATGTTTTTAAATCCTGGTTTATTGGGTCTTCCGGTGTATTTTTTTGGATTTTTCTGATAATCTTTAATGGCTTTGAAATAACTTTTCCAATCTTCATCAAGTTTTCTTAAAAGTTGCTGCCTATTATGGGCATGTAGGTAATCGCTATGCCAGTTAGACTTGAGTAGTTTATCATTTTGAGTATAGGGAATATATTTCTTTTCGCGCATGTCAAAGTTAGAGATGTTATAGAGTTTGGTAACATGCCAAATGAGATCATCAATTACTTTTTTCTGTTGACGATTTAATTTGATGTATAATTTTTGTGATAATTTCATTAGTTTTTCACCTCCTTTACAGATTATATGTTCATTATATCAAACAAATATTCGTTTAGGAAATGTTTATTTATTTTTTTCTCTATTATCAAAAAGAGAACTCAATTCATCACCACCCAAATCATAGATTTGGATGGAGTTTTCTTGAGCTAAGAGCGATAAAATCTCATGAGAACTGCATTAAGTGAATCATCAATGTTGTAATCTCCCCAGTATTCTAAAAAATCTTCTTCAAATCCAAAGTTTAGCAAATCACCAATCATAAAAAGATTCCATTCTTTTTGATTTCGAAGAAAATCAAGTAATACTTTTTCATTTTTTTTGTTTAATTTTTTTACCATGAAATACACCGCCTTAAGAATTTTATTTCTATTATAACATTAAATCAAAAAAATCACAGTTTTTAAACTGTGATTGAATATTTTTATATTTTTTTTACAACAAATAACTTTGAGTAATAATCTCCTGTAACTTTATTTTCCCCGTAAAAATCAGTCAACAATATTCCAAACTTCATTAATATTCTTCCTGAATACTCTTTACCATTTACTGAATAATTGTATTCTGGATTTAAACCAGTCAATATAATTTTCTTTAACGGATTACTCGCAGCATTTCGAATACGATAAAATCCTACTAATGCTTCTTCTTTATTATTACTAACACAGATCCATGCCGTTTCATTGTTCGTTTTAAAAGGACTAATCAGACGATAAAATCTACCCTTTTGAATAAGTTCTTGATTTCCCTTAAAGAATTTAATATCTTCTTCTATCTGTGATTTCTCTTCATTTGATAGTTTTCCTATATCTAATTCATACCCAAAGGTACCAAATAATGCAACATCTGTTCGTGTTTTTAACGGTGTCAAGCGACCAACTTGATGGTTTGGGACTTCACTTACATGTGAACCAATACTTGATATCGGATACCCATAGGATGTCCCATATTGAATAAACAACCTTGAAACAGCATCTGTATTGTCACTTGTCCAAGCTTGAGGTGCATAATATAATAATCCTGGATCAAACCGATTACCACCTGAAGCACATGATTCAATCATTATATGTGGAAAATTTTCATTAATTTTTTCAAGTAAAGAATATAATCCCAAAATATATCTATGAAAGAACTCTCCTTTGTGTTCCAATCCTAAATCTTTTCCAAAGGGTTCACTGATAAATCGATTCATATCCCATTTAATATATTCGACTGTAGAATTTTTTAGTGTATTTTCCATCATGCGATAAATTTCATCAACAACTTCTTTTCTACTAAAATCAAGCACTAATTGGTTTCTTCCAACGGAAGAATTTCTTTGTGGATCACTAATAATATAATCAGGATGCTCTTTAAAAAGATTACTCGCCTCATTTACCATCTCAGGCTCGAACCATAGACCAAATTTCATACCAAGGTCATTTATTTTTTTACTTAAACCTTGGATGCCATTGGGTAGTTTTTCTTTATTAACTATCCAATCACCAAGGCCTTTTGTATCATCATTTCTCGCACCAAACCAACCATCATCTAAAACAAATAAATCAATCCCTACTTGCTGTGCTTCTTTAGCAATACTTAAAATCCGGTTTTCATCAAAATCAAAATAGGTCGCTTCCCAATTATTAATCAGTACCGGTCTTTTTTGAGTCATCCATTTCTTTTGAACTAAATCTTTATTATAAAGATCATGTAATTGATGACTTAAATTATTTAACCCCTTATTACTATAGGTTAAGACAACTTCAGGTGATACAAAGGATTCTTTTTTATCAAGTTTCCAATTAAATTGGAAAGGATTAATCCCCATCATCATTCGTAATGTCTTCCGACTATCCACTTCTCCTTGGGCTAGAAAATTTCCACTGTAAATAAAACTAAAACCATAAGCTTCACCTTTAAATTCATCTGTTTTTTCTCTTTTTAATATAATAAAAGGATTGTGCTCAGCCGAACTTGTCCCTTTGATACTACCAACGGAAGTGATTCCTTCTGATAGTTTCTTTTCTATCAAATGTCTTTCTCTTGACCAATCCCCTGAAAACTGTAACCATTGGTAGTCAGAATCAAAAAAATCAATTGAAGCACTAAGCAATCTATTAATCTTCACAGACTCCTTTTCTCCATTCATTACTTCTACGTGTCTGGTAATAGCATTTATATTTTTGTATATTGTATAGTATAATTTGACGGTTAAATCTATTATGTCATCATAAAGTTCAACGACTAAGGTTTCACATATTTTTTCACCTCTTGTAGAGGGTAAGCCTTCTAAACTTTTCTTCCCTTTATAGATTGTGTGATCTTTATAAAACAAATCTGTTAAATGACTACCATTTTCTCTCGTTAGCATAATAGCAGGTTCACGATAATCCCCCCTACCATATTCTGGAAATTCTTGCTTTATATTTTGCATCGAAAACTTATCATCATTTTTAAAATAATTAACTGTTAATGAAGTTTTTTCAAAATGGATCATTTGATCTATCTTCAGATTTTCACCAATGGCATCTCCGTAATATAGATTTCCTAATTTGCCATTTTTTAAAATACAAAAAATATAGCTCATTTCATTATTAGTTAAATTAAAAATTTTATTATTTTTATCGTAGGTAATCATTTTGTACTCCTTATTCTACTAAACTTATTCTTAAATAGCATAAGCAAATATATTGGCCCAACAATGAAAAGTGGTATTAATAATCTAATTTTATATAAAATTAACAGGGATGATAAAATTGATATAAAAAATACAAGTAAACTCGGTAATTCAAGGTGTCCAATGAGTAAAGCCTTCTTAGTATTTTGAAACACCGAGTCAATTCTTTTTGATGAATAAACTTTAATTAAACCTATAGTAAATATTATCAGTTCAATTGAAAGTATGTAGAAGATTATTAAGCCACTTATGTGTTGGCCCTTGAGTAATGGTTGATAAGCATACAACATACCAAACCATATATAAACAATAGTATTTGCATAAATTCCTTTATAAGATATTTCTTTAAATTTATTCCAATAATTCTTAATTACTGCTTCATCATCACTTTCATAATAAGCTTTTAAACTATAAATTCCAGCACTAATACTATTCAAAAATGTAACGAATAACATTGAACCAATTAAAATCATAGTGTTTATAAGCATTAAAAAATAAATTTTCTCTAAAACAGTCATTATTTTAGACCGACTGAACTTCATAGTTATCTCCTTACTTTATAGCGCTGTCAACCATTCCTTTAACAAAGTATTGTTGTAACGCCAAGTACAATACAACGACTGGTAAAATTGCAATAAGTGCAGCGGCAGCAGCGGCATTCATATTTGAACTTGAATGACTAAAAAATGATGCAATGGCAAGGGTGATCGTCTTCATTTCAGGTGCTTGTAAGAAAAATAAAGAAAATTGATAATCATTCCATGCAAAGATGCCTGTTAGTATAATCACAGTAGCTGTGACAGGTTTTAATAATGGTAAAATAATCTTATAAAATATCTGAAGTTTACTAGCACCATCTATTTTTGCAGCTTCATCTAAAGCATCTGGTATTGTTGCAATAAACTTTGTATACAAGAAAATGCTTAATGGCAACTGGAAAGTTGCTATTACTAAAATGATACCCCAATAAGAACTAATACCACCCCAACTTGAAAGATTTGAATAAAGAGGTACTAGTATACTTAGTGGCGGAACCATCATAACTGCTAAAATCAAATTAAGTACCCATTTGTTGAACTTTGTTTGAATCCGCGCTAATGGGTAAGCAGCCATTGCACCCACTAGAACAATAATTGTTACTGAAAAAACAGTTATAATCGTGCTATTTCTTATTGCTAAAAGCATTTCTGCTTTCTTAAAAGCATCAGCGAAATTTTCAAGATAAAGATAATTAGGCAAAATCCACTTTGAAGATAAGTCAGTTTGCTTCTTAAAAGCTACCGATATCGCAATATAAAAAGGCAAGAAATTAATAATCGAAGCGAGAATACCAATAACTGATTTTCCTATACTATTCTTTTTTTTCATTAATACTGCACCTCCTTATCGCTAAAGTATTTCTGTAAAAATATACTAATAACCATGATGAATGCAAATAGGAATAGTCCAATAGCTGATGCATAACCGGCATTTTGTGTATTGAAGTAAGTATAACTAATAATTGTAGACAATGAATGTGTTGAATATCCCGGTCCACCGGCTGTTAAAGCCATAATTACATCAAATAATTTTAATCCGCCAATAACATTCAATGTAACCGATGTTGTTATCGCAGGCATTAATAATGGAATAGTAATATTTTTAAACTGCTCCCAATGACTAGCACCGTCAATTTCTGCCGCTTCATAATAAATTGTTGAAATGGATTGTAACCCGGCTAAGTAAATAATCATTGATATTCCAACAAATTGTAACGAATTAATAAGTACCATTAACCAAACCGTTGTCTTTCCAAGTGATAGCCAATCCCTTACATCTCTTCCTAACAGCATCATAATATCGTTTAATGCGCCACCATCATATTGGAAAATAAAATACCACATGTAACCCATGATTACTGGCGCAATTAAAACTGGTAAGTAGATAAGGGTTCTTGCAAAGTCTCTACCTCTAAATTTTTCGTTTAGAAGTAATGCCAACCCTAAACCAAATATTTGCTGAAAAAAAGTACTCCCTAAACCATAAATCAATGTATTTTTAAAAGCAGTAAATATATTCTTATCCCCTAACAAAGTTTTAAAATTATTTAGACCAATAAATTTATAACTTTGGGAAAAACCATTCCAATTTGTAAATGATATTTGAATTCCCTTAGCAAATGGATAAACAACAAATACAAAGAATAGTATTAATGCTGGTACATACATAAAATTTAATGAGTCAAAGGATGTGTTTTTAGATTTTATTTGAGCCATAAATCTAATCCTCCTATATAGATAAGTGAGAGGAAAAACCCCTCACTTAATTATTTTTATTGTCCTAATAATCTGTCATAATTACTTTTCATTTCCTTAGATGCTTCTTCTGGTGTCATATTTCCAGAAATCAAACCACTACCAGTGGATGTCATTGTTTCCCACATACCACTTGGTAAGAACTCTCGATCGAAATATGAAAAACCTCTTAAGTCTGAATACTTTTCGTAATCTTCAGCTAGTTTTCCCGTGTCAGACTCGACACCAACTAAACCTGCTGGTAGACTATTTGCCGTTGCTAATCTGCTCATAACCTCATCATTTGAAAGATAACTTACAAATGCCTTTGCTACTTCTGGATACTCAGTATCTTTCCATATGCCAACAGTGGTTCTTTCACCACTAATTAATGTCGGTTCATCTGCTGGAGCATTTGATGGAACAGGTATGAATCCTAAATTTGCATTTTCATTATAAGTGTAAGCTTCTGCAATGACATAATTTCCATAAAAAGCAAATGCCGCTTTTCCTTGTGCTAAATTTTTCGCAGAATCTATATATGTTGACGATAAGCTATCCACATTAAAATATTCTTTTTCATCAAATTCTTGTAGCATAACGCCTACTTGATCCCAATTTGACCAATCAAACGTTCCATCTTTTAATGCTGCTCTGTGATTATCATCATCATTTGTAATTAAGAAAGTCGGTGCAACCCAATCTAGGAAGTTTCCTATAGGCCAAGACTCTTTACCACCAATATGAATCGGTGTAATATTATTTTCTTTAATAATCTCACATGCAGCTCTAAAGTCATCCCAAGTTTTTAATTCATCAGGATTAATATTTAAATCTTCTAAAACAGTCTTATTATAAGCAATTCCTGATAAATCTACATCCGTTGGTAAAACAAAAACATCTCCATTGGCATCTGTAACAACTTTTTCAATACCTGGATTTAATCGACTCACCCATTCTTGATCTGTCAATGGCATTAAATATTCACTATAACGCGCAACTGACCACCCATGTGTTGTCCAAAAATCAGGTAAATCATTTGCCCCCATTTTTGTTTTCATTATATTCTCATAGTCTTTATTTCCAGGTATTACGTTGATAGTAACACCTTCATTCGCCGCTTCAAACTCAGCAACTACATCTTCAAATACTTTTGTTACAGCTTCATCTGGTCCAAAATTCATCATAAATACAAGTTCTTTGGGTTCGGAAACGTTTTCCGATTCCTCCGAGTTACTACTACAACCAACAACTAAACCTACCATTAATAAAGCTACTAAAATTAATACAAACTTTTTTTTCATAAATCCCCCTTTTTTTCATTTGATAATAATATCTATTATCTATCATTTGTTTTATTAATGAAATTTTACTATATTTTTACTAATAAGTCAATAATTTTACTAAAATATTTTACTTATAAGTAAATAATATTTTTTATAAAACAAAAAGAAGGCTAATAATAGCCTCCTTTTAACACAAACTCAAGTAAATTAATTTATTTTTCTACAACTCTCTCTAAGGATCAGATGAGTAGGCACATATGTTATAATTGGAATTTTTCTATTATTTTTTATCTGATCAATTAAATGACTCACACTTAAAGAACCCATTAACTCTGTATGAACATGCACTGTTGTCAATGTTGGGCTAATAAAGTCTGCCATTGATATATCATCAAATCCTGTTAAACTAATTTCATCAGGAATTTTTATACCTAATTCTTTGGCAGCTTTTGTAATACCAATAGCTATAGGATCACTCGCAGCAAAAATTGCTGTAATTCTTTTATTTTCTTTTAATACTTTTTTACCTAGTTCATAACCACTATTAACATTAAATTCCCCAATATATACATTTCTTTCATCATAATAGTTTTCTTCAATCATTCGTTTAGTAAAGTATTTTTCTCTTGGATCAACAAAGCCATCTGCATGTTTATCTCTATATGCAACACCGCCAACATAGGCAATTTCTTTATGTCCTAAAGAAAAAAGATAATCAAGTATTTCATTTGTTGGTTTCTTAAAATCAACACAAATAGAATCAAATTTTCTATTAAATGGAATTGAATCAACAAATACAATTGGTTTACCTAACTCTTCAAACTTAAGAATATTTTCCTTTGAGTAACGTCCAATAGCTATTATTCCATCCACATCATCAATTTGATCAATATTTACTAGATTATTATTATTAAAAATCACTTTTGATTTAATATTATATTCAAAGCAAGCTTTTTCAATGCCTGTTCGAATTGAAAAATAGTATGAATCCGATAACTCTTCCTCTAGGGTAAAACAATGACTTATACCTATCGTTAATTTATCCTCTTCGAAATCTGGTATTCTACTATCATCAAATTTTTTATAATCTAATTTCTGTGCAGCTTTGAATATTCGTTTTCTTGTATCTTCTGCTACTGAAAGGCTATCATCATAATTCAAAACTCTTGATACTGTTGCCATAGAAACCTCTGCAATTTTAGCAATATCTTTTAATGTTGCCATTTTACACACCCGACCTTTTCTATAGGTATTATATCAAAAAATTTAGTAATAGTAAAATATTTTACTAGTGTTAATTCTCAGTCAATATTATTTTCTATAAAATTTAATTTTGAGCGTATACTATTCAGAATAATATTGTTATTATTTTTGATGCGAAATTTTAATTAGTTACATTTGAACTTTATAAATTTTTTAAATTATAAGGATGCCATTTCGTGAAACACCAAGCGTCCTTTCCACCTGCTAATAATTGTTCTAAATCTTCCTCCCCTTGTGTCTTGATAACGGATTCTAAATAGAATAATCTTTTGTTGATAGCGTCTTCTATATTTCTTTGATTTTTTATAGGTGCGCCATGAGACAATAACAACTGACTAGAAGGCATTGAATGAATCAACTCTAAACTCTCAATGTGCTCTTCAAAACTGCCACCAATACTAATATAAGGTAGTGCAGGACACCCAAATGCATCTACCATTATTAAATCCCCTACATGAAGGAATTGACCATTAATAGAAATAATTAAACTACAGTCACTATGCCCTGGCGCTTCATAAAAGATTAAAGATGTTTCTCCAAAAATGATTTCATCCTTGTCCTTAATTAATTCATCCGGTTTTCTGTAGTTATGAGACCCATGCCAGCGCTCATTACAGTTAATATAGTTTTCTTCATAGTGGATACTACAACTTAATTTTGCATCTTGAAAAATATTTGCCCCAGCGGCATGATCTGGGTGGTAATGGGTCAGTATAAGTTCTGTCACTTCAATACCTTTCCTATCTAA
>Ga0306868_1001489_pt1 | contig 12350 bp, 8 predicted proteins | sample AntRauTorckE6832_FD_190411 | JGI IMG/M metagenome (GOLD analysis project Ga0306868, IMG submission 190411) | Saline lake microbial communities from Rauer Islands, Antarctica - Metagenome Torckler E6 #832 (v2) (version 2) | ecosystem: Environmental > Aquatic > Non-marine Saline and Alkaline >... | reverse complement strand
ATAATTCAGGTTTAGCAGTAGCTATGGGGAATTCACCTGAAGCAGTTAAAAAACGAGCTGATCTTATTACAAAAAGTAATGAAGAAGATGGAGTTGCAGCTATACTTGAAGAAATATTTGCTGAGAACTTAATTTGAATTAAAATTACAGTTAATAATAAAGAAATTTTTTTCTTATATTTGAGTTCGAGCAATAAAATAAATTGGTTTATTTACATTTATCAAAAGATAGGGCTCTTAAAAAGGCTCTGTCTTTTTTTATGCAAAATATTTAAAATATATTCTAATTATGGAAAATAAAACTATATATAATATCATTTTAAGTTTTTATTTGAAAAATCGCAAAAAAACTGAAATTTCTTGCAGGAATTTTTGGCTGGGTGTTGAATAGTAGTAATAGAGAGTTAATTTACTGCTTAAATTAATGCTTAAATTAATGAAAATTTTGTTATTTTGCTTTAAAATATCATATAGAGGGAGGAGATAAATTTTATCTTGTTTTTAATTATTAACTCTGAAAGTTGAAAAGGCTGTGTATTTAAAATTAAAAGGGAGGAATAATTTTATGAATAAAGGTCTAATTTTATCACTTACTTTGCTAATGGTGTTTTCTCTATTTTCTTTTACAGTTATGGCTCAAGATGAGGTGACTCTGACACTCTGGGACATCAGAACAGCAGCTGATCAGGCTACTCCAGCAGTAAAAGATGCAATTGATCGTTTTGAAGCTGATAATCCTAATATCAAGATTGAACATGTTCCAACACAAAATGATAATTATAAAACTAAATTAAGAACCGCTATGTCTGCTGATAATGCTCCAGATATATTTATGTCCTGGGGTAGTGCGAGTTTAGAAAGATATGTAAATGCTGAAAAGGTTTCTTCCTTAGAAAGCTATATGACTGAAGATTGGAGAAGTAATTTTATGCCAGCTGCTATGAACTTAGGTATAGTAGATGAAGAGGTTTATGGAGTGCCAGTTACAAATGTTTCACCTGCCTTAGTCTGGTATAGAACTGATTTGTTTGAAGAATATGGTTTAGAAGTTCCAGAAACATATGAGGATTTAAAAAATGTGGCAGAAACATTTATTGACAATGGAATTAGTCCATTTGCTCTGGCTAATAAAGATAAATGGCCTGGTTCAATGTATTTTATGTATCTTGTAGATAGAATAGGAGGCCCAGAAGCTCTGCAGAAAGCAATCAGTAGAGAAGGTGCTTTTAATGATGAGGCCTTTGTTGAAGCAGGTAGAAAAATTCAGGAATTAGTTGAAATGGGAGCTTTCCCTGATGGTGTTAATGGTCTTGATGAAAATGCATCACAGTCAAGAACATTATTATATACTGATCGAGCAGCAATGTATCTGATGGGCAGCTGGGCTTATTCTGGAATTAAAAATGAAGCGCCAGATATGGTAGAACAATTCAGTTTCTTTAATTTTCCTGCGATTGAGTCAGGGGAGGGAGATCCTTCTAATTTAGTTGGTACTCCTGGAGATAATTATTATTCTGTTTCTACAAAAACTAAAAATAAAGAAGCTGCAGTCGAGTTCTTAAAGTATTTAACTGATGTTCAAATGGGAGAAAAATTAATTGAAATCGGAAATATCCCTCCATTTACTGGTGTTGGTGATAAAATCAATGATCCAATCATGAAGAAAATTTATAATTCCAGTCAAAAAGCGAATTATATCCAGTTATGGTATGATCAAACATTACCTCTTGAACTGGCACAGGTTCATTTAAATACAACTCAGGCATTATTTGGGATGGAAATGACTCCAGAAGAGGCAGCCAATCAGATGGAAGCAGCAGCTCAAGAATATTATGGAGAATAATATCAAGTAATTAAATAGCAGAGAGGATTTATCCTCTCTGTTCTAATTTAAGAGGTGAAATATTAATGAATAAAAAAGATTTACTGAACAATAAATATTTTATTGCAGCTTTATTTTTACTACCGGCAGTAATTTTTTCTTTAGTGTATTTAATTATTCCAATACCACTTTCAGCTTATTATTCATTTTTTAAATGGGATGGTATAGGAGCAATGGAGTTTTTAGGTTTTGATAATTGGTCGAAATTATTGAGTGATCCTATATTTTGGTCTTCAATGGCAAATAATTTTAAGTTGATAGCTATTTCTTTGGTTGTACAGATTCCAATAGCATTATTTTTGGCAGTTTTATTGACCCGTAAAATTAAAGGAGCCAGTTTTTTTAAAACTATATATTTTGTGCCAATGTTATTATCTTCAATTGCTGTGGCTTTCCTCTGGCGCTATATGTATGATCCTACTTTTGGTTTGATCAATGGAGTTTTAAATTTAGTGGGCTTAGAACAGCTGACACGAAGTTGGCTGGGAGATCCTGACATCGCCTTTTATTCTGTAGCAGCTCCAGTACAGTGGCGTTTTATACCGCTTTATATGATTATTTTCATGGCAGGTATTTCCAACATACCAAAACAGCTCTATGAAGCAGCCGAAATTGATGGAGCAAATAACCTACAGACTTTTTTCTTTGTTACATTACCAATGCTTAGATCCACTGTTATTAATGCTTCAGTTTTAATTATTGTTGGTTCACTTAAATATTTTGCTATGATTTTTGCTCTAACAGGTGGGGGACCAAATCATGCATCTGAATTAATGGCTACTTATCTTTATTCTAAATCTTTTACAGAAATGAATATGGGTTATGGTAGTACAATATCTGTGGCATTATTTTTAGTTGCCCTTATAGTATCATTTTTATTTTTAAATTTAAGCAAAAAAGATGTCAGGAATTAGGTGAGAGATAATGTTAAATAAAATAAAACAGTTAGTTATTTATTTTTTCTTGTCAATTTGGCTGCTGATAACTGGATATCCACTGGTCTTTTTAGTTCAAAACAGTTTTAAGATTAGAATGGAATTTTTCAGAAATCCCGTCTGGTCTTTACCAGAGAGTTTTACTCTTCAAAACTATATTGATGTCATGGAATCTGGTTTTTACATCTATTTTATCAATAGTATTATAGTTTGTTTTATCTCAGTTTCAATTATTATAATTGTTTCAGCATTAGCCAGCTATGCAATTGCCAGAATAGATTTTAAATTTAATAAACTCGTATATATCCTATTTTTAGCAGGAATGATGATTCCTATTCATTCAACATTAATCCCAATTTATAAAATCACTTTGTCTATGGGATTATATGATAAACTTTCATCATTAATTGGACCCTATGTTGCTTTTAGTCTACCGATCTCAGTTTTTATTTTAACTGGTTTTATCAATGATATTCCCTATGAACTGGAAGAAGCAGCAATTATAGATGGAGCCAGCAGGTTTAAGATTTTTAAAGCTATTATTTTACCATTGATTAAACCGGCAATAGCTACGGTTGCGATTTATAACCTTACTTTACTCTGGAATCAATTTGCTTATGCCCTTGTTTTAACGTCAAGCCCCAGCAAACGAATCTTGACCCTTGGTTTATTTGAATTTCAGGGCCAGCATGGTATAAATATTCCTTTGACTTTAACCGCTTTATTTTTATCAGTTTTACCATTAATACTTCTTTATGTATTTTTACAAGAACATATTATTAAAGGAATGACAGCTGGTGCTTTAAAAGGATAAATAACTAGAACTTAATTTTAAATGGAGAAGGAGAGATTTTAATGGAGGAATTGAATTTAGATGATTATTCATTAGAAGAAAAGGTAGAAAAATTACTAAAAGAAATGACTTTAGAAGAAAAAGTAGCTCAGCTTGGTTCTATCGGTCCAGATAAAATCTTAGAAAATGGTAAGTTTTCTGAGCAGAAAGCAGCCAAATACCTAAAAAATGGTATTGGTCAGATTACAAGAATTGCAGGTGCCAGTGCTTTAGAACCGGAAGCTGCAGCTGAGGCAGCAAATAAGATGCAGCACTATCTTGCTGAAAACACCAGACTTGGTATCCCAGCAATTGTACACGAAGAATGTTTGAGCGGCTATATGGGCAAAGGAGGAACAACCTTTCCTCAGTCAATTGGTCTTGCCAGCAGTTGGGAGCCGGAATTATTGGAAAGACAGACTGATGTGATCAGAAAGCAGCTGCGCTCCATTGGTGCTCATCTAGCATTATCTCCAGTTGCTGATGTAGCCAGAGATTTACGCTGGGGAAGAGTTGAAGAAACTTTTGGTGAAGATCCTTACTTAGCTGCTGAAATGGTAAGCTCCTATGTTAAAGGCCTGCAGGGTGACAAATTATCAGAAGGAATTGTGGCAACACTTAAACATTTTGTGGGACACAGTTATTCAGAAGGTGGCCGCAATCACGCACCTGTAAATATTTCCGAAAGAGAACTGAGAGAAAGCTTCTTATTTCCCTTTGAAGCAGCAATTAAAACAGCAAATGCCGGTTCAGTGATGAATGCTTATCACGATATTGATGGTATTCCCTGTGCTTCCTCCCGTAAATTATTAACTGATATTTTAAGAGGTGAATGGGGATTTGATGGGGTTGTAGTCTCTGATTACTGGAGTATTAAGATGCTCTATCAGGAACATAAAGTGGCAGCTTCGATGCAGGAAGCAGGAATAAAAGCCCTGGAGGCTGGACTGGATATTGAGTTACCAGAAACTGAATGCTATGGACAAAATTTAATTGATGCAGTTAATAGTGGTTTGATTTCAGATTCTGTAATTGATCAGTCTGTAAGAAGACACCTTCGCTATAAGTTTAAAGTTAATGCCTTTGAGCAGCGCTATGTTGATTTAGATAAAATTGCTGGACTTTTTGAAACAAAAGAGCAGAGAGAGCTGGCCCGGGAGTCAGCCCGAAAATCCATGGTTTTACTTAAAAATAAGGGTAATATACTGCCATTATCTAAGAAAATATCTTCTCTGGCTGTAATTGGACCGTCTGCAGACAGTACCCGTAATCTGCTGGGAGATTATGCCTACAGTGCTCATGTTGACAGCAAAGAAGATGCGGTTGAAATTATAAGTGTCTTAGAAGGTATCAAAAATCAGATTTCCGAAGCAAGCAGGATAAATTATGCTGCTGGCTGTGGAATTATGGATCAGAATAAAGAAGCTTTTGCAGAGGCTGTAATGGCAGCAAAAGAATCAGAAGTTGCTCTGGTTGTTGTCGGAGGCAAATCTGGACTTTCTGGTATGGGAGAAAATGAAAATAGTGATGATGATGTAGTCGATTTTGAAGGAGGAGCCTTTTTAAGTGAGCTGCAAAATACAACTGATACAACAGGAGAACATCATGATCGAACTTCTCTTGATTTACCAGGAGTACAGGAAGAATTGATAAAAGAGATTGTAAAAACAGGAACTCCTGTAGTAGTTCTTTTGATAAATGGTCGCCCACTTTCCATTGAATGGACTGCAGAAAATGCTGATGCAATTATAGAAGCCTGGTTACCTGGAGAAGAAGGCGGAAATGGTGCAGCAGATGTAATATTTGGAGATTATAACCCGGCTGGAAAACTGCCAGTTTCAATTCCAAAAAATGTGGGGCAGACACCAATTCATTATAATCGCCGTCATATGTCTCATTATCGTGATTATGTATTTACAGATAATAGACCATTATATCCATTTGGCTTTGGTTTAAGTTATACAGAATTTGAATATTCTAATTTAATAATTACTCCGAAAGAATTTAAAGCTAATAAAACAATTAGTGTTAAAGCAAATATTAAAAACACTGGTCAAGCTGAGGGAGCAGAGGTTGTTCAGCTCTACATTCATGATAAAATAGCTTCTTTAACCAGACCGATCAAATCACTTAAAGGTTTTAAGAGAATTGAGTTAAATGCAGGAGAAGATAAAACTGTTGAATTTAAATTAAAGGCTGAACAGCTGGCTTTTTATGATAAAGATATGAACTTGGTTGTTGAGCCAGGAGAGTTTGAAATTATGCTTGGAAGTTCTTCAACTGATATTAGACTTCAGGATGTTATAGAGCTTAAAGGTGATAAAATCGAATTAACTGCTGCAAGAAAATATTTTACTGAGGTCGAAGTTGAATAAATTAATTATTTTAATAAAGATTTAAATTAATATTTATAAAATTTGGAGGTAATCAAATCATGAAAAATGTTTTTAAAGATTTTAAAAAAGTACAATATGAAGGTCCAGAATCAGACAATCCAATGGCATTTAAATATTATAATCCTGAGGAAAAAATTGGCGAGAAAACAATGGAAGCGCATTTGAGATTTTCAATTGCTTACTGGCATACCTTTGCTGATACAGGTGAAGATCCATTTGGTGCAGGAACCAGAGTCTATCCCTGGGCTGATATTAAGGATCCTTTAGATCGTGCAAAAGCCAAAGTTGAAGGGGCCTTTACTTTTATGGAAAAATTGGGAGCTCCCTATTTCTGCTTTCACGATCGTGATGTTGCTCCAGAGGGAAAAACAGTAGCTGAAAGTTATAGAAATTTAGATACTATCGTTGATTTAATTGAAGATAAGATGGATGAAACAGGAATCAAACTGCTCTGGGGAACAGCAAATATGTTCTCACATCCCCGTTTTATGAATGGTGCATCTACTTCTCCCAATGCAGATATTTTTGCTATGGCAGCAGCTCAGGTTAAAAAAGCAATGGAAGCAACTAAAAGATTGGGAGGAGAAAACTATGTATTCTGGGGTGGCCGTGAAGGCTATGAAACACTTTTAAATACTAATATGGCTTTAGAACAGGATAATCTGGCCCGCTTTTTAGAGATGGCAGTCGATTATAAAGAAAAAATTGGTTTTGACGGTCAGCTTTTAATTGAGCCCAAACCAAAAGAGCCGACCAAGCATCAGTATGACTATGATGCAGCCAATGTTATTGCATTTTTAAGAAAGTATGATCTTGCTGATCACTTCAAGATTAATCTTGAAGCAAATCATGCAACTTTAGCCGGACATACATTTGAACATGAGCTTCACTATGCCAGAATTAATGATATGTTAGGTAGTGTAGATGCCAACCAGGGAGATCTCTTACTCGGTTGGGATACTGATCAGTTTCCAACCAATATTTATACAACAACTTTAGCCATGTATGAGATTCTTAAAAATAACGGTCTTGGTAAAGGAGGTCTTAACTTTGATGCTAAGGTTCGCCGCCCATCCTATAAAATGAAAGATCTATTCTACGGCCATATTGCTGGAATGGACGCCTTTGCTAAAGGGTTGAAGATCGCCAATAAGCTTCTGGAAGATAGTGTTTTAGAAGACTTTGTAAGAGAAAGATATGCAAGCTATGAAAGTGGAATTGGTAAGAAAATTGTTAACAAAGAAGTAGGTTTAGAAGAACTTGCTCAATATGCATTAGAACTTGAGGGAGTTGAAAATGCTTCCGGTCATCAGGAAATGTTAGAAGCAAGATTAAATCAGTATATATTGAATAATTAAAGACAGCTTAAATTAATACTTCTTAATATTCCTGCTGGAATTCATTTTTCTAGCAGGAATTTCAACTTTAAACACTAATATATAATATAGGGAATAATTTTAAAAATTAGTTATAAATAAAAACTGGAGGTATTTTTTATGAGTGAAATAAGTATTAGTAAAAAAGAATTTGGAAAATTACAAGATGGAAGAACTGCAGATTTATATACTTTAGAAAATGAAAATGGAATGAAAGTAGAAATAACAAATTTTGGAGGCATTATAGTCAGGCTCTATGTTCCAGAGCGAGATGGGAATTTGAAAGATGTTGTACTGGGTTATGATAAATTAGAACAGTATTTTAATGACCCCAATTATTTTGGCGCTTTAATCGGACGCTATGGGAATAGAATCGCAGAAGGGAAATTTGAACTTGAAGGTAGTACATATCAGCTTGAAGTTAATGAAGATCCTGCCGGTCATCCCTGCTGTCTCCATGGAGGAGAAGAAGGTTTTAATGTAAAACTCTGGACAGCCAAAGAGGCTATCATAGACGGTAAAAAAGGAATTAAACTGACTTACTTAAGTGAAGATGGTGAAGGTGGTTTTCCCGGCAATTTAAAAGCAGTAGTTTATTATACTCTAAGTGAAGATAATAAATTAAGAGTAGAATATAGAGCCGAAACAGATCAACCAACAGTAGTTAATTTAACTCAGCACAGTTATTTTAATTTAAAGGGACATGGAGAAGGCAGTATAGAAGATCATCTATTATATATCAATGCCGACCACTTTAACCCTGTGAACGAAGGGATGATACCTACCGGTGAAATTAAAGAGGTCAAAGATACTCCTTTTGATTTTACTGCTATTGGAGAACTGGGTAAAGGAATTAATGCAGATATTGAACAGTTTGAATATACAGGTGGTTATGATCATAACTGGGTCTTAAATCGTGAGGAGGAAGGTTTAGAACTTGCTGCTAGAGTAATTGAAACTCACAGTGGTAGACAGCTGGAGGTCTGGACAACCGAGCCAGGAGTTCAATTTTACAGTGGTAATGGTATTGATCCAAATGGTCCTGCTAAAGATAATAAAGATTATATTAAAAGGGGTGCTCTCTGTCTGGAAACACAACATTATCCAGACTCTCCCAATCAAGAAAATTTTCCATCTACAGTATTAAGGCCTGGGGAAAAATATAGAACAGTAACAGAATTTCAGTTTGATTTGATATAAGAAAATATGCAGAGGAATGTGTCTTTAAGATGCATTTCTCTTTTTTTATAGCTTAATTTATAGCTTAATTATTAAATATTAAATTCACAAAGTTAATTCGCTAATTTACTTGCTTTTAGGATTAAAATTTAATAAAATTAAAACGCTATTAGAAATATCATTCTTTTTTTTAATATCATGTCGAATTATGTATAATTATCAAGAAAAAGGTATTATTTTTTTTATTTAGAAAATATAGTATTTAATTTTAATAATAAATTTCAAGGAGTGGTAGTGTTGGCAGATAAAAAAGGCTTTTTATCTTTTTTGAAGAAAATTAATTTACGAGAAAGTTTGAGCACCAAAATAATTGCAATAATTTCTCTGGTAATTATTTTAGGAATGGGTGGACTTGGTTATTTGATTAATAATACTGTAACTGAGGAGATTACCCAGCTGGCTCGAGAAAGAAACAATGGAATTGCTTCCGAAATGCAGTCAGAAATAAGTTCATTTCTGGTTGAAAGTAAGGATCTGGTAAATCTCTTAGCTGATCAACCTGTGGTAGTAGAGAGAAATGAAGAGGGGATAAGAGAGTTATTAAGTTCAGTTTCAACTAATTATGATCAATTTTTAAATCTTTATTTAGGTAGTACTGATGGAGAAATGATTATCGTTCCAGATCAGAGTTTACCTTCCGATTTTGACCCCAGAAATAGACCCTGGTTTCAGAATGCGGAAAAGACTGATCAAGCTATCTGGACAGATACATATGTAGATGCAGGTAGTGGGACCCTTATTATTTCTGTAGCCAGAAGAGTTCTTGATCAAAATGGAGAATTAGTCGGAGTATTAGCAGGCGATATTTCCCTAGCAGGGATCAGTGAGCTTGTTGGTACGACTAAAGTTGGAAAAACAGGTTATACCTTTATGATAGATTCAAACTCTAAAGTCTTAGCACATCCTGATAAGCAGATGGTGGAAGAACGTTTTGATGCCGATCAGCTTTTTGATACCTCTAAGGCAGTTGCTGGAGAAGCCGGTTTTCTAGAATATGAGTTTGAAGGTGAAGCAAGACTTGCCTCCTACATGCCGATTGATGAAATTAATGGTGCAGTATTTGCTCAGATTCCAATTGCAGAGGCTTACAGCGCTAATCGAGAAGTACTGCAGCAGATTATTACTCTTTCATTAATTGTACTGCTGGTATTAATTATAGTAATTATTTTCTATGTTACTAAAAATGTTGTGCGACCAATAGTCCATTATGGTGAGCAGATGCAGAAAGTTTCTAATGGTAATTTGGATGTAGCGCTTGAAATTAAACGTAAAGATGAGCTCGGTCATTTGGGTACTATTTTTAACCAGATGCTTAAAGATTTAAAGAATCTGGTAGAAAATATTAAAGAAACTTCTGATCAGGTTACTGAAACTTCAGAGCATTTAGAAGAGAGTTCCAGAGAGGTTGGCAGTACCTCAGAACAGGTGGCAGTTTCAATACAGGAAGTTGCTACTGGTGCTGATGAACAGGCTAAAAATGTTGAAGATGTTTCAATTAAAATTCAGCAGCTTTCAGAAGGTATTGATGAACTGGATCAGACTAATGAAGAAGTTGAAGAGCTAACTGAAAATATGAATCAGGTAACTGAGGCAGGAACAGGAAAAATGGAAGAGTTAAGTTCTCAGATGAAAGAAATAGTTCAGGCAATGAGAGAAGTTGCTGCTGATATCTCTGATCTGGAGTCTATTTCTCAGGAAATTGGAAGTATTATTGATATAATAAATAATATTTCTGATCAGACAAATCTTTTAGCTTTGAATGCAGCTATCGAGGCTGCAAGGGCAGGAGAAGCAGGTCGTGGATTTTCTGTGGTAGCTGATGAAATTAGAGAATTAGCAGAGGAATCTTCTTCTTCCGCTGATAAAATCAAAAAATTAATCGATGAAGTTACAAAGACTACGGCTGCAGTCGGTAAGGAAATGAAAACAAGTGAAAAAGAAATATTAAATGGAGAAGAACTGGTTGATTCAGCCAATTTAACTTTCAAAGAGATTAGAAGTACACTTATGAAAATAAATGGTGGGATGGAAAAATCAGCTGAAATTGTAGATGATACAAATCAGTTTAGTAAAGAAATTTCGGAAAATGCCCAGAATATTGCCGGCATCTCTGAAGAAACTTCAGCTTCAGCAGAAGAAGTTGCAGCTGCCAGTGAAGAACAGACAGCTTCTGTAGAAGAAGTAGCTTCAATTGCAGATGAACTGGCTGATCGTGCTTCCCATTTAGAACAATTAATAGAGAAATTTGATATTTAAGTTTTAAATATAGATTTAATTTACAGATTTAAAATATTAAAAGCCCGAGAGTTTGATATGATCCCCTTATGGTAGACAGATTAAATAATAAAAATCTGTTTATCAGAAAGGGGATTTTTTATGTCTAGTGATTAATATTTTCTATAGTTTGAGCTGCAGCTTCAATTGCCTTTCTGTAGAGCTCAAAAATAATTTTGCTGTCCAGATCATATTTCAATTCTAATTTTTCTACCTGATTCCAGTCCGCTTTTTCAAAATAGGTGATCAGTTTTAATATCTCCCCCATTTTTCCTTCCTGATTTAAAATTGCTTCTTTGATTTCATCAGTTAAAGAGAGTTCTTTAATGATATTTTTAAGAGGGCGGTCTAAATAGGCATCAAGCATTGAAAGAATTCCTGCAGTATAATATTCTGAGCTTTTATTCGTTAGATTTAAATTAATTGCTATTAATTCTGCCATTTTGGCTCTCACTAAAGTATTATTAAAAAGAGCATCTGGTTTATCATCACTTAATCCTTTAATAAAATATAGCATTGCCCATTTTTTTAATTTATTTAAGCCCAGTAAAGCTGCAGCCTGCTTAATGGAAGAAACTTTATAGCCATAAATAGCAGCATTGATTGTTCTTAAAAGACTGTAAGACATAGATATATCATTTTTGATTATTTTAGATATTTCTATAAAATCAGGCTCTGGCAAATTCAATTCATTGATCACCTGTAAATAATTAAATTTATATGATGGAATTTTGCGGGTGGAAATTGTATCTGGTTTAGTAAAAAAGTATCCCTGAAAATAGTCATATCCCATCTGATAGGCAGCTTTAAATTCCTCATAGCTTTCTATTTTTTCTGCCAGAAATTTAACCTCTGGATTATAATTTGTTTTTATTATATCCATTATGTTTTTTCTTTGCTGACCTATAGTCTGCAGAAAATCAATTTTAATAATATCAGCCATTTCAATTAATGGAATTAATTCTTTTTGGTAAACAAAATCATCAAGTAAAAGAATATGACCGGAATCTTTTACTTTTTGAGAAGAATTTATTAATTCCTGATCAACTTTAATATTTTCCAGTATTTCAATTCCAATTTTTTTCTGTGGTAAAAGTTCTGCTATTTCCGATTTAATTAATTCAGCATTAAAATTTATAAAAGCATGCTTACCTCCGGTTAAATTATCAAGTCCTATCAGATCAAGACTGCTTGTAATTACCTCTGCAGTAGCCTGACTTCCGTCAAATTCTTTTTCTTTATTAAAAGTTCTAAAAAGAAGCTCATATGCAACTGTTTCTTTTTTTCTATTTAAGATCGGCTGTCTGGCCACTATAGAATTACCCATTACTATCAGCCCACTTTCATTATTATTAATAATTTCTATATATTATCTATTTCTCAAAAACTTAGGAAATTCCTGCATTTTTTATGAGCT
>Ga0306868_1001481_pt1 | contig 12386 bp, 6 predicted proteins | sample AntRauTorckE6832_FD_190411 | JGI IMG/M metagenome (GOLD analysis project Ga0306868, IMG submission 190411) | Saline lake microbial communities from Rauer Islands, Antarctica - Metagenome Torckler E6 #832 (v2) (version 2) | ecosystem: Environmental > Aquatic > Non-marine Saline and Alkaline >... | reverse complement strand
TCAAACAATCTTCATCCGTTTTGAAGCGTTCAGTAAACTCTATAAGGTTTTGACCTCTGAATATTTCCATGTTTTCTCTTGTTTTTAGGGTGTAAAGATATGAATTTAAATGGTGACCTCTATAAATGAATTAGTAAAACAAGCTACAAAAATATAAAAAAAGCCGAAACCTGCGCTCAATGACGTGGTTCCGGCTTCTGTAGGTTCCAAAAAGCATTTTACCGCTGCAGGATAATCTTCCGGGTAAGGCTGCTTGTGTTGTTAACAAGACGCACCAAATAAACGCCATCAGGCAGTTTCTCTCCTGCATCGCTCACCCCTTTCCAGGTAATGTTTTGCCTTCCGGCCATCTGCCGGTCGGCCAGCGTAGCCACGCGGGTTCCTGTAAGGCTGTATACTGCAACACTGGTAGCGGCTTTCTGCGGGACAGTAATCTCAAACTGCACCTGCCGGCTGAAAGGGTTGGGGGATGCTTTGATCGTAGCCTCCTTTGCCGCAATATTTCCTTTGCCACGTGTATCTAACCCCACACTCATCAGCACAGGAATCGTTAAGGTATCCGGAGTCAAGACATGAATTGCGCCGTAATAGTCTCCGTTTTCCAGTCCTTCGGCGCTTAAAACTAACTGCAGGGAGTCTGCCTCACCGCTATAGAGTGTTCCCGGCTCATCATCTATCTCAATCCATGAAACAGAGTCGGGCACAGAAACGGTATAGTTGATGGTTCCTCCTCCTTCGTTGGCTACCAACAGGCTTGAAGTATCGCTTTGGGAAGGCATCAGCAACATTTCAATGGAGTCGTGACTCACCATGAGCTCGGGCCCCACAGGGAGTGTATCCATGGCCATGACCGCATTATTAAGGTTAAGGCGTCCACCGGTCACGGTGATGCCTTCCAGTGCCGGAATGGGATCTACGTTATACATCATATAATTTTTTATCATCAGCGCAATGGAGTCGGGGGCTGTTTTGTAAGCTTCCATCATGGCGCTGTCGGCAGCAGCAAAAAGGAAAGCCAGCACTCCGGTAACGTGTGGCGTGGCCATGGAAGTCCCGGATTTATAGCCATAGTTGTCGTTGGGAGTAGTAGAGTATATGGAGCTTCCGGGGGCACCAAGGTCAATCGTGTTGACACCATATCCGGCATAGGCTTTCAGGTCCTGGTCGTTGGTATTGGTCACGCTTAACAGGTAAGGGCTCTCAAAGGCTGTGGGCACATCGCCCACCTCATCGATATTCCAGCTGGCGTTGGCGGTAGCTGCTGCGCTAAGCACGCCCTGCTGCCCCAGCGAATCATACATGGCTCCCCACAGCGGATAGTCATCAGGGTCTCCCTGGTCTACCCCAAAGGAAGCATTGGTGGCCACCACCAGTGCCCCTTCTTCGCCATCGGTTTCATTATAGAGGGTGCGCATGTCCAGCACATAACTATATCCTTCAACCACTGTACTTTCAAAGCCGGAAGAGGCTGCTACAGCCATAATTTGAGCATACCAGTTAACACCTGTAACGCCGGTTTCATTACCCCCGCGGGCTGAAACTGTTCCGGCAACATGGGTGCCGTGACTATCGCCGGGGATGTTGCCGGAGCTGGAATACGCATTCCAGCCGTAAACATCATCCACATAGCCGTTGGTGTCATCATCAATTCCGTTTCCGGGGATTTCGCCATAATTCACCCACATATTTTCCTGCAAATCCTCATGTTGTGTGGCAACGCCACCATCCACTATGGCCACCACAATAGTATCACCCAAAGCTGTAAGGCCCCCCTGGGTATGCAGCCACGCTTCCGGTGCATCAATATCGGCATCTTCAACACCTCCTGTCTGGCCTGTATTATGCAGCCCCCACAACTCATCAAAAGAGGGGTCGTCAGGGATGGTGTCCTCGGTGGCGGCCCGCAGCTCTACACGGTGATTGAACTGCGCCTCCGACACAGCAGGATGTTTCCTGATGTTTTCCAGCAGCTCATGTTCATCCGTATCCTTATCAAAAGCGAAAAGATGAATTTTCATTATTGTGGAAAGCTTTTTTGCTTGCTGCAGGGTGCTGTTCTGAAAATCGTTTTCCAGCACTGCAATAGCATCCTGCATGCTATACTGCTTATGGTTTAACTGAATCATCATTTCCCCTTCGGCATATGGCTTCTGTGCAGCCACATAGGCAGGCATCAGGAGTACCGTAATTACAAGTAATCGTAAAGTGTTTCTCATAGTGATATTTATTTTTTCAATCAGAGCAAAAAGGAAACTTTACCGGGCTTTCTGACCCCGCAATTTTTTCAGAAACACTCAATTTACAGAAGTTTCTGATAGCGTAACCTTTTCTTTAATAGTTTATACCTTTTTCATAACATCAATAATCCTGCAATGTTTTTCAGTGAATATTTATTATCACTTTGTTAACATTTTTGGAAATGACTGGTGATGCGATAAGGCCATGCATCCCCGGCTTCCAGCCGGGGATGCGAAGCATGTTAAACTCCGGCCTTAGGATAGCATTACTTTTTGGATTAATAGTTTTTGAAGTTATTGGTGGTGCTTATCTCCATGAAGCTGGCGCCATGCTGCTGACCAAAGTTTCCTGCCACTATCACCAGAGTGTCCTCATCATTAACATGGTTTCCTTTAAGGATTTCCTTCACCGATTTTCTGATAAACTCTGTTGAGTTGTTGCAGCGTGACATATACCACGGGTTGATGCCGTAGGTGAGCGCCAGTTCCCGGACCAGCCGTTCATCATAACACATGGCAAAAACGGGCACGCTATTCCTGAAGGCGCCAATATTTCTGATCGTCCTGCCGGAATAGGAGTCGGCCACCAGTGCTGCAGCATTGAGGCGCACGCTGGCTTTTACCGCCGATTTGGAAAGGTAGGCAGACACCTCACTGCTCAGCACCACCATGGGAGACTCGTGATACGGTTCTTTGGATTTCTCCACCTCCATGGCGATGTTGGCCATGGTTTTCACCGATTCTTTGGGATATTTCCCATAGGCCGTTTCCCCGGAAAGCATCACGGCATCTGTCTGGCTGTATATGGCGGAGGCCACATCGGCGACTTCTGCACGTGTGGGGCGCGGGTTTTCAATCATGCTGTGGAGCATCTGGGTGGCGACAATCACCGGTTTACGTTTCAGGATACATTTATTGATCAGCTCTTTCTGAATCCCCGGAATTTTGGCATAAGGGATTTCTATGGCGAGGTCGCCGCGGGCCACCATAATGCCGTAAGCCACCTCCAGAATCTCTTCAATATTTTCTACCCCTTCCCGGTTTTCTATCTTAGCAATGATTTTTATAGGACTGTCATGCTCATCAAGTATCTTCTGAATTGCCAGCACATCTTCTTTGTCGCGCACAAAACTGTGGGCAATAAAATCCAGGTTGTTCTCGATGGCAAAGTGGATATAGTCCTTGTCTTTTTCGGATATGGATGGCAACGCAAAGCGTACCCCGGGTACGTTGACGCTCTTTTTTGCCTTGATAGTGCCGCTGCTTTGTGCCCTGCACACCAGGCTGTGCTTCTCCTTTCGCTCTATCAGCAGCTCCAGGTCGCCATCATCAATCAAAATGCTGATATTTTCCTTGTCAGGGATTTCTTCCGAAAAATGGTTGTAAGAAACCTCAAAGGCTTTTTCGCTGCCAGACGAGGAGCCTTTGTCACACACCGTAAGCAGGTCTCCCTCCTTCACCTCTAATGGCAGGGTGGCGCCGGGCAGCGTCCTGATTTCCGGCCCTTTAGTGTCGAGAAGCAACGCTATACGGTAAGAAGCCTTTCTCACATTCTCCACCACTTTCATAGTGGCCCCGCGCTCCTGATGTGCTGTATTTAGCCGCACCACATCCATCCCTTCTTCATAGAGCTGCCGGATAAAAGGAGCCTCGCAATTTAAATCAGAAATAGTAGCTACAATTTTTGTTCTTTTTTTATCTGCCCTGTCCATAGTTTTCTTGTTTAGGGCAAAATTACGAAACATGTGATAAAAAAAGAGGTCTGCCGGCAAAATATATCCCTGGCAATGAAGCAGGTGATGCTTGCGAAAACCTGGTGCCACGCAGAAACTATTTAATGCACAAGTAACAAATTAACTGAAGTTTCGCTTTTCTTTTAGAATCCTGAATATTAATATTTATACCCAAATTGAGCGATTCTCGCTCACGATAAAGAAATTGTAAGCATTTCACCTTCCCGCAATTCTGCGGGACAGGCTACCCATTCGGTGAAATACAACAATTTCTAAATCGTCCGCCTGAGGCGGATAAGTAAAGCGCTTTTTCACTTTGTTCAACCCGCTCAACTTAGGTAATATTTAATGGGATAAAATCAGCAGAGACAATATTGATGGGGAAAAAAGCAGGGCACAAAAAAAGCCGGATGAAAAAATCAGCCGGCTTTGTTGGTTTAAAAAATAAAAGGCATGTATTATACTACTTTTACGTTAATAGCATTTAATCCTTTTTTTCCTTCTTTGAGTTCGAATTCAACTTCATCGCCTTCGCGGATTTCGTCTACGAGACCGCTGACATGTACGAAAAATTCTTCCTTTGAATCATTGTCAATAATAAATCCAAATCCCTTTGTGTCGTTAAAAAACTTTACTGTTCCGTTATTCATTGTAATAATTTAATGTGTTATAATCCGTGCAAAGATAATGTTATCTGATTGATTTATATTGTTTTTCTGAAATTTTTTTAATTATTTTCTTTTTTTCCTATTCCGGGGGGTTCACCAGCGTAATAAACTGGTGATTATACCTTTAGAAAGCGGGTAAAAATGCTGGTTTTCCGGGGGCAATTGCTGTTATACCCATGAACTGTCCAGGATTTCAATAGAAAAAGTAAGGAAAAAGAATTGGTAACTGTCTTTTTCGACGAATGACACGACATAGTATAACGCCTCAAATCCTGCTACACCCAGATAAATAGAGCTATTCCCATTAATCTAAATCATCTGCAAAGCATTGGAAACCTCACCTGGCCATGAAACGCCCGCCCCGCCAAAGGCTTTGTGTAAATAAAGGCTCATTTCATTTGATAATCGGTATAAGAAGGAAAACGTTGGTGTGTTCCTGGTTTGTCTTTCGCTGGCGCTGAACATTTTGAAAGATACCACTGCTGTATTCCGTCACATAATTGTGAATTTACTGACTCAAGTTTCGCACTTAAAAATCGGAATAGTGGAATATTGTATTTCAATAAGTTAACATCATCTAATAGTTAACCTTTGTGTTTCTTTGAGTCTTCGTGCCTTAGTGGCAGGCTTTCCAGAAGGCCACCAAGTTTCACCAGGATAGTCGTATAGCAAAACTGGAAAATATTAGAATTTGATATAGTGATATCTATATAAACAGTCATTTAATTAATATTCATGATTTTAAAAGAAATGCGAAACTTGAGTTAGTGACTTTCAGCATATGGGTCCGGCCTTGCGAAACAGGCCGGCCAGCTTACTCCACCACGCGCCGGGGGATATCCTGTGGCAGACGGCTCAGCAATTCGTAGTTCATGCTGTTGTTCATATCGCTGAAAGAGCTTACCGAGATGCTTTTGTCCTCCTGTTCACCTATCAGCACCACTTCATCACCTATGCACACACTTTCGAGGTCTGTTACATCCACCACCATCATATTCATATTTACTGCCCCTACCACAGGCACTCTTTTCCCGTTGATAAGCACATGCCCGAGGTTGCTGAGGTTTCTGCTGAAACCATAGGAATACCCTACCGGCACCGTAGCTATTTTACTGTCGCGGTTCGTCAGATAGCTATGGCCATAGCTCACATACTCCCCTTCGGCCACAAAGTTTACGCTCATCACCACACTCTTCCAGGAGAGCACCTGCCGCAGCGGATCCACAGGGATATTGCCATTAGTAAAGTGCATCATTTTGGTTTCGTTGCTCGGCCAGAATCCATAGCTGCTGATACCCACCCGCACCAGGTCTCTGGCAGAGTCAGGAAAATTCAGCACCCCTGCCGAGCACGCCATATGGTGATATTGCGGCGTAAGGCCCTGACTATCGAAATAGCGGCACACCTGGTTATAGCTCTTCATCTGACCGACGATGCGCATAAAATTTTCCAGGCTTTCGGCGCCGGCAAAGTGCGTGCAGAGCCCTTCCAGGTGCAACAGGTCTTTGTTAGCTTTCAGGAGGGCGATGACACGGTCAATATCGTGACTGCAGAAACCCGTGCGGTGCATCCCGGTCTCCAGCTCTATGTGTATCCTGGCTGCTTTTCCTAACTTGCGTGCCTTTTCGATGGTTTGCTCCAAACGCTTCATCGTGAAAACAAAAAAGGAGATGTCATTTTCTATCGCCCATGTCAGCGATTCGCTGTCGATAAAGCCCATAATCATCAGGTCGCAAAAATCCTGCTTCACCTTCAGGGCGCGGCGTGCCTCCTCCACGCTAAAAACAGAAAAGTGGTCCACCCCACAGCTCTCCACCATGGGCAGGATATCTTCAATTCCGTGTCCGTAGGCATTCCCCTTGATGACCATCGAATAGCGGGCATCCGGGCCGGCTTTGGATTTCATATAATCGATGTTGTTTTGTAAAGCCGACTTGCTGAGCTCGATGCAGGATGTGTATTGCATTACAGAATATTTTTCTTATTATTTAGTGTTTATCCATTATCTCCAATAGCTGCTGTATTCCTCAAATGAACTAAACCGGTTTTGCAAAGCAAGAAACCCCTGCAAAGCCCTACGGGAGCGCCTTGCAGGGGTGCCTCACAACGCTGTTGTTAGCCCACTCTTACTGGTTGATTAGCCGCTTTACCACACAACGATTCCCTTCTGTTTCTATCACTAACAGGTAAACCCCTTGACCCTGACGGGTAAGATCGATGGTAAAATCGTCAAGCGAGAGATCAGCCTTTTTTCTTACATAAACCGTCTCCGAAAGCGAGTTCAGCACTGTAATATCTACTTTACCGCTGAACGCCGCTGTTTTTTCAATGATGAAGCGTCCTTTAGCAGGATTGGGGTAGATTCTCAACATCCCGGCAAACGCTTGTTCATCAAGACCCACCGTATTTTTCACCTCCACCACCAATGGCTCAGAAACCGCTTCTGCCCCACATGCATTTTGGGCGATGACCATTATTTCAGCTTCCCCGGTAAACTGATCGCTCCAGTCCACCGCTGCTACGGTAGCCTCAGCGTCGATAGTTCCTGCCTCTGCGGGCACTATCTCCCACTGATAGCCGGTGGCAAAATCCACCTCCGCGGTGCTGTATTCCGCAGTGGTGTTAAACACCAGATCCACAGCATCCACGCCATCAGGCATCACGGCAGCAGCCGGTAACGGATTCATCATCACGCTTATGGTATCATGAACTTCGGCAGCACAGCCGTTGTTATCCGCAACACTTTCTATGATGAATACCGAGTCGGAAGTGATTAGCGGCTGCAACATCATCTCTTCGTTTTCTATCTCCGTGGTTTGGCCATTGATTACCACTTGCCACGGGGAAGCCCCCGACAGTGTTCCGTTAATTTCGAAAACGCTCTGCTCGCAGGCTTCAAACACTCCTGCCACTGTTTCTATCTGCGGCAGCGGATTTATGCCCAGTGCGCTCTCCAGCGTCACGGCCTGGCACGTACCCTGAGGTTCGAGCGTAAGCGAAAGCACCGTGCCTCCATTAGCTACATCTTCTTCTCCCGGATAATAAACCGGCCCGGCAACGGCAGCATCGCTGAATGCACCATCTCCGTTGGTGCTCCATAGCAAGGCGGAATAATTCACCGCTTCCACACCATTTATAACCAGCGAATCGCCGGCACAGATCTGTGCATCCGTAACACCTTCCGCTTCGGGATATCCCGGCAGGAATAAAATACGTTCATCGGTAATTTGATCCCCGTCCACGCCATTGGCCGTCATCGTTAAGGCTACCTGCCCGTTTTCCACATCCGCCGCTCCCGGCGTATATTCGGGGTGCAGGGCAGCTACGCTGTTAAAAGAACCATCTCCCGACGATTGCCATGTCACCGAATTGTAATGCGTGGCATCGGCGCCGTCCAGCACTACAGGTTCATCGAGGCACCCATACAAATCCGGGCCGGCATAAGCTGTAGTGGCTAATTCGGGCGGCAGCGCAATATAGTCTACCCACGTGCGGTCTTCGCCGCTGGATACCATGCCGTCTTTAATATATTTCCATGTAAAAGTATGTTCCCCCTGCGTAACAGCGTAAGACACTTTTTGCCAGTCGAGCTCTCCGGCCCAGCTGCCTTTTTCTTCCCCATCAATAAAAAACCTCAGGTAATCATATTCGCCCTCGGTAGATACTTTCCGGTAGAAGGAAATCGTATCATCATACATCATCTCATAGGCGATCTCCAAAACGGTTTGCTGATTATGACCGATAAGGCCGGAAGCCACAGCATAATCTCCTTCATAGACAGGATCTTCGGTAAGCTCCCATTCTTCTGCGCCACTGGTTTCCCAGTTAAACGTTTCAAAATTGCCGCTCTCCCAGTCTTCAATTATCATTCCCACCTTCAGGCTAAAGGAATGAAAATCGGCATAAGGGGTGCTGGATATGTTGTTATCTATGGTAACGAAGGAACCCACAGGGGCACCCGCATCCACGGTAACATTAAAATGAGCTTTCACGACGGTATCTGCATCCACCACCTCCATGATATCTTCTGCATTATTAATGGTAAGCGTGGGAGATTCAGAGATAAGCTGTGAAATGACTTCAGGAGCAGGGCAATGGCCGCTGTTTTCAATTTCTATGAAGATATCCGCCGTTTCGCCCGGATCAAGGCGCCCGTTATCATTCCCTTCGGTATCTGCCACCTGCAGGTTCCCGACAGATAAAACAGGAGCATATATCTTCATGGAAAAACTGCTTTCCCAAGCTTCAGAGCCCTGGGCAATAACATTAAAAGATACGGTATGGTTATCGGGGATACTGTCGTGGACCTGCACTTCAAAAGCCCCTTCTATCGTCATCAGCGATTCGGCGGGAATTGTGCCATAATCTTCCGTATCATCAGTAATGGTGATATAAGGATCCTGGCTCTGAATAGTTACCGTAACATCCTCGGCATCTTCGTTGCCTACATTTTCCATCGTCAGCGAAAGGCCCAGTGTTTCGCCGTATTCGGCAATGCTGTTACTGTTTCCGGCTTCGTCATTAAGCTCATAGCTGTTCTTAATTACGTAGGGCCCGTCGGGTGGTATCACCGTAATTTGCTCGTGATAGCGGAAATAATTTTGTTTAGTTACGACCACATCCACCATGGTTCCGGGCATCTGGGGCTCAATAGCGATATTGACCGGCGCACCTGTTCCTTCGGCTGTTCCCAGTATTTCGCCATCCACAGAGAGGGCAATCAACGTCCCTTCATCGGCAGAAACCTCAAAGAAGTCGGGGCCACTAAGCAAAACATCATTATGCACTACATCCAATTCCTGCGGCTGCTCGGAATACACCGTAAGGAAAGCGCCGCCGTGGTGGTGAAACAGGTGATAGGTCACTTCTTTGTTGTTGGTATTGTAGGGCCAGCTCGACTGCTGGAGGTAGTATTTTCCGGCGGCATTGCCAAAAGCCGGTTTAATGCCGCGGGGCTCCGGAGTGGAGCCATAGTCGGGCAGAAATTCGGGCCACATGTTATCATACGCGCCCCACACATAGGTGTCGTTGACGAAGGAGTAAGAGATTTCAGAGGCCGCAATGAGGCCCAAAGCGCCCGAAAGCTCATTATCCTCGTTAGTATGGCGGTGGAATTTTTCGGCAAAGGATTCGCTGCTGATGTTGTATTTCCCGGTCAGGCAGTTGATAGACATAATAAATGACAAATCCGTGTTGTAAAGGTCATCGATGTCATCATTAGTGTAATCGGGCTCTCCCCATCCCTGCTCAAAGCCGTGGTCGCGGTGCTGCAGCATAAAAGCGCCGCTGTTGAGGCCTTCGTTTACGCCGTCGCCACTGCCGTTGAGGGGCGGCAGGTAGTCGGGGGTATCTTCAATGTACCCTGTTCCCGATTCCCCGAAATAATCGATGACCGTGTTGGTGTTGGTGGCGGTAGACCAGGTGTTGGTGTTTCCGCTGTAGAGCACATTTTCGCGGCGCGGCTCTTTGCCCAGGCTGTTTTGCCAGAACCCATACACCGACTCACTGCAAATCTGAAACCAGCGCTCGGTTTGCCACCCCAGGGCGGTAATAGGATTATTGTAGAAATCGGCGTTGGTAGGTGGGTTCTTTTCATAATTGATAAACTTAGAAACCATCACCTCCAGTTGCTCCTCGTTATTGGCCGTGATGCGGGCAAAAACCATATCGGGCATATGATTGCCCGTTACATCGGCATAAATATTATCGGAAACGCAATAGCTGTCGTAAATGGGTGAAACCACCGTATTTTCCATATTTGTCCCGTAATCGCCCAGCAACAATACTGCTGCCGGGGGCGTATCCCAGTTGTTGTAGGCATCATTAAAGTAATCTTCGAGCACATCCGGATCGTTGGCTCCTATTTCGCTGAGGGTGACCACTTCGGTATGAATGCCCTGCATGTTGCGGAACCTGCGGATAGAGTCGGCCCAGGCCTGAAACGCTTCGCCGTCGGGCGTAACAATGAGGTATTCGCAACCTGTTGCGTCGCGGTTTTGCGTGTGCTGGTGGTAGTCAAAATCTTCTATCACTTCATGATTGAGCACCGCATCATCAATCATGGGGTCGAACCAGCGACTGCGGTAGCGCTCCTGGCCAAACCTGCCGTCGCCGCCGTGGTATCGCACTTCCACTTCAATATCGCGAAGCACCACCAGCTCTTTGGTGACCGGATTATACTGGAAAGGGGTAATGCCCAGCATCACCACATCCACGCCTCTTATTTTTTGCTTTTCGGAAAGATGCACCGGGTTTTGAGGATAAAAGGCATCCTTCTGATAGATTTTTTCGTCTTTGCTGTAGTGCAGCGGGCCGTCTTCGTCATCTTTGGGGATGCGTGGGGCGGGCGCCACCGATACGTTTTGGATGGTTTCTTTGCGCATGCCGGTAATTACCAGCTCTGCCTCAGCGTGGTTGGGCAAAGCAATATACCGCCCGTTACCTGGCAAGTTGGGCGCTCCCTCGTCGTTGGGCAGGAAATGGCCCGGCAATGTCACCGTTTTCATCGCCTCGCCTTTAATATCAATATCTTCGAGGGTAAATTTTTCCACAGAAAACTGCACCATCGTTTTGCTGCTTTTTGCTTCCTTCAGGGTGTAGCCCTGCTCACTCCGGGAATCGTTGTAGTTGTAGGTTTGTCCGAAAGCCGAAGTTCCCAGGAAGAAAACCACGGCAAATGCCAGTTTGGTTAAAAGATTTTTCATAAAATATTTTTTAGTAACGTATTCAAGGGCGTGAAGATATGGATTTTTTTGTAAACGGAATGTTAATATCAGCAAGAATGGCGGGAGCTCACCGCCCGACTAAAAGGTATACCGTGAACAGGGTTTGGAGCCATTTGGTTGAGGGTACTATATCAGCCAACTTTCCCTTGCGGCGCTGCAGGCAATCTCTTGCTGAAGAAAACTTCCGGTATGCAGGAAAAGTGCCAGGCCAGCACAGGTTTTAAATGAATATGGCAGAAGCATATTTAAGCGTACTGATTCACTGGCTCGGAAAGAGGGTTTCTTGAATCAAACCACAACTATCCGTCCACATTGCCTTATCCCACATTGCAGGATAAAAAAGTTGTTAACTGACTGTTTTTAAAAAGAATCATTTTTAAAATTTTCTCCAGGTATCACTACGGATTTTTTCCGGTAGAATATTACTATTTTATAGTTCATCAGAGTATATAGCTGTTTTTATCGTTTGTGTAGCCCCTTTGTTTTAATTGGTATCTGATAGTAGCAACAACCTAGTATGCCAGTATTCCCACATGTAGGTGAGCCATAGAAGCATTATTTGTTTTTTGGTATGTTGGGTGCAAGATTCAGGGAGCAACTACTTTTCCGGAGCAAGCCACTCTGCTCAGGACGGGCATGGTGCTGTTGGTGATGTGTTTTGGCGGAGGGTGTTCCAGAAGCCTCCTTTAATGCTGGGGGGCTGGCCTGCGTGTGACGCTGGCAGGTTCGTAAGCAGTATTTTGAGATGCCCTGCCGGCGACAAACACTTGCCAGCGGCACGTTCTATCCATCCGGAGGGCTTTTGAACAAAGGGACAAACATACCCACCGCTCATACTGCTGTTATATGAGCGGCGCATGCTTTAATCCTGTCAATGAAATACTTTTAATGTTCTTGTAGAGTAGAGCCTGATAGCCCAACCATTAACACTACGAATATAATGAAATAGTTAGACTATCAGTGCCCCCTTCATCAAACCGTGCATGAAGTTTTCCCTCACACGGCTTTCCGATAGAGTTCTTC
>Ga0306868_1001469_pt1 | contig 12451 bp, 5 predicted proteins | sample AntRauTorckE6832_FD_190411 | JGI IMG/M metagenome (GOLD analysis project Ga0306868, IMG submission 190411) | Saline lake microbial communities from Rauer Islands, Antarctica - Metagenome Torckler E6 #832 (v2) (version 2) | ecosystem: Environmental > Aquatic > Non-marine Saline and Alkaline >... | reverse complement strand
TTTGATTAAAAATAGAGAGGTGCAAGAAATGGAAGAAAATAAGTTAAGGTTACCAAAGTTTATCTACTTACCAATCATATTCTTTATTGCCATTACACCATTAGTCATTCGAGGTGTTTTTGTAGAGTATACAGCAATAGATATTTTTTGGTTATCCAGTGAGAAGATGCGTTATGATTTTGCAAACTTTTACAAAATGCGGTTTATTTTATATACAGGTGTCTTTGCTGTTGTGAACTATATTTATTTGCTTTTTACTGAAAAAGTAAAACTAAAAAAAGAACCCATTAATTTTGTTTTATTAGGATTGTCTTTTTTCGTTATTGTATCTGCAATTTTATCAGAATACCGTGAAGTGGCCACATTAGGTTACTTTACCCGGTATGAGAACACTTATGTTTATTTAAGTTATTTCTTTATGGCTTTTTATACCAAAGAAGTGCTACGAACAAAAAAAGAATTCAATTTAGTAATCTATAGTTTCTTAGCATCCACTTTTATTTTCAGTACCATTGGTATTTTACAGTATTTTTCAAAGGACCCTTTGAGACAGGGTTTTTTAGGAAACTTACTCATACCGAAGGAAATGGCAGATACGGCTACAGTAGCGGATTTAAATTTTAGATTTCCAGAAGGCCGTTCCTTTGCTACACTTTTTAATCCAAACTACGTCGGTACCTATGTATCTGTAGCAGTCATGTTCCTCATTAGTTTTTTATTTGAATCAAAGAACTACATTAAAAGGATACTCATCATTATTGCATCCGGCTTATTGGTCTTTACCTTGATTGGAGCATCCTCTAGAGCAGGTTTAATTGCTTTCGGTGTTGCAGGTATATTTTTTATACTAATCAAGCTACCCATTATAAGAAAAGACGTTAAAAAAATAAGTGTCCTGGTATTAGTCATTGTATTAGCCTTTGTGGCATTACAAACAGAACGAGGGGAACTTTATAAAGACCGATTAATGGCTGGCTTAGACTTCGAGCAAAGAGAACTGCCGGCATTAAAAGGGTATGAAACAAAAGAAGATGCCATTGATATGACTTTAGGCGAAGAAGTTTATACCTTCCGTTTACAACATGAAGAAATCAATAGTGTTGGCCTTTACCAAGGAGAAGAAGAAATAGATATGTACTTTGATGGGGATATTTATTATTTTAAAGATCCTAGACTAGAAGAAATAAAATTAAAGTATGGTCGTGTAGGAAAACAGAACACTAATGAAAGTTATGTACAAATCAGTTATGGCAATGTGAATTACAATTTTGCCTTACTTAACAGTGGTGTCCATTTCCTTTACCAAAACAAAGTTTTAGGAACCATGTCTACAGCTGATCATATTGAGTCTTGGGATGGCTATGGCCGAGAAGGGTCTGGACGTATTTTCATATGGTCTAGAAGTATCCCAGTAATTTTAAACAATTACTTATTTGTTGGTGCTGGCGCAGATGTGTACCCGATGGTTTATCCTCAAGACGATTATGTGGCCAAAAGATTTGATTTTAATAATGAAACCATAATAGTGGACAAACCGCACAATTTATACATTCTTTATGCAACAAATTTTGGTTTAATCTTCCTACTGCTCTTTATAGGGATGAATTTCTACTTGCTATTTAAGTTGCTTATGGGTAAAAAAGAAAATGACTGGTACAAACTGTTAGCCAACAGTATTATCCTTGGTATGATTGCTTATCTCTCCGTTGGTATGATTAATGACTCCACTGTGGGCACTGCACCAGTTTATTGGATTATATTAGGTATGGGCATGGCTTTAATAAAAAAGGAAAAAGAAAATAAAAAACCAAAGTTTATGAAAAAATAAGCATTTATTAAAAATGCTTATTTTTCAATATCTCAAATATATTACAAATGTGATGGATGGTAGTCATTCATTGGGATTTCTGTTATAATTATAGTGAGGTGAAAAGATGAAAAAAATGAGTTTGTCGTTGTTTTTAGTAATGGTATTGGTATTGAGTACGATGAGTGGATTTGTCTTTGCGGAGACACCAGCTGAAACCCTTTATGATTTAAAGTTACTCTCAGGAGATGGGATCAGCTTCAATTTGGATCAGCAATTAAAAAGACAAGACGCTGCAGCATTTATTGTTAAATTTTTAGGAAGAAACAACCATGTAAGCTTTAATCAAAATGTTTATTCAAGAAATAATTTTTCTGATGTGAACACTAATGAATGGTTTGCACCTTATGTAGGTTATTTAGTAGAAGAAGGTGTCATTTCTGGCTACGCCGATGGTTCTTTTAAACCAACGGAACCTGTCAGTGAAAAAGCATTTTTAAAGATGCTCTTAGTAGCAATCGGTTATGAATACGAAAAAGATTTTGATTGGGACAATGTTTACAAAACTGCTTTTGAAGCAGGTGTTGTAGAAGACCTTAGTTATACAGTTAAAACAGATGATACATATGATTATAAAAGAGGTCAAGTGGTTGAAGCCCTTTATAATACATTAGATCAAAGAATAAAAGGAACAAATGAAACACCACTGAGACGATTGGTGCGTTTAAATGTTGTTTCTGAGGCGATAGTAGAAGATCTTGGTTATGATTTAGATGGAACAATCGAAGAAGAACAAGAGACTTCAAATGAAACCCCAGATGGTACATATATAAGTGATGTGAGAGTTCTTTCAAATAACGCCTTTGAATTTTTTATAAAAGATCAATTAAAAGCAGATGTTTTTGAAGGCAATCATGTAAGTATTAACTTATATGACGACGATGAAGAACGTATGCTAACAAAAAATATGATTCTTGACCGAGAAGAAGGAAAAGTAACAATAGAAGTTTATGATGATTTAGTCGAAGCGCCCTATATGGTAGAAGTAAAACTTGCCAATTTAGATTCTAATGAAGTGGTTGTTCTAGAAAAGGTATTTGAAGGCGAAAGTATTGCTTTTGATGACTATTTTAAGCCGGCTTTTCAAGTGGATCGGGTAGAAGTTTTAAGTAAAAAAGCCATAGAGGTTTTCTTTACACATCCTGTAGGAGAAAAAGCTGAAGCGGCTGTTTATTACCGGATTAAAAGAAACAACACAGAATTTATTGAAGGTAACTTTAAAACATTAGCTGTTTCCAGTGACACAGGTCACGATAACAGTATTAAAATTTGGTTACTAGAAGATACTTTAGAAGAAAATAATGAATATTCCTTAATTTTAAATGGACAAGTTGAAAGTGCTTATACTGCCTATTTAAATAATGCCGATGGTCAAGAAGTGACCTTTGAAGGTGTTGAAGATGAACCATCATCATTAGAATTAGATGAGTTACAAGTAGTAGATGATGACTATATCCGTTTAGTTTTTAATAAAGCATTAGATCCAGAAACGGCTTTAGATCCAGAGAACTATTCACTGGATGCTGTTAGAAGTTATAGTGGTTACTATAACAGTGCCAATGATGTTCAATGGGCACCAACGGATCGTTATTTAAGAAATGCTGTCGATGTTAAGTTCTTAAATATGGATAACGAACAGGAATATGAACTTGAAATTAACTATTTAAGAGATGCTGATGGTTTTAGTGAAATAGTTAATTTCGAAAAACCATTCTTTGCTAACTATGTGGAAAGAGAAGATAACAAACAAATCCCACGGATTAGAAAAGTAGATGTTTTAAACAATCAAACACTAAAAGTATATTTCTATGATGCATTAGGGAAAGGTTCTGAGGATGCTGAAGTAAGACTTAGAGGTGAAAATGTTGAAAATGTCATATGGAATCCCTCGGATCCAGATGTTTTAATGGTTTATTTAGGAACAACTTTTAAACACTATGAAACAGAAGATTTAAGAGTCGTTGGTAATTTATACAACCAATTTGGACAAGAAGCAGATGAGGTTGTAGAGAAAGAAGACATTGATGGTACTTCTAAAGAATTAGATGATTTAGAAATAACAAATGCTGTATTCATCGCTAAGAACAAAATAAAAGTAGACCTGAACCGTTGGGTTGAAGGTGAAAACTCTATGAATTTAGATGACTATATTCTTAGATATGAAGATGAAGACAATAAAAACTATGAAATCGATGCAGAAGAAGTTACATTCATCGATAATCGCGTGATCATTGTTACTTTTGATGAAGATTTAGAAGGAAGAGACTTCAGATTATTCATCAAGGATATGACAGACATTACGAGTTTAAGAGCAGATGATTTATACTATAAATTAGATGGCTATGAAGAGTAAAAGTATAATGAAAGAATACAAAGTATATAAAAGGAGAACTTAATTCATGGAAAATCAGCAGAATTACGAATATGAAGAGATTTCAATTAAAGAGTTAATTGAAACCCTTCTTAAAGGAAAATGGCTAATCGCCGGCATAACATTTGTAGTGGTACTTATTGCTATTGGATTTACTTTTTTCTATCAGACGCCGATGTATGAAGCGAAAACTACGCTTTTAGCTTCTAATGTAACTGCCGAAGCACCAAGGGCAGATGTAAATAATATTGAGGATTATTTGAATACATTGTCTTCTCAAAGTTCCAATACATTAGATACTTACAAACAGCAAATTAAATCGCCAGAGGTGATTAGTGATGTTAGAGAAGATTTAGAATTAGATCCTGAAAAGTATTCAATAGAAGGGCTTCAAAATAGTATATCTGTACAAGTCATTGAAGGAACGAATTTAATTGAAATCACAGCAACAAGTGATAGTGCTGAGTTATCTAAGAATATGGCAAACAGTGTTGCTGATAGTTTTATAGACTTTGTGAGTCAAATTAATGAAAAGCGTGTGATTCAGTCAGCAGAGTTTTTAAAAGTTAAAATTGATGAACAAGAAATCAAGCTACAAGATAGTATGTCAAGATATGAAGCGTTTTTAGATAATAACTCTAACTTAAAAACAGTCACCAATGAAATAAGTATTCTTTTAGAAGATGAGAAAGAATACAAAGCTGAACTGGCGAGTTTAGATCAAAGTTATGAAACGGCACTATTGAATAATCGATTAAATATTAGTAGAACCACAAAGAAAATTTCATCCTTAAAAAGTGTCATTGGCACTGTTAATCGAAAGTTAGAAACAAATACAACTGTTTTAGGCAACGATTTGTTAAGGGAAACATTAACTGCTAATGGCCTATCAACAGAAGCCATTGCTGGTTTGAGTTTAACAGAAGAAACCTACAATGAGAATTATTTAATTTTACAAGATCAACTCAATCAAATGACTTTAATGCTTAATGAATACCAGAATGAAAAAGCATTGATTGAAGAAGAGTATGAAGGTAAAAAAGAAGTTTATTCAAAAGCTTTAGAAACAACAACAGAGCGCCTTGAAAACCTTCAATTGTCTTTAACAGAGTTAAGTCATAAAGATGAACTATTACAAAATGAAATTGATACCGCTAGACAAACATACAAGTTGTTAGTTAATAAGTATGATGAAATACAAATGACAGAATCTGTAAGAGCTGGTGAAATGAACTTAGTACTAAACTCTACAGCCTTTGCACCGAGAAGTCCTGTGAGTCCAAATAAGAAGTTAAACCTAGCCATTGCATTAGTACTTGGCTTGATGCTTGGTGTTTTTGTAGTATTCTTTAAGTCTATGTGGGACAATGAAGAGATAGAAGTACAGAAATAGTTTAGAAAAAAATATAAAGATGGATAGCAATTCTATACAAATAGGGTTGCTATTTTTTATACGTAAATAATTATATTTAGTTAGTTACAAAGTTGAATTTGTAGAAATTATGTATATTATTAAAATATATACTTTACATATCCATAACAAGAATATATAATTTTAATGTTGTAGTAAATATAGCTTAAATATTGTAATTATATTATACTAGGAGGTTCAAATGAAAAGAAAAATTTTACTAATGACTTTAGTGATGATGCTTGTATTGGTGGGGCATAGCTTTAGTCAATCAGAAACAGGTAATTATTCAATTGATGCTACAGGTGATCCCGTGGTTTCGGTTGATGAAACAAATATGACTTTGGAAGTCTTAGAAAGAACACAGGTATCGGAATTAACTGATTCTGTTGAACTTTTAACGAGTTCTGCTGCAGTCTACGTAAAGGAAGATTCTACAAGTGATGCAGCGATTAAAGCAGAGAATAGCGATTTAACGGACGGTGATATTTTAGAAATTTCTGGTGATGATTTCATAAACCAGTATGATTTAATATTAGTTGAACCGATTGAGAATAAAGAAATTGAGTACTTAGACCTTGAATTTAAAAATGAAGCAGCACGTGTTTTTGGCGAAGAAGCTGCTTTCTTAAAAGCAAAACAAACTTATGAGGTAGTAGTAAAAGCTTATGATGCAGATAATGTCTTAGTGCCAATAGAAGATTTGTCAATTGATGTTGGAGCAAATTTTGGTACAGACCCGACATTTGAAGAAAAAGATGGAAAATATTATTTAACGACTGCATATATTAGTGGTGGCTATGGTGATACTTTCTGGGGAAGTATTTTAGTTAACGATTATGAAACAGATTTTACTGTAAATACTTATGAAGGAAAGCTTTTATTACTTGAATTAACAGATTTTAATAACAATCCTTATGATGGTTGGGCGAGTTATCATATTAGTTATGCATTAGAAACGGGTGATTCAAATAGCTCATCTGGTACAGGTAGTTCTTCTAATGGAATAGTATATGATGGTATTTTACCTATTCCTATTCAAGGAGATTATATAGGCGTGAATCATGCGTATGTTATTGCAGCACCTGAAGATACAATAGCAATGGCAAACACAAAATTCATCGATTTAACAGATGCCTTAGATGAATCCATGGCAAAGGATTTTGTAACCCTTGATGAACCTGGGGTATTTCAAGAACCAGAATTTACAGGTGCTGTTTATACGAGAGACGATAATCCCTGGACTAACATATCAGCAAGAGCCCGTTTTGATTATATGGGAGAAGATTACGATATGTATTCGGTCAGTGGACCTGCTGCAATAGAAGATAACAAAATCGTGCTGGCCAGTTTAGGAGAAGATTTTTCTAATATCTTTAGTCTAGCAATAGATAGTTATGAACCAGGACAAATACCAATCAAAGAACGAAATATTGATATGGCAACAGATACAAAGGATTTTGTTAGTCCTAATCCAGAAATTGAAGGATGGTTATTAGATCCTAGAACAAATAAATTAATAAAAAATGGTCACGGCAGAGATACAAGAATTTATATTTCAGGTGCCGACTACTTTAACTATGGAACTGATAATGCCAACTTTATACTCAATGGCTTTGAAAATGGAGAAACTTATGAAATTTATGCATATATTGAACCAGGAGATTTCATTGATGAAAATCTAACAGATTCAGAAACCTATGAATTTACTTATGATGATTCAAAAGATAGTATTGAGTTAAAGTCACTCGATAGCGACGATACAATCCAAATGACAAAAGATGATGATGGTATTTATCAATTGGATTTATATGCAACGGAGAGTATTGTCAAGGGACGTGTCTTTAAAGGAAGTAAAAATTCACCGGTAACAACGAATGCAAATATAGCCTTATATAACGAAAAGGGTGAATTAGTTGGTAGAAGTTATGTAACTTCTAGTCAATTTGTTGATGAAGATGACAACCAAGGTTACTTTATGATTGGTGGTACAACAATTGAACCAGGGACTTACTATATAGAAGTTGACGCACCAATTGATTCAATCAATTATACTGACTATAGAGAAGCAATTCAAATTACATCAACTGATACCAAAACATTAGAGATTATTTTACCTGAATCAAAAATTTACGGCAACATTGTTGGCGATAGTATTTTTGAAAGTGTACGAAACGTATATGTAAATATATTTGATGCCTTTGGAAATTATATTAAAAACGGACGTGTAAGAGCCGATGGAAAGTTTGCCGTAGGCAACTTAGATGCTGGCCGCTATTACTCAAAGGTTTTTGTCAGTCCTTATTCTGATTTATCAGAAGAATATACTTCAAGTAAAAAGGTAGCTTTTGAAGTAGCAACAGATGAAAAAGTTAACTTTGATGTACCACTAACGGAAAAAATGTATGATGGTACTTTACGCAATAATGATGGAGAAAACTGGATCAGAGTATTTGATGAAGATATGAATGAAGTAGAAGCTGTTAAATCTGATACAGATGGCTCATATAACTTACCACTATTAGATGATGGTCAATACTTTATTAGAGCCTATGGTAATGATCAGTTTGATTCAACACTTGAAAATATCACTGTTACAAATGGTGAACTTTCTGGTTTAGAAAACGAATTATCTTTATCAGATGAGCCAAATATTCAAATAAATCTAGTCAATACTATAGGTGAGCCACTAGAAGGCGAAGTAATTGTCTATAATGAAGACAAGAAATTTGTAACATTTGCTGAGAGTAAAGAGAGCAATACTTTACTAGGTGGTTTAGCACCAGGAAAATACTTTATTGAAGTAAAACCATCTGATGACAATTATACGAGAAGTGCATTTGTTGAAATAACAGTAGAGGATACACTAAAAGAAAAAACCATTGAATTAAGTGAAGCATCAATTGTCGGCACAATTAACGCAGATGCCGGTTGGGTTTATCTACTACGAGACAATACAGTCGTTTCTACCAGTGAAATCACTGATGGAAACTTCAGTTTACCGAGTTTGCAAGCAGGTGTAACTTATGAAATTTATGGTGTACCTGAAGGTGAAGCTCTTTATAAGACAGAAAGAAAAGAAATTACATCAACAACAGCGGGTTTTGAATTAGTTGCTTCAGAAGTTTCAGCTATTAGAGGAAGTGTAACAATAGATGGTAAAGCAATTGAAGGACAAGTACTCTATCTATATGATAATGCAGATCAAGCAGTTGATAGTGTTAAAACGGATCTATTTGGTGAGTTTTATTTCAACAATATTCCATCTGGACAATACAAACTGGTTGTGCCAACAAAAAATGATGCGATTATTGAAGAAATAGATTATACAGGTGAAGAAGAAGTTATTGATTTAACACTATAGGAGGAAATAAATGAATAAATATATGAATAAAACATTATTAATGTTATTGATTTTATCCCTGATGATGCCAGTTAATTTTTCTTTGGCATCTTCTGTGGAGTCAACTGTACCACCAGAAGTTAAACGACCGACAATTGAAGCGGCAGAAGAAATTCCTGATTTTGATACTTTTGAAACATCTGACACATCAGATGATTCCAATACATCAAATAGTTCATCTTCTAAAAGAGATGATAACGATGAAGAAACAGAAAATCAACAATTAGAGGACTCAGAAAACTTGGCTTCTCAGGTGGAAACCATTGACAAAGATAAAGCGAAAGCATCCGTTACTAATATAATGAGTCAAATGGATGAGCAATTAAAAACTAATGCAACAGAAGCGAAGAATGAGGTTTCAAAAGTTTCTCATTTAGTTGAAAAGCTCATTGAAAGAGAAGATGTAAGTCAAGAAGATGCTGTTGCTTTAGTAAAAGATGTACTAGAAAACGGTATTGGGAAAGTTTTGGAACAAAAAAATATTTCTTCAAAAGAAAAAAATGAGTTTAGTAAAAAAGCAAAACGGCTAATGGAAAGTACACTAAAAAAAGCTGGTAAAGTTCTTGTGAACGAAGGTGAAACAAAAAACCAAGCAATTTTACGAAGCATTGAACAAGTAAAAAGTACAGGGAGAAGTATAGATGAAATGACTTCTAATGAGCATTTGAAAAATATCAACAATAAGATTGAAAAGAAAGTTACAATCGCATCATTAGAAGAAAAAGTATCTTTAGAAAATGAATCTTTGAAGAGTCTTAAAGACAATGACTTTGGTATTAATTTAGAGTTACCAAGTGGAAAGGTTAATATATCTAAAGATCAATTAAAGGATTTAGGCGACTCTGAAGTTGAAATTGCATTAGAAGAAAGTTCAGGTGCAATTAAAAAGTCTTTAGATCAGAAATCTGGTGCTGAATACAAAATGATAGTAACCAAGAATATTGAAGTCAATAAGAAAAATGAAGATGGAACAGAGCAACAAGTAACTGGGCTGAGAATTTCCTTAAAAGTACCAGAGGGTATTGCTTCAGAAGATCTTCTATCAGTTGTTATTTATGATGAAAAAACTGAGACCTTTGAAAAAATTAAATCGTGGATTAATAATGGTGAGATAGTATTCAATTCTCCTCACTATAGTTACTATTCTTTAGCAGAATATAACCATCAGTTTGAAGATATTAATGGTCATTGGGCCGAAAGTGTAATTACAAAAATGGGAGCTAAGGATATAGTACAAGGAAAATCAAAGAAAGTTTTTGATCCCAATGGTACTTTAACAAAAGCAGAAGCCATTACAATGTTAGTGAATGCATTAGATCTTAAAGCGCATAATGGACCAATATACAAGGATGTTCAACTATCTGATTGGTACTATGATGCGATACAAACGGCTTTAGCAACAGATTTATTAAAAGGACTTGAAAGTGTAGACTCCGGTAATGTAAAACCAAATGTAGCCATTACTCGAAAAGACATGATGTTACTTGTAGCAAACTATTATACATTAGAAATGGGTGAGTCAATTAAAACTGAAGAAAATCAATTCAGTGATTTATCAGTTCTAAGTGATGAATACCGTCAGATGATTAATGGTGCAGCTGAATTAGAAATAATTCAAGGCTATAAGAATGGTGAATTCAGACCAAATGGTACGCTAAAAAGAGGCGAAGCATTAGAGATTTTAAATAACTTACTAGAAACAGTTCAATAAAAATTTAATAATCGGGTGGATCTTTTAAGATTCACCCTTTTTTTGATAGTTTTATAAGCGATAAATTTTAAATGTAATGTTTATGTAAAATAAGTGTTATTTTTATAATTAATCATTGTTTTTATAAGAAATTAATATTATAATAAAATGTACAATGTTATTAAAATGACGTATAATACTAAATAAATATACATAGAAATTACAAAGGGGAAAAATACAATGAAAAAAAATTTCTTTTCAACTAGGAGAGTGAGTGTCTTAGTGATTATATCAGTTTTTATTTTTGGTGGGGCTTGTACCCGTCAAGAAAGTAATGTGACTTATTTTGACAACGATATTCAAGAGATACCTGTGGAAGAAAGTTCTCAAGAAATGATTGTTGAAGAAATCGATGAACACACGAAGGTAATTAAAACTAAAAAAGAAAATTCTGAATTGAATGAAAAAGAAGCAAAAGAAGATATAGAAGAGAATGAAACAGTAGAAAAAAGAGATGAATCTGTTCAAAAATCATCATCTGACGTGACAATAGTAGTAAACACCGAAGAGATAAAAAGTACTGAAGATGAAGAAGATAATTTAGATGTTCTTAAAGAAGAAACAAAAGATATATCTGAAACAGAGGAGAAGACTACAGAAGAAAAAGTTTTAGATGAAAATATAATTGAATCAGCTAAAGGTGATGTAACCATGGCTGATCGAGCAGAAGCAACGGCTTTGGCTATGAAAAGACTATCAGCAGGAGAACTCCGTTCTTTAATAGCTATGTCTAGAGGTGGCTTTACCACTGATGAAAAGAAAGAAGCGATTCAATTGATGCGGGAAAAATTTACAGTTAAAGAACAAGAATGGATTTTGTCGAAGTTTTATGAATATGTAGGAGGCAACTAAATGAGAAAAGTATTAACAGTTTCAATTTTAATTTTCACTTTACTCCTTTCAAATGTTGGTTTTAGTGAAAAGATTGAAATTAAATATATGGATAGTTTTTTTGATCAGATTAAACAGTATGAACAAGAAGAAAGGGAATTTTATCAGTCTGTACTTATGGGAGCATTGGATTCAAATAGAACAATAGAAAATTTTGCTAAAGTTTTCGATAGTTATTTATCTGATTCAGAATTAAAGAAATTAAAAGCAAATGGTATTGCCTTAGAAGATATTCAGGAAAATATATTGAAACTCAAAACTTGGTCTTTTAAGGATCGTATGGCATTAATTGAATATGGCATGATGGATGATGCTGAACTTGCACAAGAAAAAATCGAGGCTCTAAATGAAAAAAATGCAGAAGAAAATACTGATTCAAGTAATGCTTCATCAGGTACTAACACGCCAGAATTAGTAACAGATGATTTAGATGAAAAAATAACATTAAAAGAAGATCTAAAGGAAAATAATTTTATTTATGAAAGACTTCAAGTAAAAGAACAGAATAAAAGCTTTAAAGACTTAGAAAACCATTGGGCAAAGGCGACAGTCGAAAAGTTTGCTGCTTTCGGTATTGTGAATGGTGCTGATGGAGAACACTTTGAACCGAATCGAGCCATTAAAGAAAGTGAAATTATATCGTTACTTATGAGAATCGGATTAGCAAATAAAAGTTTAGTAGATATATCAGCTATTGACTTATCTGAAGGTTATGAAAATCAATGGTATACAGAAAATATAAAAGTAGCAAAAGCTTT
>Ga0306868_1001465_pt1 | contig 12464 bp, 13 predicted proteins | sample AntRauTorckE6832_FD_190411 | JGI IMG/M metagenome (GOLD analysis project Ga0306868, IMG submission 190411) | Saline lake microbial communities from Rauer Islands, Antarctica - Metagenome Torckler E6 #832 (v2) (version 2) | ecosystem: Environmental > Aquatic > Non-marine Saline and Alkaline >... | reverse complement strand
GTTAAATACAATGTTTCTTGGATAGATCGCCAGTCGGCTTCGCTGACAAGCACAGCACTAGAGCGTTTACCTGTAATTTGAACAGGTTGATGCGTTTCTGATGCTTCATCGAGCAACCGATAAATATTTTTTCGGGCTTGGGTGGCTGTTAATGTCTTCATGGTCTATTACTTTATATTTGTTTTCTAAGATGAACGTACGGACTTCCGTACATATTGTCAAGGGATTGTTTCCGGTTGACCTAACGGCCCCGCGCGTAACCGGCAGGCGCCAAAACGTTAATTATTTACAAATGTACTACGGAACTCCGGCACTTCAAAACAGCAACCCGACGGCGAGGCCTGTCCGCGTTGACGCGCTTGTTAGCATGCTGGCGCATGATTTATAATTCGAAGTCCTCTGGATTTCTACGGCTGTCCCAAATGTGTAGAATCTTGACGGCCTCTTTCTCATCTAAATAATAAATCTGATAATGATCTTTAACGAATACCCGTTCTTCTTTATTTGTCAACTGACGACCTAAAAATGGAAAGTGGGAGAGCAGATTTGCAGATTCCTTAAACAAGTTGTCTAATTTAGTCGAGTATTCTTTGTTCCCTAATCTCTTATACCAATAATCCAAGATTTGAATGCGATCTGCAAGAGCTTCCGGAGCCCAAATTATTTGTTTAGCCATTGAGCTACTAGTTGATCTGCTTGATCATTGGTTAAGAAATTCCCTCGGTCGATACTCTTTTTTGCTTGACTGATTCGCTTTTCCTGATAAGGAGTAGGGGTAATATCTTTTTTTGGCTCATACTTTTGATCCAGGATATTTTTGACAGTCTGAAGAAATCCTTCATCATCAATATTTTCGATACTTTCATGAAGTAAGCTTTTTAACTCTTTAGTATTGGCACTCATAGCATCAATTTTTGGATTAATCTGTTACTACAGTATAACTAACAAGAAGCAAAAATTGTATAAAAAGCTCGAATTAATTTTAGAATTGCAAAGCGTGCTAACGGCCCCGCGCTTAACGGGCGCGCGGACAGACGTTGATTACCACAAAATGTACTACAGAAATTGGCGAACTCAAAACAAGCAGAAACCGGCGAGGCGCGTCCCTGTTGAAGCGCTTGTTATGCCCACTTAGACTATCCTTCTCCGTTGTCATTTTTAGCCCTCAGGGTCTTTAAATCCTGAGGGTTTATATGAAAAATGGATAAATTTAATGTCCCGGTGGTACAAAATCGCCTACCACTACATTTTTAATTGCCTTTCCTAAACGTGAATCCGTGTCTTCTACTTGTACTTTTAACTCAAAATCCGTCTCCCCATTTCCTGTACCCTGTGAATAAGAAGAACTGTTGCTGCCTACAATAGTCCAGGTGGACCCTTCGTACTTATAATACCAGGTATAGGTATAAGGAGCAGTGCCATTACTTACGTTGGCAGTCCAAGTACCGGTTTCGCCTGCATCAAGCTGGTCCGGCCCGGACATCGAAACGTCGAGGGACGGAAGGCTTACTCCATTCATTGCAAAGGCAAGACGAATCGCATCTTGATAATCCCCCCCCATTCGCTGCATCATCGGCGGCCATCATGGCATCACGGAAACTGAGAAAATCGGGACTGCCTGTAACACGATAAAACGCATCAAATACCAGCTCATCTGTTGCACTGCCACTAATATTATTCCGCAAATCCCATAGAATGGAGGAGAAGAATTCCCCGCCATCATGAGCTTCTACAGTTATATTACCTTGCCCATCTGTAGGTAGATCATCATATTGATCATATTCTGGATTTTCCATATCCCGATTGAAACCAACATAATCGCCAATAACAGAACGACCGGTAAAACTTCCTGCCCAATAATCCGGGGTACCTTCACTGATAGCTCCTTCTTCATTATGGGAAGATTCTATACCACTTTGAATGTCATAAATAACTGCATGGCTGTATTCGTGGTGGATCACTTTATCCTCTTTAGCAAAGTCATTGTATGAAGAACTGGAAGCAGCATCACCAAAGTATATCTCTTCAGTTGAAGGGAAAAACCAGGCATTCAGGTCTCCATAATATGTATCATTAGCATGCGCATGAGCGGTAATCTGCGTAAAATTCAAGTTGAAACCGCCAATTCCGTTAATGAAACCAACCCGGAAATCATCAATGTGGTAATAGAGATTAACCTCATCGAAATGCGTATTTCCGGGGCTATATTGAAAAGAATAGGTAGCTGATTGAGCTTCTGCACCATCATCATTGACTACATACGCATAGTCGCCCCGAAGGTAGCCACTATTATTTAGGCGTTGTAAACTTTTATTGGTGACCGATGATAAACCGGGATGGGTGGGGTACACATCGCCGTTTCCGGTTACATCCATCAGTCGATTGAATTTATGTAGAATAGTGCCCGAGTTGGCATCGACAAAATATTGCCAATCCATTATTGGATTTTATGAAAACAAGGTCAGTTTCCAAGCCAAGTAGAAGCGATTTTTTTGGGATAAATAACCAGTTCGGCTGTTACCCTGGGATCTGCTCCCTGCGGGGTATCCAAATCGGACGTCGCCGTATTTTGCGCCTGTGCCTTGCTGATCGAAGGGCTTGTTGATATATCTATATCAGGGTAATAGATCCCATTGGCCATATCCACCCGTCCATTCGGACGAATATGCACTTGATACTGGGCCTCATAAACCGGCACGCCATCCACCATTTGATTGTAGGTTACATGCTGTATGCCGTCGTTTGTTCTGGTTTTTTTATACTGTAATTGTTTTGAGTTGGCAAATCCGAACAGCCTGCTGTGATCTGCCAGAAAAACGCGGGCTGCCTGGCGCCCTTCGCCCGGATACTTTTTTTTAGTCACTCCCGCAAACATGGTACGGGGCAGATCGGTCTTTTTACTCCAGCGAATCTCCCAGTCCTGCCCGTTACTGTTTTTAAACTGGTTCCAGGCCACGTTTCGAATAGAATCGGCCATAGCAGGCGGCGTGCTGGGAGGAATTCCCTGTTCTACCTGACCGGGGTGAAGTGCGTTATCTTTTTTTATGCTTAGATCACCCATGGGTGAATCGCAGGACGAAAAGAAAAGCAGTGAAAGTACAGAAAATAAAATTAATTGTTTCATGATGAGACCTCCATTTATTTTGGAGGTGTATTAAGCTCCCGAATTCTTTCGGGAGCATAGTACACCCAGCTCCTGCCGGATTGATTCTGTGTTCTCGTGGAAGAGGTACGAATCGCCCGCAGAGGCTTTTATTTTATGATGTATGCTATTAAAGCATATTTTTGCCAATTTGTTACTTTTTAATGTACCAGTCATAATATCTTGTATTTGCTTTATCTAATGGTACCGTTTGCATGATATTGCAGGAATCATTGGCCAACGAAAGCAATCTCATTTCAAGGTTTGATTGCTCTGTTTCCCTTCCAAATACTAATAGTTGAGTACCATTATTATTCCAGAGGGGATTTGCGGCAAATTGCAATCTGGTTTCTATCCTTGTTATTTTTCCACCGTCCATCTCATAAATAAAAATCTCATTTCCGTGAATATTCCATTCATAAGCAATTTTACTCCCATCCGGACTCCAGGCTGGACGGGTTGCATTTCCCGTTTTCGTTAATCTTGTTAGTTTTCTTATGTCTACATCAATGACATACAGATCTTTCCGCCCGGTCTTGCTATCCACGTTCACATACTTCCGGTTGGAGATAAAGGCAATACGAGATCCATTGGCTCCCCAAGTGGGGTATAGTTCATTTGCCGGATGATCGGTAAGTTGGGTAAGCGTTTTTGTTTTAATATCAAAAAGGTAAATCGTATTGTTTGTTTGAGTCGAGCAAAGCGGGCAGAGGTCAAATACAATTTGTGTTCCGTCTGGACTCCATTGGGCGTTCCTGCCCGCCAGCGGCGGAACGTGCGGGTTGTTGGGTTCGGCGTCGTAAAGCACATGTTTATTTGTTCCGTCGGCATTCATCACCCACAGGGCCGGACCATCCGTGGTCCCCATTTTAAAGGAGGAAAAAATAATGCGGCTACCATCCGGGCTCCAGGAAGGTTGAACAGATGAGTTGCCTTCCCAGTCAGTAAGTTGTGTCAAATTGCTTCCATCCGCATCTATGGTATATATTTGAGAGGTGCCCGCCTCGTCCTCTCCCGAAAAGACGATTTCGCCGGGAATATCGCTTGGATCCTGTCCCTCAAGCGAACGGCATTCCTGCACCATAATAGTTGTTTCGTCTCTATTTTCTTGTCCGTTGAGTAAACTGCACCCACCCAATAAAACAATAATGGCTGCAAGAAAAGTTAAAAATTTCATAATTTCACTTTGTATCCTATTCAAAATTTCCAGCAATATTTCTGCAGAATCATGCTTCTAAAGAAGTTACAAACCGATTAATTATTATATTTTTTTAATACATGTTAAAAAACATAATAATACTGTTGGTTAATTTCAAAGTGGGTATAACGACCCCGCGCGTAACCGGCAGGCGCCAAAACTTTAATTATTTACAAATGTACTATTGAAATACGAAACTTCAAAGCAGCAGCGTAACGGCGAGGCCTGTCCGCGTTGACGCGCTTGTTATAGAGCTGGTGACAATATTAGATTGGTTAAAATACATCATCTAAAGTATCTGCTTGTAAAATACTTTCTTTTGATGAATATCTTGGACTTTGTGGTGCCTTACCACTTGATTTTCCTAATTTAACTCTATTAATTTTTTTGGCTGGTTCACTAAAGTAGAGAATATATTTATTTGAGTCTTCCCATTGTTCAATTTTTTTGACCTCAGCAATGTGAGTTATTGCAGAAATTGGTGCTACTTGATAAGCTGCTATATAATCTATTTTAGGAATCATTGACGAGTTTAATCTTATCGCATGCCAACAATTTTGGTCAATAAATGTTTCTTTAAATCCTTCCTCACGAGCCGGCACAACAATAGTATCAATATCTGAAACCTCAATTTTTTCAGTATCCTCATCAACGTCATTTAAAAAAGGTTCAAAATCATATAGGATCTCATTATTTCCGTTTTTGAATCTTTTAAGAGTTATTACTTCTACTGGGAATCTAAATCTGCTGATAAGTACTGTTTCTAATTCATCTTCTAATTCATCAATAATCAGAAGAGCATTGAAAGATTCCTTTTTATGAATAATCGATTCCAGCAAATAGTCAATATTTTCGTATCCATTTCTTTTCGCATAGCTATTTATAATTTCTAAATCATTAGGTCGCTTTTGAAGCATCTCTTTTATAAGATTTTTTACTTTTACTTTGGATGCTTCGAAGGACAGGGAAAATTCAAGTATCTGAACTGCAATGTGTTTAAGATGTTGGTGGCTGGCTAAATCATTTTCAACCACAAATATTTTTGGTTCTCTATCATTAGTTAAGTCTATAAGGTATCCATCTGGCAGATTATTTGTTTTTCCTTTTTCTCCAATTTTCTTTTTGTCATCGAGATATATTCTTTTTGTGCCAAACAGAGCTCCTTTTACTTTATTGACAGCATCCTCAAGTTCTGCTTCATTTTCATAAGGGATTTCTAAATACTTGTTCTTTTTATTCCAAAGCATCTGTAAACTGTTGATTTTGTTGAAAGTTAGAATTTCCAGCTCTATAACGACCCCGCGCGTAACCGGCAGGCGCCAAAATGTTAATTATTTACAAATGTACTGTTGAAACACAGAACTTCAAAACAGCGGCAAGACGGCGAGGCCTGTCCGCGTTGACGCGCTTGTTATGCTGCCGATTACAGTTGAAACGAGTCCTTACAGTTACTTAGGAGTCCAATCAAAGCGATAGTTCTTAAGCTATTAGCTTCATTTGCATATTCAATATCTCTACCGTGTAATATTGTATTACGATTAAGTGGGTTTAGTTCGGGATCGTTATTTTTTCTTTTTTCAATTTCCTCAAAACTTTCATGTAATAAGCTTTTTTCTGCGAATTGTTTTAAAAGTAGATATCCAAGTGAATTTGTACTTTTCGGATGACCATTTTTGGCAAGCTTTTCTAAAAGATTGGCTTTCGTCTTTCTGAGTATATCTTTGTCATTTGAGTAAAATGTTGTTTCAATAAGTTCCACAAACATTCCGTCAGCTTGAGCTAAGAAAACAGGAATACTTAACTCGTATTGTTCATTATCGTGGGCATCAAATGCTGAGCTTAGGATCTTAAATCTTTTAGGAAAATATCTCTCTGCCTGAAGTTTAAAACTCTTTTGATGGTCTTTGATATACTTTTGCAATTCTTTTTCTATAATTTTGTGCTTTTTATTTTCAATTAATGACTCATATCTCTTGAAAGCGTTTAGACCAGCAAAATGAAATGGTATAAACCAACCACGTTGAGCTAAATAAGAATAAATTGTATCAACTCTATCTGGAATATTTTTTGTTTCTTGCTCTATAGTTTCAAAAAGTGTTTGATACTTTTCGAAATTTAGTTCAATGGAAATTGACTCAATCCTTTCACGCATTTCTTTAAGTTGCGCAGAGATTGGAGCCATTGCTTGGTCCAAATTTATAGAGATAGATTTAGAAGCTATTTCTTTTGCTGCCTCTCTTAGTTCTTTAAATGGATCATTTTCGAAGTGGAATTGAAACATGATGAAAGTCGATTTGTGTTAGGCAGTATAACGGCCCCGCGCGTAACGGGCGTGGAGGCTGGCGTCAATTATTTACAAAAGTACTATTGAAACCGAACACTTTAAAATTGGCAAGTTACGGCGAGCCACGTCCGCGTTGACGCGCTTGTTATACCAACTTATATTGAAGCTGACCCTTGAGAAAGATTTAAAGCGTTCCTATATAAAAAGGGTGTCCAAAAAGCCGGATCCTGATTTGTACCTTTTTTTTCAAAAAACCCAACTTCAGTTAATTTTTTAGCTCTTTTAAGAGCCTCCTTTTCATTTATGTTCCATATTTTTGCTAGAGTATCAGGATACTGTTCAGTTTTTTCACCTTCGAGAGCCTCTAACCAAGGTTTTAAATCAGGATATTCAGCATAGAGTGTATTTTCTAAACGTGTATTTGAGACTTCGTTTAAGGCTTCTTTGAATGAATTTCTAGAAAAAAGTTGTTCGTCTTTAAGTTTATCAACTCCAGTTTCAATTCTTTTAAGTTGAATACTCCTAGCCGCTGTTAATAAGTGGATAAGTTCTCTTGGTACGTTCGCGCCTGTACCATCAACTATTCTAGATAGCATCCAGTCATAAGCAGTTGGTTTTTTAGATCCTGCATCTATCTGGTCGGGAAAAATTCGATAGAAAATCTTTTTCTGCTTTTCTATGTCATTTAGTACCTCATCTGGATTTAATTTATAATAATTAACGACTTCCTTATTCATTAATAGTCGGCTTACAATCAAATTTAGAAGTGTATTTTTATTCCATCTAATATTTATAACTCTTGTTATATGACTTGCTTCTCTAAAGCCTGTAGAACTTATTCTGCTCCATATATCGTCTCTTAAAAAGATTTTTAAAGCAATTTGTTCAATAGCTTGGAAGTCAAGATAAACTCTAAATAGAGCTCGAAGAGCGTTACCTTCTAATTCTTCAGAAGAAACAAATGCAACGTCTAATCGATCAAGCACTATCCATATTTTAAAATCAATTTCAGAAAGGGATTTATTTGCTAGTCTCATTAAATCATCAATTGAAGTAAAGCCTAATTCACGTTGTTTTATTGATGGTTCTGAAAAAATTATCTTACCCTTTAATTCATTAGGTAAACCACTTACTGGATCTAAGCCTACTCCCGTTTCGATTGCCTCAGGTTTTAGATATTTTAAGTATTCGCGTACAGCACGCAATACTTTTTTAAGATTCCAGTTTCTATGCAATAGTTCAGCATCTTCCAGAAAGGTATATAACTTTTTGGCAGACTCGTTTTTAATTTCATAATCCCTGAAAGCATTTCCAATTAAACTTGCAAAATATAATTTCCAAAGTTTACGAAGTTCATCTTCTGATGTCGGTGGATTATCAACTAAGTCACGAAAAACTGGAGCACCACTTACATTCTCAGCAGCAATCAGAAGTATGTTTCGATCAAATAAATCGTCTTTTCTGTTAGATAATAAGGCATAAAGGGCACTCTTTCCTGAGCCTTTTGGCCCATAGATAATGTCATCTTCACCTTTAAATAGTTGTCTCCATTCATCAGTTTCAACAAAATATTTCTCTAAGTTATTGCTTTCTTCCTCAGCTGTTCTTTTTCCAAAGGATGAAGATTTTAATATTTCTTCTTTTTTCATTGCCTAATTTCTTAAAATTACAAATCTATAAAAGTTGGTATAACGGCCCCGCGCTTAAGCGGCGCAGTGATTACCGGTGAAATTTAAGTTTAGCAATTATTTTGTAAGCTGAAAGAACCAATTTGCGGAGCGGCTCCTGCGTCCGTTTGAAGCGCTGGTTATACCAACTTTATTTATAAGGAATTTGAGAGTTATGAATATTTTCATGGTTGTAACCTTTATTATCCAACAAAACACCAATTGTACTTGCTACCGATAATGAATCAGTTGTTGGCCCAACAACAATTTCTTTTATAATTCCATATTTTTTTGAGTCCAATTGATTAAAATCAATTGAAAAATATTGTTTAACTCTTTCTGCACCTATTTGGGCATGATAATTGGGGTTTTTATAGGAAATTGATTCTGTTATTAAACGCCACTCATCTTCTACCGCAAAGTTTTGGTTTTTCAAAATTGACGAAACTTGTAAAAAAGTATAATTAAATTCAGCTACCAGGCCTGATACTAGCTGGTCGAATTCTTTTTCATCACGAAATTTATTATACAGATTTAAATATTTATTTCTTACCGTATCAATAATTTCATCTAATATTTGCTGTTTCAATTTAGGCCTGTAAATACATTTCCATAAATTTATTTCAGGATTTGTAGAAATTCTTTTGAAATATTTGCTTCTGAAACCAATTGCTACACCGCCACCATCATCACCATAAGCTCTCCATTGACTTAAAGAATCACGGACCGTACTAAAACTACCAACACAAATATTCGTATTTACAAATGAATCTAATTGGTTACTCAATCTATCTAAAAATATTATTTCATAATCATTTGATATTTGCTTTTTTGCGCTCTTTATTCTCGCTTTGAAAAATTCAAATCCATGATATAGTTCGCTCTTATCATTCATCTGTCTAATTTTAGTCAGGTGCAATGAATGACTTTCAACAACACCATTTAAACCATCGAGGTTCGTATAGTGATAAAGGATATCAGGGATAGATGGTTTAAAAAACTTTTTTGATTGTAATTCAGTCCAATGCGTAATTAATATTTAAGTAGTAACAAAGTACATTAATAATTATTTCGTTTCCTTTACAATATCCCATAACTGTGAAGAATTATGCGTAGTTTGGGCAATATTATTTGTTAATTCAATCAGTGCAGATTTCATGCTATTTTTTATAGATTCTGCCATTTTTGAGCAACCGTCTGTCAGTTTATTGAAAGCTGAACCATGAACTGTCGAGGAATATAACGACTGCCCGTCTTTATTAAACGTTAATGTAAACGATACTTCAAATTGTGAGCTTAATGAAGTCTTAAGTGCACCTCTATTATGTGAAATAGATGCGTTTTCATCCAGCATTTTTACAGTTATCAAAACGTCATATTTGTTCATATTAGCTGTTTGGGAAGGAGAAGATTTTAAAATATCCACTGATTGAATAGCTGATGAAAGCCCATTTTTAATAGCTGTAAAATAACTATTACTTATATTAATTTTGGGATCTTTCCACCATACATTACATGCTGAAGCAGCATTTACTTTAATTTCTTTGTTGGTAAATTGATTAGGTATATAGACAGCTGTTTTCAATGGTAACTTATTTTGAAACTTAGTTGATGCTTGGATACTCTCTGAAGATAATTTTGCAGTAGATGAGCAAGCAACTATAAAAAGTGATGATAAAAAAATAATTAAATAAACAGGTATTTTTTTCTTCATATTAAACTAATTTAATTTTGAAGATCTTATTTTTTAGTTGGTATAACGGCCCCGCGCGTAACCGGCAGGCGGACCAAAGTTGAAGTTTGACAAAATGTACTACTGAAACACGGAACTTCAAAACGGGCACGGAACGGCGAGGCCTGTCCGCGTTGACGCGCTTGTTATAGCGCTATTTCTTTCAGTTAAGTACTTTAAACTTTTCTGATAAGCTATCACCCTCTTCAAGCCCTTGTGTATCTACAATTTCAAAGGAAGCCAGCTTTATTTTCTGCTTTAGTAAATCAATTATATTATCGATTCTTTTTTTAATAAATTTGTCTAAAGCATTTTCCGGCATTTCATTCATCCTCGACCATTCGATTAACTCTTTACCTAATAAATGATTGGGTAAAATTTCTTCAAATTTAGGACTATCAAATTCCTGAATATATTTAACTGGATTTTTATCACTGATCTGAATATTAGTAATCTGTGTAAGGTAGGCTATATTCATCAAGCTATTTCTATTCAGCTTACCAACTTCAGGATTATTTTTGATATAGTTCAGAGGAAATATGTGGTGTAAATTGGGTTTATCTGTAAGCAAATAATAGACGTCAGTCAGAACGCTACGATCTGGATTTTTCCAGTCTCGAGGATCTTGATTAGCAAATAATGAGAGAATAGCTCTAGATAGACGACCCCTTGAACTATAAGAAGCTGTACGAAGTTTGTCTTTGTCAATTAAAAATCGGTCGAACTCTGGGTTGGTATTATTTTTTTTCTGGCTTAGTTTTTCAATGTGTTTCCACATATGAGTTGTATTGCTTAAAAGATCGTCATTATGAAAACTATAATACCAGAAATATTGCTTCAGAAAATTAAAGTCAGGATCAGAATTTTCATAAAAATATGTAACAAGCGTCATATAAAAATATCTGTATGGGACTAGCTGTGGTCCTTTAATTCTTAGATGGTTTTCAAAAAAATCAAAAACCTTTAAAAAAGCTATTTTTGCTGAAGGCCAAACTTTTTCAATTTGTTCAGATTTTATGTCGTTCAAATATCTATCTGTTATATTTTTGATACCTGAATTATCGCAATTTTTATTTATTAACACTGCAAGCATTTGTAGGTAAGTTAAATCATCAATCTCCACAAATTTTCCATCATTGCCTTCCCTGAAATCATCTACTAACTCTCTCAAGTAAAACCCATCAGATCCATCTTCTTGAGGCCGGAAAGTTTTTGCAACAACGATGTCAAAAATATTCAGGGGCTTTCCTTCCTGGTTTATGCGTTCAAAAATTTGGCAGACTTGAGCAACCTGTATATCTCTTAACACAATCAAAGATACTCGATAGTTATCAAGAACCTGCTTAATATTTCTAAGATTTGATCTTGTGGGGTTATCATAATCTGCAAATTCTTCACTTTCATGTTCGACTAAGCTTTTTTCGACACTTCCAAAATCTTCTTTTACTTTTTTCAGTTTTACTATTAAACCATCATCATATTTCTTCTTTCGAGGGATATTCTTTTTTAGTTCACCATCTCTATCATCAATTTCATCCCAGAAAAGGAAACGTTTTGTCCAAGTCACATCATCCGTGTCATCTTTTTCTTTAGTAGTTATATCTACATACAAGCTTGGATCAAAATTTGGTTTACCCTCAATATTTCCACCATAAATCGAAGTTAGTAATGAAGTGGTACGCTGTTGTCCATCCAAAATATATTGATATTCTGTACGTGTAAAATCTGGATCATCAATAACATGACCACCTATTTTTCTATGGTTTTGAAGTTTTAAACCCGTTTTCCAAATTAATAAGCTACCTAATGGATAAAATTTGAAAATGCTATCCCACAGCTTTTTTACATTTTCCTTTTTCCAAACTACTTCTCTTTGAAAAGTTGGTATTTGATAATTTCTTGCCAGTAAATCATCAAGATAGGTGTTAATACTTTTATCAGTAGGTTTAATTCTATCAGCGTAACTCATATTTATTTGTTGAAAAATTTAGAATTAGAACTTTAGCGCTATAACGGCCCCGCGCGTAACCGGCAGGCGTACAAACGTTAATTATTTACAAATGTACTACGGAAACTGCTGACCTCAAAACCACAACGGAACGGCGAGGCCTGTCCGCGTTGACGCGCTTGTTAGGTAGCCAGTCCAAAGGTTAATGAGTTTCGATATAGTCACTGATCGAACCGCAACTAAATTCAACTAACCCATCCCAATTTATAGCACCATCTTCATTGCAGAACTCATTCATAAATTTCATGTTGAATTTATTTACCACTTTACCATACTCAACATCAAATAGATCATTATTTTCTTTAGCCCTATGGCCCAAAGGCTCAATAATGTCTTGATAAAAGTCTTTATCGCCTGATATTGAATCGCTCAACTCCAAAAAATGGTGGGGAATACTCGTGACCCATGACAAATTATCCTTACCCCAAGTTTA
>Ga0306868_1001462_pt1 | contig 12483 bp, 12 predicted proteins | sample AntRauTorckE6832_FD_190411 | JGI IMG/M metagenome (GOLD analysis project Ga0306868, IMG submission 190411) | Saline lake microbial communities from Rauer Islands, Antarctica - Metagenome Torckler E6 #832 (v2) (version 2) | ecosystem: Environmental > Aquatic > Non-marine Saline and Alkaline >... | reverse complement strand
ATGCGCATATGAAGGACGGTTGGCTCCCAAACATCATCCCTGAACTCGGCGGGATCGCGCATGTTATGGCATCGTGCGCAGTTGTCTGCCCATGACTGGGCGCCACGAACAAACGCCATCGGGTCGCCGTTGTCCTGGGCCGCTGCATTGCCTGCACCGATCAGCAGGAGGCCTGAAATAATGGCAACTTTGCCTGTAGAATTGCGGTTAGTGTCTCTCATGTCCTATCTCCCTAGAAGCCGTATGCCAGTTGCACGTTCACACGGTTATCGTCGTCAATGCCACTGGCATCGAAGTTGTCAACGGTGTACGCCGCTTTAACAATGACATTGTTTGCAAACAGGTAATTAACACCTGCCGACCATTGGCTGCGGTTAGCATCTTCGTTTGGTGTGTCCAGATCGCCATAGCGGACGACCCCTTCCCACTTGGTTTCCGGCAGCCGGTAAGCGGCCTGCACATACCAGGTGGTGAAGTCCAGGTCGCCGGCCGCCGCGCCGTCGGCAATGGCGCTGCCTGACTCGCTGTCCACGGATTGCTGGATAATCTCGCCACGTAGCTGCAGGGTCGACCAGTTATAAATCGCGTCGGCACCAATCACCGTGTAATCACGGTCTGGCTCTCCCGGCGCCAGCTCGGACACGTCGTGCCCTTCCGCAACGCCTATTTTTCCTATCGCACCGGAGACGCCAACCTCGATCGCCGGTATCGGCAAGAAGCCAAACCGACCGCCATAAACCATGTTGCCGTCGGTATTGGACGTGGTGGCTTCAGTTTCCATCTCCAGCTCGACTTCACCGCCATGGCCATCAACCAGCAAGGTTGGCCCGTTGGAAACGTAGGTGGCATAGTTGGCACGCATCGAGCCGCTTAGTGGGATGCCACCGCGAAGCTGGAGGCCAAGGTCTGAGAGCGGTGCTGCGCCACCATGACCAAAGCCGACGGGGGCAGTGGGTAGCTTGTTGATCCAGCCTGGATGGGCGTTTTGGCGGAACTGTCCGATAGGGCTCAGGAACTGACCCGCGACAAGCACCATGTAGTCATTCAATACGAGATCGATGGTCGCGTACTCAAGTGCAACATCTGTCTCACCGTTCTCACTTGCCTCAAATTCAAGCTCGCCTTCAAATAGAACGCGGTCGCTGAACTGGAAGTGAAAGATTGGGGCAAATTTTACCGCTGTAAATCCATCCTCCTGAATGTCAGAGCCTGCGATAAAGTCGACGTTGCTATAGCCGGCGATGTGAAGTTTGGACACTGAATCGAGATTGTTGCCGTCGACCTGCTTCTGCAGTGCGTTCAGCCGTGACTCAAGACTGTCAATCTTTGATTGTGTGTGTTCATCGGCCAGTGTTGTGCCGCTGGCTAATGCCGACATAACGAGCGATAACTGAATCAAACGACTTTTATTCATAAATACACCCTTTAGGTTAGGGACAAAGACAGCTGTAACCCTAAACAAGTGCAATGAAGTCATCGCATTGCCGTCCTCGTTCGGAGTGTGACGTATAGTTTGCTCTCCGAAACTGAAACGAAACTGAAAATCCAAAAGGGATCGTTTGGATACTTGATCCACGTCAATCCACCGGCTCGAGTCTGGAGCTGTCGTTATGATCGCCGCGAGCGATCTCTGCTCGATAACCCTTCATATCTATGGTCTTAAGGCTACGATGGACAGGGTCGGCGACCCGTCATTTTCATCTATAGGCGAAGGGCGCCGATGCCGAGGCTGGCATTGGTCTTGCTAATCAACTGGTTCGCATCAGGCTCAATTCCGATGAGCGCGCGTATCGCATCCATCGTTTCCGCGATCACCATAGCCTGATTGTCGACCATGCAGGTGATGATCTGTTTGCGTAGGCAGTTCGTGTAAGCTTTCAGTTCAAAATGTCACGAATCTTCGTCGTTTTCGCGTCGAATGCTGACCGGAGCAACTTAGCCATGCTGATCACGATTCTTCTGGCACTGACTCTTTTTGGTCTTTGTGGCATTCTTCACTATGCGGTTATGTCCTCGCTTCTGTCGCGCCTGCCGCGCTCTGGTTGGTCTCAAGGGGCTCAATTGGTCGCCGGCCTCTACTGTGCCGGCCTTACTCATCTGGGCGAAGCCGGTCTGTATGCAGTAGGTTTTCCCTTGGAGAAAGCCTCGGAGTCGGCGGATTTAAGGGCGTCAGTGGAACGGTATCCTTAATGGACATTAGCTACTTTTCGCTGGTCAACTATACGTCACTCGGACTTGGTGACATCTATCCGACGGGCCATCTGAGCTTTCTGGCCGGTGTTGAATCGCTCAATGGATTTCTACTCATTTCCTGTTCTGCCTCATTCATCTTTTTGCTGATGTCAGACAATCAATCGAATGCCTCCGCTGACTGATAGGTCAGTAGAATAGGCGTCATTGCTGTTCCCTAGGCAAGATGGATTGACCTGTCCCTACTCAACGTCGTGGGTTACGTTGAGTAGGGACATCAAACATAGAGCCACTATTGAGGTAGGCAAGTCGACAAGCGCCCGAGTTTCGGGGCGAGATCCCCAACAAGCCCAAGGCCATCGAGCTCAAGGCACGACAGCGGCTGGGCACCTTCCTATTGCGTCATGGCAAGAGCTACCCCGGCAAGAGCAAGTGGACCCAGGCGCGCTTCCGCGGGCTGGAGACGGTCCGCTTCGACACCCCCATGCAGCAGAAGGCACGATGGCTCTGACTAGCGAATATCCACTCCGAATTATGCGCTAGGCTAAAGTCATGACGAGCGCTCTTTCATCACTCCAGGTTTTGGTCCCAGAAGCGATCTAAGTCCTGCCGCCAGGCTGAATCGGCTGTATTCTCGAAGTTGTTTCGGTCCACGGTCGGCGCCTTATTGAAGGCCGACTGCAGTGTATCCAGTACATATAACTCATGGTCGCCGGTGACCCGAAGGTCTTTCCATCGTACGGCTACCAGCTTTTCACCGATGCCCAGGAATCCCCCTCGGGAGGCGAGCACATAGGCGATGTTCTGCTGGACAGGATTGAGCACCACATCCTCAATTTCGCCCAGTTTCTCGTCGTCCGCGGTGCGGATATCGGCACCGATCACGATATTCGCACGCATCAGGCGGGTCATCTCGGTCACCGGCTGTGCGTTATCGATGTGCGCGCGACGCCAGGCAATTTTCAGGGTTGGATCATCTGCTTCTATGCCGACCAGTTTCTGGTGTTGCTCGTATGTCTTGCGCATCGAGCTCAGAATCAGTTGGCAGGACTTTTCGTCTCCATCCATTACATAGACGTAAGCGGCGTCGCGTAGCGAGTAGATCTTTTGTCGCGGCGGCGTGCTTCCTATGCCGTAGATGGGGTAGCTCGACAGCGGCGACGCGCTGTAGCCACCTGGCGGAAGTACCCCAAATCCGACGTCGGCCAGCGTCTGATCGAACGCTTGAAGATCTTCCAGGCATTGGCTCGCGACCTGCCCTCCTTCCGTCTCCTGGGTAGGCATGCTCTATAGGTCGGTGGCAAACGCGTTTGATGAAACCATGAACGTAAACAGAATTGCAGGCAAGGCGAAACGAATATCGTGCATGCTCCATGCTCCTATTATCTAAGTCTTTTTACGGCGTTTGGACAGAGACGTTATCTATCCATGAGTCGTTAGCCTCACTCGACGCCAAATCAAGTGCAAGGCCAACCCCTGTGTCAATAATAGTAGCAGTGGACACCCCGTTAATACAGTACACCCCGGCTAATTCATCGGGCCGTCCATTCGGCGCTTTGAGCCGGTCGATTGACGGCAAGCGTATTCTCGGCACGTTCCATAGCCTGGCTTTTTATAACTTTTCATACCAAAGCCTGAGCAACGACGCAGGCGTGCTCGTCGGCTTTCCTGCTGAGTTGGTCGAGGAGAAACGCTGAACAATCGCCAGCAGTCTGGCTCTTGCCTGGAAAACAATTCCGGAACAGCAATGCGTTGTTTTTGAGAGTCATTTGGCAGATTGAAGAGCCACTCCGTCCGCCAAGGACAGGCATTCGCTCTCAGCGGCAGGACTATCCCAAACTCGGCAGCCGACCTCGATTTATGACACGGCGACGGCTACTGCATTGCGGCGGCGTCTCCATTCCGCCGCCGCGCGCACTGTTGGCGTTAAATGTCCGAATTACCCAAGGAAAAGACCATCTGGCTTCGAAAGTCATGGGTGTCCTGAATTCTTGTGTGTTTTCGAGTGTTCAATGGCGTTGGAATGGTTTCATCAGTTGCGCCAGATAACCGGTAGGATAGGCTTCTTCTCCGCGGATACCGACTTCAGTGCTTTCGGAGGGGGCTTCACCAGCCACGTAGTGGAAAGTGCCCGTCAGGTGGTCATACAGGTTTGTAAAAAGCCCGAAATTGACATCGCCCCGTGGACCATTGGAATGATGAAAACGGTGCACCTGAGCATTGGCGAACAGGTACTTAAACCAGCCAGTGTGTATATCCGCGTTGCTGTGTTGCCCCAGCAGTGTGATCGCCGCCAGGAAGGGCAGGGTGAGTGCGACGTCAAAAGGGATGCCTAGCAGCATTAGAGGCAGCACGCCGGTGGCAGTTTCCATGCTCTGGTGTACTGGGTGTTTCATTAACCCATTGAAGCCATAAAGACGTTTGATGCTGTGATGGACGGCGTGGAACCTCCAGAGAATGGCCAATTTATGGCTGCAGTGATGGGCTGTCGCTATCCCGAGGTCAAGTATCATAACGGCGAGGATCACCTGCAAGTAAAAGGGCCAGTCATGGGGCCAGACGCCGCCGCCAATTGCCATCCAACTAAACAGGGGGAGCAGGTAAACGGCGGCCCTGTTCAGGGTCAGATTGACCAGAGCGTGCGCCCAGTCCCTTACAGTGTCATTGTGGCCGCTGTTCCAGGCTTTCTGGTAGGGGAGGATTCGTTCGGCCAGAAAGGAAAAACCAATAGCACCCACCAGAACCCCCATCATCGGCAAAAGGCCTGCATTGGAAGCGGCTAGCACGATCACCAGGTCGCTAAATCCGAAGAACAGGATCGGCCAGGTAAGGTAACGGAAGAGTGTTTGAAGTATGCGCATGGATGCATGTCTCCTGTATGAAGCAAATTCAGATTTTTAGGAGGCCAGAGTGGCATCGAGCAGGCGCGGATGATTGAATAAACCGGCAAGGGACTCAGAAAAGGACAGCATCACCGGAGGTGCTTGTGCATAAACCGCTTTTTCAGCTTTTTCTGTCAGCGCATCGGCTGCTTTTCCTCGGTCCTGCGTTTGATACGGGGGTGCACAGGCATCATGCGGCCCAATTAGCTGTTGGTGTAAACGGCTCCCTGAGAATGCAGGGGGAGGGGGGTGATCCGTGGCGTCAGGGCAGGGCGTTTTATGTGCCTCCAGACGTGCCCCACCGCTTGGATGCGGGTGAGACTGCCTGTGCAATTCTCTATCTGGACCCGGAAAGCGTAGATTGCGAGCGCGCATGCCGGCGTTTCGGCGGCTGCGATATCAACATTCTGGAGCCCTCTGGGAGGGTTCTTGAACAGTTGTCGGATTTGACTGTGGGGGAGGCGGGCCTGGAGCGGGTTGAAGCCGTTTGCGCGGCATTACTGAAAGAAGAGGCGCCGCCTGTTGCGCGGGAGTTGGACGCACGCTTACAGCGCGTGCTCGATTGGGTGGACAGAAATTTGGCCGGGAATATTCGGCAATCTGATGCAGTGGCCGTGGCAGATGTCTCTGAAAGCTGGTTTTCCCATCGGTTTGGGACGGACATCGGTGTTCCATTTCGGCGCTATGTCCTGTGGCGTCGGCTTCGGATCGCAATACAGTACGCTTTGGCCGGCAACACCCTAACAGATGCTGCGCATGAGGCCGGCTTTTCCGATTCCGCCCACCTGACCCGAACCTTCCGGGATGCTTTTGGAGTAGCGCCAACTTTTCTATTCGGCCAGCGGGACCGAGTATCCGTCATCTTTATAGATCGATGATATTTACAAGCAACGATATCGCCCAAAAACTCTGCATAGAGCTGAGCCGCCCCGGTTTTCCCGGAGGCTCCACCCTTTGAGAGGATGAAGCGATGAAGAAGCCTGGCAATTAGTCCCCCGAGATCCGAGCGGGCGGTTCAGTTCGGCACAATGGCGCTGTGTAGTGGCCTCAAACTTGGCTAAATGTGCCGGCCTCGGGAAAATCCCGAACCGCATCGGGATTGAACAGCGCCCGGCGGATGTTGAGGCTCGGCTCATGATCGGTCACTTGGAAGGCGACACGGTGCTTCACGGCCATAAGCAATCCGACATCGCGACATTGGTTGAGCGACGCAGTGGCTACCTCCTGGCTGGCCAGCTACCGAAGGTCAAGACAGTATTGACGGCGGAGGCCATTATTCGTCTGTTAAAACCGATTAGGCAGGGGCGTGATCAAAACGCTCAACACGACAATCTATTTTTGTGATCCGTACTGCTCGGGCCAGCGCGGCACTAACGAGAACTCCAATAGGTTGATACGTCAGTACTATCCAAAAGGCATAAAGGCACTGATTTCGAAGGTCAGTCAGCGAGAGCTCAGTCGGGTTGTTGAAGCGCTCAATAATCGTCCCAGAAAACGACTGGGGTATCGCACACCGGCAGAGGTATTTTGGGGCGATTACTCGGGCATCCTCAAAACAAGTGGTGCTGCGCTTATTACTTGAACTTACGTTTACAGGTAGCCGAACCTCTTCTATGCTGAAGAGTGGCACCTTTAATTATCCGGAGGATAGTCTGATGAGCAAATCGCTGAATGGAAACTTCACCTCGAAGGATCAGGCCAAGAACGTTCATGACGAGTTGATTAATAAGGGGATTCCTCGGAAGAATATTTATATTGAGGATGAACAGCAAGTGATCAGGGTTATGATCCCTACTGAAGTACGTCGAGAGATCGAGGAAATCTTTGATCGCCACGGGGTGACATATTAGTTCCTGCGTTTAACAGCAGGGCAATAACAAAAAACTGCCAACACTAACCTCAGATGATTTCTAGAAGAGTTTGGAAACGAGCGCTGCCTCCTTTTTTGGGCGCGGTTGAACTTTAAAGGATGCCAGTCTCTTATTGCCCGAACACGTTGACCCCTTGTGCTAGACGACCACAGCAAGTACTAAATTTCCGGAACGGCAAATCAATAAGTTAGTCTCGTGATTCCACGCAAAGTGCTAAAGAAACTAAAATTAGATATCTAGGATATTGGGTCCAGTTGGTTTCCACAGAAAGTGCTAAATCTGTCGTGCAGTTACAGGCGGTTAGATTTCAGGAACGCCTTTACGCTAATTGATTCTAAATTGGGCGAGCACTGTGAAGCAGCAACAATCGGCTATGAGCGATTGGTCTCTGCAGAAAAGAACCAACTTACTCCCTGGGAGCATTTAAAGACTCAGGTTTACCTGCACAGTGACAGGGAAATGCAACATTATATCAAGCTCCGGGGTATATCCCCAGAGCTTTTTTAAGGCGTCTTTCAACGCTGGTCACTGTCAAACTGCCACCGCTTTCGCTGGTAGGCGGTCATTCCTTCCGGATAGGTCACGCCGCTATAAGTGTGCAAATGTGACCGATGAGTGTGTCTTACAGACTGCTGACTGCCGGGGCCAGCTGCTGTATCGCCGTGCAATCGGTGAATATGGTCGATGATGGTTTCAGCGTTTTCCTGTTCAATCCGTTGCCGCTCGGCTCTGCTCTCTCCGCTACCCCTTGGCATTTGATACCTTTGACTATCAATGGACAAGCTGTGGGTATGGACGATTCCATTCGATGAATCGATGCCATCATTCAAACGATCCGCACGACCATCAGAAAACGCGATCCCGGGAAACAGGGCGATAGCGGCCCCAATGCCCCAAAAAGCTTTCTTCGTAAACATGGCTTTATCTCCTTTAGCCTCACATGAAGTGACTCCTGAAATCTTCGTCTAGCCGGCAAATTCCTCTTTGCCTAAACCTACTAGAACAGAGGAGACTGAAAGGGAGCTGAATTTTCCAAGTGAACTTATAAATCCTAGTTCCACAACTGGTCCTGATCCTGAAGCCGAAAAAAGGCAAGAATCCGCACAGACATTCGAGAGCATGGTGAACGCAACACGAGGCCGCCGAAAACCGATGGCTTCAAAACAATGAGCTCCAAATCGACCACATCCATGAAGATAAACCGGTGGGCGACGAATTTAGTACCAGTTGTGAAAATTTAGCACTGGTTGTGTTCAATCGGAACGTCTCTCAATCGGAACCTCCACGGTTGCCACAAAGCCCTGAGAGTCTTTCTGCGTAAATGCCAGGCTACCCTGGTACCTCTGAACAATCTCCGCAACAATGGCCAGACCGAGGCCATGCCCCGGCGTTTGTTCATCCAATCTCAAGCCTCGGGTGCCGAGGCTACCCAGCGCACTTTCAGCGACACCGGGGCCATCATCGCTGATCACTATCCGCATCTGACCCCGGGTTTCCCTGAGCGAAAGTTCAATGCACCGGCGGGACCATTTGCCAGCGTTGTCCAGCAGGTTGCCCAGAATCTCGTTCAGGTCATGTTCTTCAAAAGGCCAGCGACGCTCCTCTGATACACCCGTCGATAACTCGAATGTTTTATCCGGGTACAAGCGCCCCAGCATCCACAACAGGTCCCGGGCCTGTTTGACCGGTTGGGCACTTTTTCCGACTTGTGGGCCGGCAAACCGGCTGCGTCGCATTTCGGCTTCCAGCTGCCGATCGATATCGTTGAGCCGTGCTGCCATTTCTTCCCTGAGTGCCAGGGGCAAGGCGCGCTCGGTGTCCTCCAGAATCTGTCGTACCGCGGCGATCGGCGTTTTGACGCTGTGTGACAGGTTGGCCAGGGCATCCCGGGAGCGCTCAAGCCTTTGATCCAGAGAATCCAGAAGTTGATTGAGCTGTTGCACCAATGGCCGGAATTCTTCAGGAGCCCGTGCGTTGATCCGGGATATTTCGCCGCTCTGTAATCGTTTGAGCGCAGCCTGGAGCGAGACAACGGGCCGCATCGACTGGTTAATGCCAAACCAGATGATTCCCACAAGCAAAAAAATCAGCAAGATCGATACGATCGCTGTCCATGCATGCAGTTCTGCCTGGCTGTTTTGTAGCGCCCCCATGTCTTCTGAGACGATTACCGTAATAGGGATGTCTTTTACAGAAAATGATTTTCGGTAGGCGAGAATGTCGGAAGGCGCGTTGGATATCTTCGCATTGTTTACTCTGATACTTTTCTGTTCATCAGGTTGCAGCAAGGGGCTCAACAACGGGGACCAGGATTGCGGAGATATGACCGTTTGATCCGGCGACTTGATGGCAAAGGCATGGTGAAATACCTCCTCAAAATAATCGCCGGTCTGAAGCATGTCTATTTGACCTTCGGCTTGGCGAATATGGTGCTCCAGGAAGGCCACTTCGTCTTTCAGACGGCCTTCTACAAACTCCCGGGACATCCTTTCCAGAAGTAGCCCTTGTACAAGCCAAGCGATAGCGATCAGGCCAATGCCCGCTGGTAACAGCAGGAGTAGAAGCGTGCCTTTTACGGATACAGGCTTTCTAAACAGCGTCATTAAACAGATATCCCTGACCGCGCCGCGTTGCGATGGTCTCCGGCCCGACCAGCTTTCTCAGGCGCCGGATGTAGGCCTCAATGGTGTTTTCATTCGGGCTTTCATTCAAATTGTACAATTGTTCCATCAGCTGCTCCTTGGAGAACACCTGGCCAGGGCGGCTCATCAGGCAACGGAGCAGGCGGAATTCGGTGCCGGTCAGGCTGTGCTCTGTGCCGTCTTCCATTTTCAGGTTCTGGCGATTTTCGTCCAGTACAAAGCGACCCGCCGTTACTAAAGTTTGGACTCGCCCTTCACTTCGGCGCACGATGGCATTCAGTCTGGCAATCAGTTCTTCCGTCTGAAAGGGTTTGGCAAGATAGTCATCGGCTCCTGCTTTCAGGCCATTCACTTTGTCTTCCCAGTAACCCCGCGCAGTCAGAATCAAAACCGGAAAGCTGGCGTTGCTGGAGCGCCATTTACGAAGCACATCCAGACCATTTCCGTCTGGCAGTCCCAGATCCAGAATGCCAACCCGGTAGTCTTCCTGCTCGCCCAGAAGGATCGCTTCCCTGGCAGTTCGCGTGGTGTCCACGCTGAAGCCGGCCTTTTCAAGCTGGCTGGCAAGTCCCTCGGCCAGCAAGCGGTCATCCTCTACCAGCAATAATCTCATCAGTTGCTTCCTTTTCAATGAAAACTCAGCGTGACTGAGTATCGCCGGTCAACCTGAAACGAGCCTGAACAGTAAAAGGTTCATCATTTTCAGCAAGAATTCAGTTTGATGAGCGATGGTAGCAATCGATTCGTATGAACGCTCATCTAATGAGTAATTCAACTGGTGTTAAAGAAAGAACAACCACAGGAGAGGTATTAATGAGCGTATCAAAATTTGCAGTGGCCGCACTGGCGATGTCAGTTTCATTCACTGCTCTGGGAGCCGGCGCCCATGGCGATGGCCACGGCGCGACAGCCGGTAAACCGGGCAAGGTATCGGATGTCAGCCGGACTATTAATGTTGAAATGTACGACAACTATTACGAGCCTGAGTCCATTGAAGTCAAGCCAGGAGAAACCTTGCGTTTTGTCGTTTCAAACAAGGGCAGTCTGGTGCATGAGTTCAACATTGGCACGCCTGATGCGCATGAGGCTCACCAGGAAGAAATGATGATGATGGTCGAGCATGGCGTCATTCAGGGCGGAAAACTGAACCACGAGATGATGGATATGGACCACAGCATGATGAATGGGGGCATGGGAAATGGCCAGTCCATGAAGCACGACGACCCGAACAGCGTGTTGTTGGAACCCGGCAAGAGCCAGGAAATTGTGTGGACGTTCACGGGTAAGGGCAATATCGAATTTGCCTGTAACGTTCCGGGGCATTATCAGGCAGGCATGTATGGGGATGTGAACTTTAAATAATCGTTTGCAGACTCCGGTTAACTGAGGCGCCGGCTTCAGCGCTGGCGCTTCGGATATTAAAAATCAGGTAGTTGGGAGTAGATGACCATGAAAACGGCCTTTCTTGCAGGTGCTTTAGGCCTGCTGTTGCCTGTTATGGGCTTGGCGGGTGAGTACAATCTGACGGTCGACCGAGTCGAAATCGATACGGGAGATTTTGTCAAAGAGGGTATTGGCTACAACGGCAAATCCCCAGGACCGGTTATGCGCTTCAAGGAAGGCGAAGAGGTGTCCATTAATGTGACCAACAATCTGGATGAGATGACCTCCATTCACTGGCACGGCCTGATTCTGCCGTTCAAACAGGACGGTGTGCCAGGTATCAGTTTTCCGGGTATCAAGCCCGGTGAAACCTTCACCTACAATTTCCCGATTATTCAAGCCGGTACCTACTGGTTCCACAGCCATTCCGGCTTCCAGGAACCGGACGGCGCGTTCGGTGCCATTGTCATCGAACCGGAGGGTCGTGAACCGTTCCGGTATGATCGGGATTACGTTGTGCAACTGACCGACAAGCATCCCCACTCTGGGGACCGCATCATGCGGAACCTCAAGATGATGCCGGACTACTACAACCGTCAACAGCTGACGGTTGGAGACTTTGCTGAAACCGCCAGGGAAAAAGGCTTACTGGCCACCCTGAAGGATCGGATGATGTGGGGTGATATGCGGATGATGAAAGTCGATGTGGAGGATGTCCAGGGCTTTACCGGCATGATTAACGGCAAAGGCCCCGAACAGAACTGGACGGGCCTGTTTGAGCCGGGCGAGCGAATTCGTTTGCGGTTCATCAACTCCTCGGCCATGACCTACTTTGATGTGCGGATTCCCGGCCTGGAGATGACCGTTGTGCAGGCGGACGGCAACAATGTGCAGCCGGTCAGTGTCGATGAGTTCCGCATTGGTGTGGCGGAGACCTACGACGTTATCGTGCGACCTAAGACCGCTGAAGCCTATACGATTTTTGCTGAATCCATGGGTCGCTCGGGTTATGCGCGGGCAACACTGGCGCCGCAAGAAGGCATGGAAGCTCCGGTCCCGGACCTGCGTGAACCACCGCTTCTGACCATGGCAGACATGAGTGGAATGGAAGGCATGGATCACGGCAGTATGGAAGGTATGGATCATTCCAACATGGCCGGTATGGATCAATCCAAAATGGAAGGCATGGACCACTCCAATATGGAAGGCATGGACCACTCCAATATGGAAGGCATGGACCACTCCAACATGGCCGGTATGGATCAATCCAAAATGGAAGGCATGGACCACTCCGCCATGGATATGTCCGGAGGCAGTGCCAACGATCCTTTCTATGCGAAGGGCAGTGGCTTGCTCCCAGAGGCGGCCAATGGTGGCAAGTTCCTGTCTTATGCCGACTTGAAAGCCCAGCAACCACTCTTTGAGGAACGTGAAGCCACCCGGGAAATCGAATTGCGCCTTACCGGGAACATGGAACGCTATATCTGGAGCATTAACGGCATCAAATATGAAGAT
>Ga0306868_1001461_pt1 | contig 12489 bp, 9 predicted proteins | sample AntRauTorckE6832_FD_190411 | JGI IMG/M metagenome (GOLD analysis project Ga0306868, IMG submission 190411) | Saline lake microbial communities from Rauer Islands, Antarctica - Metagenome Torckler E6 #832 (v2) (version 2) | ecosystem: Environmental > Aquatic > Non-marine Saline and Alkaline >... | reverse complement strand
ATTATATGCCTCCTATTAACATTTATTAACAAAAAATTGATTGATTTAATCTTTCTACCTGCTAAATATATTCTATATTCGGGGCCATATCCCTTTAAAAAATCTAAAAAAGGGCATAATCTATACTAAATAAATTATGCCCTGCTAAAAATCATTATATTATTACTTTAAATAAATTTTTAATGTTTTAATTTCAAATCTTTTCATCTCAAAACTTAAATGATTATTTTCTGTTTTTATCTCATTTTGATTATCAATTTTATTTTCCAGTAAATTTACTTCTTCAATCTTTTTGATTTTATAATAATCTGCTATTTTAATTTTAACTCGATCTCGACCACCATAGGGTTCATAAAACCGTAAGATCAATGATTTATCTTTTTCTGCCTTTTTAAAAGCAGTCAATCTGCTCTTACCTTTTATTATTTCTATTATTGATTTAAATATTTTTTGAGATTGAGTATTTATCCTTAACTCTTTAAAATTATTTATTTTTTTACTTAAAAATTTTTCATTTATATTTTCTGCCTCACTTAAAGTGTTACTATCTCTCAAAATGCCACTATGGGAATAAAGAGAATATCTAAATTGATGCCTACCAGCATCAGCGGTAGGATCTGGATAGTTTGATGACTTGAGAAGAGTCAGTCTCATCAAATTATTTTTAATATCATATCCATATTTAGAATCATTTAATAAAGAAACTCCAAATCCAGATTCAGATAAATCTGCCCAACGGTGAGCAGGAACTTCAAACTGTGCTTTTTCATGATCTGTGTTTTCAGTGGTCGGACGCTTAATCTGTCCAAAGGCAATCTCATAACTAGCCTGATCAGATAAAACATCAACAGGAAAAACTGTTTTAACTAAAATTTCTCTTTCCTGCCAGTTTAAATCACAGTTAAAATCAATTCGTTTTTTATAATTTAATAAAATAATTTCTTCTTTGATTATTGAATCTCTAAACTTCCAGCTGAGAGCTGCTATTTTTTCTAAATTATTTTCTTTAATAATAAATTTCTCTAATCTTAATTCGTTTTTTATTTCCTTATCTTCAAAATCAGCCTCAATTTCCCAGGCATCATACCGAGGTGGTTTGTCAACAAAAAATTGTAGCTGATTTGCTTTTTTACCGAATTCTATTAGTTCACGCTGAAGTTCTTTATCATAAATAGAAGTAATTGTTCCCTCAGCCGCAAATTTAAGCCTGTAATACTGATTTTCAATTACCGGAAGTTCTGCCTCCAATTGAGCTGGAGTATATACTTTTCTTTTATGAGTTGAATTTTTATTTTTAAGATTATTATTTTCAGTTTTTTTAATTTTTATTAATTTTGCAGAAAGAGCTGGAAAATCTTCCAGATAGATTTTTAATATTTTATTTAAGCTTAGATCTCTTTTAAGGCTAAACTTTAAATCTTTAGCTTCCGGCCAGCTCTGAACTTTAATTTCTGAATCAATTTCAAGGTCACTGCAATCAATTTCCAGATAAGAATTTCTTTTTCTGGCCCGACTATTCCAGATTAAAAAATAATCAGCATTAGCAGCAGCTGAGTTTTTATCAAATTCAACCAGTTTATCTATATTTAAATTCAAAGCCTGATCAAGGTTACTATCAATAATCTGATCCAGCTCAGTCTCAACATCTTCATAAATCTCTTCAACATCCTGATAAACTTCTTTAATTGAAGTCCCAGGTAAAATATCATGGAACTGATTACTCAAAATATCCTGCCATAACTTTTCTAGATGCTGCTGCTCTATACTCTGATAGATAGTATTTAAAGTTTCTGCTTTCTTAATCTTTTCTTCCAGACGGCGATTTTTAAGTTTGATTTTAGCCTGTGAGGTATAGGTTCCGCGGTGATATTCTAAATATAGCTCTCCTCGCCAGTCGGGATAGGAAATGTTATTTTGCTTCCTTTCTGCATCTATTCTTTTAAAATATTCTCTGGGCTGGGAAAAATCAATATCCGGAAGATAAGGAAGTTCGTTAAATCTTTTCAGTTTTTCTATAAATTCTTCTGTAACTCCTCCCCCTCCATCACCATAACCATAAATATAAATTAAATTTTGATCGGGAATTACCCTGTCTTTTTTAAAATAGTTGGAAGAATCTCCAAATTTATAATCAAAGGTGTTCTCCTTTTTCTGTTCTTCATAATTAGCTTCAATTTCTTTTATCTTAGCCGCATCCACCTCACCATTATAAGTATATGGTAAAATCACCCGCGGGACATGAGTTAAAACCTGACTACCATCTATTCCAACCCAGTTAAAAATTGAATAAGGAAAATCATTGGTATCATTCCATGAAATTTTTGAAGTCATAAAATAGTCAATTTCCGCTTTTTTCATTATTTGAGGTAAAGAACCAGTATAACCAAAAACATCTGGCAGCCATAAAACTTTTGAATCCTCTTTAAAATGTTCCTTGATATATTTTTTCCCATATAAAAATTGACGTACCAGAGATTCTCCACTGATTAGATTGGTATCGGCTTCTACCCACATACCACCCTCAACCTGCCAGTTATTATTTTTTGTCTCAGCTTTAATTCTAGAAAATAAGTCTGGAAAATATTTTTCTACATATTGATATAGTTTTGGCTGAGATTGAATAAATTTAAATTCAGGATAGGCCTTAATTAAATTTAAAGCTGTAGAAAAACTTCTGGCTGATTTGCGAACTGTTTCTTTAAACTGCCACAACCAAGCCAGATCTATGTGAGCATGACCAAAACAGGCTATTTGATAATCATTTTCGTCTTTAATTTTATTAATTTCTGAATGATAGAGTTCATTTAAAACAGAAAAGTCGATATTTGTTTCTTTTTTCACTTCTCTATAATATTTTTGCTTAAGTTTATGATAAATAACTTCTAATAATTGATATTTCTCTGATTCTCTATTCTTCATCACTTCTTTTAATTCAAAAAGTGAAAGTAGATTATAATAGAAAGCTTTTCCTTTCTTACTTACTATTCTAAATTCTGCTTTTGAAAAAAGATGCCTGTAATCCGGAATTTCCAAATATATTTTGTTTATCCGATCAAGTGCAGCTTCAATGACCAGTTCAACTTTTTTGCCGGCAAACTGCTTACTATCAACAATCATCTGACTGTGATTGCGGTCTAATCCATGAACAATTTCACCATCTATTGAAAGTAAGGCCTCTCCTCCAGTTTCAAAGATCAGTTCCCAGATATTATTTTCTTTATTTTGGGCTGGAAACTCAAAATTGCTCTTAAAAAAAGTAGTAATATTTTCTGCTTCTGACCATTCTGTAGGCAGCTCAATTTTTTTCCAGTTATTTAGGTGATTATAACTGATTAGATCACTATATTCTGTTTCTATTCTCTGCCAGTCAGTTATTTCTCTACTTTCAATTATTAGAGCCTTTGTTAGCTCCTCTAAAAATTGATCCATTTTCTCAACTCCTCATCTCATTTGCAATTCTATCGGTAATTAACTGTGGTCTGGTAATTGCAGAGCCAATTACAACTGCAAAAGCACCATACTCCAGGGCAGTTTTGGCTTCCTGACCACTACTGTAATGACCTTCAGCTAAAATTTTAATATCAGTAGCTTTTTTTAACTCCTTAATCAGTTTTAAATCTGGTCTGGATCTACCCTGACTTTCTTTAGTATAACCAGACATTGTTGTTGATAAAAACTCAGGCCTTAAATCCCCAAGTTCTTTCAGATCCTTAAGTGATGAAATATCTGCTACTATCCCCTTATCTGGATAATTCTTTCTTAAACTAGTAAAAATTTCTTCCAGTTTTTCTGGCCTTTTACGAGCAGTACAATCAAGTGCAACATAATCTGCACCAGCCTCTAATACTGCTACTGCCACCTTATAGGTTGGAGTTATGTAAACCGGATAACCATTAATTTCTTTTTTCCAGAGTCCGATTAGTGGCAGCTTAACTTTTTGCTTAATTGCTCTAACATCAGCAGGAGAATTGGCTCTAATGCCCTTTGCTCCACCGATTAGGGCGGCCTCTGCCATTTTCACCATGACTTCCGAACCGTGTAAGGGCTCATCTTCCAGAGCCTGACAGGAAACTATTAAAGAATTTTTAATAATTTTATTCATAAGATCACATACCTTTTTATTAATTAATATTTATTTTTATTTCAAATAATCTCTTCCAGGGGAATGAAAGTTCAAAATCATAATCAAAAGAGCTCAAATATTGATTTTTAAATTCCAGCATTTCTTTTTTTGTTAATTTAGCCATTTCTCTTTCTTTATCTTTTAAATCAAAATAATCAAGTCCAAAATCTGAAATCTTTTGGTTTAGATCAGCTCTAATCTGATATTGATATGCCCAGTCATCAAGATAACGCAGCAAAAGCATTCTCCTGTTTTTCTCTTTTATAATTTCAGCACTTTCCCCAATTTTTTTAGCAATAATTATAGTATTTGCATGAGCAATAACCGAACCAATAGTATTCGAAGAAGTATTCCAGCCTCCATATGCAGATAATTTTTTAAGAATATCATTTGAAGCAAGTAATTTTAATAATTGATCATCAGCTCCATTAATTAAAGCCGTATCAGCCAGAGCAATTTTTTTATTCTGATTTAAATAATATTTAATAGAATTTACAAAATCAGAAAGACTTCTTTCTGGATCAATTATCACTTCTCTATTTAAAAGAAAATCCCATTTTTCCATAACCTTGATTGTTACACTGCTGGGAGTATTGACAAATAGTAAATAATCAGCATCATTAATATTATCAACACTTATTGCTCCTGCTGCAGTCAGCTGTTCTTTTACTGTTATTGCCAGTGGTCTATCCTCTAAAGGAGGAATAATATTTTTGCCTTTACTGGATGCATATTTGATAAAAACTCTGGGTTGGCAATTATATTTTTCAGTCAGAGCCCTGCTTAATAGAACAACTCCACTCTCATCGGCTCCAGGATAGGACATTAAGCGCTCATTTAAATTTTCTTTTATTGCCTTTTTTAAAAGCTCATTTCTTTCGGCAGCAGAAAATCCAAATTCTGAATTATCATCCATTGGAAAAAGCAAAAAGTCGATCACTTCTGCTTTCAAAAGTTCCAGCACCTTTAAGTTTAAAGCATGATTTTTTTCTCTTCTATTTAAATAATCCTTTTTTATCTGCAGTGGAATATTATTTTTTACTCTTTTGAGCTCATCTAATTCTGATTCTGTTAACTTAGACCTATTATTTTTGTCTTTTAGAAATCCAAATTTATAAATATCCTCACCATAATCAGCATAATAGTCTGGTTCTTCATCAGAACTATTATAGGCTGGAACTCTGGTTATTAGATTAAAGGCATAAATTTTTAGATTATTATTATTCGACTTCAATTTTTTTAAAAAATCAACTCTCTCAAAAATCTCTTTTTTACTTAAATCATGAATTCTAGAAGGCAGTATTCCTCCAAAAACTAAAAGCTCAATTGAAAGTACAATTTGATCTACCTGATTAAGATTAGCAAGAAGCCAGCTCTGAATTTGCTCTACATCAGCTGCTTTCTTCTTATAGCCCATCATTGAATCAGGAGGTTTAATTAATTCTGTACTGCATAAATTTAATATCAGATCTGGATGCTGATAATTACAGGGTCTTTCATCAGCAGGTAAATAAATTATTTTTTTTTCCATTTTTTCACCACCTCAACTAAATGTCTGCTCCCCAATCCAACATTATCTCCTTTACCTCTCTGCCTTTAATTTCTTTAAGACTCTTCTTTTCTTTGATAGCAATAGCAGCTGCAATTGCAGCTGCTTCTCCAGATGCCATAACAACCGGCTGAATTCTAATAGCAGACTGACCATTAAAAGTAGCAGAAATATGGCGGCCAGCAGCAAGCAAATTATTTATTTTTAGAGGAATCAGGCTTCTAAAAGGCAGCTGATAATATTCTCCAGCCTCTAATTTATCAAGTTTAAGTTCCCTACCGTGAACATCAAGTGGATAAGCTGAAGAAGCAAATGCGTCTTCAAATTTTCGTCTATTTTGGTAATCTTCCAGACTAAAAGTATATTCTCCCTTTATTCTGCGACTTTCTCTAACTCCCAGCAATTCTGCCTGAGAGCTGAGCTCTGCCTCTTCAAATCCAGGAAAATATTTTCTTGTAAAATTAATCAATCTTTTAATCATTTTTCTGCCTTCAATATAGGCCCCAGTTCGCTCTCTAGCATTCAATGGATCTACTTTAAAGGGGATTTCCGGACAGTTAAAGGCCATTTTGTCATTTTGCCCTGGAATAGAAAAAATTTGAAAATAATTTAAATCATCTTTTTTTAAGAATCCATTTTTTTGGGCATCTTTAAACAAATCAGCCAGAATAGAATTCTGATCACCACTATAAGCAGTTTCAATTAAAGGATATTCAAGACCCCAATTTTGACCTCTGCTCTCTAAAAATTGAGTGAATTTTTTTAGATCTATCTTATCCATTATAAAGCGCAGTGATACTGCCTGATAATCCTCATCTTTATTTTCCTGCATTGGAACCGCAGCAGAAAAAGCAAGTTCAGCATCACCAGTACAGTCTAGATAATAGTCAGCCTGATAAGCAGATAAACCACTTTTATTTTTTGCAATAATATTTTCAATTTTATCTTCACTGGACTGAGAATCAACAAAAGTACTCTCATATAAAATATCTCCACCCGCTTCTAAATACAGCTCTTCTAAAATAAACTTAAGTGCTTCGGGATTAAACCAGCCATCATTTTGAGAACCATTTTCTCCACCGGCATTTTGTTCTCTCAGCCTTGATTTGATTTCTTTATTGATAGCAGAACTGTCGGGATTGCCTTCAATTTTGACAGGCATCATTGGTGTAACCTGCCCCAGAGTACTGCTGCCCCCCAGAGCACTTCCTCTTTCAATTACTAAGGTTTTAATACCCATTCTAGCAGCAGCAATAGCTGCAGTTGAGCCAGCAGTTCCACCACCTACAACTATTATTTGATAGTTATTATTTAGTTTTATTTCTTTTGAGTTAAATTTTATTTTTTTCATTTTTATCCTTTCACTGCTCCAGCCATAGCTCCTTTAATAAAGTAGCGCTGTAAGAAAAGGAAAATAATAATAATTGGAATTATTGAAATCAGAGAACCGGATGCTATTAAACGCCAGTTAGAGGAAAATAAACCGGAAAGATATGAAATTCCAACCGGCAAGGTATAGTAATCTGGATTACTAATTACAATTAAGGGCCACATAAAACGACTCCAGGACATCATAAAGGTAAAGATTGATAAAGTCGCAATTGATGGTTTAATTAAGGGTAATAAAATTCGCCACCAGATTTGAAAACTATTACAGCCGTCAATAACTGCTGCCTCTTCTATATCTACCGGAATCGTTAAAAAGGCCTGCCTTAATAAAAAGATACCAAAGGCATTAACTGCAACCGGCAAAATTAATCCCTGATAACTGTCTGTCATTCCCGTTCGCACACTGAAAATATAAATGGAAATCATTAAAATCTGAAAAGGAACCATCATTGTCCCTAAAATTCCATAAAATATTATGTTCTTAAAAGTAAATTCCATTCTGGCTAAAGGATAGGCTGCCAGAGCTGAGACAATAACATTAATTACAATAATTACTAAAGCGACAAAGGTACTGTTTAAAAAAAACTTTTCTATAGTAATTGCTTCTCTCACTTTAAGAAAATTAATCAGAGTTGGTGATTCTGGTATTAATTTTGGTGGATATTGAAAAATATTTTCTCCACCTGATTTTAAAGCTGTAGAAAGGAGCCATAAAAAAGGTCCAATCATAATAATTGCAATTGTAAATAATAATAAATATATTAAAATTGTCTTAGTAATTTTTTTAAATGATTTTGACATTGAGATCCCCCTATCTACTGCTCTGATCCATTAATTTAATATTGAAAAATGATAGAATGAAAATAACTATAAATAAGACAAAACCCATAGCAGCTGCATAACCAAGATTTAAATTTTCAAATGCCTTTTCATAAATATAATAAACTAAGGTTTTAGAACTATTTAAAGGTCCACCATTAGTCATTACATAAACTTCAGTAAAGACCTTCATTGCTGCAATAGATGATAAAATCGATACTAACATAATACTTGGCTTAAGTAATGGTATTGTGACATGAATCTGTTTCTGCCACCAGCTGGCACCATCAATATCAGAAACCTCATATAATTCCTGGGGTATGCTCTGCAAACCTGAAAGATAAATCACCATATAATAGCCAAGACCTTTCCAGACTGTTACTGCCATAACTGAAAAAAGTGCTATTTGAGGATCAGTTAGCCAGTTAATCTGATTATTAATTATGCCAAGAGTTTGCAGAATATAATTTAAGATACCATTCCCCTGGTAAAGCCATTTCCACATAATACCAACAACTACCATTGAAGTCACAACAGGTATGTAATAAGCAGCTCTAAACCACTTAATTCCTGCTAATTTGTGATTAACTAAAATCGCAAGAAAGATTGGGGCAACAACCAGTATTGGAACTACACCGATTAAATAGATAAATGAGTTCTTTAGAGTTTTCCAGAATAACGGATCATTAAACAGATTACGATAATTTTCTAAACCAGTAAAATTAGCTTCAGTAATCATATTATAATCAGTAAAACTGAGTCTAAAAACGTCAACTATTGGATAAAACAAAAAGACTCCCATAAAAGCTAGAGCCGGCAGTAAAAATAAATAAGGGGTGTAAGCTTTTCTTCTTTTCATCTATAACCTCTCCTAAAAATAACAGATGCCATAATTTTATATATGACACCTGCTTTCTGATAATTAATTATTCTGCCAGAATACTATTCCATTCTGCTTCTGCATCAGCAATCGCTTCTGTTGCAGTTTTTTCTCCTAATAAGGCATTTTGAACCATCTGATTAATTACCTCATTTAATTCATTTTGATTGGTCATTGGAGGAATTAAGTTCACTGCTCTATTAAGCTGTTCTGCACTAACTTTTTTAGCCATATCTTTTTTAGAATCAGGAGCTACATCAGTAAAGAACGGGTCAGCTGCCGCTTCTTTAGTTGAAGGTAGAATCGTTACTATTTTAGCAAAATCAAGCTGATTTTTATCGTTAGTGATAAACTTAGCAAATTCTATTGACTCTTCTTTATGTTCAGTATCTTTTAAAACTGCAATATTCATCACTGCAACTCCAACTTTACCAGCTTCTCCTGTAATCTCAGGTGCAACTTTTGTTTGCTCATAAATACCAGGAGCATTTTCCTGAACTCTATCTAAAAATTGAGGACCTGTAAGCAGTATTGCTGCCTGATTTGACTGATAGAGATCTACTGCTGCATTATGTCCTTCAGTTATAGTTTCTCTTGGAATAATTCCCTCTTCAAACATTTCAACCCACATTTCTAAAAATTCAACAGATTCTTCAGTATTAAAAGCAGCTTCTGTTCTGTTTTCATTTAGTAGTGGAATTCCCTGTCTAACCATATACTCTAAGTATCTCCCAGTTTCAGCAATCGGAGGTAACATCAAATATTTTCCGGTTTCTTCTTTAATCTGACGACCTATTTCTAAAAGTTGACTGTACTTTTCTGGTGGATTATCTGGATTTAATCCAGCTTCTTCAAAAATTTGAGCATTATACATTGTTATACTTGTAGATAAATACCAGGGAAGGGCATGAGTTTGACCCTGATAAGTATTTGAACTCCAAACACTTTCAAAATACCTATCCTTTACATCTTCAGATAAATTTTTATCCATATCAACAAGTCCGCCCAGTTCAGCAATTTGCATACTAAATGGCACATTTAAGTTTGCAACATCTGGAGCATTACCAGCTGCAGCCGATGATAATAATTTCTTTTCCATATCTGACCATGGAACATCTACCCACTTGATTTCAACAGCTGGATTTTCTGCTTCAAAATCTTCAATTACTCCATTAATATAATCGGTAAAAGTAGGTTTTAATTGCATAGTCCAAAATTCAACTGTCACATCTTCTGCTGCAATCACAGCACTAAAAGAAAAAACAAATAACAATAACATTGAAAAAACTAATAACTTCTTTTTCATAATATCCCCCTTTAAAATTTTTGTAATTTTATCTTAATTTAATTATATGTAATTGAATTCCGAATGTCAATACAAATTTAGGAATTAAATTCCTAAAACTGTTGACTTAATACTTTTATCAGCTTATAATTTTAATATAACATTAATAATATCAAAAATATACTGATAATCTTATTAAACTAATTTTAAAAAAGGAGTTTTTAAAATGAATAAAAATAATAAAAGTGTGATTCCAAAAATCAGATCAGAATATAAGTCGCTTCCACCTTCTGAGGTTAAAGTAGCAGATTATGTGCTGGAAAATCCGGAAGAAATAATTTATTTATCTGTCAGTGAACTGGCAACTGCTGTAGATGTCAGTGATTCTACAATTATTCGTTTCTGCAAAGATGTAGGTTTTAAAGGTTATCAGGAGTTCAAATTGTTTATTGCTCAGGATTTAGTTGTCACCATTGAAAATATAAATGAAGATATCAGCAGTGATGATGACTTAAAAACTCTTTCACAAAAAATAACCTATTCAAATAAACAGGCAATTGATGAAACAATGAGTGTTTTAAATTTAGAAGACTTAGAAAATGCAATCAATCAGATTGCTGAAGCTGATAAAATTCAGTTTTTTGGAGTTGGAGCCTCAGGAATTACAGCCTCTGATGCAAAATATAAATTTTTACGAATTGGAAAAAATGTAGACTGTTATACTGATGCTCATCTGCAGGCTATGTCAGCTGCAACTTTAAGTAAAAATGATCTGGTGGTTGGTATCAGCCATTCTGGAAGTACAAAGGATGTTGTTGACTCCTGTAAAATTGCAAGTGAGGCAGGAGCAACTGTAATCTGTATCACCGGTCATAATAAATCTCCAATTACTAAAGTAGCTGATATTAAATTGCTTACTGCAACAAAAGAAGGTCCTTTAGGTAGTGGTGCTTTACGTTCTAAAATTGCACAGTTGCATATGCTAGATTTAATCTTTACTGGTGTCTCTTTAAAACTAAAAGAACAGACTATTGAATATACCGAAAAGACTGCCAGAGCAGTAATTGATAAATTATATTAAATAAAATATAAATCTGAAAGGAAAGTGTAAAATGATGGATAAAATTGCAATTGGAGTCGATATTGGAGGCACAAAAATAAATATTGCAGCTGTAAATTATCAGGGGCAAATTTTAGAAGTTAGAACCATTAAAACCCCGGCTCAAAACAAAAAACAACTGCTAACAGTACTGATAGACAATTTAAGATATTTTGATAATAAATATGAAAAAATTGAAGGTATTGGAATTGCTACAGCCGGTAGAGTTATTTTTTCTGAAAAAAAGTTAGCTTATACAACTGATAATTTAAAAGAATGGGATCAAAGTAACCTATATCAGGAATTAAAAAAATATTTTCCAACTGAAATTTACCTTGACAATGATGTCAATGCAGCTTTGATTTCTGAATTAGAAGAAGTGAAAAACTATAAAAATAAAAATATTATTTTTATTGCAATTGGTACAGGGCTTGGTGGTGCTCTAGCAGTTAACGGAAAAATTGTGAGGGGAAATAGTGGTTCCTGTGGAGAATTTGGGCACATGATTTTATATCCTGGCGGTAAGCCATGTAACTGCGGTAAAAAAGGTTGTGCTGAACAGTATATTTCAGGCAGGGCCTATCAGCAGCGATTAAAGAAAAACTTAAAAAAGAAAAATATTAAAATAAATAATAAAAATCTCTCCATCGAAACAATCGAAAGAGAGATTAAAAACAAAAATGGTATCTATTATCAAACTTTAAAGGCTATGTGTAAAGATTTAACAATCTTACTTGAAAATCTCAAAAACGCTGTTGATTATGATCTCTGTATATTAGGAGGTAGTTTTTCTGTTTATCAGGATCTAATATTAGAATTGCTTAATGATTATTCTAAAGAATTTCAAGATAAATATTATAAAAAAAGCAAATTTAAATTTTCATGCTACCACAACAGAGCTGGTGTAATTGGAGCAGCATTAATGGTTTTTAAAGAAAATGAAGATTAAGGATCAACAGGTTTAAACAATCACCTTAGTGATGACAATATTCATGTGTTTTAAGAGATCTAATTCTTCAGCAAGCTCATTACTCTCATCATCTTCAATCAATCTGAGCACAGGTCGAGTTGGGAAACCAACATTCTGAGCTCTAACTACTGCCCGGTAACCTGTACTTAAAATAATCTCAGAACCATTCGGGTAAAATGATACCTGTGGCAAAAACTTTTTAACCAGCTGATAATCAAATAACTGTTCTGTATGATTCATAATATATTCTGCCGCTTTATAAGTAGGCCATTTATCCCTGTAAACTCGATCACTTGTCAGCGCATCAAAAACATCTGCAATTGCAGCCACTCTGGCAAATTCATGGATTTCATCTCCCTTAAGCCCCCTGGGATA
>Ga0306868_1001449_pt1 | contig 12536 bp, 11 predicted proteins | sample AntRauTorckE6832_FD_190411 | JGI IMG/M metagenome (GOLD analysis project Ga0306868, IMG submission 190411) | Saline lake microbial communities from Rauer Islands, Antarctica - Metagenome Torckler E6 #832 (v2) (version 2) | ecosystem: Environmental > Aquatic > Non-marine Saline and Alkaline >... | reverse complement strand
TTATTTATTGCTGGAAAATTACAGGGAAAAAATGGTACGCTTGTAGCAATTTGAATATAGGATTACCAACAACGCTCAGCTAATCGACCCAGGACATCACCTGTTGTTTTCAAGGGACGCCATAAACCCGTCTCTGGGGGCTTAGCTGCAGCCTTCCGGGCTGCAGATACCCTTGAAAACAACAGGTGATGTCCTTGCCCAAGGACTTAGAGTTCAGTTTGTTGGTAATCAGCATTTGAATATCAATGTTTCCCTTAACCCATTACATCAAACAGGAGTAACTGCTCACAGGGCACCAGGGCTCCCCGCGATCAGCGTGGCTTACGTATGACCAATACGCTTCACCAGTCTGATCGCGAAGGTAAGCGTAGGTCCGAATCTCCGGCACCCTGCAAGCAGTTACAAATACCGGGGGGAGTTATATTACGTCACTTCCCCCATAAGTAATTACGAACAGGATATTATGAAGATAGATGGATTTTCCACCTCGGCGGTGGCTGCAGGAATCAAATATGCGGACCGGCTCGATCTTGGTCTGATTTATGCTGATGAGCCGGTTGTAACCGCCGGTGTTTTCACCAGAAACCAGGTGATAGCAGCACCGCTTGTGCTTGATAAAAAGCGGTTGAACCATGGAAGGTCACAGGCCATTCTGGTCAACAGCGGCTGTGCCAATGCCTGCACGGGTGAACAGGGCATGACAGCATGCCGGGCGATAAGCAGGATGGTTGCGGAAAAACTGGGAATCGACGAAGAAATGGTACAACTGTCTTCCACTGGCGTCATTGGCGAGCAGCTTGACCCCAAGGTGTTTGAAGAAGCCATGCCGCAGTTGATAGAAAAGCTTTCACCGGACAATTTTGACGATGTCGCCGAGGCCATCCTTACCACGGATACGCATAAAAAGAGTGTTTGGCGAACTGTCCAAATAGGTGAAAAAGAGGTCAAGTTCATGGCCATGGCAAAGGGCTCTGGAATGATCATGCCCAATATGGCAACCATGCTCGCCTTTGTTCTTACCGATGCCCGGATAGGCTTTGTCGAACTCAATGAGGCGCTGAAAAGCGGTGTGGATAGGACCTTTAATCGGATCACCGTCGATGGTGACACCTCCACCAACGACATGGTGCTTATCATGGCCAATGGCAGGGCCGAGAACACTTGGATTGAAGAATTTGACAGTGAAGAGTATACCGCATTTGCCAACTGTCTCGAGGATTTATTAAAAGAGCTGGCCCTGATGATTGTGGGCGATGGTGAAGGGGCAACCAAAACCATAACTATCCGGGTGAGCGGTGCCGGGGAGAAGGAAGAGGCGCTCCAGGTGGGACGAACCATTGCCAACTCCAACCTGGTGAAGACCGCTTTTTTTGGCGAGGACGCCAACTGGGGCAGAATTTTTGCTGCCATGGGGCGGGCCGGGGTGAAATTCAGCCCTGAGGTGGTGGATATCTATTTTGATGACGTGCAGATTGTCAAAAATGGCCTGGCAGTGGGCAAGGAGGCTGAAAAGAAAGCGGAAAATGTTCTGAAGAAAAAACAGATTTGCGTCACTGTGGATATGAAAAAAGGGAGTGACTGTGAGGAGGTGTATACCTGCGATTTTTCCATGGACTATGTCAAGATAAACGCCGATTATAGAAGTTGATGGTTGTGAGAAAATGATTGATTATTCATCAAAATTTGATGTTCATCTTGATCGGGATTGTACTGTCCACCAGGCATTTTGCCAGATCTGCTGTCAGTTGGTGGAAAGTATGGAGCACAACTACGCCGGTGTCCTGGACGATATTGATTCTGAGTTTTTGCATGATTTTCGGGTAGCGGTGCGACGCACCCGATCGCTGCTCAGCCAGCTCAAAAAATATCTTCCCACGGAGCAGACACTTTTTTTCCAGCAGGAGTTTAAATGGCTGGGGCTGATAAGCGGGCCGGTTCGAGATCTCGATGTTTATTTACTGAGCCGTCAGAAAAACAAAGCCATGGTGACCGAGCAGCTCCATGATGGGCTGGAAGCCTTTTTTGCCGATCTTGCGGCGGCGCGGCGTACGCGTTTAGAGGAGATGTGTGAAGGGTTGCGTTCACAGCGATATGTCGATTTGATGGCCGGCTGGAAGGAGTTTATTGGGAGTAATGGTGAAGGAGAGCAATGGGTGGCGGCAGAGCGGCTGTGTCGCCCGGTGGCCGTCAAGAGAATCCAAAAGAGATTCAAGAAAATAATTGAGAAAGGCAGTGCTATAGACAGTACAACGCCTGATGAACAGCTGCACAGACTGCGAATAGACGGTAAAAAACTTCGTTACCTGCTCGAGTTCTTTCGTTCGTTGTTTGATGGCGATGATATTGAATATTTCCTCAAGCAGCTCAAAAAACTCCAGAATAATCTCGGAGAGTTCAATGATATTGCCGTGCAGCTGGAGATGTTGGCCCGTCACCGCGATACGCTTTCCGGGAAAAGCACGCGCTCGCTGAATATCGCCGCTGCCATCGGTGGTCTCATTACGCATTTGAGCGGTGAGCACGCTGCTTTGCGGCAGGAATTTGAGCAGGTTTTTGTGGATTTCGGCGCGGCGAACAATATAAAGAAATTCTACGCGGCGATTGATTGAGCAGGCAAGACTCGGGGTAGTGGGGTAAGTATGAAAAAGATAGAGCACCGGGGACAGCAGCGATGAAGCGATTACTGCTCATCAGACATGCAAAGTCGAGCTGGAGCGATGCGGCCGCATCGGATTTTGACCGGGGGCTGAATACACGCGGTAAACGAGATGGCCCCTTTATGGCGGAAAAGCTGGCGCAACGCTTGAAGGGGAAGGCGCTTGTCGTGGATAGTATTGTTGCCAGCCCGGCCAAAAGGGCGCGAAAGACGGCACTCTTTATGGCTCGGGCCATAGGGTACGATACCGAGGCAATACGCTATGACAATGCTGCCTACTGTTTTACCGCGGGCGGGATCATTAAAGTCCTGCAACGTGTCGACGATAGTTACGACACCGTTCTCTTTGTCGGCCATAATCACGGTATTACCGAGCTGGCCGAATGGCTTTGCGGGGAACCTCTGGCCAATATTCCAACCTCCGGCATAGTCGCCATTGACTGTTCCATTGAACGTTGGAATGAGCTCGAAGCACCATGCGGCACAATGAGTTTTTTCGATTATCCGAAAAAATTTAGCAGGAAATGAAGCGGTTATGGAAGATTCGTGCAATGTTGCCGGGAATATGCAGAACGGTCTCGGCAGAGCCGCTCGTGGAATCTTCTTTCTGGCCTTCCTCTTTTTTCTCAATTTCCTCTCCCGTGTGCTTTTTTCTCCACTGTTACCTCTGATTAAAGAGGAGTTCCAGCTCAACAACAGCCAGTCCAGCTCGCTCTTCTTCTTTATAACCATGGGGTATATGCTTTCTGTGAGCATGTCGGGGTTTGTCTCGGCCAGGATCAACCATGCCAACACCATTTTCCTGTCCTCCTGTGGAACGGGGGGCGTTCTTCTTCTTGTCCCCCTGTCGACCTCCTTTGTTTCCCTGTGTCTGACTGTATTTGTTCTCGGACTTATGGCGGGGGTATATCTTCCCTCGGGATTGCGGACCATATTTGCAAGTGTTCCCACACGTTTTCTCGCCCGTGGCATAGCCATCCATGAACTGGCGCCCAATCTTGGCTTTATCATGGCGCCTCTTGTATGGCAGGCATCCTCAGCCTTTTTGTCCTGGCGGGGCTGTTTGTTTATGGTGGGTGCATTGTTGGGGCTGACTGGTATACTGTACCGATTTTCCGGATACCCTTTAAAGAGCCGGGGAGTCAGCCCCAGTCGCCGTCTTTTGCGTTTGCTTCTAGGGAATTATCGTTTCTGGCTGTTGGTTTTTCTGTTTTCCTTTGCTATTTGTTCCACCTTGGGTATGTTTGCCATGCTGCCGTTGTTCCTGGTCAGTAATCACGGTATGTCGGCACAGACGGCCAACTACATCGTTGCAGCGACTCGTGGTATTTCCCTGTTTACTCCGTTTCTCGGTGGATGGCTGGGGGACAGGTTCGGCAATAGTGTGGTTATGACGACGGTTTTATTATGCGTTGGTGTGCTGACTGTTTGTATAGGACTCAGCAGCGGTAAAACCTTGATTGTATTCATCACCTTACAGGCCATGGTTGCCGTCTGTTTTTTTCCATCCGGATTGGCTGTCCTGTCTTCGTTTACCGTTGAAGGACAATCCAGTGCGGCGGTGCCCTTCTGTATACCTTTGGCTTTTATGGCCGGCGGTGGATTGATCCCCTTGTTTATCGGGGTTATTGGTGATATTACGTCAATCGGCACAGGTATTGCCGTGGCCGGAGGTGGCATATTTGTGGCGGGCTGTGTGGCGTTGCTCCTGTTGCGTGCGGTTGTGGAAGAGAATTGAGAGTCTTGCTGTTCCCGATCATGATTGAAATATTTGTTTCGTCGAAGTACCTTCCTCTTCAGGTATAATGCTCGCACTTGTTGAATGGAAAGGTAACTGCTCACAGGGCATCAGGGCTCCCCGCGATCAGTAGGGCACGGCTCCCCGTGCCCTTACGAGAATCTCCGACACCCTGCAAGTAGTTACAAATATCGGGGTGGGAGTTGCATTACGTCGCTTTTCCCATAAGTAGTTATGTTCCCGGAAAAATTTGTTGAGATAGACCTCTACTATCGATGAAGTCCACAGCGCCCAACTGTTATAAGTGCCGTTTTTTTTATATAACCCATGATCCCAACAGACCATATGGCTGCAGGGGCTTCCGGTTTAAATCAAAACAGATTCCATGGCGGGTCGTTTTGAATTCATCCGGCGAGCATTGCAGGCTTTTTAGCTTAAAAAATTGACCGGCGTGGTTGGCCTATGCTCCAAAGCGTAACAGTAGCGTTATAAGATTATAGGTAACTGCTCACAGGGCACCAGGGCTCCCCGCGATCAGCCTGGCTTGCGTATCACCAATACGCTTCACCAGTCTGATCGCGAGAATCTCCGGCACCCTGCAAGCAGTTACAAATACCGGGGGTAGTTACATTACGTCGCTTCCCCCATAAATAGTTACGATTATAAAACAAAGATACAAACGAGGTCCTCTTGCCATCGTTGAAGAGCGTGAAAAAGAAAACTTACCAAGTTACTGCCGAAGTTCTTAAGGAAGCCCTTATAACCAGCTGGGAGTTGCTCAAAATTACCATCCCCGTGGTTATTGTAACAAAGGTTCTTGAAGAGTTGGGCATGATAACCCTGCTCAGTGATTATCTCGAGCCGGTCATGGGAGTGATTGGTTTACCTGGATCCATGGGGTTGGTGTGGGCCACGGCAATGTTCACTAATCTCTATGGCGCCGTGGTCGTTTTTGCAAATCTGGCGGGGGATTTGAATTTGTCGGTCGCCCAGGTGACGGTGGTTGGTTCGGCGATGCTGATTGCCCACTCGCTTCCCCTGGAGCTTGCCATTTCCAAGAAGGCGGGTGCACCGTTTATACCGATTGCTCTACTGCGCTTGTTTGGAGCATTTATCTATGGCTTTCTCCTACATACGCTTTGCAGCAGTCTGCAGCTTTGGCAGGAGGCGGCAACCGTTTTTTTTCAGGCGGAGCAGCAACCGGCTACTCTGCTGTTATGGGCGGCGGATCAACTGAAAAATTTCGGTCTTATTATTTTCGTTATTTTCTGTATTATCATTATAATGAAGATTCTTCGGGTGACCGGAGTGCTGGGCTTTCTGGAAAAAATGTTGGAGCCGGTTCTCCCCCTCTTCGGCATGAGTAAAAAGGCTGCTCCGGTGACGGTGGTGGGCATGGTGATGGGGATAAGCTACGGCGGCGCCCTTATCATTCGGGAAACCAACAGCGGTACAATGGGCAAGCGGGAGGTCTTTTTCTCTTTGGCCTTGATGGGGTTGAGCCATTCTCTTATTGAGGATACACTGCTCATGGTTGCACTCGGTGGGCATTGGGGTGGTTTGTTATTTGGCAGGGTTCTGTTTTCTCTGGTGGTAATATATCTGCTGGCTCTGTTCACTGCCGGAAGAAAACGGCAGGCCACGGTTTTTTGAACAAAAAAACCTGATTGTCCACTTTTGGTCCGCTCAGAAATTTTATTAAACAGTAACTGCTCACAGGGCACCAGGGCTCCCCGCGAACCACCTGGCTTACGTATGACCAATACGCTTCACCAGTCTGATCGCGAAGGGAAGCGTAAGACTCCGAATCTCCGGCACCCTGCAAGCAGTTACAAATACCGGGGGTAGTTACATTACGTCGCTTCCCCATAAGTAGTTACCATTTATTAAACAACCAGGAAATAATGGAATATTCAAAATTTGGGAAAAAATTTGGCGGAGATGCAGGCATCCTCTCGTTGATGAAGGATATGGGAGAGGCGATGGCGCAGGGAGGCGACATTATCATGATGGGTGGTGGAAATCCCGGGCATATTCCTGCCTTTCAGGAAAAAATGCAGCAGCGGTTGCAGGATATCGCAGCAGACGATGAGATCTGTAAACGTCTTTTAGGGGTTTACAGTGCTCCACAGGGTGAGCTCGACTTTCTTTCCAGCCTCGCAGGAATGCTGCGCAGAGAGCAGGGGTGGCAGATAGGCCCGGAGAATATCTGTTTGACCAACGGCAGTCAGTCCGGTTTTTTTCTGTTGATGAACATGTTTGCCGGAGAATTTGAAGGGGGACGCAGTAAAAAAATACGGCTGCCGCTGGCCCCGGAATATATCGGTTATACCGATATCGGGTTGAGCAGTGAGCTTTTTGTGGCGACTCGTCCCAAAATAGAGTTGCTGGAGGAGCATCTTTTTAAATATCGGGTCGACTTTGAGGAACTCTCCGTCGGCGAAGAAACCGGTGCCATTTGTGTTTCGCGGCCCACCAACCCCACGGGCAACGTCATAACAGATAATGAACTGGAGCGGCTTGACACCATAGCAAAAGAGGCCGGTGTACCGCTGATCATCGATAGCGCCTATGGCGTGCCATTTCCCGGCATTGTTTTTTCCCGGGCCACGCCAATGTGGAACGACAACATTATCCTGTGTCTCTCACTTTCCAAGCTCGGGCTGCCGGCGGTGCGCACAGGCATAATCATTGCCGGTGAGGAAATTATCCGCGTCTTATCGGGGATGAATGCGGTAATGTCTCTGGCGCCGACGGGGTTTGGGGCTATTCTTGCCGATCAGCTTGTCGACAGTGGTGAGGTTATAGACGTCAGTCAGCAGATTATCCGACCGTTTTATCAGGACAAGATGGAAATTACACGACGGGTTATTGCCGAAGAACTCGACGGTACTCCCTATAGAATCCATAAACCGGAGGGGGCGATCTTTCTCTGGTTGTGGTTTGAGGATCTTCCCATTTCAAGCAAGGAACTCTATGAGCGATTGAAGAAAAGAGGTGTTCTCGTCATCAGTGGTCACCATTTTTTCCCCGGTCTGGAGAACGATGCCTGGCAGCATAAAAATGAATGTCTGCGTCTCAATTACGCACAGGATGATGCCCAGGTTGCCAGAGGGATTGCCATAATCGGTGAGGAGGTCAAAAAGGCGTATGGTATGCTGTAGTTTAGTGCTGTAGTTTAGTGTTGTGTTGTTGTATTTCAAAATAGTCGTAAAATACTCGTAAGGCATTCTGATTACCCAATGTGCGGAAAAAGTAAAAGCATTCGCCTGGAGAATTATCGACCATGAATATTCAATACAAAATAGCGATGTTTGTCTTGCTGGGCTGGGTGTCCGTTGTCTGGGCAGCGCCGCAATGCCTGGATGGGGGTTGTGTTAACGGCAGGGGCTCGATTGTCAACGATGACGGCCGCAGATATACAGGCCAATTCAAAAACGGTGTTATTCATGGTCATGGTGTTCTCCACTTTCCCGACGGCTCCATGTATGAGGGTGAGTTGGAAAACGGAAAAATGCACGGCAGGGGAGTGCTGAGCAGCGTTGATGGCAGACGGTACGAGGGGCAATTTCGCGATGACGTTATCCATGGCACGGGGACTCTATGGCAGAGCGATGGTACCCGGTATAAGGGAACGTTCTATCAGGGACGTTATCATGGCAAAGGAGCCATTGTTTTCCCCGACGGTAGACGTTACAAGGGGAATTTCAGGAATGGCATTGTGCATGGTAGAGGCAGGGTAACATATCCGGACAGCTCCTGGTTTGAAGGGGTTTTCAAAAATGGCCGCCCGGCAGGTCAGGGGGTGAGATCCTATGGTGACGGCAACCGTTATGAGGGCGAATATTACGGTGCAGAGCGGCATGGCCAGGGAAAATACACCACCCAGGACGGTGATGTTTATGAAGGCATGTTTCAACATGACCGTTATCATGGCCAAGGCAAGTATGTCTATGCCGATGGCCGCATATACGAAGGCGAATTTGTTGGCGGGGTCAAAGAAGGGCAGGGTATCCTGAGGTATCCGGATTCAAGTCACTATTCCGGAGCATTTGTCAATGACACCTTTGCAGGCGAGGGAAAATATGTTTTTGCCGATGGCAGCACATACCATGGTGAATTTCGACAGGGCAGTTTCCATGGGAAAGGAAAGCTGGTGTACAGCGATGGCTCCTGGTATAAAGGTGAGTTCAAGAATGATATTCCCCATGGGTTTGGAATATTCCACACAGCAGGTGGAGATGTCTACGCCGGTACTTTTGTCAGAGGCAGAAGAGAGGGTGACGGTCGGCTGGCGCTAGCCGATGGAAGTGTTTACCTGGGAACATTCAAAAATGATGTATTTATTGAAAATGAGTAACAGGTTGGATGGCGTATTGGAGGGGTGAGAAACGATGCGTTGGTGCTATAAAACGATTCATTTTGCATTGAAAAAAGAAGGGTTTCTAGGAAGCTCATTTCTCGATGAAGCCGAGGTGGAACAGGCCTTGAACGATTATGGCCAGTCGGGTTGGGAACTGGTGTCCATTATCGAGACCGAGGATGGTGTTATTGCAGTCTTCAAGCAGCCTCTGGATCCTGCCGGGGAGTCGGTGACCCCCGATCAGGTGTCGCGTTATGCTCCTTTGATGAACACAGCAGCAGAGGAGCAGGCAATGGAGCATTGGAGAGAAGACGATTTCATCACCGAACAGAATGGAATCGATGACCACACAGGTGTGGAAGTTGAAGATGGCGCGGATGATGAGGATGACGACGACGATTTGTATACCATTCGTATCGAGTAATACGTATCATATAATACTAATTATCGAGCGGTACACATCGAGCAGTATGCATCGAGCAATATGCTTCACCGGTCTGCTTGCGAAGGGAAGCGTAAGATTCCAAATCTCCGGCATCCTGCAAGGCGTTACATAAACCTGGATTGGCCCAATGGAACCGCTTACCCTCTACGAAGCTACGGTTGAATACTGATGTTGCCCTTGGATAAACAGCACTCTTTTGAACAGCACCCCTTTGTGATAGACCGTCATTTGGAACAGTGGATTCGCGATATTCGTCGGCATATCCATACATTTCCTGAGTTAAGCTTTGAGGAGCACCGTACCGCTGCCTATGTTCAGGAGAAACTCAAGGAGATCGGCATTGACAGTCGCGGGCAAGTGGCAGGCACCGGTGTTGTCGCTTCATTGTCCGGGCCATCGTCTCGAATCCAGGGGGTGGCCTTGCGGGCGGATATGGATGCTTTACCGGTAAGCGAAGAGACCGGGTTGCGGTTTAGTTCTCAGATTCCGGGGGTCATGCATGCCTGCGGTCATGACGGCCATGTGGCGATGCTGCTTGGTGCCGCCGCTCTTCTCCGGTCGCGGGACTTGCCCGGCCCGGTTACCTTGATTTTTCAACCGGCGGAAGAACACGGAAACGGCGCCTGGCATATGGTCAACAATGGTGTCCTCAACAATGTCGGGGCCGTTTTTGCCGGTCATATCGATACCCATTTTCCCGTCGGCACCATGACCATAGACGAGGGCATTGTCTGTGCCTGGGCAGATCCCTTCGAGATCCGTCTTTCCGGAAAGAGCGGGCACGCCGCTCGGCCGCACGAGGCGGTGGATGCGGTTGTGGCGGCGTCCAATCTTGTTCTGTCGGTGCAAACCCTGATATCTCGTGGAGTGGATCCGAACAGATCCGCTGTCATAACCATAGGAGCCATGCAGGCCGGGACCGCCCAGAATATTATCGCCCGGGACGCCCTGCTCCAGGGGACGGTGCGTTCAACGCATTGCCATACCCGAAAGGCAACCCTGGACGGCTTGCAGCGGGTTGTTGAGTCAATCGGCAGGATGCACGGGGTTGCGGCGACACTGGAGTTTCGTAATGCCATCGCCGCCGTGGAAAACAACGCTGAGTGCGTTGAATATGCCCGGAAGGCGGCGCAAGCCATTGAAGGTGATATCGTCGTAACTTCGCAGGGGGCACCCAGCCTCGGCGCCGAGGACTTCGCCTTTTATCAGCAGCATAAACCGGGATGTATGGTGCGTTTCGGCGGCGCCTCGGCACAATATGGCGGGATTGCCCACAGCGGCTCATTTGCTTTTGATGAGGATGTGCTGGCCATTGGCGCTTCCTGGTATGCCAATGTGGCCTGGCAGTGGTTGTGCAGGAGTTTTTGAATGGGTGTATATGAAAAGGGGATAGTGGCCTCGGGGCACAGGTCGGTCAGCGAGGCTGCGGCCCGCATGCTGGGCGAGGGCGGCAATGCCTTCGATGGTGTGGTGGCCGCCGGTTTTGCTTCGACGGTTGTCGAACAGACGTTGACCAGTCTGGGCGGCGGCGGTTTTCTCCTTGGACACAGCGCCGATCAGGGTCAGGAGGTGTTTTTTGATTTTTTCGTAGACACTCCGGGGCTTGGTCGTGACGGAGCGCTGTGTGGTTCCCATTTTTTTCCGGTAACCATCCGGTTTTCCGGAGCGCCCCAGGTGTTCAACATCGGGCTGGGCTCTGTCGCTGTCCCCGGTATTGCCAAAGGATTGCTCCATGTTCATAAACGCCTTGGCCGTATGCCCCTGCGGGAAGTGGTTGCACCGGCCATCGAGCTGGCCCGGGGCCATTTGGTGAACAATTATCAGGCCTCTTTTCTCCAGCTTCTCACGCCCATCATGACCCAGACTTCCACCGGTAGAGCGCTCTACGGTACGGCTGAAAACTATATCAAAGAAGGCGACCGGCTTGTCAATGAAGAACTCGCCACCTTTCTTGAACAACTCATCGAAGACGGCGGCGGCAGTTTCTACCGGGGTGATATTGCCGCTGCCATCGCTGCCGGGATGGATGAAAAAGGCGGCCTGCTGAGCTGTGATGACCTTGCCGCCTACCGCGTCATAGAGCGCAAGCCCGTGAGTGTTGATTATCACGGAGCACGTTTTGTCACTGCTCCGCCACCGTCTCTGGGAGGCTGCCTTATTGCGCTCTCGCTGTCGCTGTATTCGGCCTTGGCAGAGCGTCCCGCTGTCTGGGGCAGTAGAGAACATTTGCTGCAGAGCCTGGGGGTTATGCGGGAGGTGGATAGACTGCGCGATGACAAGGTAACTACCCCGGAAGCACTGCAATGCTGTATCGAGCAGGACATTGGCACATGTCTTGACAATATTCGCCTTTTCAGCCGTGGGACGACCCACGTCAGCATTGCCGACAAATATGGTAATTGCGCCGGCATGACCTGTTCCAATGGTGAGGGCTCCGGCTGGTATGCGTTGGGAACGGGGGTGATGCTCAACAACATGATGGGAGAGGATGATCTGCATCCCGATGGGTTTCACTGTGCACCGGCGGGGCAACGGGTGGGTTCCATGATGTCGCCGTCGCTGCTCAAGCGTGATGATGAGGTTGGTTTGGTTATTGGCAGCGGCGGCTCCAAGCGTATTCGAACCGCCATCAGCGAAGTGCTGCGCGGTGTGGTGGATTTCGGCATGGATCTGCAGGAGGCGGTGACGGCTCCAAGAATATTCTGGGATGGCCGCTGCCTGCAGGTGGAGCCTGGCCTGGAAGACACCGTCATCGAGTCGCTCGGCTGCCCAAGCAACATCTGGAAGTCGCTTGATGTCTACTTTGGCGGCGTGCATGCAGTTATTCCAGGACAGGCTGGAGCCGGGGACCCGCGCCGCGGCGGCGTTGTCATCGAGGTGTAAGGGAGCTCTCACGCAATCAGGCTGCCCAGCTGAAAGGTGAGGACGGCCAGGGTGAAGGCAAAGATTGTGTTGAATGTGATCGAGAAAAATGCCCATTTCCAGGATGATTCCCTGGCGATACACACCACGGTAACAAAGCAGGGGGCGTAAAACATGACAAAGAGCAGGGCGGAAATTGCGACTACTTTGTTCCAGGCGGGATCGTTTTTCAACTTTTTACCCAGCGGCAGTGCCGCCTCCGCATCTATATCGCCCATGGAGTAGGCCGTGCCAAGGGTGGAGACGATGACCTCCTTGGCGGCAAAGCCCCCAACCAGCGCAATATTTGTCCTCCAGTCAAAGCCGGCCAGGGAGGAAAGTGGCTCGAAAAAGGTGCCGATTCTGCCGGCGATTGAATGTTGTAGGGCCTCCTTTTTTTCACGCCTGTTGATATCGTCGATGGTAGTTGTGT
>Ga0306868_1001442_pt1 | contig 12585 bp, 14 predicted proteins | sample AntRauTorckE6832_FD_190411 | JGI IMG/M metagenome (GOLD analysis project Ga0306868, IMG submission 190411) | Saline lake microbial communities from Rauer Islands, Antarctica - Metagenome Torckler E6 #832 (v2) (version 2) | ecosystem: Environmental > Aquatic > Non-marine Saline and Alkaline >... | reverse complement strand
GATATCATATCGAAACTGGGATAAAAAAAATAGAAGTGCAGAATTTGGAATAGAAATTGGTGAGATTGAAGAACGGAGTAAAGGATATGGCTTTGATGCTTTATATATGGACTTATTGAGAAAAGATTGGGAGATTTAACGAGGGAGTGCTTATAATTGATAAAAGCAGAAAAATTAAAAAAGGGAGATAATGTTGCAGCAGTAAGCTTATCTTGGGGTGGGGCAGGAGATGAAAAATATAGATATCGATATGAAATTGGTAAAAAAATAATTGAAGAATTATTTGGCTTAAATGTTATAGAAATGCCAAATAGTCTAAAAGGAAGTGAATATCTGGATAAACATCCTGAAGCAAGGGCTGAAGATATGATGAATGCCTTTAAAAATGAGGAAATCAAAGCTATATTTTCTAATATTGGTGGAGATGACACATTAAGGTTATTACCTTACATAGATTTTGACGTTATAAAAAATAATCCTAAAATTTTTATGGGATATTCAGATACAACAGTAAATCATTTTATGTGTTATAAAGCTGGCCTGACAAGCTTTTATGGACCAAGTATCCTGGCAGAATTTGCAGAAAATGTTGAAATGCATGATTATACAGTAGAATCAATTAAAAATACTTTATTCAGTTCTAAACCAGTTGGAGAAATTAAAGCAAGTAAATACTGGACTTCTGATTTGCTGTCCTGGGAAAAGAAAGAAAATAGCAAAATCAAACGCAAACTAAATCAAGAAAAAAGAGGCTTTGAAATTCTTCAGGGAAAGGGAAAAGTCAGAGGTAAGCTAATTGGCGGCTGTATTGAAGTTTTAGACTGGTTAAGAGGAACAATTTTATGGCCAGAAATAAACAAGTGGGAAGGTAAAATCCTATTTCTCGAAACAAGTGAAGATCAGCCTTCTCCAGACTATATCAGGTGGTATTTAAGATCTTTAAATGCAGTTGGCATCCTTGAAAAGATAAATGGAGTAATAATTGGCAAACCCAAGGATGAGAAGTATTATAAAGAATATAAAGAACAGTATTTAAAAGTAATAAGAGATGAAGCACAGCGAGATGATTTAGCAATAATGTACAATCTAAATTTTGGCCATACCTCTCCAATGTTTATTCTGCCCTATGGAGTAGAGGCTGAAATAGACTGTGATAATAAATTATTTGAAATCAATGAAACGGGAGTGAAATAAAAAAATAATGAGCTTGATTTTAGGGTTGGTGATGCGATTATTTTAGATTTTGAGGATAAAAGTTTTAATTATGCTTTATTTTCCTTCAACAGAATGATACTTCTAGGTTGTTAAGAAATAGGCCTCATCAACTGAAAAAGGAGAAGTAAGATGAATGCTGATCTGAAAGGAGAAAAAATGAGAACAAATAAGATGAAAGCAGCTGTAAGAAAAGAGTATGGGCCTCCTGATATTTTAAAAATCAAAGAAGTTGAGATCCCAAGCCCTAAGAAAAATGAAATCTTAATAAAAGTACACGCAGCAACTGTAAATAGAACAGATTGTGCAGGTCAAATTTAATACCAGAAAAATATTCTTACGAGGAGGCAGCAGCCAGTCTTGAAGGAGCTCATTATGCCTACAATTTTATTGAAAAAGTTAAAGTAAATAAAGGAGATAAAATCTTAATTAACGGGGCTACAGGAGCAATTGGTTCTGCCCTACTTCAATTTTCAAAATATTACGGAGCTTATGTCACTGCAGTCGGCAACAGCAAAAATATAGAATTAATGAAAAATTTGGGTGCAGATAAAGTAATAGATTATCAGAAAGACGATTTTACAGAGGATAATCAAAGGCCAAAATTGAAGAAGCATACAATTATACTGCAAGCGGTCAAAAAACAGGAAATGTAATTTTAAAGATTAATTGAAATAATAACTACTGACAGATAATAATAATTCTCTCTCCCTTGTTCTATTAGACGAACAAAAGGAAATTGTTGGTGCCTCTCTAGGCTATACTTTTAGCTGGTGGCAGGGAAATGAATATTATATTAAAGAGTTTTTTGTAAAAAGAGAGAGGCAGAATCAGGGTTTAGGAAGTACATTCATCACAAAATTGAATGATTATTTGAAAGAAATAGGTTTTCAATATATCATATTAAATACTGATAAAGACACTCCAGCCTATCATTTTTATCAAAAAAATGGTTTTCAGCTTGAAGAAAAAAGTGTCTTTATGAGCAAAACAATTGACTAAAAATAAATGAAAAGGAGTTTTTAAATGCAGCAGTTAGATAATCCATTTTTAGAAAACAGCAGACCAACAGATAATACATCACTAAACAGATTAAGAATAATAGATTTACCAGACATCTCTCTTGATCCTGAAGTTAAAGGCAAAAGAGGTTTAAGACTCATGTCAGCTGATAATTTAATTGAAAATATTAAAAAGGAGAGCAGTTTTCTTGATTTAGATTTAGAAAATATTCCAGATGTAAAATTACCGGTCTATCTAAATAAAGCTCTGGAATCAGAAAACTTAAAAGTCAGGCTGACGGCTGAAAATATAGCAAGGCGTCTGGGAAGAAATCTGGCCTTTATCTTATTAACTTTGAAAATAGGTGATAAGATTAATAAAGAGGCAAGGCCAGACTGGGAAGATAAGCACTGGAATTACTGGAGACGAGTTGAGAATCTAGTCTTTGCAGGTGGGCTCTGCAGCGGTAATCTAGCTCAGAGGTTAAAATACTATATAGATAAACTCTTTGAGGAAGCAGAGACACCTAAATACAAGATAAAGTTTTCTAAAAACCCTTCTTTAATTCCAATGATCGGAGCTGCCAGGCATGCACCGAAAAAATGCAGCCAATTGCTAGTTTTTGATTTTGGTCAAACTTTAATTAAGCGCGGCTTAGCAAATTTTGAGAAAGAAAAGTTAAAAGAAATTAACCAATTATCCAGTTTAGAATCAAAACATGTAGAGGAAATAGAATTTAAAAATGAAAATGAGAAAAAAAAGGAAGCTAAGAGATTAAAAAAATACATTATCAAGACCATAAGTGAGACCTGGAAAGAAGTGTTTACCAAAGACAGTAAACCCTGCTCTAACATTTCAGTTAGCATAGCAAATGATCTGATTGACGGCCAATTTTTTGGAGGCGGCTACGGTAAATTGGGATTATTATCAGATAATCTGCAGCAAGAAATTCAAACTGAAGTAAATCGTTTGATTGATAGCGATATAAAAGTTTCTTTTATCCATGATGGGACTGCAGCCGCAGATGCCTATGCTGAAACAGATAATTCTGTACTGCTCAGTTTGGGCACAGCTATCGGGGTTGGCTTTCCTGTAGTAAAGAAAGGATTAAGGAAAGTATCAGATGATTTATTATAATTAATACTTATCTATGCAAATTTATTTTTAAATATTGGCAGTGATGATACCCTCCGATTATTAGCTTAGATAGGTTTTATTTTATAAAAAATATATAATAGAAAGATTAAATACTATTAATTAAGAGGTGGTTTTATAATGTCTGGTTCAGTATTAGGAGATATATTTAAAATTTCAACCTGGGGTGAATCTCACGGTAAGGCCCTGGGAGTAGTAGTTGATGGATGTCCGGCCGGTCTTGAAATTTCAGAAGAAGACATTCAAATGGATCTGAATCGAAGAAAACCGGGCCAGTCTCCCTTTGCAACTCCCAGAAAAGAAGGAGATAAAATTGAAATACTATCAGGAATTTTTGAAGGGAAAACAACCGGAACACCAATCTCGATGATTATTTTTAATAAAAATCAAAAATCTAAGGACTACTCTGCCCTCAAAGATGTCTATCGACCAGCTCAATCAGATTACAGCTATGACTTAAAGTATGGCTTTAGAGATCACAGAGGTAGTGGACGGGCATCAGGCAGAGAAACAGCGGCCAGAGTTGCTGCAGGTGCTATTGCTAAAAAAATATTAGCTGCTTTAGATGTCAAAATAACAGCCTATACTGCTTCAATTGGCCCGGTTGAAGCTAAGCCTGAAAATTTTGATGAAGATTATATTATGGATAACTTTCTCTATATGCCTGATCCAGAATCTTTAAAAGAAGCTGAAAGTTATTTAAAAAAGCTGATCAAGGAGAATAATTCTTCTGGAGGAACAATAGAGTGTAGTGTTAAAAATATCCCCAGCGGCCTGGGAGATCCTGTATTTGATAAGTGTGAGGCCTTATTAGCAAGAGCAGTTATGTCAATTGGAGCAGTTAAAGGAGTAGAAATTGGCAGTGGTTTTAAAGCTGCTGAAATGACAGGTTATCAACATAATGATTTTTACAGATATAATGAGGGAGAAATAACTAAAGTGACAAATAATGCAGGAGGAACTCTAGGTGGAATAACTGACGGCAGTGAAATTTTATTAAAAGCCGCAGTCAAACCTACTCCATCAATAGAGAAAACACAACAAGCAGTTAATAAATCCGGGGGAAATATTGACTTAAATATTCACGGCAGACATGATCCAGTTATTGTACCCAGAGCTGTAGTTGTGGTAGAAGCTATGGCAGCCTTAACTTTAGTTGATCTGCTGCTAAAAAATATGAGTTCTAGAATGGAATATGTTAAAGGTGTTTATCAGAATTAAGACTAGTGAAATTAATATTCTTTTTGCAGGAATTAATCTTTTTGAGTTGAACTATATTATATACTTTATGCGACTCAGAGATAATATTTAGCTGGATTTATTTTAAAGCAATTAGATTAGAAAGGAGGAGTTAAAGCTGTAATGACATAACCTAATTTAAAAGGAGGTTAATATGAAAAAGTTAGTAATTATATTTGTAACAGTACTTATTTTTAGTTTAAGTTTTACCGTCTTTGCCCAGGATGAGGATGCTATTATTTCTATTTATCAAGGAAGTGAAGTTATTTATGATGATCTAATGGGATATGATGAATTACCTGTGATGATAAATGAAGCTGAATTAAAGCTTGTAGAAGGTAATATTAGAAGGCAGTGGAGTCAGGCTCCTGAAGAACGCTCTGCTCTAGAAGTAATTAAAAACTATGAAAATACAATCAAAAATATGGGTGGAGAAGTATTATTTTTGACAAGAGATCCACAATCAATTATAATTAATGAAATTTATTTTGAAGACTATTTTGAGAGAGTTAGAACAAATCATGGGTTATCAAATGCAAATCAGTTATCACATTATCATTTCCCAGGTGAAGTTAGTGAATATCTCGCTGGAAAATTATCAACTTCTGATAAAGAAATTTATACCATTATTGCAGTTGGAAAAGGCCAGAAAGCATTAGGTTTAGGAGATACTATTTTTTATGAGTTAATTACTTTGGAAGCAGAAGCTATGGAAATGGATATGATAAGCATAGATTCTTTAGAACAGGGAATAGAAGCAGCTGGGAGAGTAGCAATTTATAATATTTATTTTGACACCGGAGAAGCGAGTATTAAAGAAGATTCAACAGAAGCATTAACCACTACTGCAGAATTCTTAAAAGAAAATCAGGATCAAAGATATTTAGTTGTTGGCCATACAGATAACACTGGTGATTATATGATGAATCTGGATTTATCAAAAGCTAGGGCTGAAGCAGTAGTTGAGAAATTATCAAATGAATATGGAATCAGCAGAGAACAATTAAGAGCCGTTGGAGTTGGACCAGCTTCCCCACTTTTCAGTAACTCGACTGAAGATGGAAGAAGTAAAAATAGAAGGGTAGAAATTGTAGAGATGTAGTTAAAATATTAAATAGTTTTTAATCTTAAAATTTTAAAAGAGATGGACTGATTTGTTTTAGTCCATCTCTTTTTTTCATTATTCTTCGGGTATTATTAAGTTTAATGTGACTGCTATAATTGCACCAACAGCGACTCCAGAAGAAAAAAGAACTTTTATTGCATCTGGAATATTTTGAGCTACTTCAGGAAAAAAAGTAACTCCCAGCCCTATAGACAAACTGATTGAAAAAATAAAAGCTGTACGATCTGAAAATCCATTTTTAGTTACTATATTAACACCTGCTGAAGCAATCATTCCAAATAAAGCTAGAGTGGCTCCTCCCAGCACAGGAGCAGGCATTACACTGATAACAGCTCCAAACTTTGGGAATAAGCCTAAAAGCAGCAGTAAGATTGCTACAACATAGCCTACAACTCGACTGCCCACCTTAGTTATCTGGATTACTCCTATATTCTGACTGAATGTAGTGTTGGGCATTACATTAAAAGCGGCTGAAATCATACTTCCTAAACCTTCAGCCAGCAGCCCCCGGCTCAATCTATCTCTATTTGACATCCTCCCCGCCTGTTCGAAAAGCTCCAAACGAGGATTCCTTAAAGGAACTTTCACCGAAACTATCTTTTATATTACGCAATGATAGTTTCGATATTAAGTCATCAAGACCTTAACGAGGTTGTCGAATGATTAGAGGACAGTCTATTTCTAGTAGTCCAATTCACTGAAACTGTCTTTGATTACGCAATGATAGTTTCAGTATTTGGCCATCGAGGCCGTTTCATCTAAATTTTCTTTTGTATTACGCATAGATAATTTAGATATTAGGTCATCGAGACCGTCATGTCTTCGACTTTAGGCTGTGCCATCAGCCCTCCTGAGATAGCCGACTATACATTTTAATAGTATAATCCTAGCATTATGCTAATCTAGGCACTCAGGCACTTAGACTATTACCATCTAAGCAGATTGTTGCTCTAAATATTTATTAGCTATATTACGACCTGCATTTAAATCAGCGTGGATATGATTACCACACTCGCAAGAGTATAGATTAGCTTTACGGTTAGATTTTTTAACTTTAGCACATTTAGAACAACTCTGGGAGGTATATTTAGGGTTAATATATTCTACCTTAATCCCAGCTAATTCAGCTTTATATTTAATAAACTGTTGTAGTTGATAGAAAGTCCAGCTGTGGATGTTTCTATCAGCTCTATTAAAACTCTTAGCAGTATTCCGGATATTCTCTAGATTTTCCATAATTATAGTACCAACTTGCTCCTGCACAGCAAGATTAATAAGCTGGCGACTAATTTTATGGTTTAAATCTACCATCCACCTCTGCTCTTTGTCATCAATAGTTTCAATAGCCTTAACCTTTTTAGATTGACCCAGTTTTCTTCTTAATGAACGATACTTTTTGCGGATAAAACCTGCTTGTTTACCATCATGAAATTGACGATTAATTTCTTTACCTTGAGGATTTTTAACACTAGCTACAGCTAATTGTCGAAGTCCTATATCAACTCCCATTACATTAGAGTTAGTAGTTTTTTTAGCAGCAATTTTAATTGTTACAGCAAAGTACCATTTACCTCTTTTATAAAAGAGACTGGCTTTGCCTAATTTACAGCCATTTTTGATATGCTGCTGAAGCTCTTCAAACCTTTCCGTTTGCTTAACAGGAAAAGCGAATCTCTGACATTTAGTAGTATAAAGAGGAATTGAGATTATATGATGATCAATCGTATAATTTTGATTATTATAGCAGACAGGTTGGTTAACTTTGAATTCTATATTATCTTTATCAGAATCAGACTTTAAAAACAACTTATAGAGAGCTTTAACTTCCCTAATATCCTGATTTTTAACAGCAGCGACGGTCTCGATGACCTAGTGCTGGGCCGACCATTCGCTTATAATGAAGGCTCAGTGCAGGTAGGTTTGTCTCTTTAAAATCAGCAGAACTCAATTTAGTTTCTCCTGCTTTAAGTTTAGCAGCGACAGCTTGACGGTTTTTAACTACTTCTGCAATATTATTTAAGAATATATTTTCTTTTCTTTTAGTTGGTTTTAATAACTCCAGCACATAGGTTAATTGCATATTAATCACCTTTTTCATTAATTATAAAATATCAATGATATTTAAAGACAATGCAAAAAACTTTATTACTAAATATATTATACCACTAAAAGAACAAACGTTCAACAAATATAAAGATTTTTTAACTATAAATTATCCGATTCACCCCCGCCTATTACCATAAGCGAGGCTTTCTCGGCTAAATTCTGTAATCGGGCAATGTTTCCCTACCAGTATACAGAATTTGAGCCGTTTGCAGCTAATATTTACGAAATGGAAGATCATTATTTAATTATAGCTGAATTGCCGGGTGTTCTTAAAGATGACATTGAAATAACTGTCCAGTCCGGTAAAATAACCATTACTGCTAAACGAAGAAAGTTATGTGAAGTAGAAAAAGATATCCTCTGTCAGGAAAGAGTTGTTGGTAATTATAAGCGTAGTTTTGACTTTGATGATATAGATGAAGATAATATTAAGGCAAATTTAGAAGCAGGGATACTTTCAATAAAAATTGCGAAAAAAGAAGTTAAAGAAAATAAAACTTCTAAAATAATTAATATTGAATAGTCCATTTTGATCCAGGTTAGAAGCCTGGATTTATTTTTATATAGATAAAGGGATTTAAAGAGCTTTAAAGAATTTTATATTAAATAGTTTTTTAAAAAGAGATAAATAGATTAAGGGGATATTTTAATAAAATTTGATTCAAGATTATATCAGGGTGGCAGCGACTATAAGAAGTTGAAAAGCCTATTTCTCTGGTTCATTGAAAGAAGGTAATAAAATGGAAAAAACTAGTATTAAAACAAAAAGATTAAACTTAAAAACTATAGATCAAAGTTCTGCAGCTGAAGTTTTAGATTATTATCAAAGAAATAAAGACTTCTTAAATGAATGGGAAGCCAGTAAAAAGGAAGAATATTTCACATTGAACTACCAGATAAAATTATTAAAAATGCAAAAAATAAAAATGGAAAATGGAACTTTATTCAGGTTCTGGATTTATAAAAAAAATAATAATAAGCTTATCGGTTCAATAGCTTTTAATAACATCATCAGAGGTGCTTTCCAATCCTGCCATTTAGGTTATAAATTAGATAAGGATGAAATCAATCAGGGATATATGACTGAAGCACTAAATACTGCAATTGAGTATGCCTTTAAAGAGCTAAAATTACATCGAATTGAGGCAAATATTATGCCCAAAAATAAGCCATCCTTCAAAGTTGTAGAAAAGCTTGGATTCATCAATGAGGGAATATCCAGGAAATATTTAAAAATTAATAATTCCTGGGAAGATCATATTCATATGGTTTTGTTAAATGAAGACCTGGAATAACTGTCGTATATACTAATATAGAGGAGTTTTAATAGTGAATAAAAGAGAAAAGCTACTGATAGATTTGAGAGCAATAAAGCAGAATCAATATCTATTAGAAAATAAAGAGAAAGCAGATAAATATGGAGACTTAATGCTTGAATACATAGGAGATCCGGACCCTGAATTAAGAGATATACTGATCTACAGAACCTTTTACCACTGGATATTAGAAAAGGAATATTTTAATGAAGATCAACTTTTAGAAATTCTACAGTCAGCTCTGGATGAAAATCACCTCTTTTATAAAATAGGAAATAAAGATGATGATTCAATTTTCACCAGGGCTTTTTCGGTACTTTTAATTGCCTTAATTCTGGCCTATCACAGAAAAAATTCTTTCATTGAACAGAAATTATTTTTAGAAGTTAAAAATAATCTACTTAAATACTATAAAAATGAAAGTGATTTAAGAGGATATACCTTAAAAAATGGCTGGGCTGATGGAATTTCTCACGCTGCAGATGCATTTGATGAACTCATTGCCTCTAAAGAAAGCAGCAGGGAAGATATTTTAGAAGTATTAGAAGCAATCAAAGAAATGCTGAGTAATGAAAAGCATATCTTTAAAGAAGAAGAGGATGAGCGAATTACAAATATTGTTTTTAGGATAATTAAGGAAGATTTACTGGCAGAAAGAGAGCTGATTAACTGGCTTGAAAGCTTTACTGAATTTCAAAAACCAGATATTAATAGAGAGAAAAGAACTGCCAGAATCAATTTAAAAAACTTTTGCCGCAGTTTATACTTTAGACTGCTTCACTCTGGAATAAAAACAGAATCTGAACTCATAGAGACTTTAATTAGAAGTGAAAAAAAATTGAATTCTTTTATTAGAAATCAGTAAAAATATTTACTGGTATGAGCTAAAAGTATAATTAATTTTCAGAGATTGAGGTGTTAAAGTTGAATACAAAATTAATATTAGTTGAAGGTATACCAGGGTCAGGTAAAACAACTACAGCAAATTATATTAAAAATTACCTTGATCAAAAAAATATTTCTAATAAACTTTTTAAAGAAGGTAATTTAGCTCATCCGGCTGATTATGAAAGTGTTGCCTGCTTGAATAAAGAAAAATACAAGAAAATCCTATCTCAACTGAAGATTGATAAAGATTTATTTGAAAACTATATTATAAAAAAGGATGAAGATTATCTTTTAGAATATAGGAAACTATATAATAATCCAGAAATCAACTTAGATTCTAAAATATATAGCGAAATTGCTAATAATGATATATATAATCTTAAACTTGAAAAATATAGCAGCTTAGTGAAAGACAAATGGTATGATTTTGCTCAGAAGGCTAAATTTAATAGACAAATATATATTTTTGAATGCTGTTTTCTCCAAAATCCTTTAACAACAATGTTGGCTTATCATAATGCTTCAGAAGATTATATTATTAATTATATTAAAGAACTGGAAGCGGCAGTATCAAAGCTTAACCCTTTATTAATTTTACTTGAACCGAAAAATATTGAAGAACAGTTTAGCAGAGTAAAAAAAGAGCGTCCAGAAGAGTGGCTTAACTTTGTTATTAATTATGTAACAAATCAAGATTATGGTCATAAAAATAATCTAACTGGCTATCAGGGACTAATAGAATTTTATCAATATTTAGCAGAGCTTGAACTAAATATATTTTCGAAATTAAATATAAATAAGATTTTAATTAAAGATCCGCATTCTAACTGGGATCAGAATTATCAAAATATAAATGCTTTTCTTAAAAAAGCTGCTGGAGGTCAATAAATGAAAAGAAAAAGATTTAGAGAGCTTGGCTTTAAAATTGGAAAACTTAAAAGCGGAGAATATAATGCTATCACAGATGTTGAAGGAGTTGTTGTCGGCCATAAAACAATAATCAAAGAGGATATCTCTTCCGGGCTGACAGTTATTATGCCCAACAATGGTCAATTAGCAGGCAGTCATTTTCCAGCTGGATTTTATTCTTTTAATGGGACTGGAGAATTTACAGGCAGCCACTGGCTTGAAGAAACTGGGACTCTGGTTACTCCTATCATTTTTACAGGTAGTCATCTGCTGGGACTTGTTCATCATTATCTTTCTCTGGCAACTAGAAAATTTGAAAACCTTGAACCCTTTTCACTTGGAATTGTAGGAGAAACCTGGGATGGCTGGTTGAGTAATTTAGAAAAGACCACTATAAGTTATCGAGATTTAGAAGAGGCCATTTTAAATGCTGATTCCGGTCAAGTAGATGAAGGTAATGTTGGTGGGGGAACTGGAATGATCTGTTATGAATTTAAAGGAGGTATTGGTACTTCTTCCAGAATTTTTGAATCTGGAGGAAAAAATTATACTGTTGGAGCAATTGTTCAGACAAATTTTGGCAGGCGAGAAGATCTAATAATTAATAGGACAAAAGTAGGTAAAATAATTAATCAAAATGAAATTCCTCTGCCCTGGCAGACTCCGGCTAATGATGGTTCATTACTGGTCACTATTGCCACTGATGCACCATTAACAGCTCAGCAGTGTAAAAGAGTTTCAAAAAGAGGCTCAATTGCAATGGCCAGAACAGGTGCAATTGGCGAGGAGGGCAGTGGAGATTTCTTTTTGACCTTCTCTACTGCAAATCAATATCAATATGATGCTGAAAAGCCCTATTCTATTCAAATGTTTCCCTCTGAAGAATTAGATCTATTATTTGAAGGAGCTATTGAGGCTGTTGAAGAAGCAATAATAAATTCGCTCTGTATGGCAGAAACAGTTTTAGGACAAAAGGGAAGAAAAGTTTATCAATTACCTCTTTCTGAATTAACTGAGATTTTACAGCCCTGACATATATATTTTTATAGGAGCTAAATGATAGTAATGATATTTTATCCATAATTATCTAATTTTTAAAAAGACCAGCCAAAAAATTGAGGAGTGATTAAGATGCTGGAATGTGTTCAGGGGCTCAATGTTTTTGATGTTTTAAAGGAAGAACAGGTTATGAAAATAGCTGAAAACAGTAAAATAATTGAATTAAAGGCCGGTAACATGCTTTTTAGACCAGAAGATATGGTTGAATCTATCTATATAATTCATCAGGGAAAAGTGAAAATATATAAATTAAATGAAGCCGGTAAACAATTAACTCTGGCTTATCTTGTGCCCGGTAATATTATTGGGGAAGTAGATATCTTTTCCATGCGCCCGCGAGGAGTATTTGCAGAAATAGCTGAAGATGCTATGTTATGTGTAATTAATAAAGATTATCTGCGTGAGATAATTCTCAATTATCCTGAACTTACAGAAAAAATGTTCGAGCTTGTATGTTCTCGAGTTAAGGAGCTGGAAGATGATGTCTATAATCAGGCGATCTGTAATACCAGGGATAAAATAGTAAATAAACTTTTAAATATGAGTCAACTTGAAAAAGATAATAGTAATTCT
>Ga0306868_1001440_pt1 | contig 12603 bp, 5 predicted proteins | sample AntRauTorckE6832_FD_190411 | JGI IMG/M metagenome (GOLD analysis project Ga0306868, IMG submission 190411) | Saline lake microbial communities from Rauer Islands, Antarctica - Metagenome Torckler E6 #832 (v2) (version 2) | ecosystem: Environmental > Aquatic > Non-marine Saline and Alkaline >... | reverse complement strand
CGAACGTTTCTTTTTGTTTTAGCGCTTGTTTTTAGCGCAAATAGCTCTGCCATTGAGATCAATAATTCTAATGCATCTAGCATTGCAGAGGCCTACGGGTTCGTAATAGGCCAACAGCTCACGTTAGACCGGATAGCAAAGCGTTATCCGGATCTTTCGAGAGAAGTCTTGCTCGCCCGTTTGTCTTTTCAGCGAACCTTCGGTGATATACCCGCTGAGGTGGAGCCAATGTTGAGAGAAGCATTTGGTGATGAGAATTATCAAAAATTTCGCGCCAAAATTAAAGACCAGCTAAAACGGCAGTTGGGAGCCCAGAATCTTAACTTGCAAGCCTCCAAAGCATTTCTTGGAGAGGTTAACACCCGGGCGAAGGGCGACATTCCTGAACCAATACTGGAATACCTATTAGCGATACGATTCGGAGACGTACCGGTAAAAGAATATGTAAAAGGCTTTCGCCAAGAATACAAAACTGACGGCTATGGGAAGTCCAACGGTGTGGTATTGCATATGCAATTGCCGCGTTCATGGCAGGGGTTGGAGGGAAATCGGCCTCACATTGTCAGGAAATGGAAAAGCGAAGCGGGAACTGGCATGGAGTTGATTATGCTTCAAGTTCGCGAAACCGACGGTGTGCGCGTTACCCGCTCAGATGTTGCGGAAATGATGCAGCCTGGCGAAATTGAGGATTTGGTACCCGAGGGTGGGCTACTCAGAGACTACGGCATGGTAACGGTAGAGAATCTGCCGGGTTACTTCATGGACATTGAACTTCTGATGGAGCGGGCCGGCATAGCGATTTATCAGAAAATGCGTCAGTACTCCTTTTTTTACCACGACCGAATGGTCGCCGTGCAGTGTTCCGCTGGTGCGCCAGAGAGTGAACACGAAGTCGTTGGCGCTCGGTTTGAGCGAATGAAGCCTTTATGTGCTCAGGTATTTAATTCAGTGGTCTTGCCGGGTGAATATGAAGGGATGGAACCTAAAAATTGGCCTAAAGAGGAAGTTACTATGCCGGCAATATAGTTCCGCTTCAGAGGTTGATAACGCGTTGTTTTAATCAATCGCTACGCTCAGGACGAGCGATAACTTCGAAGGATTTGAATTAGTAGCGTTCAGTAAAGTTGTAGCAATGGAGTCTTTATGTTCTCGGCACCTTTGGAGAACGCTGTAGCCTCGGTAGAGGTTGGTTTGGTTACGGATATTTTTGTTGGTTTGCTGTTGTTCGTTTTCCTGTTGGCGTGCGTCTGGAAGCGATTGAATAAACATCACTCCTTCACCCAATATGCGCCAACATTACTCACCACACTGGGTATTCTTGGAACCTTCTTCGGTATTGTGGCCGGACTGTTGGCATTCGATGTAAAAAATATTGATGGAAGCATCGAGGGTCTTCTGGGCGGAATGAAAACTGCGTTTATAACCAGCCTTGCAGGGATGTTCCTCTCGATTGTCTACAAGGTCCTTGTCTCGGTTGGCATTCTCTATGTTGCCGATAGTGAGGAGATTGATGAGGATCAGATCGGTGTCGCGGAGTTGTACTCAGTTATGCGGGAGCAGCGTGATGGTATCAGCGCGTTGAATCAGGCGATTGGTAGCGGTGATGAATCCAGCTTGACTGGCCAGATGAAACTGATGCGATCTGATATCAATGATGCGGATAAGCAGTCACGAAGAGAGTTCTCTGAATTCCAGGAAAAGCTATGGATTAAACTTCAGGACTTCGCAGATATGTTGTCAAAGTCTGCGACGGAAACGGTTATTGAGGCGCTCAAACAAGTCATCACTGACTTTAATAACAATCTGACCGAACAATTTGGTGAAAACTTCAAGGAGTTGAACAAGGCCGTTGAGAAGCTGGTCGAGTGGCAAGAGAACTATAAGGTCCAGCTTGATGATATGACACAGCAGTATGCCCAAGGTGTTACCGCGATCACTGAAACAGAATCAGCGGTTTCCAGGATTCAGGAACATACCACTCAAATCCCGGACTCTATGACCAAGCTGGGGGAAGTGATGATGGTAAATCAGCATCAGATTGATGAGCTGGGTCGTCACCTTGAAGCATTTAAAGATGTCCGTGACAAAGCTGTTGAGGCTGTGCCTTCCTTGAAAGAGCAGATCGGACTAACGGTGGATGGCGTTCAGGACGCATCCAAACAGCTGGTGGAAGGCATTGCTAAAGTCACTGAAAGCTATCAGGAAGTCATCTCGCAGGGTGTGGCCGAATTTACGGACGGTACTCGCCAGGTAAATCAATCCCTTCAAAGCACCTCGGATGCCATGCAAAAAGGCTCGGAGCAAACTAGTCAGCTCTTCTCTGATATGGCTGATGATCTGCACAGTAATTTCCGCACGTTAGCGGCTGAAATGAACGACCAAACGAAATCAATTGGCGATTCGTTGCGTGAATCCGGTAAGTCGGTTGTTGAGGAGGCGGCGCGCAGCAGAGAGTCCTTTGAATCCGGGCTGGAAGGCATGCGTAATCAGCTTAATAGCAACCTTGAGCAAATGGCAGACCAACAGGCTGCTCAATTCCAGAATCTGGTTACAGGTCTGAAGGAAGCGATGGAGCAGTCGATTCGCAGGAGTGCAGAGTCCGTGGAAGGAAGTATTGAAATCCTGGATCAGGCGCTTCAGTCGGAGATCAATCGTTCCATGGAGCAAATGGGACAGGCTCTGGTTTCCATTACTGGTCAGTTTACTGAGGACTATCGAGGTCTGGTAGATCAAATGAATCAGGTTGTTCAGGCCCGGGCCTAATAAGGGAAGACCATGGCTCAATTTTTGAAACCAAAGGCGTCCGAACAGGAAGAGACTCACTGGCTTTCGATATCAGATCTGATGGCTGGTTTGATGGTGGTTTTCTTGTTTATCGCGATAGCTTTGATGCGTGACGCGCTGCTTGAGCGAGACCGGATCAAAGAGGTAGCAGTTGCTTATCAGGAAACCCAGGTCGATATCTATACCGCCCTAGTGGATGAGTTTGATGAGGATTTACCTCGCTGGAACGCCGAAATCGATAAAGATACGCTCACGTTTACCTTTAAGTCGCCAGATGTTCTGTTTCGGCGGGGAGATATTGCATTAAGTGAAGATTATCGGGCACTGCTCGGCGACTTTTTTCCCCGTTATATGCGTGTTCTCGACGGGTTCAAGGATTCGATCAATGAAGTGCGGATAGAAGGGCATACCAGCAGTATCTGGAACCGTTCTACTAGTCCCACTGATGCCTACTTTTTGAATATGCAGTTGTCGCAGGGTAGAACCCGAAGTGTTCTCGAATACATCTACAAGCTGGAGAACATTCAACCCTATCAGAGCTGGATCAAGTCGCACATTGCGGCAGTCGGTTTTTCCTCAGCCAAGCCGATCATCGGTCCTGATGGTGAGGAGGACTTTAATAAGAGCCGGCGGGTTACCTTTCGCGTTATTTCAAATGCGGATATTCGCATTAAGCAGATCTTGGAGCTTGAGTAATGAAGCTGACTTTTTCTGCAGATCCGCTCCAGAACTTGGCTCGAAAGATGGGCGGGCCTGAGCGTGCTTTCTCACTGAACGTAGCTCCACCAGATCCCCTCCCTGATATCGTTAACAGGTTTAATGAAGGTGGCGCAGAAATTGAGCTTAAGGATGTCGAGAACGTTGGTGGCTTGCTTAGTAGTCATGGAGCCCAGATTGTTCTGTACATTCCCGATCAGGGACAGAACATCGATCAGGTTCTGGAACATGGCCACGAAGGAAAGAAAGTTCACGTGGCAGATTGCCAGACGTTAGAGCAGATGCGGAAACGCAATCGCTTTCAGAGATATCGTGCCTTGGTTAATACATCTGGAGATTTCGAGGTTTTTGGCTATTCAAAAGTAACGTTTCAGTCGCTGGAAGGCACCGCTCGATTGCGGGTTTGTATTAACTGCCTCAAACATCTTAATTATAAAGGCTACATTTCTAGTCCAGCTCGGCAGAGAGAGATTTTAAATCACTTTGATTTGAAAAATTTCTTTGCGCATTACAGCTCACTCTTTCGGTATTTGCCAAAGTCCTTCATTGAAAATAAAGGAAACTATTCAGATGACTGGAAAGAAATTTCTGCTCAATACCGGGCGAGTAAAAGCTTCACCTGCGAAAGTTGTCGGGTTGATCTCAATCAACACAAAGCACTTCTCCATACCCATCATATAGATGGTAATAAGCGAAATAACACGCAGAGCAATCTCAAAGCTTTGTGTGCCGATTGCCATCGAAAACAGCCATTGCATGATCACATGTATATTAAGAAACGAGATATGACTCTGATTCAGAAGCTTCGACAGGACCAGGGAATATTGAGTGATGCAACGAGCTGGGAGGGATTGTTTGAGTTGGTAGACGCTGCCTATGAAGGTTTACTCAGGCTGTATCAAAAGCAGGGCACTATGAAGCCGGAGATCGGTTATGAGATTGCCGATGCTTCTGGTGAGATATTCGCCGAAGCAGAAATAGCATGGCCAGATGCCAAGTTTGCAGTCGTCCATGAAAATGTCGATAACAAAAAACTGACTTCGATAGGTTGGAAGGCGGAAACGTTAGCTGACGCAATTAGAGGGTTTCGTTAACGGGTTGGTTAAGCAAAAACGAATACATTTCTGATAGGGCACAAGAATATGTTTAAGGTGATAAGGATGGTTTTTGAGTTTATTGGTGGCTTTTTTAAGTTTATGACTGAACTTCTGGAATGGATGAATTCAGAGCTGGATGAGGTAAACGATCATCTGGAGAAAAGTAATGAAGAGATGAGGCGGAAAAGGCTTGAAAAAGACTCCCCAAAAACACCGGATGAGCTTGAGGGTAAAAGGCAAAAGATTGGTAAATGAGAGATTAGAGGTATTACAGTCGTCACTAAGATCCATGCTTCCTTTGCGCTTGTTTCGGGTTCTTTTTTGTTGGGTTTTACCCCGTTACTACGGACATTTCTAAAAAGAGGCTGGACTTACCCCAAACAGAGGTTCGGCGACGGGCTTGAACATATAGAGGACTGGGCTTATGTGTATGAATAGAGGAAGTCGTAAATGTATCGAATGTGGTTCGGTTTATAAATGAGTCGTTTCACTTTAGAGCCACGAAACTGGTACGCCATGGAACTCTTCAGCCGGGAATTTGGTCCCGAGATTCGTCGCTGCTCACCTATACGGGTTGATGCGTTGGCGTTAGCAAGCTCTGGTTCCCGACGCTTTGATTTGTCGTTTTTCCATGCGGCTTATCCGGAAGGTGTCCAAAACAAGGTCTATACAATTCAGACCATTCAGCGCAGTGATCATTTTCTTTTGGGTCGAGTCGTTGATACCGGTCGGCTGGTGTTGTTTCTGGAGCTTTCGGATAAATGGCTGAATCAGCATTTTGATGATCAGGCTTTAGAATACCTGCGTTTAGTTCAAAAAGGTCCAGCGCCAGATCCGCAAGACCGTTACACCGCCTGTCTGCTCGGCGGAGCCATCGGCGATGCCTTGGGTGGTGCAGTGGAATTTATGTCTCGTTCGGCAATCCTGAAGCGCTTTGGCACCGAGGGCATTACTGATTATGCAGAAGCTTATGGTGGGAGGGGAAAGATTACCGATGATACTCAGATGGCGTTGTTTACTGCGGAGGGGCTGTTGCGAGGGCAGATGAGGGGCGTCACCAAGGGTATTTCAAGCTTTGACCATACAGTTGCGAACGCCTATTTGCGCTGGCTGGCTACTCAGGGGCAAGAAAGCCGGAGTGAGTATGTCTCACGGGATGGCTGGCTATTTCAGCAACCGGAGCTTCACAGTCAGCGTGCACCAGGCATGACTTGTCTCAGCGCTTTGCGCGACTATAACGGCGACCCGGGTGTTGCTGGGAATGACAGCAAAGGCTGTGGTGGTGTGATGCGCGTGGCGCCAGTTGGTTTATTCTGGTGGTCTTTCCGGGAGCAGGTTGAGCTGTCCAGGGTGTTCGAAGATGGTTGTATGTCTGCGGCGCTCACACATGGCCACCCCAGCGGCTATATTACCGGCGGCGTATTGGCTGTTTTGATTTTCGCTATTCTCGAAGGTAGCACACTTGCGGAAGCGCTGGCTGAGGCAAAATCGCTGCTGGTGACCTATCGAGGCCATGAAGAAACTCTGGATGCTCTGAATCAAGCCGTCGCATTGAGCAATGCAGACCTCCCAAACCATGAAGCCATCAAAAGGTTGGGTGAAGGTTGGGTTGCAGAAGAGGCACTAGCGATTTCGGTCTATTGCGCCCTGGTGGCAGATGGTTTTGAGCAGGCCATTGTGCTGGCGGTAAATCATGACGGCGATTCGGATTCTACTGGTGCTATTACCGGCAATATTCTGGGCGCCATGCACGGCACAGACGTGATCCCTGAGCGCTGGCTGGAACCACTGGAGCTTAGACCGGTGATTGAGGCAATAGCGTCAGACCTCTGGACTTGTCGAAACTGGAGCACATTTATGGATGACTCAGAGCTTTGGAAGCGCTATCCCGGATATTAGTCTGACCAATTTAGCCTGTAGTTCAGAGAATGCCCAACAAAATGGTGGCTTCGCTTTTTGCCGCCGAAGTACCGACACAAGCATAAGTTTAAGCTAAGTTTAACACGTTGTATTCATTGAATTTGGAGCACTCATGATCCCTGGTTTGTTAGCCAGCGAAGTATCGGCCGCCCTGCGCGAATTCATTGTTACCGGTTATGAAACGGAAACCGACCCGTTCAAGGGGGAGTTTCGCCGACTGGTGGAAGAACAGCAGGATGGGGAGGCTTTTCTTAAGGGGCCCTATGTGTCAGTGGGTTTGCCCTTCATGCAAGGTAAGACCGGCCGGGACTTCTTCAAAGGTTTTGAAACTGAGCATCCGCCTTTTGCTCACCAGGAACAGTCTTGGCAGCGGTTGGCCTCAGATAGAAAGGCTGCGAATACAGTCGTGGCTACCGGCACCGGTTCCGGTAAAACCGAGTGCTTTTTGTATCCGATTCTGGACCATTGCCACCGGGAGGCCGGACCAGGCATCAAGGCCATTGTGATTTACCCTATGAACGCGCTGGCAACAGACCAGGCTAAGCGTTTCGCCAAAGAGATTTATCGCCAGCCTGCACTGAAAGGGCTTCGGGTAGGCTTGTTTGTCGGTGGCGATGGCCAGGGCACCAAGGTTATGGGGCCGGATCAAGTGATCACCGATAAAGAAACTCTGCGCAATAACCCGCCGGATGTGCTGCTCACCAACTACAAAATGCTCGATTATTTGTTGATGCGGCCGCAGGACCAGAAGCTTTGGGCCCATAACGGGCCAGAGACTCTTCGGTATCTGATAGTGGACGAGCTGCATACATTTGACGGTGCACAGGGCACGGATTTGTCGCTGCTGATCCGCCGATTGCGTGCCCGGTTTGAGATGAATCAGGACAAGCTGGTCTGTGTGGGCACCTCGGCCACGTTGGGGGGAGAAGACAGCATCAAGGATTTGCTTGGCTACGCTTCCGATATTTTCTCCAGCCCTTTTCGCAGGGATTCAGTGATTGCTGAGCAACGTGTGGGGGTTGAAGCGTTTCTGGGTAATATTGCATTTCTGAACCCAAATCCGGCCGTTGGCCCTGAAGACATGCAAACGGCTTTGCAGAAAGGTCTTCCGGAGTATTTGCTGGCTGCTTATGAGCTGTATTTCAGTAAGCCGCCCGAAGAGGATCTGATGACTTTGGCAGGTCGTCAGGCGTTGGCTGAAGAGCTCAAGCAACATGGCCAGGTTGCCAATCTGTTGCGGCAATTAAGGCTGGGAAAGGGCACACCTACGTTCCGGGATTTGGTGGAACGATTGGCCGCACAGATTCCCAAAAGCTTTGATCGCCAAAAGGAACAGGCGCTGATTGCTTTGTTTTCGTTGATGGCACACGCCCGGGATCAAGTCGGTAGGCCCTTTGTGCAGCTTCGCTTGCAATTATGGTCACGAGAACTGCGGCGAATTGTCGGTACGCTGCGCGAACCAGGCTCGGTTGGAAATCACGATCAGGACGAGGAAAGCGACGGCTCATCAAAATTGTTAACGCCATTGCTGTCTTTCGGTGACGATCAGGCCCCTAAAGACCAGCGGCAGGTGCGGTTGCCCCTGGTGCAATGTAGGGAGTGTCATGGCACAGCCTGGCTGACCCGGATGGAAAGCAGTCACCCCACCGACCAAGGGGTTGAGATGGAACTTCAGTCCATTTATGCCGCGTTCTTTAGTAATCAGCCGGAAACTTCGCTTTTGCTGCCCTGGCAGCGCGGAGAGAAGGTGTCGCCGGCAGGCATGGGGCTTGAAAATTTCAAGGTATGCCGGGATTGCGGCCACACCGCAACGGCTGATTACACCGGGGAGTGTAAGGGCTGCCAGGCCGGCAACGAGGCGCTGGTCCGCGTCAGCAAACCCCATCAATTGAAAGAGGTAAAACGGGCTAACGTAAATCGTATGATCCACGAGCACGATTGCCCCTACTGCTCTGCTAAAAGTGCTTTGGTGGTCTTCGGTGCCCGTGCGGCCAGCCTGAGTGCGGTGGCCATTCACCAATTGTTCAGCAGTCGTGACAACGACGATCGCAAGCTGCTGACGTTCAGCGACTCCGTTCAGGATGCTACCCATCGCGCGGGCTTCTTTGCAGCCCGTACCTGGCAAAATAATGTGCGTATGGCGCTGACGCAATTGCTGGAAAGTCAGTCTGAACCAGTGCCGTTGCTTAAATTGCCGGAGTTGTTTGAGGCCTTTTGGCTGAACCATAGCGGCCAGCAGGGGCGTTTGGCCTTGCCGTTTTATATGCGGGAATTTATGCCGCCGGACAAACGCTTTACCTCAGATTTTGAACATTTTGAAACCACCGGGGAAGTCCGAGAGCCAGCGAGGCTATTGAAGTTAATTCGGCAGCGAATGTTGTGGCAGGTTCTGGAAGATCTGGCCTGGCGTTCACAGGTGGGTCGGTCGTTGAATCGTCTGGGGGTCGCGGCGCTGGATTGGCCGGCGGAACCAGTGGCTCAAGCCGCAGTGACCTGGGCTGACACCGTGGACAATACCTTAGGTTATCGTATTGATAGTGAGGCTGCCGGAAGATTCATGATTGGCCTGGTTCAGCACCTGGTGTATCAGGGTGCGGTAGGTTTGGAAGATTTACGGTACTACCGCGAGAAGTCCGGCAAAGCTTATCTGCTGTCATTCCTGAACTACATGCCACCAGTAGGGCCCGGCTCGCCGCGGCCAAAATACCCGGCTTTGGGTAAAGGCGAAGGTTTTGAGCCTCTGAGTCATGCTAATGCCTCAAAATCCTGGTTTGAGAACTGGCTGACGTGCCTGAATCCGGATGCGTTGGTTGATCGAAAGCAGTTGGAACACGTTCTGGTGGCGGGCCTGGATGCGCTTTGTGAATCTGGTTTACTTGGTAAAGAGATAAATGAGCGCGGCGTAAAATTATGGGTGCTGAAGCCGGAGCAGCTCACCATCACCACAGACATTCAGGCGGTAGAGTGCCCGGGTTACCGGCCCATGCATGTCCCGGCGAGTAAGGCGAAATCCTGGCTGGCTCTGCCGTTGATAGGTGCAACACGGCCAGAGCTAACCTATGAGACTGTTGTGCCTGTGCGGGATTCGTTATATCGGAATCTGTATCGTAACGGTGAAATCCACCGGGTGATTGCCCATGAGCACACCGGTTTGCTGGCTGCCAGCGAGCGAGTGCGGGTGGAGAACAGCTTTATCAAGGGTGATAAACCCTGGGAATATAACCTGCTCTCAGCCACACCCACCTTAGAAATGGGTATCGATATTGGTGACCTCTCCAGTGTATTGCTATGTTCCGTACCCCCGGCCCAGGCGAACTATTTACAGCGGGTAGGTCGGGGTGGCCGTAAAGACGGCAACTCATTCGTGTTAACGGTGGCCAACGGCAGACCACACGACCTTGTGTTCTATGCGGATCCTAGCCGGATGTTGGACACCCCGGTCGAGCCACCTGCGGTATTTCTTAAGGCTCGCCATGTCCTGCGCCGTCAACTGTTGGCCTACACCATGGATTGCTGGACTCGGTGGGCTAGCGGAGACAACAAGGTTCCAAAATCCATGCAGCCAGTACTGGATGCGGTAGAAAAGATTCAGGAAGACCGCTTTCCTTATACCTTGCTGAATTTTCTGAAACATAACATGCAGGAAATATGGGATGGTTTCAGCAAGCATGTGGCTACAGATTTGAGTGGTGAGGATCTTGAATTGCTGCGTCAGTATCTGTTTGGCGGTCCTCAATACGACGACAATCATTTGCGATTGTACCTGTTGAACCGCCTTCAACTGGTGGCCGATGAGCGTGCAAGGATGGCCACGACCATCAAAGACCTGGATAAGCAGCTGGAAAAGCAGCGTAAACAACCTCAGGACGAGCACACTCAGGCCGAAATTGCTGAGCTTGAGCGGGAGGCTGCCGGTTACCGGGGGATGCGCATTCGAATGAATAAGCGTGAGACTCTGAATTTCTTTACCGACGAAGGTTTGTTGCCCAACTATGCATTCCCGGAGGAAGGCGCGACTTTGCATTCAGTGATTTTCCGCTCCGATAACGCTGTTGGAACGGACGGTGCCGAACGCGAGTTCATCAAACGGGAATACGAGTACCAGCGCCCGGCCCAGGCGGCATTGACGGAGCTGGCCCCGGAGTCAGTGTTTTACGCCGGTAATCGCAAAGTGAAAATCACTCGTGTAGAGACCTCCAAGGGCCGAAATATTCAGGATTGGCGTTTCTGCCCCCGTTGTCATTACTCTGCTCCGGCCGATGACCCCAACGCAGGCTTCAACGACAAAACCTGTCCCCGTTGCCATACCAACCAGTGGGGAGATGAAAGCGCCCGCACCAAAATGCTGAAGATGACCCAGGTGTATGCTTTCACCAACGCCAGGGATGCGGTTTTGGATGACCGCTCGGATGACCGGGAACCGGTGTTTTTCAACAAGCAGATGCTGATCGATTTTAAACCCTCGGACAGCCCCATTACCTGGGTGTTGGACGATAAAGAAAAACCGTTTGGTTTCGAGTTCATTCGTTCAGCCAACTTCCTGGAGGTGAACTTTGGTCGCCGGGAAGGGGAAGAAATGTTCTTCGATGTGGCCGGTGAGCACATTCAGAGAGCCGGCTTCCCAATCTGCCGGGAGTGCGGTTCCGTGCAATCCCGGGCGGCCGCTTCTGGCAAGACCGAGGCGGCACACCTCAAATCCTGCAGCTACTCCCGCGGCCCGAAGAAGCTGGCCAACGGGAAGGAAGACGTCGGCATCGAGAATTGCCTATATCTATACCGGAAGTTTTCCTCCGAAGCCCTGAGAATTCTGCTACCAAGACTGTCCACCGGTGGCACCGAAGAACAGGTGAACTCTTTTGTTGCGGCGCTACAGCTAGGTTTGAAACGTCGCTTCGGCGGCAAGGTAGATCACTTGCGGGTGGCGTACCAGAGTGAGCCCGTGGGCGAGACCGACGAGCGCCGGCACTTCATTGTTTTGTACGACTCGGTGCCCGGTGGAACGGGCTATCTGCATGAGCTGCTGAGTAAGGCAGCGAACATGCAGTCGGTGTTCCGCATGGCCTACGACGTAATGAAGGCCTGCGACTGCTACGACAATACTATGGACGGCTGCTACCGCTGCTTGCTGGAATACCGCAATGCCTATGGCATGGAGAGCACTAGCAAAGAGCTGGCGATGGAAATGCTTAAGGATATTGTAGAAGGCAAGCATGAGTGGATTCAGGACGAAAAGGGCCTGAGCGCGCTTGGCGGTAACCCGTGGATCGACAGTGAACTGGAAGCCCGTTTTCCAGAAGCACTTGCCCGGTTTTCTGGTCAGGACTGTGTGGATAGCCAAAAGGTGCGGGTGTCTCAGGATATTATCCGGGGTAAACACGGCTACAGGCTGACAATTGGGAATTTGGGGTATGAGATAGAGTCCCAGGTGGACCTTGGCAGAGCCGAAGACGTCCAATTTGCCAGCAAACCGGATTTCGTCATCTGGCCGGTTCGCGGTGGCCTGAAGCCGGTGGCAATTTTTCTGGATGGCTATAAATTTCACGCCGACAAAGGCAGCGAGGATCTGCTGAAGCGCCAGGCTCTGATGCACGCGGGTTATGTGGTCTGGACCTTGAACTGGTACGACGTTAACAAGGTGATGGGTGACAAAGCCATGGACGTGCCTTTGCCGGCCGGCATGACATCCCCGGAACAGCACCATCAAGCCATCGCGGGACTGGCAAAGGCGGCTGGTGTAAACAACACAGCTGTTCACCTGAATAAAGCTACGTTTGAATTGTTGATGCACTTTCTGACGGAGCAGGACGTTGCAATGCTTCAGCAGCAAGCCCTGTTTTTCCTGCTTCAGTGCCTGCCAGCAAAATCTTTGGCGGACCCTGCTGTCAAAGCCAGCGTTATTGAAAATCTCAGTGGGCTACCCTCCAGCTTCACCGACCTGGCGCCGGAGCCTGCCGTTCTAGCCGGAAAAGTACTACTGAACGACGACAAAGGTGCAGCCATCATAAGCTTGGACTTGTTGGCTGGTCCGGAGTTGCTGAAGTCTTTTGACCTGGATAAAACCTTGGTGTCCGCCAGTTACAACCTG
>Ga0306868_1001431_pt1 | contig 12620 bp, 16 predicted proteins | sample AntRauTorckE6832_FD_190411 | JGI IMG/M metagenome (GOLD analysis project Ga0306868, IMG submission 190411) | Saline lake microbial communities from Rauer Islands, Antarctica - Metagenome Torckler E6 #832 (v2) (version 2) | ecosystem: Environmental > Aquatic > Non-marine Saline and Alkaline >... | reverse complement strand
TCACAGGCAGTTGTCCTGCCACCATAGCTGGCACAGTAGTTAGAAATCGCCTGCTCACTAAATGTTCCCGGTGGTCCTAAATATCCATATTCTAAACTACTCATCTACTCACTCCTTTTTTACTGTGTGTACTAGTGCCGTGCACGACCCTAATTTTGTCGAAATACTGCTGTTTAGATGACAAAATTCGACAGGTTCCAGGCACCTGTAAGTTTCTAAAATCAAAAAACCCCCGCTCTAATTAAAGAACGAGGGTGATATACTCGTGGTACCAATCTTTTTGGCTAAAAAGCCCACTCAACAATTACGGGAATGATTAATTATTCCAATAATCTGTCTGGATAACGGCAGACCGCCGATACATGCTTACTTTTTAGTTCAGCTGATAACTCACAGGGGAACTTCATTAAAACACTTACCGGCAGGCTCTCACTAATCCTGCTTCGCTGAGATAAATATTTTTAATTACTTTCCCTGATCACAGTTTTTAAATATTATTTTTGCTTAAGTTTTTTTAAGTTTAACTTATAAAATCAGATTTGTCAAGTTTAAATGATATCTTTTCTGTTGCATTCCTGATTAATGTAACCAATAAATTCTTCGGCCTTTTTAGTCGGTGCCTGTGTAAATAAACTGACTAAAATAAAAACAGCAGTAGTAACCAGTAAGGTCCAGACTCCAGCCCCATATCCCAGAGGAGCCCAGCCGCTAAACTGCATATATAAGGCAGTAATTGAACCGAAAATAATACTGCTTAAAGAAGCAGCAGCAGTTGCTTTCTTCCAGAAAAAAGCTCCAAACATTGACGGAACTACAACTAAAAGACCAATTGATGCTGCTACAGATAGAGTAGCAATTAAATTAAGCTCCTGAATAGCAAAGAAAAATCCTGCAATCGCAATAATTAAAATAGAAATTTTAGCTGTTCTCAGCTGTCTTAAGTTTTGATCTCTATCTAAATTATCATCCATGTTTTTAAAAATATCTCTGACCACCAGTGAGGATAGGGTCAGCATAATCGAGTCGATTGTAGAAATAGCAGCGGCCGTAATTCCAATCATAGCCACCAGCGCTAATGCAGTTGGAACATATTGAGAGGCCAGAAGTTCCGGTGTTGCAAGATCCGCTTTGGCCAGGCCGGGAATTAAAAGCCGAGCAGAAAAACCCCAGAAAACTGAAACCATGGTATAAATAAAACCAAAAAGCAGAAAACCTTTAATCATAGTTTTCATAGCTTTCAGATCACGGGGAATAAAAAGGCGCTGACTAACCTGAGGATTAGAAATAGAAAAGAAAAACCAGGGCAGACTTAGACCAAGAAAAGTTTTAAATTTAAAAAATCCAGGCCCGGGAACAGTCAGTACATTTCCTTCTAGAACTGCCAGCGAACTAAAGAATTCGCTAAACCCTCCCAAATGCTGATAAATTACATAAAATAAAATCACAATACTGACTACAATCATTATTAAAGACTGCAGAGAATCAGTCCAGGTTACAGACTTCATGCCTGCAACCAAAGCCCAGGCAATTGCCAAAAGAACAGCAATAGCTACCCCAAAGATAAATGGAATTTCTCCACCGGAAAGTCCACTCAAAAGATAGCCCACTCCCATCAGCTGTACTGCCAGATAAGGAATTAGGAAAACACAGGCTGAAAGAGAAGCTGCAAAAGCTATCCACTGATTCTGATAGCGATCACCCAACATCTCATAAGGAGAAACATAATTATTCTTTTTTCCAATCAACCAGAAACGAGGTCCAAAAAAAGCTACCAGAGATAATCCAGATAAATAAACTAATTCAAAACCCAGAGCTCCAACTCCACCAGAATATGTGAATCCGGCCAGCCCAATCATCATAAAGGCACTGTAAGTTGTAGCGCTATATGAAAGAGCAGCTACAAAACCACCTGTATTACGGCCGCTTAAAAAGTATTCAACAACACCTTCCTTCATTTCTCTTCTAGCCATTAGGGCAACTATAGATCCAATTACTATGTATAAAATTACTGCAATATATAAATATGTAGTTGGCATTAATTATCCCTCCAGTAAGTTGTAATTTTAATAGTTAAAAAGATAACAGCTAAGGCAAAAAAGCTCCAGAATAAAAAAGCACCTCTAAAAAGATTTATCGAATTTAGTAGAGTATAAGGTACAGCAAAGGCTGAAACCACCAACAAAAAAATTAAGATAAAATAAAAGTAGCGTAATTTTTTCAGTTCTTCATTTTTCATAAATATATAACCTCCCGCTTATTACATTCAAGCTTTACAGCTGTCTTTACAGTAAGAGTAAAAAATTATTCTTCCAGTAGATAACCCTTTGCTTTTAACTCCTCCTTTATTTTGGTAAGCACCTGTTTATTCACTGCCTCTATAGTATGCAGATGGACTCCAGCAGTTAATTCAGAAAGCAATGAAGCTTTATTCTGCTCATAATTTTCTATAAAGTTATCAACATCTTCAATACTGCTGATCATTAGATTACCGCTGAGTTCTCCATAAATTGGATGCTCAACCTTTACATCTATAATTCTCCCACCGTAGTTGACCACAGTTAAAAGTTCATCTCTCAGTTCCTCCTGATCACCATGCTGGCAAGCGATAGAAGTTTTAACAGTTGGCAGCCCCAAATTTTCTTTGTAAATATACCCTTGAGAGGTAGCAACTATCTTTTCTCCTTGAGCTCTAAGCAGAGCAATATCCTGCACAATTATCTGCCGGCTGACCCCAAACTCTTCCGCCAGCTGAGACCCGATTAAAGCCTTCTTAGCTTTCTTGAGTCGTTCTAGAAGTTTTATCCTTCTCTTTTTTGTCTTAATATTAATCACCTCAAATCAATTTTCTTGCTCCTTATTCTATCACTTAAGTAGACAGCTGTAAAGACAATAATTTATTTTTTCTTAAAAAGAAGGACTTGCTTCTGTTTTACAGAATTTAATAGTTAATAGATTTTCTAAAAATAACTTAAATGGAAGGTGATTTAAATGCCAATGGTAGAATTTTCAATTAAAGCAAAAAGTGAAAATGTGACAAAAGTTGTTGCAGAGACACCTGGTGGATTTAAGATTACTGTTGATGAACCAGAAAATTTGGGTGGAACAAATGAAGGACCCAGTCCTGTAGAATACGTGCAGGCTGCTTAAATGTAGTAGGAAATATGGTTGCTAAAGAAATGGGATTTAAAATTAATAGTTTATCATTTCAGGTGCGTGGCGAACTGGATCCGGCTAAATTTATGGGTAAATCAGAAGAACCAAGAGCAGGTTATCAGGAAATAAGCGTTGAAATTGATCTAGACTCTGATGCTGATGCTGAGACTCTAAATAAATGGCTGGAAGTTGTAGAAAGCAGATGTCCTGTTAGTGATAACCTTGCTAATAAAACACCTCTTAATCTTGAAATTAAATAATCAAAAAAACTCTCTGCTTAAATTTTCAGCAGAGAGTTTTTTTATCTTTATCTTAATTTTTATTTTCATCTTCATTTTCAGTCTCAATTAAAAGTCTACCGCCACCAACATAACTTTTACTGGGGAAGACAACTCTTACCTGATAGGGAAAAGTTTCCCCACTCATATTATCCTGATAACTTTTTTTCATTATTATTACTTGAAACTGTATAACATCATTTTCTACATAATAAATCTTATCTTCTCCTGCAGGACCTAACCAGAGATCATCCACTGGGGCTTTAATCTCTAAACTGCCATAATCATTAATAAATCTAATTTTCTTATCTTCTCTAATTTCGATCAGCCAGCCCGGCTCATTACCAACAGCTCTAAATTGAACTCCATCTTCTCTTGCCTTTTCCCAGACATCAGTATTAATTTCCTCAGCATTAACTGCAGTTGAAAAAATGAATAACAACAAAATAATGCTAAGCAGCACCATAGATTTTCTCAAAAGTCTCTCCCCCTCTAAACTTTAAAAAGAATATATTTTTCTTGATCAGTATAAATTATTTCCAGGTCGAAATCTGAAGCAATTTTTCTAAAAGTATTTTGATTATAAAAAACTATATGAGTTGGATCCCACTTATACCACCAGTCCTCAAATTCTTCTGGACCAGGGTGAAAAGAAGTCATTACCGCCAGATAGGAATCTTCCTGTAGATGAGACGTTAAAAGTTCCATTTCCTCAATCGGATCAGAAAAATGCTCAAAAACTTCAGTTGATGTGATTAAATCATAATTTTTATCTAAAAATACTTTGTCCGGAAAAAAATATGGGTCATAGAGATCAACTTTAAGACCTTCAGTTTCAAGAAGATCAGCCAAAACCGGTCCTGGACCACAGCCAAATTCTAAGACGTCTTTTATTTCTTTTAAATTTATGTTCGGCTGAATTACAGCATCAATAAAATTTTTAAACATCTTAACATAGCCTTCATTTTGATGATTATTATCATGGCCCTCATATCTTTCCTTTTCCTCAACTGGAGCTACAATTTCTGCTGGATCGGTAAAAATAACTTCGCATTCCTGACAGTGATAATATTTATTCTGAATATCTAATAATTCTAAATTACTACTTCCACAAATCTTGCAGTTCAAAACTCACACTCCTCATATCATATAATTAATAATATTCTATAGTTTATTATATTACATTAGGTCTACCTTTGTAAATGAATTTGCTTTAAAATATTCAAATTTAATTGATTTAATTAAACTAGGTCCACAATTTTTATCCAGAAACTCAATTTAAACTGCAAATTGTTAAATAGGAACTATAACTCTCACTTTAAACTTGATAAGATTACTATGGATTAATAACCGCGGCTAATAGTTATTAATAAGGAGGAAATTTAAATTGGCCAGAAAACGAGGTCCAAGATTTAAAGAATCAAGAAGACTGGGTACTAATATTTATGGGCACCCCAAAGCAATGAAAAGAGCAGATGGCAGTTTTAATCGAGCCAATAAAAAGTTATCAAATTATGGTCAACAGCTGCTTGAAAAACAGCGCTTACGTGCATATTACGGTCTAATGGAAAAAAAGTTTAGCCGTTATGTAAAAGATGCTGCTAAAGAAGATGGTGTGACCGGTGATAATTTGATTAAAAAATTAGAAAAAAGACTTGATAATTTAGTTTACAGAGCAGGTTTTGCTCGCTCTATCAGACAGGCTCGACAGATGGTTGTCCACGGACATATTTTAGTCAATGGAGAAAAAATAGATATACCATCCTATCAGCTTCAAATTGGTGATCAGATTACTTTAAGAGATAAATATCGAAAAAATAATTTATTTAAAGAAAACTTTCTGGATAGACATTTAAATCAGATCAGCTATTTGGAGAGAGATTACGATAATTTTGAAGTAAACTTAATTTCAGAAATAGAAATAGAAGAAATTCCAATTGAAATTAATGATCAGCTAGTAATAGAATTTTATTCAAGAAAATAAATTGAAATTTCCTCAGCTAAAACAGTTTTTTCAAACAGCGCTGTTTAAACTGAGGAGTTTTTTATAATAATTTATGGTAACGACCAGGGTACAGGCTTAGAATCAATCTTGGTCTGGGACTTAACCTGATAAGAATAGTAAGGTGGCAGATTATATTTTATTGATAAAAGCATTTGATCCACCCCAGTTGGTCCTCTTTCTTGTAAATCAAAATTATAAGACATAACACTATTACCATTTTCAATATCATCTGGATGGCCAAACCCTAAAACATGACCCAGCTCATGGCTGTAAATACCTTTATTAGTTTCATTACCATCTAAAATCCAAATATAACCAAGAGTTGTAAAAGTGTCTTTATCAAATTCTCTTGGACCACCTCTGCCAGCTGGAAAATCAGATTTATCTTCTGAAAATTCTTTTAGCCATTTTCTTCATCCAAATACCAGACAACTATATCTGCATTATTTTTAGCTTCAGTAATATCTGCTGAAGTTTTACTATAATTAAAACTAACATCTAAATCTAATTTTTCCCATCGATAATTCTGGTTTCCATTAAAAAATAAAATGTTTTTAAAATAGTCATTATTTATATTTGATGGAAGTTGTTCGTTAAACTCAACTAATATACTACCAGAAAAAATATCTCCATCAACAAAAACAGCCTGAGTTTTTGTTTCACTAAATAAAGTAGTTAAATCAATTTTATAATTACCTTTATCTAATCGAAAAGTTGCTTTACCCACAGAATTAGTTTTATCTGATATATTATCAGTATTCATTTTTCTCTCCTTAGGCATTTTTTAGTTTGTTCTTTTAATCACTTGTACCTGGTACAAAACGGCCGTTTTGTACCAGGTACCTATATATAATTATAAGTGATAGGGTTCATTATTATTAATTTTGAAGGCTCTATAAATCTGCTCCAGTAAAATTAGTCGGATCATCTGGTGGGTAAAAGTCATATGAGAGAGGGAAAATCTGTAGTCTGCCTGCTGCAGCACAAAGTCACTTAAACCTGTAGCTCCCCCGATAATAAAAGTAAAGGAACTGTAGCCTCTCACCTTTAGATTACTAAGAGATTTTGCAAAACCAGTTGAGCTCATTGGTTTCCCCTTAACATCAAGGGCAAAAATATATGTTCTCTCTGGGATTTTTTTAATTATTTGCTCACCTTCTAAGGCCTGCAGAGCTTCAATATCTTTCTGAGAACAATTTTTAGGTACAGCCTCATCTTTAACTTCAACAATATTTAAATTACAATAGCGGCTTAAACGTTTTTTAAATTCTTCAATTCCCGGCTCTAAAAATGATGATTTTAAACTGCCGACTGTGATGATATTGATCTCCATAATTAAAACAATTCCTTTTCCGGCTCTTTTTTATCAATTCGAAAAAGTGGCGTTGTTTTATTTTGTGAGGCACATCCCATTCTCAGATCTTTTCCAACTTTAAGACCTGCTTCTTTAAGGGCATTATTAACAGTTATATAAGCTACCTTAGGATTATTGTTCTCCTCACTTAAATGGGCCAGCATCACTGTCGGAAAGTTATCTTTTATTAATCCCGGCAGTAAAGCTGCAGTATCATCATTTGAGAGGTGACCTTCATCACCTTTAATTCGATTTTTCAAAAAATATGGATATTTACCTGTCATCAGCATTTCTAAATCATGATTTGATTCCAGCACAAAAAAGTCTGCTCCCTTAATTTTCTTAGTTATCTGCTCATTCATCAGACCTGTATCAGTTGCCAGTACAATTTTTTTGCCGCCAGCCTGACAGACATAGCCCACTGGTTGAGCTGCATCATGAGAGATAGCATAGGGTGAAAATTTAAGTTCTCCAATTACAAAGTCTCCGCTAAACACTTTTTTGTTTTTGGCTTTGATTTTTCCAAGATCAGATTCAGCCACTGCCCAGGTCCCATCATTAGCATAGATTGGTAGATCATAGCGGCGAGATAGAACACCTATTCCTTTGATATGATCTTTATGTTCATGAGTAATCAATAAAGCATCCAAACTTTCTGGATCCAAATCCAGAGCAGCCATTCGCTCTTCCAGGCCTTTTCCACTTAAACCAGCATCAACTAAAATTGAATATTTCCCGGCACGAATGTAAGTAGAATTACCTTTGCTGCCGCTGGATAAAACCGCAGTTTCGATTCTCACGACTTATTCACCCTTTTTATCCATTTCTTTTTCTTCTATTTCTTCCTGCCAGCTTAAATGATAAATTAAAGAAACAATACCAACCGCTAAATCTTCATTTTTAACCTCAATCTCATCCGGAACATAAAGTCTGGTTGGAGCAAAATTCCAAATAGATTTAATTCCTGCTTCAATCATCTGATCAGCTACTTCCTGAGCCGCCTCAGTTGGAACTGTAATTACACCGAGCTTAATATCGTTTTCATTTACAATTTTTTTCATATCCTGTGAGCTCTGTACTTCACGCCCATTAATCACATTGCCAATCTTATCTAAATCATTATCCAGCACATGGGTAATCTCAAATCCCATCATGGCAAAACTTTTGTAATTAACCAAAGCTCGCCCCAAATTACCGACCCCAACTAAAATCGCCGGCCAGATCCGATCAACCCCCAGAATCTTGCCTACAGATTTTTTGAGTTCATTTACATTGTAACCGACCCCACGTCGGCCAAACTCTCCGTAATAGGAAAGGTCTTTGCGAACCTGAGTTGATGGGATATCAAGTTTCCCGCCTAAATCTTTAGAAGAAACTACATCCGCATCTTCAAAAGTATCCATCTTGTCAAGACATCTGTAATATAACGGGAGCCTCTCAATTGTGGCCTTTGGTATATTTTCTCTGTCCTTCACTTTGAATTCCTCCTGCTTTAAATTATTATTTTACCTGACTTCCATTTGCAATATCAGAACTTACTGTTGATAAAACCATATTTCCTTCTGGATCAGAAGCAGCTAAAATCATGCCCTCTGATTTAACCCCAAAAATAGTAGCAGGCTCTAAATTAGCTACAATCAAAATCTTGCGGCCAACTACCTCTTCAGCACTGAAGTTCTTTGCAATACCAGCTACTAATTGTCTTTCTTCCAGACCAATATCGACCTTTAGTTTCAACAGTTTGTTGCTGCCCTCAATCTTTTCTGCTTCTAAAATTTCAGCAACTCTAATATCTGCATCCATAAATTCTTCAAAAGTAATTCTATCCTTGATATCCACTAAATCCAATTCATTTTCCTCCTCTTGCCTTTCAGTTTCAGCCTTATCTTTCCGAGCTTCAATTTTTTCGAAATATTCTTCTAAGTCTATTCTCGGGAACATTGGATCCCCGTTATTAACCTTAACTCCAGTTTTTAAAGCTCCCCAGTTTGAATCTTCCCAGTCAGCTTTTTTAATTGCTTCCAGTTGACCCAGCTGCTCTCCCATTTTATAAGGGGCCTCTGTTAGAAAAGGTTTTAACATAACTGCTGTAATTCTCAAGGATTCCAGCAAATTATAAAGCACTGTTTTTAGTCTTTCTCTTTTTTTATCTTCTCTGGCTAAAATCCAGGGAGTAGTTTGATCGATATACTTATTTGTACGACGTACAAAATTCCATATTTTTTCAAGTGCAGTAGTATATTTTAATTCTTCCATTTCAGCTTCTATATCTTTTTTAGTTTCAGCAGCCAGATCAATTAACTCTTTATCCACTGCTTCTTTTTCTCCAGGCTCCGGAATCTCACTGTCAAAATACTGTTCCACCATCGAAACAGTTCTATTGAGAAGATTACCGAGATCATTTGCCAGATCAGAGTTAATCCGCTGAATTAAAGCTTCTGTAGAATACTTTCCATCTGTACCAAAAGCTACCTCGCGCAGCAGGTAATAACGAATTGCATCCTTACCAAAATCATTAATTAAAACTACCGGATCTACAACATTTCCCTTTGATTTTGACATTTTACCTGTTTCACTTAAAAGCCAGCCGTGACCAAATATCTGAGCCGGCAATTCCAGATCTAAGGCCATCAAAATAGTTGGCCAGATAACTGTATGAAAGCGCAGAATATCCTTCCCAACCAGATGTAAATCTGCCGGCCAGTAGCGCTCAAATTTTTCCTGATCTGTCTGATAACCAATCGCTGTAATATAGTTGCTTAAAGCATCAATCCAGACATAAATAACATGATCCTCATCAACCGGTACCGGAACTCCCCAGTCAAAGGTAGTTCGGGATACACTTAAATCATCAAGACCATTTTCGATAAAGTTAATCATCTCATTCCGACGGGATTCCGGCTCAATAAACTCCGGATGTGTTTTTATGTGTTCTAAAAGACGGTCTGCATATTTACCCATCTTAAAGAAATAGCTTTCTTCTTCCACCCATTCAACCGGGCGATGACAGTCAGGACATACTTTTTCTCCATTTTCCTCATCCAGCTGTCTCTCAGCCCAAAAAGACTCACAGGGAGTACAGTACCAGCCTGCATAATCACCTTTATAAATATCACCCTGATCATAGAGTTTTTTGAATATTTTCTGCACTACTTTTTCGTGGCGCTCTTCGGTTGTGCGGATAAAATAATCATAATCAATATCCAGCTTCTCCCAGAGTTCCTTAAAAGTTGCTACAATCTGATCCACATATTCTCTGGGTTCCTTACCTGCTTCTTGAGCTTTGCGTTCTATTTTCTGCCCGTGCTCATCAGAACCTGTCAAAAACATAGTATCAAAACCCTGCATTTTTTTATAGCGGGCAATTGTATCAGCAGCCACTGTTGTATAGGCATGTCCGATATGTAATTTATCACTTGGGTAATAAATTGGTGTTGTGACATAATAAGTGTCTTTACTCAAAGTTAATCATCCTTTCCAAAATATTTATTCAAATTTATTTTTATCGACTGAAATGACCACTGCTTCTTTATAAACATCACTTTTGGGCAGCTCTCTCAACTCAGCAACCTTTTTGATTGCCTGTTTTTTTGTCATTCCACTCTCAATTAGAAGCTTAAGGTGTTCCAAAATACTCAAATCTTCCCAGCCTTCATTTTCTGCCTCAACCTGACTGCGGCCGGCAACAACTACAACAATTTCTCCTTTAATTTCCTGATCCCGAAGCTTCTTTTCCAGCTCAGCCACTGTACCGTAATATTTCTCCTCATGCATTTTGGTGATTTCGCGGGCAACTAAAGCCTGGCGGGAGGCCAATTCAGAGCTGAATTGACTAAGATCTTTAAGTGTATCCTTAAGTCTATAGGGAGATTCGTAAAAAGATGTTGTATCTTTAGCCAGGGCCAGTTCTTCCAAAAAAGCCTGCCTTTTTTTGCCGGAGCGAGGAATAAAAGCTTTAAATGAAAAAGCAGAAATATCAAGTCCGGAAACTACCAGAGCAGCCAGAAAGGCGCTTGGACCTGGTATCGGAATCACTTCAATTCCGGCCTCCACTGCTTTTTTGACCAGTATTTCTCCCGGATCTGAAACTCCAGGCATCCCGGCATCACTGACTAAGGCGATATCTTTACCTTCTTTTAAAAACCCAATCAGCTCTTCACTTCTTTCTTTTTCATTGTGCTCATGATAGCTGAGCATCTTTTTTTTGATCGAAAAATAATTTAAAAGTTTCTGGCTTCTACGGGTATCCTCACAGGCAATCAGATCAACCTCTTTTAGAGTAGCCAGCAGCCGCTGACTTACATCATCTAAATTACCAATTGGAGTTCCACATAAATAAAGCTTTGCTGCTTGCAAAAAAATTCCTCCTGTAAATCATTATAGTCCATAAATTATAGTCCATAAATTCTCTTTACTTCTTTGGTATATTCACTGCTCTGATCCTGATAAATAATTAAGACCGGCTTAACTCTCAGACCAGGATTGGCTCCTTTTTTAGCTTTAAGCAAAAAAATATCAGCTTCTTTATTCCGGCGCGCCTGGACCAACCGCAGTTCTTTGGCCTGACAGTTGTGTCTGGCCAGACATTCTATAACCTCTGTCAACCGTTCTGCCCTGTGAACAAGAAAAAAATGGCCTCCATATTTTAAAAGCCGGGCAGCCTCAGCTACAATATCTTCCAGTTCAGCCTTAATCTCATGGCGGGCAATTGCCACATAATCATTTTCTTTCATTTTACCACCTTCCACCGGCAGATAGGGTGGATTGGAGACTACTACATCAAAGCTTCCTGCTTTAAGTTTTGAATCCAACTGACAGAGATCAGCATTTATGATATTAATCTGATCCTGCAGCTGGTTAAAATCTACATTACGTTCTGCCAGTTTAGCCGCCTCAGGCTGAATTTCAATACCTGTTACTTCTATATCGCTATTTTTATATGCTAAAAGCAGTGGGATTACACCACTGCCTGTACCAAGATCAATTACTTTGTCTCCTCGTCGGAGTTCTACAAAATTTGCTAAAAGTACAGAATCAGTCCCAAATTTAAAAAAACGATCATCCTGTATAATTTCGAGCTCGTCTTCAATTAAATAATGAATCTCTTCCATCACTTATTTCTCCTTACCCTGATTTTCCAGTAGATTTAAGCAGAAAAGACAGTCCCCTTTTCTTTTTTCGCCAAAACTTAAAGGACAAACATGATAACCTTCATCATAAATATGAATTAAATTACTGTAACCTTCCTTTTCAACCACAGCTTCTTCGGCCTCTTCCTGATCTTTAAAAAGCAGAGACCTCAACTCTTCATTTTCGCGCTGCAGTTCTTCATTTTCCTGATAGAGCTTATAGGTAATATCTTTAAGTTTATGAAAACGAAGGGAAAGTGCCTCTATTTGTTCCTGAAAATGAGCAAGGCTGCTTAATATTTCTTGATCCATTCAATTTCCTTCCTTTCCGTTCTCATTACTTGGAATCTAAATCATATTCGTCCAGCTCATCTACATCTACTTCTATATTTTCGTCTGTTCCAATATCAACTTCCACAGAATGTTTAACCAGATTGCGGTCTACAACTTTTCCTTTACCCATTTCCAACTCAATTTTTTCGCCTACATTGGGCATTAATCTCTTAAGAGCCTTATAGGTCTGAGCTTCATACTGCAGACAGCACATTAAACGCCCACAGAGACCTGAAATTTTCGAAGGATTAAGTGATAAATCCTGTTTTTTTGCCATTTTAATCGAAATTGGCTGAAAATCTCGCAGAAATGTAGCACAGCAGATTGGTAAGCCGCAGGGACCCAGACCACCAAGCATCTTGGCCTCA
>Ga0306868_1001417_pt1 | contig 12690 bp, 9 predicted proteins | sample AntRauTorckE6832_FD_190411 | JGI IMG/M metagenome (GOLD analysis project Ga0306868, IMG submission 190411) | Saline lake microbial communities from Rauer Islands, Antarctica - Metagenome Torckler E6 #832 (v2) (version 2) | ecosystem: Environmental > Aquatic > Non-marine Saline and Alkaline >... | reverse complement strand
GTCCGGCGGTGGCCGCTGCAATTTCACCAATCTGAACAGCACGCCTGCCAACTTCCTGTCGGACAACCCATCATTCTGCATCTCGGCATTGAAGCGCTACACCCCACAGGATTTTCTGGAGCTGGTCGAACGCCACGGCATTGAGCACGAGGAAAAAGCAGCGGGACAGTTGTTCTGCAAAGACAGCGCAAAAGACATACTGAATCTTCTGCTGACCGAGTGTGACTGGGCGGGCGCAGAGATCCGCATGAAAACCAGCGTCGAAGCCGTGTCCAAAGAGGAAACCGGGTACCGGCTGACCACCTCGTCGGGAGACCTGCACTGCGAGTCGCTGGTTGTTGCCTGCGGTGGGCTATCGATCCCTACCATGGGGGCGTCCGGTTTCGGCTATGAGATTGCCCGGCAGTTCGGGCTGACCCTTCTGCCCACCCGCGCCGGGCTGGTGCCTTTTACCCTGCAGCCGCAGTTGAAAGAGCAACTGGCGCCGCTTTCCGGAACCAGTTGCCCGGTGGATGTCCATTGCCGCCAGGCGCACTTCCGGGAACCCATGCTGGTGACTCATCGCGGCCTCAGCGGGCCATCCATGTTGCAGATTTCCAGCTACTGGTCGCCGGGGGATGCCCTGTCGGTGAACCTGTTACCGGGCCAGGACACCCGCGAAGACTTGTATGCTCTGCGCAAACAGAAACCGCAGTCGACCCTGACGCAGTATCTGATGCAGCACCTGCCAAAGCGGTTTGCCCAGGCCTTCAACGCAATGAATAACTGGGAAGGCCCCCTGCAGGGCTACAAGAACAGCGATCTTGATGCGGCGAGCGACACCCTCAGCCGCTGGCAGATCAAACCCTCCGGCACGGAAGGCTATCGCACGGCAGAAGTCACTCTGGGCGGCGCGGATACTCGCCAGCTCTCCTCCAAAACCATGGCCGTACTGGAACAGCCCAGCCTGTACTTTATCGGCGAGGTGGTGGACGTTACCGGTCATCTGGGCGGGCATAACTTTCAATGGGCCTGGGCTTCGGGTGTGGCGGCGGGGAACGACGCCTGAATTCAGAAAACCTACACGTTTCACCTCCCTGTAATATTTAAAGATGTGAAATGTGGTTCAATTGGCAACTTCGAAGAAGGCTTACCTGACCCTGCACCACGGCCCGTAATAACAAGAGGCACATAGCATGAGAATCGTCGCTTTCTACAGCCCAAAAGGCGGAGTCGGGAAAACAGCTTCCGCCGTCAATATTGCCTATCTGGCCAGCGCCGACAACTATTCCACGCTGCTGTGGGATCTGGACCCCCAGGGCGCAGCGAGCTTTTACCTTTCCGGGGCATCGCGCACCAAGGGAAAAAAAATTTCGAAGCTACTGGACGGCCGCCTGCCCATTGCCGACTTTGTGGAAGAAAATATCTACCCGAATCTGGACCTGCTGCCGTCGCACCCCAGTTTTCGCAACCTGGACATCAAGCTGGAAGACGACGAGCGAAATAACCTGCTGAAGACCATTCTTGCGCCTCTGTCTGAAGACACCAGCCTGGTGATTCTTGACTGCCCACCCGGCCAGTCACGCCTGACAGAGCAAGTTCTGAAAGTCGCCGACTTTGTTTACGTCCCGCTCGTGCCCACCTGGTTATCCCTGAACAGCTGGCACCAGTTCCGTGATCTGGTCCAGGACAAAAAGCTCGGGCTCAAGAAGCTGCGGCCCTTTTTCACCCTGGTGGACCGGCGCAAGAATTTGCATAAAGAGCTGACTGAAAGGAATGCCGAGCTATTCGACCGGCCTTCGAAAGCCATGATTCCCTACTCTAGTGCCGTTGAACGGATGGGTGAAAAAGGGCTTCCCCTGGAAGTTCTCAGCCCTCACTCCCAACCTGCCGCCAGCTACCGTCAGCTCTGGTCGGAAATTAAGGCAGAGCTAGGACGCTGACGGCTGCAGGAACAACTGATCTACAGCCCACTAATGGCAAGGTGGATGGCAATACCGGCCATCATTGCGCCTATGGTGCCATCAATAAACCGCCAGGCTTTGGGTTTTGCCAGCCAGGGTGAGAGCGCAGCACCGCTGAAGGCAAGTAACCCGAACCAGAGCACTGACGCGCTGCTGGCGCCTGCCACAAAGCCAATAGTGCTGGACTGCTGGGCACCGATGGCCGGAATCAGCAGCAATGTATCCAGATAGACCTGCGGGTTGAGCAGTGTTACTGCCAGGGTTGTGAAAATCACCGCACGGGAACTGGACACGGCTTTGTTGGTGGCGTCCAGTGCATTCCGGCCTTTGGCTACCCGCAAAAAAGCAAGCGCCGCTAGCCAACCCAGAAACACCACCCCCAACCACCGCAGGATATTCAGCGCTTCCGGTACCGCCATCAGTGCTGCATTAACGCCAAACATACCCGCCGTGAATAACAGGATATCGCCACTCATACAGATGCCAGCGCATTTCCAGTGGTGTTCACGGCGAATCGCCTGGCCCAGAATGTACGCGTTCTGTGCTCCGATCGCGATGATGATGCCACCGCATACCAGCAGCCCCGTGAGATAACTTGTCAGCATGACGTCCTCCTGAATATAAGCAGGAAGCTTACCCATCTGCCGCTATACTTAAAAATCATATTCGTTATGCCCTATAAGATTCTCTAATGATTGACTACAAACTGGTTCAGGCACTTGCATCCGTGATCGAGAACGGCGGATTTGAACGTGCGGGCGAAGCATTAGGATTAACCCAATCTGCCATTTCACAGCGCATCAAGTCTCTGGAAGTCCGGCTTGGCCAGCCGGTAATGACGCGGCACCCTGAACTGCGCCCGACCCAGGCCGGGCAAAAGCTTCTGAATCATTTCCAACAGGTGCAGCTACTGGAGCGGGACCTGGCGCGCAATATTCCTGCATTGGCCGAGCAAACCTCTCGCTTGCGAATAGCCATCAACGCAGACACCGTTGCGACCTGGTGGGCTTCGGCTGTCGCCGAGTTTTGCCGCACAGAAAACATTCTGCTGGACCTTGTTATCGAAGATCAGGACGTGGGATTGCGCCGAATGCGTGAAGGCGATGTTGCCGCCTGTCTGTGCAGCAGCCCGCAACCTGTTGCAGGCGCTCGTGCTGTGCCACTGGGGAGCATCATCTATCGCCCTTTGGCCACTCACCAATACATTGAGCGTTACTTTCCGGATGGCATTCATGGGGACGCGCTGGCCGAGGCACCGGCGATTATTTACGGCCCGAATGACCAGCTTCAGCAGAGATTCCTCACGGGTTTCGGCTATAGCGGCAGTTTCCGGTATCACCTGTGCCCTTCGTCCGAGGGATTCGTCCGATTTGCCCTGGCCGGCATCGGTTACGGTATGATTCCCGACATACAGGCCCGCCACTGGTTAGATAAAGGACTGTTGGTGGATCTTGCGCCAGATCATGCTCTCAATGTGCCTCTGTACTGGCACTTCTGGAGACACAGCGGCGATACCCTCAAAAGCCTGACCAGCTTGCTTGAAAGACATTCAGACCGGATACAGAAATGGACGATCTAGCCCAACAATTACTGAACAATCACGCCACGGCCATCAATCTGTTCATAGCCTTGTTGCTAGGGGCTGTGGTCGGCGTTGAAAGGGGCTGGGGAAGCCGAAAAAAAGCAGCGGGTGAGCGAGTGGCAGGTATCCGCACCTTCGCCCTGATCGGCCTTCTTGGCGGCATCAGCGTCGTGCTGGCCGAGGAAATAACGCCGTTGGTTTTCCCGGCTACGCTCATCGGCCTGATTGCCATCGCTCTGGTAGCCTTCAACAAGCAAGTTGAGCAGTCCCACAACGTCAGTATTACCGGCACCATCGGCATGGTCTTGACCTTCTGTTACGGTGCCGTCGCGGTGGCAGTGGACCCAACACTGGCAATTGCCGCAGCCGTTATCACCGCCATCATTCTGGACAACAAAGCAGAGATTCATGGTGCCATTGAACGCCTGCAAGAACATGAACTGGATGCAGCGCTTAAACTGCTGGTCATTTCCGTTGTGCTTCTTCCGCTGCTTCCTAATGAAGGATACGGCCCCGGCGGCGCTTTGAACCCCAGGACCATCTGGTGGATGGTGGTGTTAATTGCGTCGGTGTCCTTTGTTGGCTATTTTGCCGTGAAGCTATTCGGTACCGGGCGCGGCATTCTGTTCACCAGTCTATTTGCGGGATTAAGTTCTTCAACAGCTCTGACTCTTCACTACGCCCGTCAATCTAATCATTCTCCCGAGTTAAGCCCTCAACTTGCCAGCGGTATCCTGATTGCCTGTGGCACCATGTTCCCGCGCATTCTGCTTTATTGCCTGTTGATCAATCCAGCGCTGCTGTCGAGCCTGTGGTTGCCGGTCACCGCGATGAGTCTGCTGCTGTTTATCCCGGCCCTGGTGATCTGGAAACGCAATCAGCAGCGATTGCTGAAAAGCCAGCCCTTAGTCACCCAGAACCCTCTGGAACTGACCTCCGCACTGACCTTTGGCTTATTACTAACGGTCATTCTGTTACTTGGAGAGCTACTTCAGCACTGGGCGGGGGATGCTGGCATTCTGATCCTCGCCGCGGCCTCCGGCGTTGCCGATGTCGATGCCATTACGCTCTCCCTGACAAAGATGTCCCAGAATGGTCTGTCGTCTCAGACCGCCGTCATCGGTATTGTTATTGCCGCAACGGTCAACAACCTCGTAAAGGCAGGCATGGCTGGTGCGATCGGACAGAAAGCCCTTGGAATAAAGGTGGCAGGCCCGATGATATTGTCGTTGGTGGCCGGGCTGGCTATCGTGAGTTTGTCATGAGCGGCCTAACAGGCTTTTCGGAACGTTAAGTTGTACCGACAGGCCCCGGTTAAAGGGTGTTCCATTGACTTAAGAGTCAGAACACCGTGATATCTGAGGCGTGAAGGCCCGCCCCAGACCACCACATCGCCGTGTTCCAGAGGAACCTTCTGAGGGCGGTCACTGCGCCGGTCTCCGCCAAACTGAAACACAATGGGTGAGCCCAGAGATACCGACACGATGGGCTGGCTGAAATCGGTTTCGTCCTTGTCCTGGTGAAGGCCCATTTTGGCGCCCGGAAGGTATCGGTTGATCAGGCAGGTGTCTGGTTCAAAATCCGGATAACCCGCCTGCTGCGCGGCATCACGGGCCAGCTCCTGCAACAGGTCGGGCATCCGGGGCCAGGGGCGATCGGTTATCGGATCTGTCTGTTGGTAGCGATAGCCCCGGCGGTCAGTCACCCAGCCCCAGGTGCCGCAACAGGCCATTGCAGCGGACATAGTGTGGCCGCCGGGTGTTTTCATCTGGCGCAAGGGCACTTGCTCCGTCACCCGGCTGATGGCCTCCAGTAACGCTGGCGCCTGAGCGCTGGCAAAACGCCGAAGCACAACAGCGCCCTCTCCCAGAGTCTCGACCCAGGGCTCTTCACTGTTTTCGAAAAGATCCGATGTCATATCGCTACTTTAACCTCTCGGAAAGCTGTCAGGAACCTGTCAGGAAAATCACTTACGCCGGGTTGTCTTTCATCCGATCATTCAGTCTGATGGCAATCGGCGCTATGCTATGCGCCTGTTAACCTGATATTTCACCCATTGATAAGGATCCACACATGTTCGGCCTGTTTATCGGCGGTTTGATCGGCTACCTGTTCGGGCGATTTCCCGGATTTCTGATTGGCGCGGCCGCGGGTTTTTTTGTGACCCGATATATCAAGCATCGCCTCTGGCAGAAAATCAGCAATGTGCAATCGGGCTTTCTGGAATCCGTATTTGCTGTGATGGGCGCCCTGTGCAAGGCGGATGGCGTGGTCACCCACGATGAAATCCAGGTGGCCGAGCAGCTGTTCGAGCGATTCCGACTGTCCGGCGAGAACCGGGAGCGCGCAAAAGCGGCCTTTAACCGGGGCAAGGACGATGACTTCGACCTGGATGCAGAGCTGGAAAATTTCCTGAGAGTCAGCGGCAGGCAGCCCTCGCTGTTACAGATGTTCCTGCAGGTGCAGGTATCCGCCGTGGCTGCGGACGGCGTGGTCCACCCTGCCGAACATGAAATGCTGGTTCGTATCGCACGCGGACTGGGCCTGCCGGAGGCTCAGGTAGATCAGCTTGAGGCCATGCTGCGTGGTTCTCAGGGCGGACGAGCCGGTCAGCCCGGCCAGCAGTCTGCTGCCAGCCAGCTCGAAGATGCTTACAAGGTTCTCGGGGTGCCTGCTTCAGACAGCGATGCCCAGATCAAGAAGGTCTACCGCAAGCTGATGAGCGAAAACCATCCGGACAAACTGGCCGGGCGCGGGCTGCCGGAAAGCATGCGGGAAATGGCCGAACAGCGTACCCGGGAAATCAGCCACGCCTATGATGTAATCAAAACTGCAAGACAGAACAGTTGATCCAGGTCTCGGGACATCCCTCATGACTTCAGATAGCTCTGAACAACATAATTCTGAACGCCGCTCCCGCAGATTTCACACATTCTGCGACGATGCACTCGGGCACCACGACGCCACGGGACTGGCGGACCTGTTGCGCCGGGGCGAGCGGTCACGAACAGAGTTGATCAACGCCAGCCTCAACCGGGCACGGCTCGCCCAACCCGGAATTCAGGGTATGGCCACACCCATCCCGGAAAGTGCTCAGGCTCTGCCGGGCGGGGCTAATCATCAGAGCCTGGGACATTCCGGGCGGTTTTCCGGCATTCCAACGGTGATCAAGGACAACACTGACGTTGAGACGTTTCCCACGGGTCACGGTACCAACGCCATTCGCCCGCATGCGGCGAAAAGAACCAGCCCCTTTGCCCAGCAGATGCTGGCTCAGGGTTTTGTCTGCCTTGGCAAAAGCACCCTGCCGGAATTCGGTTTCAATGCCACCACGGAACCGGCCCATGGTGAGCCTACCCGTAACCCATGGAATACGGATTTCTCGTCAGGAGCCTCTTCCGGTGGCTCGGCGGCACTGGTGGCGGCCGGCGTGGTCCCCATCGCCCACGCCAACGACGGCGGGGGGTCTATTCGCATACCGGCCGCCTGCTGTGGCCTGGTTGGCCTGAAGCCCTCACGGGGCCGACTGGTCGACAACGATGCGGCCAAATCCCTGCCCATCAACATTGTCGCCGATGGCGTGGTAACCCGCAGCGTACGGGATACCGCAAATTTCTACGCCGAAGCTGAGCGTTATTACCGGAACCCGAAACTGCCCGCCATCGGACAGGTGGAAGGCCCCTCAGACCGGCGGATGAAAATCGGCATGGTTTTCGATTCCATTAGCGGGCACCCCACGGATGACGCAACACGCCTGTCGATAGAATCCACTGCCAAAACCCTTGGCGAGCTTGGCCACCATCTGGAACCCATTCCCGTGCCGGTTGCGGACACGTTTCCGGCCGATTTCACACTCTATTGGGGAATGCTGGCATTCGGGGTTCGAAGTAACGGCAAACGGCTGATCGGTCCCAGTTTCGACCGAAAGAAAGTAGACGGGCTGACGGTCGGGCTCGATAAAACCTTCAAAAAGCAGTTTTACCGCTTGCCGCAGGCGCTCTGGCGTCTTCACCGGTCTTACCATGATTACGCCAAAGCCATCGCCGGGTTTGATGCTGTATTAACGCCGGTACTGGGACATACCACGCCAGAGATTGGTTACCTGAGCCCCACAGTGCCCTTCGAGGAACTGTTGGAGCAGTTGTTCCGCTACGTCAGTTTTACGCCTCTGGCCAACACCACGGGCGCCCCGGCCATCGCCCTGCCCGGTGGGCTGACAGAGCAGAACCTGCCGATTGGTGTTCAGCTAATGGGCAGGCATGGCGGCGAAAAAACGCTGCTGGAACTGGCGTTTGGGCTGGAACGGACCCGGCCCTGGCCGGTTATTACGGCCTGAGCTTTCAGACCGGGCTATCGGAGGCACCCTTAATCGGTCTTCTGGGCCCTCTTGCCGACAAGTTTTTGCCCGGCCCGGTTGCCCAGTACCAGCAAGGCTGGCGTCAGTAACAGGGTCAGAATGGTTGCAAAAGCCAGGCCACCGGCGATGGCACTGGAAAGCTGTGTCCACCATTGGGTAGAGGGTGCGCCAACGCCCAGCGAAGGCGTGAGCAGGTCCACATTGACGCCGAACACCATGGGCATCAGCCCCAGGATGGTGGTGACCGCCGTCAGCAGCACCGGGCGCAGGCGCAGGCAACCGGTTTCAAGTGCTGCCGTGTAGGCGTCCATGCCGCTGGCCCGCATCTGGTTGTAGGTGTCGATCAGAATGATGTTGTTATTCACCACAATGCCCGCCAGCGCAATGATCCCCATGCCCACCATCACGATGCCGAACGACTGGCCGTTCAACAGCAACCCCAGCAACACACCGGCGGTGGACAGCACGATGGCGGACAGAATCAGCAGGGTCTGGTAGAGCGAATTGAACTGGGTTACCAGGATCAGCAGCATCAGGCCAATCGCCACCACAAAAGCCGACGCCAGAAAGTCAGACGCCTGCTTCTGGTCCTCGTTTTCACCGGCAAAACTGATGGTTACACCTTCCGGTGTTTCCGGCATGCGTTCCTGGAGGGTCTTCAGTAATGCGTCTACCTGACGCCCCGGCTCCACATCTGACTTGATGGTAACGGTACGCTGCCCGTCTACCCGCACGATGCTGCCAACCTTGTCGCCGGGCTTCAGCGTCACAAACTCGGACAACGGCACCTGTCCTCTGGCGGTATTGATGGTCTGGCGCTGGAACTGATCCAGCTCCCGCCAGTTATTAGGCACCCGCACCACAATGTCCACTTCATCCCTGACGTCTTCCGGGCGATAGGTCGCCAGTACCAGGCCGTTGGTGACCAGCCGCACCGCACTGCCCACCCCAAGCACGTCCGAACCGAACCGGGCAGCCGCCTCCCGGTCCACATTCAGGCGCCATTCGATACCCGGCAGGCTGCGGTCGTCTTCCACGTCCACGAATCCGCCCAGGGTGGCCATCTCTGCCTTGATGTCGTCGACGTAACGGTTCAGCTTGCTGCTGTCGAGGCTGCTGACCTTCAGTTCGATGGGTTTTCCATCCGCGGGACCACCTTCCTGCTTACGGAATTCCAGCTCAATGCCCGGAATGTCGGCGGTGCGTTCGCGCAGGTCTTCCAGAATCAGGGTGGCCGGGCGACGCTCGTTCCAGTCGGTAAACTGGAACTGCAACACGCCAATCACATCCGGCGCCATGCGATTGCCCGCCGACACCATGGACCTTGCGTAAAGTGCTTTTACTTCAGGCATCCCCTGAAGGCGTTGCTCCACCTCCCGCACGATGTCATCGCGCTCCCACACCGACAGATCGCCCCTGGCCCGAACCTGCACCTGCGCCGAATCCGGCTCGACACTGGGGAAAAACTCAACGCCGTAATTGAACTTGGCATAGGCACCGTAGATAACGGCCACCACAGCCAATACACCGAACAGCGTGACCGCCGGTGACGACAGCAACCTGGCCAGGACCGAGCGGTAAGCCTGCCCCAGCCGCCCGATTTCCTGAGCCTGCGGAGCCCGTTTGCCGCCACTGAGACTGCCCATCACTGGCAGGAAGATCAGCGCCATGGCCAGGGACGCAATCAGACAGATGATCACCGTCATCGGCAGGAACTTCATGAACTCGCCCACCACCCCGGGCCAGAACAGCAGCGGCAGAAACACCACCACCGTGGTCGCCGTAGAAGCAATGATTGGCCAGGCCATGCGCGCGGCGGCGTCACCCCAGGCGGAGGCTACAGCCTGACCATCAGACAGATTACGGTCGGCCAGTTCCGACACCACAATGGCACCGTCTACCAGCATGCCGGCAACCAGGATGAGGCTGAACAGCACAACGATATTGAGGGTCAGCCCCATACCCCAGATCACCAGAATGCCGGTCAGAAACGCGCCCGGGATGGTCAGGCCAACCAGCAGCGCGGACCTGGGCCCCATGGCGGCGATAATCAGCACGATGACCAGCACAATGGCCGTCAGCACGTTGTTGAGCAGGTCACCCAGAATGTCCCGCACCTCGCCGGACTGGTCCATGATGTAGCGCACTTCCAGTTCGTCCGGGAGCTGGCTTTCAGCAGCCCTCATCAGGCCCTTGACCTTTTCAACGGTTTCAATGATGTTTGCACCGGTGCGTTTGGATACTTCAAGCACCAGCGCGGGCTCGCCGTTGATGCGGGCGAAACCACGGGGGTCTTTGAAGGTTCGCTGCAACATGGCCACATCGCCAAAGGTGACGACGGTGTCGCCGTCTACCTTGATGGGCATGGTCATCACGTCCTCGATGGTTTCGATCACGCCGGGCACCTTCATGGTCATGCGACCGGCGCCGGTGTCCAGGCTGCCCGCAGCCACAAGCTGGTTGTTACGGGTAACCAGCTGGCCCAGGGTGTCGTAATCGACGCCGTAGCTTTCCAGCACCTGGGGGTCTACCACCACTTCAAGGAGGTCTTCCCTGTCGCCGCCGATGTCCACTTCCAGTACTTCAGGGATGCCCTCGATGGCGTCCTGAAGCCGCCGGGCAATGGTGACCAGTTCGCGCTCGGACAGCGGCCCGGACAACCCCACCGACAACACCGGGAAAAGCGATACGTTGATCTCGTTGACCCTGGGTTCATCGGCTTCCTGCGGTAGTTTTCTACCGGCCGTGTCTACCTTCTCACGGACATCCTGCAGGGCCTTGTCCGGATCAAACCCGGCATCAAATTCCAGCATCACTGACGCATGCCCTTCGGACGCCGTTGACCGCATTTCCTTAACGCCTTCCAGAGATCGCAGTTCCTGTTCCATGGGGCGAATCAGCAGGCGCTCGGAATCCTCCGGGCTGATGCCGTCCAGGGTCATGGAAACATAAATCATCGGAATGGTGATGTCCGGGTTGGCTTCCTTGGGAATTGCCTGAAAGGCAGCTATGCCCCCCATTATGAGGAACAGCAGCGTCAGAAAAGTGGTGCGGCTGCGGTTCAGTGCCGCAAAAATCAATGTGCGCATGAGGATCAGCCCCGCTCGATGTCAGCGCGAACCGGGTGAACTTTCTGGCCCAGCGACACAAACCCGGCACCCCGGGTAATCAGGCGGATTTCAGACGGCAGGCCGGTCACCCACGCGCCTTCGGTGGTGATACTGAGCAGCCTGACGTTTGAGAACACCACTTCGTCGTTCTCATTGACGTGGCGAACACCCGGGCGGCCATTGTCATCCAGGCTCAGATAGGCAGGCGACACAAACATGGCGTCCACTTCCGGCAGGGCAATGCGCAGTGTGGCACTGCCTCCGGCTACCCGCTTACGTTCTGGATTGTCGATGGCGATCTCAACCGCGAAACTTCTGGTCTGGGGGTTGGCGGCACTGGCAACAAAGCGCACCTCGCCGTTCAGCGTGTCGCCATCGAGAGTTTCGATGTTTACCATCTGGCCAGTCGCCACCTGGCTGACGGATTGCTGGGGCACCTGACCAACCGCCTTCAGGCGATCAATCCGCACCAACTCGAACAGGGGCGAACCGACCTGCACAAGATCGCCCTCGTCGACTGACTTGTGGTTGATAGTGCCGGCAAAAGGCGCCTTGGGGGTGAGATGATCGATCAAATTCTGCACTTCCGCCAGCTCCGCCTTCGCGGTGGCAAGTTCGCTTTGCAGCGTCAGGATTTCCGACTCCGAGATCAGCTCCCGCTCGCGCAGCCGACGGGCTGCTGACAGATCTGCATCAAGCTTTCGCAGCCGTGACTGCCAGCGCGTTACCGCAGCCCGACGACCATCTTCAGAGAGCGTAGCCATTATCTGGCCTGCCTCAACCCGATCACCCAGGCTGACATTCAGTGACTCCACGGTTCCGGGTATGCGCGCAGAAATGGAAACGGACTGCCAGGGTTCAATCTGCCCTTGCAGCAACAAACCTGGCTGATACAAACGGGACTGACGTTGCTCCACCTGAACCGCTGGCAGCGATGCTTTCTCCGCCTGTGGTGCGGCTGGCGCATCCTTTTCTGCCATCCTGACCTCGCCAGTAGCCATCCACACAATGAGTGCGATGAACAGGAAAAGTGACAGCCCGATGGATCCCAGTTTTGCTTTGGTCATTACTTGCTCACAGACAGAAAAATAAAAAGTGGTTGCAACCGGCTAAAAACGTGGGGTAGATTCTACACATATATTTCACACAGATTCAGAGTCGTTGCCCATTTTATGAATCGCATTTCAGTCGTCATCCTGGTGAAGCTTATTCTGGTGGTCGTGGTGCCATCCGGGGGCTTTGGCGTGGACAGACGAGTGAGATAGCAACAACTCGACAAGACACCAAAAGCCCCCGGCACCGAAAGGTCCCGGGGGCTTTTTTTTGCACTGTTTTTCTTCACTGATAAAAAAAGGCATTAACCCCATGAACGGCGCAGAGCACATTCTGGACGCATTCCATCGTTACAGTATCGACACGGTTTTCGGCTATCCCGGCGGCTGCATCATGCCGCTATACGATGCACTGGTAGACGATGCGACTGTGGAGCACGTGCTATGCCGCCATGAACAGGGATGCGCCCTGGCCGCCGACGGCTATGCCAGAGCCAGTGGCCGGTTGGGCGTGTGCATCGCCACCTCTGGTCCCGGTGCCACCAATCTGATTACCGGCGTTGCCAATGCCCATCGCGACTCCATTCCTATGCTGGTTATTACCGGTCAGGTGCCCTCCGGTCTGATTGGCACCGACGCCTTTCAG
>Ga0306868_1001416_pt1 | contig 12694 bp, 10 predicted proteins | sample AntRauTorckE6832_FD_190411 | JGI IMG/M metagenome (GOLD analysis project Ga0306868, IMG submission 190411) | Saline lake microbial communities from Rauer Islands, Antarctica - Metagenome Torckler E6 #832 (v2) (version 2) | ecosystem: Environmental > Aquatic > Non-marine Saline and Alkaline >... | reverse complement strand
TTAATTCAGCCTCTCTAAGATTTATCCCAGCTGAGGAGCTGGCTGAAGAAGGTTATCAGGAATTCGAAGATCTGTTTTAATGTACACGCACCGTGCACCATCCGATATATGTAATATTATGTCGAAAAGGTGTTAAAATTAACAAAATATGACTATATAAAACAAAAGCTGACAGGTGCACGGTACCTGTCAGCTTTTGTTTATTACCTCCCAAAGAAAAATTGATTTTAATCTTTCTTTCTCAATCCACTATGGATTATAGGAAAGAATAGAGGTAGTGTCAAGATATAGAGATTCAATAGAGCCTTTAAATACTCTATAATACAATTAAACAATTAAGAATCATTAATACTACTATTAAGTCTGTGAAACTCATTAATTAATGCTTAAAAATGATTTTTTGTCTTTAAAAATTTTAATTTAATATTACTAAAAAAAAGGAAATCTTAAACAATTAACGAATTATAAAAATATCACTAAAAGGAAGATGTGTTTAATCATTTAGTCAGGATAAATCAAAAATAATTCAGGCTGATATAGCAAATCAGTAGGTCATTCATACTCTGGGTCCAGTTTATGGTCGTGATAAACCAGAAGCTGTACTCTTAGCAGTATTTACTTTGAGAAAGGAGAAAGTATGCTGAATATAAATATACCAGGATGCAAAAAATTAACAGTAGAAAAAATCATTTTTGATCTCAATGGAACCATAGCCTGTGATGGAAAATTGATCGATGGGGTTAAAGAGGGGATCAACAGACTTGCCGAAGATTTTGAAATATATATCTTAACAGCTGATACTTTTGGAACAGCAGCAGAATTGCTAAAGGATCTAAATGCCGAGCTGGTAATTATTGATGAATGTGATGGTAGCAAGTTTAAAGCAGATTATGTAGAAAAACTGGGAAGAAAAAGAGTGATTGCTGTTGGTAATGGTAACAATGACGCTCAGATGCTAAAAAATGCAGAACTTGGAATCACAGTGATTGGACCTGAAGGTACAGCCAGAGGAGCGCTTTTTGGGGCAGAACTTATCTGCAGAGATATCAATGATGTTTTTAAGATAATTTCTAATCCGCAGCGGCTGAAAGCGACTTTAAGAAAGTAATATTTTAAGCTTAACCATCTAATCTATCAAATTTGAAAAGTCAGTAGCAAAAAATGGAGGTGCAAAGTGTCAGAATACATTGATTTAAGCTATGAAATTTATAATGGGATGCCAGTTTATCCGGGCGATCTGAAAGTTGAATTAATAAATGATAGGAAAGTTAATCGGGATGGTTACTGCAACCACAATTTAAAAATGGGAATGCATACCGGAACTCATCTGGATTTACCTGCTCATATGCTGGAAGATGTTCGAAATGCAGCTGATATAACTTTAGAAGATATCTGCGGTCGGGCAAAAATTATCTATGCTGGTGAAAAAAAAGAGATTAAGGTAGAGCCTGAGCATGAAAAACTGATCGAAAAAAATGATATAGTAATTATTTATACCGGTATGGACAAAGAATATGGAAACCAGGAATACTATAATCAGCATCCGGTAATTTCTGAAGCAATGGCTGATTTATTAATAAATATGGAAGTTAAATTGCTGGGCTTTGATATGCCATCACCAGACTATAGCCCCTTTAAAATCCATCAAAAATTATTTGAAAATGATATTTTTATTTTAGAAAATCTCTGTAATTTAGAAAAGCTGCTGGGATTAGAAAGTTTTAAACTTTTTGTTTTTCCACTTAAAGTCAGGGCAGAGGCAGCTCCCTGCCGGGTTGCAGCTGAAATTTAAATTTGACAGCCAATTAACTTTCTGCTAAACTTAAATGCATAGTAAAAAATTAAATATCTGGATTATATGACTGGCGGATAAATATGGGTTTAACCATAGGGGAATATAATCTTTAATTAATCGCCCGCCTGGATATTGAGTAAAATCTTTATCCAGGGGGCGATTTTTTTGTTTAACTGCAGATTTTAGTCTTAAACATAGCTAGTGTAATCTAATTAACAATTTTAGTCAAAAATTAAAAAATAGCAAAGCACTCAAGATTTGACGATGGTAATTTTTTCTGCTAGTATAAAAGGTGAAATTCAGCTTAAAAGATTAAATATAATTTAAATTATAAGTGCTCAATAATTTTTAAATAGAAAATTAATCTTTTAAGCAACCAATAAGATTATAAGAATATATAAGGAGGATTTTAATGGAATTTGATACTTTAGAATTAAAGGGTCAGAGATGGGAAGAAGAGATTGATGTTAGGGATTTTGTCCAGCAGAATTACACTCCCTACACAGGTGGATCTGATTTTTTAGAGGGGCCAACTGCTAGAACTGAAGATCTCTGGCGGCAGAGTTCAGAACTCTTAAAAAGGGAAAGAGAAAATGATGGTGTGCTGGCCATTGATACAGAAACAGTTGCAGATATCAACGCCTATGATGCCGGTTATATAGACCGGGAGCAGGAAATAATAGTTGGTCTGCAGACCGATCAACCTTTAAAAAGAACTTTAAATACCTATGGTGGGATTAGAATGGCCCGTCAGGCAGCAGAAGCCTATGGCGAAAAAGTGGATCCCGAAATAGATGAGATATTTACTAAATATAGAAAGACACATAATGATGGAGTTTATGATGCCTACACTCCAGAAATTAGAGAAATTAGACGTTCCGGGGTGATTACCGGTCTGCCTGATGCTTACGGCCGCGGCAGAATTATCGGTGATTACAGAAGGATTGCTCTTTACGGTGTGGATAGATTAATTGCAGCTAAAAAAGAAGATAAGGCCAATTTAAAAAGTCCGATGACAGAAGAAACAATTCGTCTCAGAGAAGAGGTAAGTGAACAGATCAAAGCTCTCAAAAAGCTCACAGGACTGGGCGAAACTTACGGCTGTGACCTCTCTCGTCCGGCTGAAAATGCAGAAGAAGCAGTGCAGTGGACCTATCTTGCATATCTTGCTGCTATTCAGGAAAATAATGGAGCGGCAATGTCTTTTGGTCGGGTAGCAGAATTCTTCGATATCTACATTGAAAGAGATCTTAAAGCAGGAAAGCTGACAGAAATTGAAGCACAGGAGATTATAGATGATTTTGTAATTAAATTGAGGCTGGCCAGACAGCTCAGAACTCCATCTTATAACGATCTATTCAGTGGGGATCCACTCTGGGTAACAATTGTACTCGGTGGAATTGGAATTGATACCAGACCACTGGTAACTAAGACCAGCTACAGAATTCTAAATACATTATACAATCTCGGAGCGGCACCAGAGCCAAATTTAACTATTCTCTGGTCAGAAAAGCTGCCGGAAAGCTTTAAAAATTACTGCACCAAAGTATCTAAAGATACAAGCTCCCTGCAGTATGAAAATGATGATCTGATGCGACGCAACTTTTCCGATGATTATGGAATTGCCTGCTGTGTATCAGCAATGACCCCGGGGAAGGATATTCAGTATTTCGGTGCCCGCTGTAACCTGCCTAAAACCTTACTATATTCTCTTAATGGAGGTAAGGATGAGAAAACAGGAGCTCAGGTAGGTCCGGAATTCAAACCTTATGAGGGAGATGTTTTAGAATATGATCAGGTAATGGAAAACTTTGATCGCTTCCTCGACTGGTTGAGTGAAAAGTATGTGGATGCTTTAAATATTATTCACTATATGCACGATAAATATGCCTATGAGGCAGTTCAGATGGCCCTTCATGATACTGAAGTTCAGAGGATAATGGGCTTTGGTGTGGCAGGACTTTCAATTATAGCCGACTCTTTAAGCGCTATTAAATATGCCGAAGTTAAGCCTGTCAGAAATGATGAAGGAATGATCATTGACTTTGAAATCAACGGAGATTATCCTAAATACGGTAATGATGATGACAGAGTTGATCAGATGGCTGTAGAAGTATTAAAATTATTTATCAATAAATTGAAACAGCATCAGCTTTACAGAGATGCAGTTCACTCCATGTCAGTGCTCACAATTACCTCCAATGTAGTTTATGGTAAAAAGACGGGAGCGACACCTGATGGCAGAGAGGAAGGAGCAGCTTTTGCTCCAGGGGCCAATCCAATGCACGGCCGAGATACTTCCGGTGCTCTAGCCTCACTTAATTCTGTGGCTAAAATACCATATGAGTACTGTCAGGATGGAATTTCCAATACATTTTCGATAGTACCTGAGGCCTTAGGTAAATCAGAGACTGCTCAGCAGAACAATTTAACCTCGATCTTAGATGGTTACTTTGATCAGGGAGCACATCACTTAAATGTCAATGTTTTAAGAAGAGATACACTGCTTGATGCAGTTGAGCATCCGGAAGAATATCCACAGCTGACTATCAGAGTTTCCGGTTATGCTGTTAACTTTATAAAATTAACTGCAGAACAGCAGCAGGAAGTAATTGCGAGAACTTTTCATAAAAGCATTTAAATGGTAGGTACCGGGTACTTGGAAAACTTTTCCAAGTACCCGGTACCACCAATAAATAAGGAGGTCATTATGGCTGAAGGATATATTCATTCAACTGAAAGTATGGGTACTGTTGATGGACCGGGAATCCGCTTTGTTGTTTTTACTCAGGGATGTCCCCTGCGCTGCCAGTACTGCCACAACCCTGATACCTGGAAATTAAAAGAAGGAAAAAAGGTATCAACTGAGGCACTGATGCAGAAGATCATAAAAATAAAACCATATATTGAACGTTCAGGTGGAGGTCTCACAATTTCCGGTGGTGAGCCGACAATGCAGCCAGAATTTACTCTAGATCTGCTTAAAAAAGCTAAAGCAGAAGGACTGCATACTGCAGTTGATACATCTGGATTTGTAGAGCTGGCTGAATTTAAAAAACTGCTTCCTTATCTGGATCTGGTGCTGCTGGATATTAAAACAATGGATAATCTGATCCACCAGGAATTAACCGGAGTCAGTAATCAAAAGACCCTTAAATTAGTTGAACTCTTGGAGGCAGAAAAACAGCCTTACTGGGTCAGACAGGTTATAGTTCCTGGAATTACCGATGACCTTAAAAAGATGAGGCAGTTTGCAGAATATCTTAAGACCAAAAAATATTTAGAAAAAATAGAGCTCCTGCCTTACCATGAATTAGGAAAACACAAATGGGAAAACCTGGGTTTAGAATATAAACTGGCCGCTGTGGAACCTCCCTCTAAAAAGAAAATGGCAGAACTGAATGCAGTTTTTAAAAATTATAAAATAAATATTGCCTGAAGCTCAAGTCAGTTTAAATAAGGCGCCAGTACTTGCCCCCCCTAATTAAGTTTGTCTTAATAGGGGTTTTTCTGTTTTTATGTCGAAATTTATGTTATAATTAACTAATACTAATGATAATTAATTAAAATAAAAGCTAACTATGCTAGGAGAAAGAGAAATATGTTGATTTTACAGGCGTTTTATTGGAATTGTCTTGATGACTGGTGGGAAGAAATAGCATCAATTTCAGAGGAGATAGCAGTTAAGGGTTTTGATACAGTCTGGCTTCCACCTCCATCAAAAGGTATGAATGGAAAAAATTCAATGGGATATGATATTAAAGAACATTATAACTTGAATTCTAAATTTGGAAATAGAAAAACTTTAAAGAAATTAATTAATAAATTGCATCAAAATGAAGTAGAAGTAATGGCAGATCTGGTTTTAGGTCACATGCTGGGTGGAGACAAGGAATGGAATCCTCATTTTAAGAAAAAAACTTATACAAAATTTGAGGAAAAAGATTTCCCTAAAAATCACCAGCATTTCTGTCACGAATGTGGTGGCTGCAGCAGTCGCAACAGTTTTGGCGAAACAATCTGTTATTATTCTGATAACGAATATATGAAAAAAGAGCTGATTAACTGGGCTAAATGGCTGAAAAATGATCTTGGCTTTGATAGTTTTCGTCTTGATAATTTAAAGGATATGCGCTGGGACTTTGCCAGAGAATTTGCGAATGAATTTAAGGAAAGCACCTTTATGGTTGGAGAATACTGGAATGGTGATGACCGCATGCTCCAGGAATTTATCGACCACAGTAAGATGAATTTATTCAATTTCCCTCTCTACTACAGTGTTAAAGAAATGTGTATGGATCCATTTTTTCCGGTCCGCAGTTTGGAAGCTATTTCTAAGAAAAATAAGGTTAATTTTCTTTCCAATCATGATATAGAGCGAGATGAAAGAGATTTTAATAAAGATGCAATTATTACCAATAAAGAGCTGGGCTATGCCTATATTCTTTTTCAGGACAATCCAGCGGTAATTTACTGGAATGATTATTTTAAATATGATTTAAAAGAAAAACTGGATGAATTGATAAATTTAAGGAAAAATTCCATTGATCACCCCTTAGAAATAATTACTCTTAATGATGATGTTTATCACGCCCGCCGCGGCAGATATAATTTAATTATCAATAATGCCTATGATGATTATTATTATTCCGGTTTAACAGTAGAGGGCAGAGATTATGAAATTTTCATTCAGGACTAAAAATTTATTGAATTAAAAATGATCAGATCAAGAAAATTGATCAGCAGGAAGGATTTTTTATGCTTTCAGATATTGAAAATATTTTAGAAAAGTATTATGGCTTTAGTTCTTTTCGCAGGGGCCAAAAAGAGGTTATAGAAAGTATTTTAAAAGCAAGAGATACAGTGGCCGTAATGCCCACTGGTTCTGGAAAGTCTCTCTGTTATCAGATTCCAGCCTTAGTTTTTGAAGGAGTGACAATTGTTATTTCACCTCTGATTTCGCTGATGAAAGACCAGGTGGATGCTCTAAAAGAAATGGGTATTAAGGCTACATATATCAACAGCTCAATTAACAATCAGGAATTAAAAAAGAGACTTTCTAAAACAGCTGCAGGAGAATACAAACTACTTTATATTGCACCGGAAAGATTAAATTCTTTCCGTTTTCTTAAGCTGCTGCAGCAGCTTGAAATAGCAATGATTGCAGTTGATGAAGGTCACTGTGTTTCACAGTGGGGACATGATTTTAGACCCAGTTATTTAAATATATCCCGGGTGGTAGAAAAGATTAAGCCCAGGCCAATTGTAACAGCCTTTACCGCTACAGCAACTCCTGCAGTTAAAAATGATATTAGTACTCAGCTGAAGATGAAGGAGCCTAAAATATATTCAAGTGGCTTTGATCGGCCTAATTTGGGCTTTAAACTGCGCAAGGGTATAGATAAGGATCAGTTTTTAAAAGACTATCTTAAAGTTAATTCTGAGCAGCCTGGAATTATTTATGCAGCAACCAGGAAAGAGGTTAATAGAATTTATAAACTGCTTTCTGATTTAGATTATGAGGTGGCACGTTACCATGCCGGGCTAAAAGAAGAAGAGAGAACTTCAGCTCAGGAAGATTTTATCTATGACCAGATTAAGATTGTAATAGCTACAAATGCTTTTGGGATGGGAATAGATAAATCAAATGTCCGTTTTGTGATTCATTATAATATGCCCAAAAATATGGAGTCATATTATCAGGAAGCAGGACGTGCCGGTAGAGACGGAGAGCCAGCAGACTGTATTTTACTTTATTCCCCGGGAGATAAACATATCCAGAAATTTCTAATTGATCAGGTAGAGTCTTCATCAAAAAGAAAAGAAGAACATTTAAATAAATTACAACAGATGGTGGATTACTGCCATACCAGTAAATGTTTGCGCTCCTATATTTTAAACTATTTTGGAGATGAAGAAGCTGCTCTAAGCTGCAATAACTGCAGCAACTGTAATGACCAGCGGCAGTTAAAAGATATTACCCTAGAAGCTCAAAAAATTTTGTCTTGTGTTTATAGACTTGATCAGCGCTGGGGAATTACAGTTACAGCAAAGGTGCTGGCCGGTTCAAAAAGCCAGAAAATATTAGAATCGAATTTTGATCAGCTCTCAACCTATGGTATTATGCCTGATTATACAATCAAAGAGATTAAAAATTTAATTAATCTTTTGATTGCTGATGATTACTTAAGTCAGTCAGGAGCCAAATATCCACTTTTAAAGCTGAATCAGAGCTCATATAAAGTTATGAATGATCAACTTAAGGTTGAAAAAAGAGTAGAAAAAGAACAGCAGAAAGTTAGTGAAGACAGTGAACTCTTTCTTATTTTAAAAGATCTACGAAAAGAGATATCTAAAAAAGAAGGAGTACCACCTTATATTATCTTTCACGACAGTACATTAAAAGATATGTGCAGAGTTTTACCTGAAAGTAAAGCAGAAATGCTTAAGGTAAGTGGAGTTGGAGAAGTTAAATTTTCTCGCTACGGCCAGGAATTTCTGGATAGAATAAAAAATAATAGTAATTGATAGTTTGAATTTTAAAGTTGCAAATAAATAATTCAGCTTCGAAGTTTGAACTCATAAAACAAAATAGTTTATTGAATGGAGCAAGAGATGAAAAAATTGCCTATCAGCCCTTTTATGATTCTTTAATTACAACTGTCATTCTGGTAATTTTCATATTTCTATTTATATTTTTATTTATTAATTTAACTTTAAAAAGAATACTTAACCCGCTTCGTAACTTTGCCAACCAGATTATTAAGGTCAGAAAAGGATGCTATGATAACCTTGAATTTAAAAAAGGTTCTATTGCAGAATTAAATTTTATTCAGAATAAGTTTCAGGAAATGGTTAAATTAATTAAAAAAAGAGAAAATGATCTAACAAAAATGTCAAAAGAATTAAAAATTCAGAATCAGAGTTTGATAGAGACTAAAGCTGAACTGAATAAGCAATTAGAAAAAGGTTGTAAACTGCACAGGAGATTTCTGCCCGATGAAGAAATTAAGTTAAGAGAACTTAATATTGAAAGTTATCATCAACCAAGTAAAATCTTAGGTGGAGATTTTTTTAATTTAATTGAAAATGAAAGTTATTTGATCAAGTATTTGGCTGATGTTAGAGGACATGGTCTTGATGGAGCTTTTTTAAATATCTCAATTAGAGAAAAAATTAATTCTTATCTTTATCAGCACAGAGATGAAAAAATAAGCCCTGCTAAAATTTTAAACTTTGTCCACAGTTCAATTCAATCAGAGGACATACCGGATGATTATTTTGTAGCGATGCTGGTTATTGTATATGATAAAAAAGAAGGAAAATTCGTATTTTCCAATGCTGGAATTCAGTTTCCACTATTAATTAAACGCAGACAAAAAGTTGAAGAAATCATGATTAAGGAGATGCCAATTTCTAAGATTATACCAGCTTCTAATTATGATTTTAAGGAAAGAACTTTTAAATTAAAAAAAGATGATTATATATTATGACTACCGATGGCCTGATTGAAGAAAAGAGAGCCGGCAATCACTACGGCTGGGAGCGTTTAAAGAAATTAATTATAGAAAATCAAAATGATTTCAAAACAATAATTCTCGATGATTTTAAAAGTTTTTGTGAGCAGAATAGAGCAGCTGATGATGTTACTTTTATGTTGATTAAATATAATTTAGAGTGATAAGTTTATAAAAAATGAGGTGGTTTTTTTGGATTTAGATAAACTGCTGGCCGGTGGAAAAGTTCCGGATTTTTTGTTGAGAAAAGGAATTAGAAGACTGATCAAAAAAAGAGTAAAAAAACAGGAAAATTTGTCTGTAGAAGAAAGATTCGAATATCTTAATCATTTTATTAACGAGTTAAAAAAACAGCCAATTGCGGTGGAGACAGAAACAGCAAATGAACAGCACTATGAACTGCCACCTCAGTTTTTTGAAAAAATACTGGGTAGAAATTTAAAGTACAGCTGCTGCCTGTGGTCTGATGACTATAGTTATCAAAAATTAAAAAAACAGTCTGATCTGCTGCAGAGACTTGATCAGGCAGAAGATAAGATGCTGGAGCTTACTGTTAAAAGGGCAGATATTAAAAACGGGCAGAATATTTTGGAACTTGGCTCTGGCTGGGGTTCACTCTCTTTTTATCTTGCCAAAAAATTTCCTGATTCCAGAATAATTTCAATTTCAAATTCCAGACTGCAGATTGACTATATAAATCAGCTGGCAGCTCAAAACAGGATTGATAATCTGAGAGCTGTAAAAGCAGATATCAATAATTTTAAAACAGAAGCAAAATTTGAACGGATAGTTTCGATAGAAATGTTTGAGCATATGCGCAATTACGAGAAGTTAATGCAAAAAATTAGTAGTTTTTTAACTGCAGAAGGTAAATTATTTGTGCATCTTTTTTCACATAAATACTATCCCTTTACCTATCAAAATAGTAAAAATACTGACTGGATGGCCCGCTATTTCTTCAGTGGAGGCACAATGCCCAGCCAGGATCTATTGCATTATTTTAGCGGTAACTTGAGTCTTAAAAAACAGTGGTCAGTTTCCGGAAGCCACTATCAAAAAACTTTAGAAGTCTGGTTAAAAATAATGGATCAGAAAAAAGAATCAATTTATCCAATTTTAGAATCAACCTATGGAGCGGCAGAGGCTGAAAAATGGTGGAACTACTGGCGAATATTCTTCCTGTCTTCAGCAGAATTTTTCGGTTATAATCAAGGGAATGACTGGTATATCAGTCATTATCTTTTTCAAAAATAAAAATGTATTGCTTAATTTAAAAATGTACCCATACATCATCTTTAACTGTATGGGTCTTTTTTTATGGGGAGTCAATTTTATAAATTAACTTATATTTGCAGGAATAAAGAGTTAAAGAGAGAATTTAATAATTGACAGAACATTATTAAAATAAAACAGAAAAGAGGGGGTAAAATGTTAGGTTATCAGGGGAAAATGTTGGAAGTTGATCTGAGTCAAAAAAGGGTTGAGGTAAATCAGATTCCTGAAACATGGTATCAGAAGTTTATTGGGGGAGAAGGTTTTGCAGCAAAAGTACTTTATGATAGACTTGAAAATAATTTGGACTCTTTAGATGAAAAAAATCTTTTAATCCTGGCCACAGGTCCTTTAACTGCCACCAAAGCACCGTGTAGTGGAAGGCTCTGTTTTGGTTTTAAATCTCCATTGACTGGAACTATTGGAATGTCTAATGTTGGAGGACATCTTGCACCTCAAATAAAAAAAGCTGGCTATGATTTAGTAATTATCAGCGGGAAAAGCAGTAAACCAGTATATTTAATGGTTGAAAATCAAAATGTTGAAATTAAAGATGCGTCATTTATTTGGGGTAAGGATACAGAAGAAAGTGAAAAGCTAATTAGAGATAAATATCCAGATAAAAAATTAAGAATGGCAGAAATTGGTCCGGCGGGAGAAAAACTAATTAAATTTTCTTCAATTATGGTAGATGCTCATCGAGCAGCTGGTAGAGGTGGTCCTGGAGCTGTGATGGGTTCAAAAAACTTAAAAGCAATTGTATTCTCTGGTGATAAAAAATTAGAGGTCAATAATCAGGAAATGATGGATCAATTTGCGAATAGAGCCAGGGAAGAATTAAAGGCAGAAGAATTTGTTAGAGAAGAATTGAAGCCATTCGGAACACCTTCTTTTACAGATTCAATCAATGCTTTGGGCTTATTGCCAACCAGAAACTGGCAGAAAACTACTTTTGATGCTATGGATAAGATTGGTCATCAAGCCTATCACGAAAAATTAGATGTAAAAGCCTGGGCCTGCTATGGCTGTCCAATTGCCTGTGGCCGTCAGACAAAAATAAAAGACGGCATATATAAAGGCGAATCCGGTGGGGGGCCTGAATACGAAACTATTGGTGCTTTTGGTTCTAAATGCGAAATAGATGATTTAAATGCAATTGCAAAGGCAAATTATATCTGCAATCGAATGGGGATGGATACTATTTCTGCAGGTCAGATAATCGCTACAGCAATGGAGTGGTATGAAAATGGAATTATTGATCAACAAGATACAGATGGCATAGAGTTAAAATTTAAAAATGCAGAAGCTATGGTGCAGATGGTAGAAAAAATGGCTAAAAGAGAAGGTTTTGGTGATGTTTTAGCAGAAGGATCATACAGGGCTGCTCAAAAAATTGGAAAAGGGGCTTTAGACTATGTAATTCATGTTAAGGGAATGGAACTTGCATCCTGTGGAGTACGAGCAAGTAAAGGAGAAACACTTTCTCATGTAATTTCTCCTCGTGGTGCAGATCACCTGAGACCATATGCTTCAGTAATTGATGCTTTTGGTTATCTGGAAGAGGAACTTGGTATAACAGAAAAAGTATCTCCTTTTGAAGATGATAATAAATACTGGGTTAAACCTTTTATGGAATTATCCCAGCTGACAAATCTTCTTGGAGTCTGCCTGTTTGCAAGCATTACTCTGGCTGTAAAAGGTAGTACCTGGACAGGATTATATAATGCTGTAACCGGCCTACAGATGTCTACCGAAGAGATGTTAAAAGCAGCGGAAAGAGTTATTAATTTAGAAAGAATGTTTAACATCAGAGAAGGTTTTGATCGTTCGGATGACTTTTTGCCGCAAAGATTGATAAAAGAAAAAGCTCCCGATGGTCTCGGTAAAGGAGAAGTAGTGCAAATGGATGTAGTACTTGATGATTTTTACAAAACAATGGGCTGGAATTTGAAAACAGGTATACCCAAACAAGAAAAATTAAAAGAATTAGATTTAATTTAATTCTTTTAAACAGTTAAACTTGAATTCGGCAAGTAAAAAGTTAAAGTAGTTCTTTTTAGATTTTTGCCGTTAAAAAATCATTTCAATCTGTAAAAATTAAATATTTAGT
>Ga0306868_1001409_pt1 | contig 12744 bp, 11 predicted proteins | sample AntRauTorckE6832_FD_190411 | JGI IMG/M metagenome (GOLD analysis project Ga0306868, IMG submission 190411) | Saline lake microbial communities from Rauer Islands, Antarctica - Metagenome Torckler E6 #832 (v2) (version 2) | ecosystem: Environmental > Aquatic > Non-marine Saline and Alkaline >... | reverse complement strand
AAGTTTTTTATGTTTCTCTTTTGCCCTTTTCTTTGACGCTAATATAGCATAACATTTGAAAATAAAAAGTCAATCATTAATCAATAATAAAACTATTCTGATAATTTGAACTATAAAAAAAGAAGCCATTTTACATGACTTCTTAAAGATTACTACTTAATTAATATGTTCAATTAATTGTACTTTCACACCATTAGGATCTAATATATAGATAAACTTCAATTGTGGATTTGGTTGAAAAGGTCCACTATGCACATTAATACCATTATTTTCTAATAAATTTTCAAAAGTTTCTAATGAAGGAATAGAAAATCCAATAGAAAGACTTTCATTAAAGCTACTTATTTTTTCTTCTGGTAAATCAATCAGTTCAATAGAAGTTTCACCTTCACCAAGAAAAACAATTTTTCCACCATCAGGCATTTCAATTGTCCTTGTAATTGGTAAACTTAAAATCTCATTGTAAAACTTCAATGATTCATCCATATTTTTTACATGTATTGTTACCCAGGAAAATTTCATTAATACGACCTCCAATTTTTTAACTGAATACTCTATTATACTTTCCTTATAATGAAGTAACTAAACCAATTTTATTTTTTACTTCATTTAAGACTTTTTGAGATACTTTATTTGCTCGTTCAGCACCTTCTTTTAAAATGTCATTGATCTGTCCACTTGCAAGTATTGATTCGTATTTTTCTCGAATGGGTGCTAATTCATTGACAACCACTTCTGCTAAATCTTTCTTAAAAGTACCATAACCATCACCTTTATACTTTTCTTCTAATGCTTCAATACTATAATCAGTGAACTCAGAATAAATTGTTAGCAAATTGCTGATAGCTTTTTTATTTTTTTTATCATATCTAATTTCCATATCACTATCTGTTTTCGCACTCATTATTTTCTTTCTTATAGTCTTTGGTTCATCTAATACATAAATTGTTGCTTTTCTATCTTTATCACTTTTACTCATTTTGTTATTAGGATCTGCTAAAGACATAATTCTAGCCCCTTGTTTCTTAATTAAGGGCTTTGGTACAGTAAAAGTTTTACCATATTTATTGTTAAAACGTAAAGCAATGTCTCTTGTTAATTCTAAATGTTGTTTTTGATCCTCACCAACGGGTACATAATTTGTATCATATAATAAAATGTCAGCTGCCATTAGGATTGGATAAGTAAATAATCCATTTGTTACACTTTCATTTTTACTTGATTTATCTTTAAATTGAGTCATCCGATTCAATTCACCCATATAAGAGTTACATTGTAAAATCCAAGCCAATTCAGTATGTGCTGGTACGTGTGACTGGATAAATAATGTTACTTTTTTTGGATCTAATCCAATGGCAACATATAATCCAGCTAATTCGATTGTTCTTTCTCTTAACTCTTTTGGATCCTGTTCCACTGTAATAGAATGTAAATCTACTACACAATAAAAACAATCCTTATCCTTTTGTAATTTTACAAAATTTTTCATTGTTACATAGTTTCCTAAATGAATGTTTCCTGATGGCTGAACGCCTGATAAAATTCTTTCCATAAATATCCCTCCAAAAACTATAAAAACCCTCTACAAATTGTAGAGGGTGAAATCTCACGGTACCACCTCATATTTTACTCTAAATCTTTTTAACGGAAGATACCCGAGTCACCTACTATTATTTCAGATCCTACTCATAAATCCATTCAATTTACTTCAAAATATTAAACTCACAGCTACTGTTTAACTCTCTCTTATTCTTCCATAAATCTACTACTTTTAATCATCGCTTTATTATTATTTTACATCATAATATCTAATAGTACTCTTGTCAAATCTAAATGTCATTAATTTTATCGTATTCTTTTTTAAATTTATTAATAATTTTCTTTTCCATTCTTGAAATAGTCATTTGTGATACATCTAGTTCATTGGCAACAATGATTTGCGTCTTATTCTTAAAATATCGATCCATAATTATTTTTCTTTCGACTTCATTTAATTTTTTAATCATTCGATCAATGAAATCTTTATTTTCAAATAGTAAATAATACTTATCATCTTCTCCAACTAAATCTCTTAATTGAATGTTTTTATCATCACTTGAACTATTAAAAACAATATCCAAAGATTTAGGTGAATAAACATGTGATGCTTCCATTGCTTCTAAAACTTCTTCTTCAGTACATTTTAAATAATTTGCTATATCTTCAATGGTTGGTATTCTTTGTAATTCTTGATTTAATTTTTCTTTTGTCACATTAATTTTTTTTGAAAGCACTTGAATTCTTCTTGGTACTCGAAGTGCCCATCCTTTATCTCTAAAATGTTTTTTTATTTCTCCAATAATCGTAGGTGTTGCAAAGGAAGAAAACTTAAATCCCCTTGATAAATCAAATCGTTCAATGGCATAGATCAATCCAAGAGAAGCCACTTGAAATAAATCATCATATTCAATGCCACGATTTGTGTATTTTTTCGATAATATTTCTGCAATATAGATATAACGTTCAATTAATTCATTTCTAATATGAATATTATTCTCTTTTTCATAAATTTCAAATAATTCATTGTTATCATAATTATCTAAATTTCTTAAAACATCTTTTATTTCATAGTCTTTTTGAGGAGTACTTTCAACACTCATTTTGATCTCCTCTCTTATACATTCTTAATCATTTTTATTGTTGTTCCTATTTCATCTTCAGTGATAATCTTCATTTCGTCGACTAAGTTTTCAATAATAAATAATCCTAACCCATGACCCTTTGGATGTTTAAGATCTGGTTTTTCATAATTTTTCATATCAAATCCAACGCCATAATCATTAATATCAATAATTAATTTGTCTTTTGTTACAGCAAATACCACTTCATAATAGGCATCACTATCACTATGGAGTATAACATTATTACATGCTTCACTGACAGCTACTTTTAAATCTTGAATCACTTCATAATTCATCTTCATATTGTTCGCAATAGTTGCCACATTCATCCTGGCAACATTAACAAATTCTGCTTTACATGGTAATTTTAAATTAACTATATCCTTCATCTTATACCTCTTCCTTAATTTATTGTAAAATAAAAATTTTATCCAGACCTGTTATATTAAACAATCTTATGATATTCTCTCTTGCATTTTTGATTACTAAAGATTTTTCATTTTTATTTAACTTTTTTAAAATACCAATAAGTACACCAATACCTGTTGAATCAATATAAGATAAATTTTGGAAATCCAATTCAATATTTATAGACTCCTCGTCTATAATTTTATTTAACTTATCTTTTACTTTTTTATATGAGTTAATATCCATTTCTCCATCAATAGACATTTTACATATTTTATCATTTTTTTCTAACTCTGTTATTTTCAATGTCATAATAAAATCCTCCTTGTCATTACTCTTATCACCATTATAATAATAAATTACCAATTTAACAAATTATATTTCTTTTAATTTGAAAAGTGTTAAAAAAAATTAATTATTTTATGCCATTAATTAATATATAATACGTGTATAGGCATCATTTAACAGAACTAAGGAGGACTCATGAAATTTATTAAAAGTTATAAGTTTATTTTATTTTTAACCTTTCTTTTTATTTTTTCTAGTTTATTTTCTGTACTTTATGTTGACCAAAACGAACTACCAAGTGAAAATTGGTCAAAAGAAATAAAATTAGAAACTTATACAATCGACAATCGTTACGATAATTTTAAAACTGATGATAATGCTTTATTAAAATTGGCTGACCATTTTTATTTAATCTATTTTTCAGAAAATTCGTACTATTTAAATGAATATGATGAAAATTTAAATTTAGTCGAGAAGTTTAGTATTAACAAAGGTTATAATTTAGTTGATCATCTAAATGCTATCGTTATTGGTGATGAAATACATATTCGATTTACAGATAATGGAAAATTAACATCCTTGGTAATCGATTCAAAAGGTAAAATACTATCAGAAAAAATTTTTGATAATCAAGTCATTAATGTTAAATATGATAACAACAATCTTGCTTATTTAAAAGAAGATGGTATTTATCTAAATAAAGAGTTAATTTATCCATCAAAAAATATCGAAAATTTTACTTTTGAAAAGGCTAATGGTTATTTAACCTTTGCTTATATCCAATACAATTTATCAACCTATACCTATGATTTAAAAATATTTGAATATGATGATAAAATCATAAAGGAAAAAGTTATTCATATCTTTTCTTTAGATAACGTAACAAGAGTATTTGATATAGATTTATCAATAACCAATGATATGAATAATTTAGTTGTTATAACTGAAAATATTAAAATGAATGTTTTTACTAATAATTTTTTAAAATTAAATAATGACTATTCTATTATTGATAAAAACACAAATTATTCTGAAGGTTATAATTTTAAATTTTTAGAAAATTCTTCAGATTATATTCAAAACACATCCACTTCAATTGGTCGAATAGATATTTCTACTAAAAATAATAAGTTTCCAAATCTTGGTCTTTTTAAGTCAGATGGACAAATAAAAGCATTAACTAAAACGAAACTGTTTCCTAACAAAGTAGATTATTATACATTTGACCAAGAAAACTATATTATTTTTACTCAAACAAATAATAATAAAGAAATTTCTTTATATTTAGCTTCAACTGATCAAAAAATCATTGAGAAAAGTCAACATCTCAGTTTCAATCAAATAAAGAGTTTATTTTTTAATACACTGACAACATTTTTACCCTTATTCTTATTTGGTCAAATATATTCATTATTATTCTTAATTCCTATATTTGTTGTTATTTTGCCTTTTTCCCTTGTTAAAATAACCTGGGCAGAACAAAATCAAGACAAATTATTAATGGCTTCTATTGTTTTGTTCTTGTTAGCCAAATCAAAATATGTTCTCTTTGATATGAATATTGAAGGTTTACCCATTATGTTTTCGCATCCAGTGATGAGGTTACTAATTGCTTTAATCCTTAGTAGTATATCAATTTATTCTATGATGGATATTAGTAAAAACAAAAATAGTCACTTTTTTAGAAATTTTATAATATTTTTCGTTATCGATATGATCACATTTACCTTGTTTTTTACACCATATTTCTTACTTTAATACAAAAAAAAAGAATCTAATGAATAGATTCTTGTCATTTAATATGTCAATATTAAAGGGGGCTATATTCTATTATATCCCCCTGAAATATTTTTAAACATTTTTTTTAATTTTATTTCTCATCTAAAGCATCTTCTATTACTTTTTCATTTGTTTCTTCTTCTATTTCTTCATCAATTTCTTCAACGACATTCTCTTCTTGATCTTTTTTTATCTTCGCTATAGATACAAGAGTTGATTCATCATCAGTTCTCATTATTTTCACACCACTTGTATTTCTTCCAATAACTGAAATATCTTTTGATGCGATGCGAATCATAATACCATCAGAATTAATAATCATAATATCATTTTCATCATTTACAATTGTTGAACCAATAACTAATCCAGTCTTATCATTCACTCGATAGGTTATATTACCTTTACCACCTCTATTTTGATTACGGTACTGTTCTAAATTGGTCCGCTTACCATAACCATTTTCTGTTGCAATAAATAACGCCTCTTCTTTATTATCTTCATTGATGACATCCATGGATACAATTTCAACACCCTCTGGTAGATCCATACCTTTCACACCAGTAGCATTTCTTCCCATTGGACGAACGTCTTCTTCAGAAAATCTAATGCCTTTACCTTCAGAGGATATAAGTAATATATCATCTTTACCCGTCGTTTTTCTAACATTAACCACTGCATCATTTTCTTTAAGATTAATAGCAATTAAGCCGGTTGTTCGATTGGTGTCTAATTCAATCAGTTCCGTCTTTTTAACCGTACCATCCTTTGTACTAAAGACTAAGTAACCATCATTAAAACTGTTGATTGGAATGATTTCGGTTACCATTTCATCTAAATCAAGTCTTAAAAGATTAATTAAATTAATCCCTTTAGAGGTTCTTGTGCCTTCTTTAATCATATAAGCTTTTTTGCGATAAACTTTACCATGATTGGTAAAAAACAATAATTCATTATGTGTTGACGTAGTAATGATATTAATAATTGAATCAGATTCTTTTGTTTTTAAGCCAGTTTTACCACGGCCACCTCTATTTTGTTTCTGATAGATTTCAATAGGTATTCTTTTAATATAACCATCGTGGGTTAATGTAATGACAACTTTTTTCTCTTCTATTAAGTCACCAAGATTAATCTCATCTTCTCCTACTTCAATTTTTGTTTTACGTTCGTCCCCATATTTATCTTTTACAGCTAATAAATCTTCTCTAATGATGCTTAATAATAATGCTTCATTATTTAAAATCTTTTTTAATTCTTTTATTGTTTCTATTAAAGCAGTAAACTCTTCATCAATTTTTTCCCGTTCTAAACCTGTTAATTTAGATAAACGCATATTTAAAATTGCATCTGCTTGGACATCACTTAATTCATATGCTTTTATTAATTCTATTTTTGCTTTTTCAGTAGACTTAGAACTTTTGATTAATTTAATAATATCATCAATATTATCTAAGGCAATTTTATAACCTTCTAAAATATGGGCTCTTTTTTCGGCTTTATCTAAATCATAGTTGATTCTTCTTGTCTCTACTTCTTTTTGATGTGCTAAGTAATGGCTAAGAATCTCATATAAATTCATTACTTTTGGTTCTTGATTGACTAAAGCCAACATAATAATAGAATAAGTAATTTTCAATTTTGTATGCTTATACAATTTATTTAGTATAATTTCAGCATTCACATCTTGTCTTAATTCAATAACAATTCTTATACCATTACGATCACTTTCATCTCTCAAATCAGTAATGCCATCTATTTTTTTGTTTTTAACTAAATTAGCTATTTCTTCAAGTAATCTTGATTTATTCACTTGGTAAGGAATTTCTGAAACAATAATCTTGCTTTTTCCTCGACTCATGTCTTCAATTCTAGCTGTAGATTTTACTTTTACTTTTCCACGGCCAGTACGGTAAGCATTTTTAATTTTTGACAAACCTAAAACTGAAGCTCTGGTTGGAAAGTCAGGCCCCTTAATAATTTTTATTAAATCTTCAACTGTTGCCTCTGGATCATCAATTAACTTTACAACACCATCAATAACCTCACCTAAATTATGTGGTGGAATTGAAGTAGCCATACCAACGGCAATACCATTGGTTCCATTTACAAGTAAATTGGGATACCTTGATGGTAAAACCACTGGTTCTTGTAATGTGTTATCAAAGTTTGGTCTAAAATCAACGGTTTCTTTATTAATATCTTTTAATAATTCTGTTGTTATTTTACCCATTTTTGCTTCTGTATAACGCATGGCTGCTGGTGAATCCCCATCAATTGATCCAAAGTTACCATGACCATTGACTAATTCATATCGAATTGAAAATTCTTGTGCCATTCTTACCATTGCGTTGTAAACTGATTGGTCGCCGTGTGGATGGTACTTACCTAGTACATCCCCGACAATTCTAGCTGATTTTCGATGGGACTTATTTGGAGATAATCCTAATTCTTTCATTGCATAAATAATACGTCTGTGTACTGGTTTTAATCCATCTCTTACATCAGGTAATGCACGTGAAACAATTACGCTCATGGCATAATCGATATAAGAAGTTTTCATTTCATCAATTACATCTATTCTATTAACATTCTTATTTTCTTCTATCAACTGTATTCACCTCGATATTATATATCTATATTTTCAGCATATTTGGCATTCTTTTCAATAAATGCTCTTCGTGGTTCTACTTTCTCTCCCATTAAAACAGTAAAAATATCATCTGCATCAACAGCATCTTCAATAGCAACTTGAGCTAATAATCTATTTTCTGGATTCATTGTAGTTTTCCATAACTGATTAGGGTTCATCTCTCCAAGACCCTTATATCTTTGTTGAGAGCAATCACCACCCATTTCAGCTATTTTTGCTTGTAATTCTTGTTCTCTATAAATATATTCTATTTGTTTCCCTTTTTGTAATTTATAAAGGGGGGGTTGCGCAATATAAATGTTTCCATTTTCCATTAAATCTCTCATATATCGATAAAAGAAAGTTAATAAAAGCGTTGTAATATGTGCCCCATCAACATCGGCATCTGTCATGATTATTATTTTATGATACCTTAATTTTTCTAAATCAAACTCATCACCAATACCACAACCAAAGGCTGTTATCATTTGTCTAATCGTATCTGATTTAAAAATTCGAGCAAAATTTGCTTTTTCAACATTTAAAATTTTTCCTCTTAAGGGTAAAATTGCTTGAAATTTTCGGTCACGGCCTTGTTTAGCCGATCCACCGGCTGAATCACCCTCGACAATATAAATCTCAGATTCACTGGGATCTTTAGAAGAACAATCGGCTAATTTACCTGGTAAAGTTAAACCATCTAATAAGCCTTTTCTTCGTGTTAATTCTCTTGCATTTTTAGCAGCATTTCTAGCTTTTTTAGCATTTAAGCATTTATCCATTACAATCTTTGCCACTTTTGGATTTTCTTCTAAAATTTCTTGTAATAATGAGGATGTTACCGAGTCAACAATACCTCGCATTTCGCTATTACCTAACTTAGTTTTTGTTTGTCCTTCAAATTGAGGTTCTGCTAATTTAACAGATATAATACCTGTTAAACCTTCCCGAACGTCTTCACCAATAAAATTTTCATCTTTATCTTTTAAAATATTGTTCTTTCTAGCATAGTCATTTATATTCCTTGTTAAAGCACTTCTAAAACCGCTTAAGTGGGTACCACCTTCATGGGTATTAATATTATTCGCAAAGGTAAAAATATTATCTGCATAGCCACCAGTATACTGTAAAGCAATTTCTACCACACTGCCATCAATTTCACCTTCATAGTATAAAATTTTGTCATGGATAGAATTTCGATTTCTATTAAGGTATTCTATGAACTCTTTAATGCCACCCTCATAATAAAATACTTCTTCTAAATCTTCTTCTCTTAAATCAGTAAAAATTATTCTAATGCCTTTATTTAAAAAAGCCAGTTCTCTTAGTCTTGTTCTTAAAATATCAAATCGAAAGACTGTTGTATCAAAAATTGTGTCATCTGGTTTGAAATATGTTTTAGTACCTGATGCATCACTCTTACCAACAATTTCTAAATCTTTGGTTTTAATACCTTTTTCAAATTCAATATGATAAATATTTCCGTTTTTATAAACTTCTACTATAAATTTTTTTGATAATGCATTTACAACAGATGCACCTACACCGTGTAAACCACCTGATACTTTATAACCACCGCCACCAAATTTACCACCAGCATGTAAAGTTGTATGAATAATTTCAATGGCAGGTTTATTTGACTTTTTATGAATATCAACAGGAATCCCACGACCATTATCTGTTACTTCAATGGAATTATCTTCATTAATGACTACTTCTATTTCTGTACAATAACCTGCTAATGCTTCATCAATACTGTTATCTACAATTTCATAAACAAGATGATGTAATCCTTTTTCAGAAGTTGAACCAATATACATGCCTGGTCTTTTTCTAACCGCAGTCAATCCTTCTAATACTTGAATTTGATCGGCATTATATTCTGTATTATTACTCATTTAATCCTCCTACACTTTCACCATTTTCTATCTTAATTAATTTATAATCTTTTGCTTTATTTTTTAGAACTTCATCAAAACTAGTTGAAGTGATAATTGTTTGAGTTTTTTCAAAGATTTTTAAAAGACTCCCTTGTCTTTGAAGATCCAATTCAGAAAAAACATCATCTAACAATAAAATAGGATACTCTTTCGTTTCAGTTTTGATTAACTCAATCTCTGATAATTTTAAAGATAAAGCCGCTGTTCTTTGTTGACCTTGGGATCCAAACTGCTTTGCTTCTTTATCATTAATAAATAAACTAAAATCATCACGATGGGGGCCAACTAAAGTATATCCTAACCTTTTTTCTCTTTCTATTTTTGAATTTATTTTTTTCCGATAACTCTCTTCTATTTTATCATAGTTTTTACCTTTTTCTAAACTAATATTCGATAAATATTCTACGACTAAATTTTCTTTTTGTTTTGTTAAATCCCCATGTATTTTATTACTAATTCTATTAATTTTATCAATAAAATCAATGCGATAAATTATTATTTTTACTCCTTTTTCAATTAATTGATCCGTAAAAATCTCAAGCATCTGCTTATTGATTGAATCATTTTTCAAAATATTGTTTCGCTGCTTTAAAATTTTCTTATATTCAATTAATAAACCACAGTATTTTAGATTAATATTTGATAGTTCTCTATTAATGAAATCTCTTCTAATGCTAGGTGAGCCTTTAACTAATTCTAGATCTTCGGGAGAGAAAAGTACAACATATATGTTTCCAAGAATTTCTGAAAGTTTTTTGATTGAATTGTTATTAATTTTAATTTCTTTGTTTAATTGCCTATGTATCCTATATTCTACAGTAATTTCTGTATGTCTTTTCTTAATACTTAACTTTGCATAATTATACATAATTTCTTCGTTATTCATGATTAGATCTTTATCATTTCTTGTCCTAAAAGATTTACCAAAACAACTGACATAAATTGATTCCAGTAAATTGGTTTTACCTTGAGCATTATCACCAATAATAATATTGAGATTATTATGTAATTTCATTTTAAAATGTTTAAAATTTCTAAAATTTTTTAATTCCAATTCACTGACAAACAATTTAATACTCCAATCTTATTTTTTTTCAATGATTAATGAAAGTTCATCATCATCAAAATTATAATCTTCACTGACATCAATTAATAATTGATCCCCAGGATATATTTTTTTACCTCTTCTTGTTTCTATTTCACCATTAAGTTTTATCGACTCATTTTTTATTAAAAATTTAGCATGGCCACCTGTGGAGGCAATATCTGCAAATTTAAGTAATTGGTCTAGTTTGATAAAATCTGTTGTAATTTTAATTGTTTTCATTTTTTCTCCTTTAATTTAAAAATCCTCTTTAAAAGAGGATTAGCTTACTCTGATAATCTAACAGGTAAGACCATATATTTATATTGGTCATCCCCTAAGCCTTTTATGATGGCTGGGCTCATATTATTATTAAAATTAATCTTTATTTTTTCACTATCGATTACTTTTAATACATCTAATATATAAGTTGGATTAAATCCTATTTTTAATGCTTCTCCGTTGTATTTAATTTTTAATTCTTCTTCCATCTTTCCAGTTTCAGAATTTGATTTGATTTTTAAATGTCGTTGATCAATTTCAAATTTTATAGATGATTTATTACTTTTAATTGATAAAAGTAAAGCCCGTTCAATGGCATGTTTAAATTCATCCGTATCTATAATCATTTCTGATTTGAAACTCGTAGGTATAATTTGTTCATAATTAATAAAATCTCCTTCTAATAAACGAGAAATAATTTTTACATGATCTACATTAAATAAGATGTGTTTATCCGTAAAAGAAATTTCTAACTTAGAATCATCATTTAAAATTTTATTTAATTCATTCAATGTTTTACCAGGTATAACTGCTGTGTTTTCAATTAATTTTTCAATGGCTGCTTGTTTATAAGCTAATCGATAACCATCAAGTGCTACTAATGTTAGGTTATTATTTTTAATTTTAAATAAAACACCAGTTAAAATAGGTCTTGCTTCATCTGTTGATACTGCAAATAGCGTTTGTTTAATCATATTTTTAAGTAACTTTGAATTAAACGTATAAGTATTTTGTTTTTCTATGGTTGGTATTTCAGGGTATTCATCTGCTGGTGTACCAACTAAATCAAATATAATGTCGTCACAGACAATATTAACCATATGATCTGTATAATGAATATCTACTATAGCATTTGGTAACTTATTAATAATTGTAGTAAATAGACTACCATCAACTACGACGGCTCCTTCTTCAAATATATTTGCTTCTATAACAGTTTCTATTCCTAAGTTTAAATCATTACCTATAATATTTAATTGGTTACCATGAGCTTCTATTAATACCCCTGATAAGATTGGTAAAGTTGTTTTATTAGAAATAGCTTTTGTAGATATATTTAATGCATCAATTAATGTTGTTTTATTGATTTTAAAATGCATGTGGAAAACCTCCTTTAATCCAAAAATGATTTGATTAGATAATCTAATAAATAAATATACTAAAAGTAGTAATAGTAGTAGGGCCTGTGGATATGTTGATAACGACGGCTATTGTTGATAATTCAATAGTTAACCCGTGTTATTAACATGTGGATGAAAAAGCTGTTTAATCAAAGTTATACACATATTATTTTAAAAAGTTATACACAATATTTCATCCAGTTATACAGAAAAATTGTTGATAAGTTTTTAAGTAGTGATTTCTTTAATTAAATCTTCAATAACTGATTTAAATTCTGGTTCATCTTTCATTTTATCGGCAATTTTATCTTTGGCATGAATAACAGTAGTATGATCTCTGCCACCAAATTCTTCACCAATTTTAGGCAAAGACATATCGGTAAGATTTCTACAGAGATACATTGCAATTTGTCTAGGAAAAGAAATGTTTCTTGAACGTCTTGGTGAAACAATTTCTTTTAATGTGATGTTGTATCTTTTGCAAATAACACCTTTAATCAAATCAGAGGTTACTTTCTTTGGCTTCTTATCAGAAATAATATCCTTTAATGCT
>Ga0306868_1001403_pt1 | contig 12784 bp, 6 predicted proteins | sample AntRauTorckE6832_FD_190411 | JGI IMG/M metagenome (GOLD analysis project Ga0306868, IMG submission 190411) | Saline lake microbial communities from Rauer Islands, Antarctica - Metagenome Torckler E6 #832 (v2) (version 2) | ecosystem: Environmental > Aquatic > Non-marine Saline and Alkaline >... | reverse complement strand
GGGTGCTGGAGCCATTCCAATGCTTGTTCCCGCGATTCCCAGATTCGTATCGACTGATGAACAACGTCGACTGCGTGCCGTGTGATGACCAGCTCCATTCCAATCGGCACCATCCGCTTCCACTCTGAAGAGGCCCAAGCCCGAGCCCGCTCAAGACTGGGTGAGTCCTCTTACAGCCTGATGTTCAATAACTGTGAGCACTTTGTGCACTGGTGCCTGCAAGGGCAAGCTCGAAGTGAGCAGGTTAATCGCACTGTGAAACATGCAGCAACGCTCGCCACTGGGGCGGCCCTCTCGGGGGCAGCTCGCCACATGGCTCGTCAGGGCCTGTTGGAGGCCGGTGCCTCTGCAGGCTCCGGGGCGGTCGCGAGCGCATTGGTGGGGAGTACCGCAACAATTGCCACTGCAGGGCTTGGCACAAGCAGTGTGGTGGGCTTTGTGGGCAGCGGCGCTAGCCTCGGGGGCGCAGTCGGTCCCGTTGGTCTAGCGCTAGGCGCTGGGGCAGGGCTGGTCAGTTACGGCCTTTACCGCCTTCTAAAGGATTGACGGGTAGCGCGATTGAACAGGCTTGCTTGCAAGAAGAAGCAAGCCTGTTTTTTTTGCTTGGGCGGCATAAAGCACGGCCGAAGCGCTAATACGACTTGAGCAATTTGTCGGAGAGGCTTTCTCTAGTTTTGTTCTAGGCCGCCATGACTTACTCGATCGACTGTGACAGCTGCGTCGAAGGCACATTGCAGATTGGGGGGGGGTGGAAGACTGGTCGATGGGGTCGATTCACTGGGCTTAGCTTGGTTTCAAGTAATAAGTGCAGCACCGCTCGTATCCAAGCCTCCTGAGTATTCGCCCCAGAAAACTCCGGAATCCACCGTTAAACGCACGTTGATAGGCTTTTCATGGCGGCTAAAACCACTGACTCCATATCAGCTACCATCGATCCATCACTCCCTGTTGTTATTGATCCAATCTTTAGCAAGAGCTCTTGCCTCGGAAATCTGATGTTGGGTTAGGATTTCGGTCAACTGATCGCGACTTTTAGCTGCACGCTCATGACCGCTAGAGGCTGCCACGTTAAACCACATGTGAGACTTAATAAGGTCCTTGGTGACACCTAAACCTAATGCATAGTGAGACCCTAACTGAAATTGAGAAAAAGCATGGCCTTTCTCTGAAGCTTTTTCATAAAATTCAACGGCTTTATTGTAATCTTGAAGAACACCCAATCCTAAGCCGTATAAGCGTCCCAGTCCGTACTGAGATTCCGTATTGCCTTTATCTGCGGCTTCTTGAAACCATTTGACGGCTTTCTGATAGTTTTGGGGTGTTCCATTCCCGTATCTGTACAGCACTGCCAAGTCTTTTTGGGCATCGGCATTACCTAGTTCAGCTGCACTTTTAATTTTCTGATATGCCGTTGTGTAGTCGCCCTTATCGTAAGCAGAAAGTCCTTTATGGTGGTGTATAATACTTAAGGCATTTTTGAATTCTGGGGTTTCCTCCAGTGCTGTGAGCGATGGCTCTTTCGCTAATGCTGTGAATGAGGCTGTTCCTATCAATGCCGTGAAAGCTAGTAATGTAACAATTTTGCTCATCTTATCCAGAGTCATGGGGGCGGACCTGAGTCGAAATTTCTGAGTTAATGACTAAGCTCGCATGGTAACCCGGTACGCTTATCTTCTATAGTCCGGGTTAACTCCGCTTATCTGGAAGGGCTGTCGCTCGACGGTCACTTCCGATAACAGGCCTTATGGTAAACGGAGCGTCGCACTAGGATGTTTACGCCTCGACAAGCGTCCTATGAGTATATCCACGGTTTTATCAGCACTGCCTTTATTTTCGGGCTCAAATATCGGTCTGTTTCTAACTGACGCGAAGGTTTGGATTGGTCGCAAAGCGGACATTCAGGTTTGGGAAGAACGCTGGCGTAACAGGTCGTTTTGTGAAGCGACAGCGGAACAAAACGGTGGAGTTCCCCCAATAAATCGGACACGCCGCTTCAATTTGGACTTCCCCCGACACACATGACCTACCCCAGCCTACAAGTGGGGTAGCTGGGCCACACACCGAGAGGGACAGATCGTTCTTAACAACTCTCAAACGTCTAATCGCTATAGTGCTCTATAACCTTTCGGTGCTGTTTCTTCGCCTCTTCAAGGCATGACGCATATTCTTTGATGTTGTTGGATACGATTTCCTCAATATACCCAATCAGATCTTCGCTGATCTTCTCGTTTTGTTCCTCAACGGTGGGCGGCGAAACCATTGCTTCATAATTGGAAAGAATGGTTTCTACCTCCTCCGTCCTACCTCGAGATCTGAGCACTGTGTTGCGGAGTACCGGGTCCTTCGAAGCTAATTCCAGAATGCCAATTTCCCCGGCCTGATACCCTCTGAGAGCATCCAGTCGACGCTTAACCGATTGATATTTTCTGAAGGTTGCCTCGTCGTCTCGAACTTTGGACGCCACGAACACGTAGATAAACACGCCGATTAACCCTGACGTCAAATACCATAAGTTGCCTGTTCCCCTAACGATGAATATGGATGGCATCGAAAAGAAAAAAACGAGTAGAAAAAATACCTCGTAGTTCCATCGATAGCATGCAAGACAGGATTGGCACTCACCGCCTTGCAGCTCTGTCTTGCAGTATTTACACGCACTGCCACCCATTAAGAATCACCTGCAATCGTTAGTGTAAGAGGATAGCCTTACCGCGGCTGCTTGCATGGCGAAGGCTATTCCGATGGCAACTACGATACCAAAGGGCCCGAGAGTCGCGAACACCAAACCCATGACAAACATAGCCAAGGCTAGGAAGCTAAATAGCGCTGTGGCGGCGGCATCACCGCAAGTCAGGCCCCACGCTAGAACCGAACTCAACAAATTAATGCCGCCCGCGATCAAGGACACAACGGCTCCTATCGGGCTTCCCACTAGCGCCTGCAAAGAACCGTTCACACCAAAGGCAAGTGCTATCCAGGACAGGGCGTCCATGAATGAGGCCACGTTGGTGAGCTGGCCACCATTCGCACCACCCGCAATCTTGTAGGCGCCCGCACCGGTTTCCGGATCGATTAATAGGTACCCAGAGCCGACCCAATTGTAGTGTATTATTTGCGCTTCATGAGCCGTGGCCACTTTTCCGGCCATCACCGCGTTGCGAATTTCGGTCTCAACCTCCGAGCCCAAGTCGATCTGTTCCAATGCAAGGCTTAGATTATTCCTATCGATAGTCCAGACCTTTTGGCCTTGAGCAGTGGCCAACGCCAATGCCTTAACTGCCGATATTCCGTGCGCCTGTGAGCCTGGGATGCTGAACACCTGCTCCGGTACCCAGTGTTCCATCGCACTCCAGCGCATTCCGCTCGCCTCAGTGAACTGGGCCTGGGTTTTTTTATCGTTATCCTTCGCGACGCCATGGTAGGTCACCGCATCCACGTCAATCGTCAGACCACTGAACGTCGTGTCGCGGGGGACACCGAACCAGTAACTCGGCTGAACCGTCGTCGAAAAGACCCCGTAACTCGGGAGACGATACGTCACCATGTTGGCCGGCTCACTCTGAGCTTCCTCGTGCGCATCGTTGAGCGCAAAGTAGCTCATGATGGTGGCGTAAATCAGATCGCCCAGCACATCGTGCTTAGTCAAAGTGTTCAGCTGAGACTCGGCGCCGCTCTTGAGTGTCGTTTTGGTGCTTTCGAGGTCCTGCTTCAGCCGCTGAGCCTGCTCCGGGCTGATACCCTGAAGATCCAGACCGATAGCACGGTATTGCCCGACAATAGGATTGTTGTTACTCGTATGCCAATTGTGAGAAGGGCTATAAAGTCCCAAAGTCTCATGGAGTTCGGTGCCCATCGTTTGGGCGCCGGCCCGCTGAACCACCTCACCATCCAAAACGATCTCAGGCGAGAGATTAATCAAATAGCCTGGCAGCGTGTTCGGCACGCTTGCTGGATCGATTTCACCGCTATCAGGATCAGGCTCGGGGATATAACTTTGGATAATCACTCTATCGTCGTCAGTCGCTGGAACGAAACTCAGTGCTAGCTTTTTGCCAGCAAGCTTCACTGTGGGCTCGTTTAAGGCGATAAAGGGAGCATTCGGATAGCCGTAACTCTGTGTCGCCAGCTCATACTTGAATCGGTGCCGCAAATTATCAGGCACTTCTGAAAAGCTGTCCTGAGTCACAATATGGGCGTAAGGCAGACCCGCGGCAAGCGGTCGCGGAGGCAACACCTCAATTTTCTGTAAACCCAATACCTCACCGACCTCGGCGTCTGGGTCTTGGCTCGCAATGTAGTCGGCTATTTGCTCTTCGAATTGCCGCAAGTGCGATTCGATATCGGTTTGGGGCACACCCTGTACCCAACCCTCGTCCTCGCTGATTTGGGCATTTTGTTCAACGTCACGTTGCAGAGCCTGAACATCGAAGGACACCTGCTCACTAACAGCCATCCCCGCCTTGAATTCATACTGCTTAAAGGACGCGTCCATGGGAATCCAGTTGTCCCCTGCACGATTCTTTATACCTCGTGATGGCTCAAAATCGACGAAGGCCTCGACCCACGTGTGCTCCATCCGAATTTTGGTGATTTTTCCGCCTTCAATCAGCGCGGTGTTCGGAATACCCCCCTGCCCAAGCAGGCTTTGGGCCGCCTCTGGCGTGGTCACACCACCTACCCAGTTCATGACCTTGTCGACGGGAATTTCGACAGTGCCGTAGGCATACTTGGCCGGGATGTCGGCGGCACGAAGCAAGGCAATCAAAAGGCTTGCGGTGTCGATCGCATTGCCACGCTTGGTTTCGAGCGTGTATTGAGAACCTTGAATAGAGCCGTAGCTGGGCACAAAGCGAATGTTGTTATGGACCCAGGTGTAAATTTCAACGGGGTTGTTGTTCAAGCTTTGAGCCAGATCTTGGATCGCATCGGTGATCTGGATGTCGATGGTGTTCGCCAAATCGGCCTCGGTGACACCCTTTTCATCAGCGAGAGAAGTCAACGCCAGCATATCCTGGGTCAACTCGCTCGAGGCGAATTGTAAGTACCCGGTGTAAGGATCGATCCCCAACGCCGCTTGCAGGTTCCGCTTGTTGGTTTTCGGCTCACGTACTTTGTCGGACGGTACACGCCAAGGAAGTTGATTGGGGTCATCGGCCGTGGGTCGGCGTTTAAACTGTTCTTTGCCGAGACTGTCACTCAGGTCATCAAGCAGTGATTGCTGCTCGTCAGGATCTTGTGTTTTAAGGAGCTGTTCCAGCTTAGTGGTTAATTCAGCATACTGACGTTTGACCTTTTCCACAGCCGCGGCATGCCGTTCGCGAATCAGGTCTTTGACTTCCTCGGGTAGGTTTCCCCGGGCCGACAGTTTTTCGTCCTCACGTTCAAAACGGTGGATGGCTTGCTCGTAGGCCCGCTCTACACCCTTTTTAAGCTTTTCCAGCTCTTTGACGTCTTCACTTTGTAGGGGCATAGCGCCGAGGCCAACGGCCTGCAAGGCCTCGTTCATCCAACCCTTGTCAGCATTTCGCTGTGCAAGCTTGCGCGGCAGTTCCTTCGTCAGCTTCCGCTTGAGCTTCTCCAATCGATGCGCCAGTTTCTTCTCGGGAGTGTTCTCCAGAAGTCGCTCAACTTGAGCTTGGCGTGCGTCTTCTTTACTCAGTTCATCTGCCACCGCCTTACTATTGGGTGAAAGATAAAACACGAACGTGAACATAAAGGCAGTAAAGGCGGACGTGGCCTTTGAGAATTTGCCGGAACGAAATGCATCCATGGTCAAGCCATTCATCGTAATCCCCAAACTAAACCGTCTAATCAAAAAGTGTTTCTGAGCAGGCTGAAATCAGCCTGCTCATCAAAGTGCGTTTTCCCGAACTGCCCGTTACAACTGGCGTTGAAGCTGGTAGAGCCAGAAGTCCAGCAAGAACCTCAGTTCCACGGCTGTTGGGTAGCTTTCCTGCGCTATCTCGTCGGTGGCCAACAAAATGGATTTGACGGCATTGTCCACCTTGGCTTTGTTGAGATGGCCCTGAGCGTGATCGAGCTTTTTCGCGATGAAGCGGTAGTTGGCAATGCCCGGGCCCTGGGCCATCAACTGCTGAACCATCGTTGAAACCTGTTGATGCTTGTGCCGGCCATCGATGGCACCGAGTGAGAAGTTCAGTTCGCTGTCATCGACCATCAGGCTGCGATTGATGCCGGCATCGATATCGACCTGCAACGTCACCTCGCCGGTCACACCATCCGGTAACTGGATGAAGAGGACATTAGAGGTGTCACCGGGAGACGCGAAGTCGCGCTGCCACAGCCAGGTGTCATCGGCGAACGTGGTCGGCAGCTCGCTCTCAAGAATGGTGCCGCCCTGTGGCAGGGTGAAGCGAATATCAACAGCGGCTTTGCGGCTGAGGTTTTCCAATCTGATTTCAACCGGAATCACACGGCCTGCGGCGACCGGCCAGACCTGTGGCTGAATCGCCAGCAACGCCTCAAGAAGAAGTTGCTCGTGCAGCCCCTGCCAGGAGGTCGCCAAGTCCAGCACGTCGTACGCGAAGTAGCTGTTTGCGCCGCTGCCATAGACGCCGAGGGTGACGGCGGCAGGCGCTGGAGCGTAGGCGCAGTCGTCGCTGGCGTTCTTACCGCCGCCAAACACCGCCCAGACATCCGCATCGCAGTGCGCCAGTGCCAGGCCCTGGGTCACCAGCGCATCTACGGCCACCGGTTGTTCAAGGTAACCGTTATCCGAAATCGACCCCGCTTGGTTGTTCCGACCGGTCAGCTTAACGCCCAGCGCCTTTTCAACGTGGTTGTTCCGACGGTTCCAGCTGCCGCTCACCAACAGCCCCAGTCCGTTGTGCTGGGCTTCCACCAACAGCTGCTCGGTTTGCGGTGCCAGGGTGACTTGCTCGGAAAACATCGCCTCCGCGCTGTAAAGTCCAGAGTTGAACTCCGCGGTAAAGTCCCGAGCACTGTCGGTCAGGGTGTAATGCCACTGATGACGGGTCAGCAGGTCCTCAAGGTAAGTACGTTGGCGGCCAGCGTCATTCAGGTCAGACGTCGCGGTGGCCAGGTCGTCCACCAACACCAGCAATTTCCCTTTCGCGGCCGGATGCAGGTCGACCATCACTGTCGGGGGAACCACCTCAAAGCCGGCCGCCGCGAGCTCGAGAAGTTCACCGTCTGCCTCCGCCATCAAGATGCAGCCATAGCCGCCGTAGGCCGGAGGATCCGACAGCAGCAGCTGATACGGATGGGCAATGGTGTTGCTCACCGGGGTGTCATTTTGGCGGATTTGGGAGATCACCGAGCCATCGGCGAGGCTGACCAGCTGATAAATCAGGTTGGCCTTCACCTCGGCCTGAGCGCTGCGATTGGTGATCTCGAAATGGCAGGTTTTGGCTTCGCCAGTGTCGTAATACTCAACCGTGACGTTGCCAGTTAGCGACATCAGCTCAGAGCGTTCGACGCGGAAACTTGCCTGACTGGTCGCCAAGATCTCACCATCCTGACGGACGATCCAGCTGACACGATACCCGCCCGCCTCACGGTCGACCAACGGCAAGGCATACTGACGATCAGTCGATCCCTGTGGCGGCAAGCTATTGAGGTTGTAGGTTTGTTCTGCCAGCAACTTGCCATTGGGTCGACTGACCTGAAGCGTTCCCACGCCACCATCAAACAGACCATTGTTGCTGACGTTGCTGACGCGAAGATCAATCCGGGCCTGATCCCAGGCTTGGTAGACCGGCTTATCCGTGGTCACCAGTGCGCCCACTTCGGCAAAGGCGCCACCGGCGGTGGTCATGGCAAAAGGTGCAACAGACTGGGTTAACACCTGGCCGTCGTTGCCGAGTAACTGGCCTACAACCTGGTAGGTGCCTGCATAAATACCGGCGGTGTTGAAAAGTTGGTCCGGAATTGCCGCTTGGCCCTTGGGTGCAATTGCCTGCACATCAAAAATGCCCAGATTAGCCACCCTCGCCTGCTGATTATCCTCAATCGTCACGACAACCTGTGCATCGGTTTCGATCTCACTGAGGTTCCCGAGCACACCCGAAATGACCACGGACTCAGCCGGGCTGTAGACGTCTTTGTCAGTATCAACGTCGAGCGTGGTGAGTGAGGGCGCCACCTTCACGCTTTGTTCACCGAGCGTTTCGTGCACCGGATTGCCATCGATATCGGTATAGGAGATCGCCAGCTGCTCGGTCACCACCCGCTGGGAACCGGGCTCAACATTAAACAGCTTCAACTCGGTGGTGAGGTTTTCAAGCTGGCCGACGCTGAAGGTGTCAAATTCCCAGGTAACGATGGTTCGGTCGTTCTCCACTTCGATCAGAGACGGCGCAACGGAGTAGGAACCGCTTTCGATTCCAATGCCGGCGGTCGACAGGGTACTGACGATTTTGACATCCGAGATGGCCGGCTTGATCACTTCAATTCTGACTGAAACCGGCGCAGACGCGCCGCCGCGATTATCATTAGCCAGGAAGGTGACGAGGTGCTCGCCCATATCCGCGGTCGTCGGGGTCCATTCGAGTGTCGCAACGCCGGTGGTACCGCCGCTCACGCTCTGCTCAAAGGTGGCGCCAACTGGCAAGCCCACATGGTTCAGGTAGACCTGGTCGTTGGGATCCGAGTCAGATGCTTGCACGGTCAGCGTGAGCTTCTGACCGACCACCGCCTTGATCACAGACCCAGCTTCGGGCGTCGGCGGATGGTCAAACTCGGGCGAGGCATTGGTGCCCTGATCTCGCAGATTCAGCAGGAAATCAATCGCTGCGGAGCTTTTGACATTCCCTTCTTCATCGCGGTCTTCGATGGTGACCTGGATGGTATACAGGCCGTTGGAGAACGATTCCGCGCCATCCCAGGTAAACAAGCCAGTGTCGCGGTCAACCTTCATGCCGGAGGGTATACTATTGATGGCCGACTCCGAGCGCGTGGACATCCGCCAAGTCAGTTGATCGCCATCCGGATCGACGGCCGGAATGAGGAATCGGCAATCGTACTTGGAGCAGCTCACGATCGGAGGCAGATTACTGAACGGCGACGAATTGCCATTCTCCAAATTAACACGGGTATACACACGCCAAGTGCTGCCTGAGTTCCTGAGGCCTCCAATCTTACAGCAGCTACTGAAATTACCGATCCATGGCTGACCATTATTATTGGCCGCCCGATAGGTATGACGCACGAGATTGTTCTCATTCCGGGTATCGATGGCTTCCCCGACAATCCAGTCCTCTTGGAGATTTCTCGCGATCACCCGATAGGTGTGGTTTGAGGAATAGCCATCACCAAAACTGTAACGACCGGGACGGAACGTTTGCCCGATTTTGGGGTGACCGAAATAGCTGCTTCGGAACGCCACGGTCATCCGAAAATCAGCGGTCGTGGGTGAAATATCCGGCCGCGCTTTGTAGGTAAAGTGGCCAAAGCGGAAATGACTGGCTTCGGCCACAGAAACGCTGACCATGAGCAGTACGAGACAGGCAATGCGAGCCATCCATTCTTTCAATGTCGTTAGATCCATCTTATTCACCATCCATTCCTTCTACCTGAATCCTGCTCTCCACCGACACACCTTCTAGTGGGACAACCTCACTCGGATTAAGTGACTGGGTGGTTCTCAGTCGAATGGACGGTGGAACAAACACGGTGCCGTCGGATTGCTGGGTGACGGAAGCGCCGGTGATGTTTTCCAGCACAATCCGATACTCACCGCTGGCCACGAAGTCGTACGGCAATACCGTGAGCACTTGGCGGACATTCGTCTGTGAAGGCGCCATATCCAGTTGGCTGTGACCTTGCGTGATGACCCGGCCGTCTGGGTCCAAGAAGGTGTAATCAAACTCCAGGCTGACCTCGACGTTGGAGCGGTTAAAGATCTCCGCAAACAGCTCCACATCGGCCTGATTGTTCAGCAGCACATAGCTGGGGGATCCCTTTGGAGCCAGCGAGGCCACTACGGCGCTGGGCTCCACTGTGACAGTGGTACTGCTCTCCGACACCAAGTTGCTCGTGGTGCGATCGAGCGCCTGCACGGTCACGGTGTAAACGCCGGGCGCAACGGTCAGGGTGTTCCACCACTGTTCCAGCTGAACGGTTTTCTGCTCCCCAGGCGCCAGGTTTTCGACCGCTTCATCCAGGTGCTTCTGGTAATGAGCCAGTTCTTCGGGATCGCTCTTGGGGTCGATCGGGGGCAGATAAACGCCGGAGAAGTTTTCGATGTCAGTGCCCGCGCTGTCCTTCACCTGAACATAGAGCCGCGCGCCTTGATTCAGTGCGGTGTCGTTCTTCAACTCAGCACTAATCAACACTGGTTCATAAGCGCCATACACGGTTTTGTCCGTGGTCACTTGAGCGATGTCCACACCGCCCAGATCCGCTTTTCGAACACTGATATCCAGGGTCAATTCAGTGTGCTCTGCGAGCGAGACATCCTTACCCGAGTACATGTAACCTGCGGCGTTGGTCGCGACCGTGAACTCAAGAACCTGAATGTCAGTGATGCGATAGAAGCCGTTCACATCGGTGGTGGTGCTCAGGCCTCCCACGGAGACCGTGGCGCCAGCCACACCGAGGTTAGAGACCATGTCAATGACCTGGCCCTGCACCGAGGTCGACGGCAGCCTTTCCTGCTCGTTCAGGATGATCTGGCCGACATCCACGTTTGTTTTTTCAGGCACGACAAGGCTAAAGCCAATGGTTTCAAAGCCCGTTTTGGACACGGTCACGGAGACCCCGCCACCGTTCAGGTCCGCTAGCGTGAATCGGCCTGCAGCATCGGTCTGGGCGGATTTGGTTCCACCTGGAACCGTCACCAACGCTCCGGCAATAGGATGGGCATTGGCGTCAACAACGGTGCCCACGATGCTGGAGCTGTCCAGTCGTTCCTCAGACAGCGGCTGCAACGATGGGGAGAAGCTCATTTTCGTGCCCGCTACAAGATCGGCGCTCGCGGCCACGGGGTAGTACTCGGCGGACTGAGCAGACAGCACCGTACTGCCGGGCTCACTCAGTAGTTGATAGGTACCATCGGCGCCGGTCACGGTGCTGTTCACATTACCACCAACCGTAGAGGAAACGGTGACACCACCAATCGGCCCGCCGGACGACACGTCCGTGATGACCCCAGTCAACAGTACGGTGGTTGGTGCGACCGCCAGTTGAATAGTGCCAACATTGGCGAACTGTCCTTCTCTCAAGATCACACTTTGCGACGCCCCCTGATAACCTGGGGCGGAATACGCGACGACGTAAGAACCTGCACTGAGATTAGACACGGTAAAGCTGCCATCGGGCTGAATGTCGACCTGATCGTCGGAAGTGCCCAGTACATCAATGGTCGGCTCAGACAAACGCGCGCCCGACGAGGCGTCCACCAATCGCCCGGCCAGTACTGCTTTCTCGGGATCCAGAGGGACATCAATGGAAGACAGCAGGTTCAGGGCCGCCAAGGACAACGAGGTGGCATAGACTTGCTCGCCCCAATGCCCGGCGGAAGACTGAAGATTCTGGAGATAGCTTACCGCGTCGGTGTACTTGCTCACGTCGGTGGTCACGGGGATCAGAGCCTGCAAGGCCAAGGCACTCTCCCAATCCGTACCCCAGTGCCCTTCTGCATTCTGAGCGGCATAAAGATAATCAACCGCCTGACTCAGAACGCCCGAGATATTGTGCGTATACAGATAGGCCTTCATCGCCTTGACCGCCAAGGCGGTTACCATGACAGACGGCTGATCGTTGTAGACCGAGAATCCACCTTCGGACAGCTGCGCCGATGACAAAAACTGCAAGGCTCCGGGGGCGACCAGGGCATCGGCGTTCGCCGCTTGTAGGGCCAACAGCGCGTAGCTGGTATCCAGTGGCGTACTGTCATAACCACTAAAATGGCCAAAGCCGCCATCTCGACCCTGACGCGACAGCAGTTCGGTCTTTTCCAGCTCCAACCCTCGGTTGGCATCAGCAAGGGCGTTCACCAAGCGAGAAAGCTGCTCAGTATTTAAGCCGGCCAAATCACTACGAAGCGACTCCAGTGCAGCCTGCCGATCGACTGCAGAAGCGTCCAGTAGCTGGAAAACCTGCAGAGCCTCTGCGGTGGACTGAAAGTCAGTTGATATATCGGCCGGGGCACTGACCCAGCCCGCAGGTTGTTGAGACGTCTCTAGCCAATGGAGAGCGGCACCAACATTGACGTCTTTATCAGCAGACTGGTGGTCTGCGCCGCTGTGTGCGTGCCCATTTAAGGTAATAAAGAAGAGAAGTAATGCAAAGACGTTGAATATACAGTTCGATCTTTTCCTGCCCACAGCCAAGACTCCGCTTGTACATGAAACACACTGTAGCGATGCAGGAGGCGGGGGGTTATCCAAAACCCTCTTAATATCAAATTTGATATTAATCAGCATCCCTGCCTACAGAATATCTATTGACAGGGATCCTATAGAGCACTTACCAAGAAAACCAGACGAAAACGGACCAGAACCGTGAAACACTGTAAAACGCGGACAAATTGATAAATCAGTCACATATTGCCGTGCCAGTTCAGTCTTGAACAACTCTTCGTCGTGTGCCGGCGCCATCGGAATAGTTGGGTTTTCGACGTCTGACGCTAGTCGCAGCAGGGACAGCGAGGGTCGTTCTGCAGAAGGGCCGCAGGGGTCGCAAAGCGGACATTCAGATGATGCGATAACGCCCGCCATCACCGGTGACAAAACCGCAACGAAGCAGAGGTTTTGGCATCCGGTGTATGGCCTTGTGCACCTCACTTTGATCAGTGAAGTTG
>Ga0306868_1001398_pt1 | contig 12821 bp, 9 predicted proteins | sample AntRauTorckE6832_FD_190411 | JGI IMG/M metagenome (GOLD analysis project Ga0306868, IMG submission 190411) | Saline lake microbial communities from Rauer Islands, Antarctica - Metagenome Torckler E6 #832 (v2) (version 2) | ecosystem: Environmental > Aquatic > Non-marine Saline and Alkaline >... | reverse complement strand
ATGGCTATGGTGCTTTACCAATATGTATGGCAAAAACACAGAAGTCATTATCAGATGATCCAAAGAAATTGGCAAGACCAACAGGTTTTACTGTAACCATAAATGATGTAAAAATTTCAGCTGGGGCGGGCTTTATTATACCAATGGCAGGCAATATTTTAAGAATGCCTGGTTTACCAAAGGTACCTGCAGCAATGCACATGGATATTAAAGAAGATGGAGAAATTGTTGGTTTATTTTAATTAATAGTGTATAATTTTTATACAACTCTTATGATGAGAGTTGTATAAAATCTATACTACATGAAAAGGTTTTCATAGAAATAAGGAGGAGAAAAATGATCAATAACTTAGAAATTGATGAAGGTATGACAATCAAATTGACAGGTGAATTACCAGAAATGCCTGAATTTGTAGAAGGTATTAGAAGAGCGCCAAAGAGAGAATTAGACTTAACAGAAAACGAGATAAAAATTGCATTAAAAAATGCTTTAAGATATGTACCAGAGAAATGGCACGATACTTTAGCACCAGAGTTTTTAAATGAACTGATGACAAGAGGAAGAATTTATGGTTATCGTTTTAGACCCGAAGGTAATATCGTAGGTAAGCCTATTGATGAATATGAAGGCAATTGTACAGAAGGAAAAGCTGTACAAGTCATGATGGATAATAACTTAAACTTTGATATTGCTCTTTATCCATATGAACTTGTAACTTATGGTGAAACAGGTCAAGTGTGTCAAAACTGGATGCAGTATCAGCTAATCAAAAAATATTTAGAAAAAATTAAGCATAATCAAACTTTAACAATCATGTCTGGACATCCCCTTGGTATTTTTGAGTCTCATGAACGGGCACCAAGAGTTGTCATTACGAATGGTTTAATGGTTGGTATGTACGACAATTTAAAAGACTTTAGTAAAGCTGCAGCAATGGGTGTTGCAAATTATGGACAAATGACAGCCGGTGGTATGATGTATATTGGACCACAAGGCATCGTTCATGGTACTTTTAATACAGTTTTAAACGCTGGCCGTTTAAAGTATGGTATTAAAGGCGACGAAGATTTAGCTGGTTTCTTGTACGTAACCAGTGGTCTTGGTGGTATGAGTGGAGCCCAAGGGAAAGCTGTTAAAATTGCAAATGGTGTAGGCATCATTGCAGAAGTAGATTTTTCTAGAGTTGAAACACGTTATGAACAAAACTGGATTGATTCTTATTATGATTCCCCAGCAGAAGTATTTAAAGATGCAAAAAAATATATGGAAAAAGGAGAAGGACGTGCCATTGGTTTCCACGGCAATATTGTTGATCTTTTAGAGTATATAGATGCAAATGATATTGAAGTGCATTTATTATCAGACCAAACTTCATGTCATGCAGCTTATGATGGTGGCTATTGTCCACAAGGTTTAAGTTTTGAAGAAAGAACAAAGTTATTAGATGAAGACAAAGAAAAATTTGGTGAATTGGTAGATGCATCTTTAAGAAAACAATTCAATATCATTGAAAAATTAGTTGATAAAGGTAGTTATTTCTTTGATTATGGTAACAGTTTTATGAAAGCAGTTTACGATGCAGGTGTAACAGAGATTTGTGCCAATGGAAAAGATGAAACGGAAGGTTTTATTTTCCCATCTTATGTTGAAGATATTATGGGACCAATGTTATTTGATTATGGCTATGGACCATTTAGATGGGTATGTTTAAGTGGTAAAAAAGAAGATTTATTAAAAACAGACCATGCAGCAATGTCTTGTATTGATCCAGATCGAAGACCTCAAGATCGAGACAATTATTACTGGATTAAAGACGCGGATGCAAATGATTTAGTTGTAGGGACCCAAGCAAGAATACTTTACCAAGATGCACTTGGTAGAAGAGATATTGCACTTAAATTCAATGAAATGATTCGTAATGGAGAAATTGGTCCAGTGATGTTAGGTAGAGACCATCATGACACTGGTGGAACCGATTCACCCTTTAGAGAAACATCAAATATTTATGATGGTTCAAGAGTAATGGCTGAAATGTCAACTCAATGTTATGCAGGTAATGCTGCAAGGGGTATGACGATGGTGGCTTTACACAATGGCGGCGGCGTTGGTATTGGAAAAGTAAGTAATGGTGGTTTTGGTTTGGTACTAGACGGTTCTGAAAGAGTAGATGAAATCATCAGAACGGCGATTCCATGGGATACCATGGTTGGTGTAGCAAGACGTTCATGGGCACGAAATGAAAATTCCATTGCAACAGTAAAAGAATACAATGAACAAAGATCAGATTCTGATCATATTACAATTCCATTTGTAGCAAGTGATGATTTAGTGAATAAATTAGTTGAAGCGAAGCTTAAGGAGGACAAATAAAATGAAAAGTCAGTTAGTAGAATGTGTACCAAATTTTTCAGAAGGTAGAGATTTAGATAAGGTTGAAAAAATAATCGATTGTTTTAGAGGTAAAGAAGGGGTTAAACTTTTAGATTATAGTTCTGATAAAGACCATAATCGATCAGTTGTGACTTTAGTTGGGGCACCTGAGGCCATTAAAAAAGCTGTTGTAAATGCGATGGGTGTAGCAAAAGATTTAATTGATTTAACAGTACATGATGGACAACACCCACGTATGGGGGCGACAGATGTGGTGCCGTTTATTCCAATTAGCAACATAGAAATGGATGAATGTGTGGCACTAGCGAAAGAAGTCGCAGAACTTGCTTATAAAGAACATGGCATTCCAAGTTTTTTATATGAAGCAGCGGCATCTGCACCTCACAGAAGTAATCTTTCAAAATTAAGAAAAGGTCAATTTGAAGGCATGGCTGAAAAAGTAAAAGATCCTCATTGGGCGCCTGATTTTGGTGAAACAGTTCATGCAACAGCTGGTATTACGGCTATTGGTGCAAGAGAGTTCTTAGTAGCTTATAATGTTATTTTAGGCACTAATAATTTAGACATTGCTAAGAAGATCGGAAAAATGGTAAGAAACTCCGGTGGTGGCTTCTCAAAAGTTAAAGCCATGGGTGTAGCAATGGAAGAAAGAAATCTTGTACAGGTTTCAATGAATTTAACAGACTATAAAGTAACACCTTTATATCAGGTTTTTGAGTATATTAAAATGGAAGCCAAGCGATATGGGGTACCAGTAGTCGGAAGTGAACTCATTGGTTTAGCGCCAATGGCAGCACTCATCAGTTCAGCTGAATACTACTTAGGTATAGAAGATTTCTCTATGGACCAAGTATTAGAAAAAAGGATGTTAGAATAAATGGATAAATTACTCATAAAAAATGCCAGTCAATTGATTACATGTGCATCAACGGGTGGTAAGTACGGCAAAAAAGAAATGAATGATATTGGTTTAATAAAAAATGGTAGCATATACATTGAAGCTGGAATCATTAAGAAAATAGATTCAACTGAAGAAGTTCTAAAGAATTTAGATTTAACAGATGTAGAAATTATCGATGCCCAAAATCAAACCGTAACACCTGGTTTTATTGATTCTCATACCCACTTTATATTTGGTGGGTATCGAGATGATGAATACCTTTGGCGTTTAGCTGGTATGGACTATATGGATATTATGGCTAAAGGCGGTGGTATTAATAAATCTGTTAATCAAACAAAAGCAGCAAGTTTTGATTCGCTATACACTGATGGACTCAATCGATTAGATACTTTTATTGAATTTGGTGTCACCACAGTTGAAGGTAAAAGTGGTTATGGATTAGATGAAGCAACTGAATTAAAGCAATTAAGAGTCATGAAAGCATTAAAAGATGAACACCCTATAGATATTGTTTCTACTTTCTTAGGAGCGCACTCAGTTCCAGAGGATTATAAAGACAATGTTGATGCTTTTATAGATTTAATGATTGATGAAGTGATGCCAAAGGTAAAAGAAGAAAATTTAGCAAAATTCTGTGATGTTTTTTGTGAAAAAGGCATTTTTTCTATTGAGCACTCTAGAAAACTATTATCAGCTGCAAAAGGTATGGGTTTTGAAGTAAAGTTACATGCAGATGAAATTGTTCCCTTTGGTGGCGCTGAATTAGCAGCTGAATTAGAAGCGACAAGTGCGGATCATTTACTTAAAGCATCAGATCAAGGCTTAAAGGCGATGAAGGAAAAAGATGTCGTTGCAACAGTTTTACCGATGACGGCTTTTTCATTACAGGAAGACTATGCAAGGGCAAGACACATTATAGATAAAGGTGGTATATTAGCTTTGGCTTCAGACTTTAATCCAGGGAGTTGTCATACACAGTCCATACCCTTATTAATTACTTTAGCGACGATTAAAATGAAGATGACTGTAGAAGAGACAATTAATGCATTAACGATTAATGCTGCAAAAGCTCTGGGTATTGAAGCCTCTGTTGGTAGTTTGGAAGTAGGGAAAAAAGCCGATTTAATCATCCATAAATATCCTACTTATAATTTTTTAGCTTATCACATTGGTGTATCAACTGTTGAAAAAGTTATAAAAAATGGTAAACTTATATTAGATAAGAAAGAATGTAAAGTGAATCGATAAATCAAGGAGGAATGCATGTTAAAAGATTTAACAATTAAAGAATTTTTAGAACAGCTGGCATCAAGTGAACCAGTACCAGGTGGTGGCTCTGTTGCAGCATTATCATCAGGTCTTTCAGTAGCTCTTGTTCAAATGGTTGCAAATCTAACCATTGGTAAAAAAGGTTATGAAGATGTTAACCAAGAAATGAAAAATATTATGATGGAAGTTGAGCCTAAAATTAATGAATTTATGGATTTAATTGATAAAGATGCTAATTCTTTCGATGCAGTAATCAAGGCCTTTAGAATGCCTAAAGCGACAGATGCAGAAAAAGAAGTTAGAAAATCAGCTATACAAGAAGGTATGAAATATGCAGCAAAAGTACCTTTAGAAGTTGCTGAATCAACTGCAAAATTGTTTCCGTTAATTGAAGTGGTTGTTGAAAAGGGTAATAAAAATGCAGTAACGGATGGTTTAGTGGCTGCAATGATGGCAAGAACGGCTATTAAAAGCGCGCTTTATAATGTGAAAATCAATTTATCTTCAATAAAAGATGAGGCATTTGTAGATGATTATTCCAAAAAAGTTGAAATACTTGAAAATGAAGCCGATTCAATTGTTGATAAAATTTTAAAAGAGGCCTCACTGTAAAAATTAAGTGGGTACAGTTTAGGGGGGGAAATGGAAAAAATAATAATAACAGGAAGAGATATAACGCTTGAAAGTTTAATTCAAGTCTCAAGACATCATGCAACAGTTGAGTTAAGTTCAGAAGCAATTAAAGAGATTAAAGAATCAAGAAAAGTTGTAGATTATTTTGTTAAAAAAGAAGAAACTGTTTACGGCATTACTACAGGTTTTGGAAAATTTTCGGATGTAGTGATTTCAGAAAAGGACACGGCTAAATTGCAGGAAAACTTAATAATAACACATGCTGTAGGTATTGGAAGGGATTTTAAAGAAGAAATTTCTCGCGGCGTCATGTTATTGAGAGTGAATAACTTAGCCAAAGGTTTTTCGGGAGCACGCTTAAAAACCGTTGATACTTTAGTACAAATGTTAAACAAAGGGGTTACACCATTGATTCCTGAGAAGGGTTCTCTAGGGGCCAGTGGAGATTTAGCCCCATTAGCCCATATGGTTTTAGTAATGATTGGTAGAGGTTATGCACTATATAAAGGGGAAAAATTAAAGGGTGCTGAAGCCATGGCCAAAGCTGGTATAGAAACGATTACACTTTCTGCAAAGGAAGGGTTAGCATTAATTAATGGTACACAAGTCATGACTGCTGTTGGTGGTATCGCTTTATACGATGCTAAGCAATTAATGGCTGTAGCAGATATCTCTGCTGCATTAACAATGGAAGGTTTAAGAGGGATTATTGATGCCTTTGATGATCGACTCCATCAAGTAAGACCACACAAAGGACAAATAAATACAGCAGCAAATATTAGAAAGATTTTAAAGAATAGTGAGTTAATTACACATCAAGATGAATTAAGAGTGCAAGATGCTTATACACTTCGTTGTATACCACAGATTCATGGTGCGAGTAAAGATTCTTTAGAATATATTGAGAAAAAGGTAATTATTGAAATGAACTCAGTAACAGACAACCCAATTATTTTTAAAGATGATTTAGAAGTTATTTCCGGCGGAAATTTTCATGGACAGCCTATGGCTTTGATCTTTGACCATTTAAAGATTGCCTTAGCAGAAATAGCAAATGCAACTGAAAGAAGAATTGAAAGATTAGTAAATCCACAGTTAAGTGGATTACCGGCCTTTTTAACAAAAAAAGGTGGTTTGAATTCTGGCTTTATGATTACTCAATATTCAGCGGCATCACTTGTAAGTGAAAATAAAGTTTTAGCACACCCAGCAAGTGTTGATTCCATTACGTCTTCTGCTAACCAAGAAGACCATGTTTCAATGGGTACTATTGCTGCAAGACAAGCATTAGAAATTTTAGAAAACGTTCAAAATGTCGTATCAATTGAGTTATATGCAGCTTGTCAAGCCATTGATTTAAGAGAAGAAAAAGGCTTAGGTGAAGGGACTCAAATAGCTTATAATGAAATCAGAAAAGTAATTGATTTCTTAGAAGATGACAGAGAATTAAAGTATGACATGGACGCTTCTATAGAATTGATAAAATCCGAAAAATTATTAAATGCAGTTGAAAATAAAATTGGTACTTTATATAAAAACTAAAGTAGTAGTTAAATTTCAATGGGCGGTCTCATATGAGATCGCCTATTTTATTTAAGATTATAGTTTAGTCCATTAAAAAAATGGTATAATTAGGTTGTGGGCTAAAGACTTGAATTTGACAGTATCATGGATTTATCAAAAAAATATTTAAGGAACGATACATAAAAGCACATTATAATTAATCTTTTTATTGATTATGAAGTTAAGTGGGATTACTTTTCAAGGTTTATGTTAAGGATAGCTTTTTAGTATCCATCTATTATGGAATGGATTCATGATGATACTACCGGAGTTAAGTTTCACCGATGCTTTATTCAATCCTGAGAGCGTTGAAAAAATTTCCGTAAAATGAGTGAAAAATACTATAAAGTAGATTTTTCAATATCTTATAGGATTGCTAAGAACAAAGAAAAGACAGTAAAAGGACCTATTAAATTTTTAGATTTAATGTTTTAAACATAGCATTAGCTATGATAAAATTTATACAATAGTAAAAGACTAAGGAGTGATACAAGTGAAAAGTGTAATAGAAATAGTAAATGATATTTATTGGGTTGGCATAAATGATCGTAATACTCGGTTGTTCGAAAACCTATGGCCTCTAGAAAATGGTGTAACATATAATTCATACTTAATTGATGCAGAGAAGGTAGCGTTAATTGATACAGTTAAATCAACTGAATCTGTAAATTATCTCCAAAATATTCAAGATAAATTAGAAGGTAAAAAAGTAGATTATTTAATTATTAATCATATGGAACCAGACCATACAGGAGCCATTAAAGAATTACTACATGTTTATCCAGATATTCAAATTGTTGGTAATAAGAAAACTTTTGGTATGTTAAAAGAATATTATGGAATAGAAGAGAATTTAATTACTGTGAAACAAGGCGATACATTAGATCTTGGTTCTATGACTTTGGAATTTCATTTAACCCCAATGTTACACTGGCCTGAGACAATGATGACTTATTTAAAAGAAGAAGGCATCTTATTTTCAGGCGATGCTTTTGGAGGCTTTGGATCATTAGATGGTGGAATTTTTGATGATGAAGTTAATATTGAATTTTACGAAAATGAAATTATGAGATACTTTACGAATATTGTTGGCAAGTACAGCAACATGGTGTTAATGGCTATAAAGAAATTATCAGACTTAGAGATCAATGTTGTTGCTCCAACCCATGGCCCTATTTGGCGCACAAATCCTGAAAAGATAATCAGTGATTATAAAAAATGGAGTGAATATGAAGCTAAAGAAGGTGCAGTAATTATCTATGGTTCAATGTATGGAAATACAGAACGTATGGCTGATTATATTGCTAGATGCTTATCTGAAAATGGTGTAAAGGATATTAGAATTTATGATTCTTCCAAAACACATTTATCTTATTTAATCAATGAAATATGGAAATATAAGTATGTTTTCTTAGGTAGTTGTGCTTATAACACCCGTGTATTTCCTATGATGGAAGGTTTATTAAACACTATGAAAAATAAGGGTTTAAAAGGCAAAAAAGTCGGAATTTTTGGTAGTTATACTTGGAGTGGTGGCGGTGTTAGCAACCTTAAAAAGTTTGTCGATGAAGTGGGTTGGGAATTGATTGGAGAACCAATTGAATTTAAAGGTGCACCTGGTAAAGAACACTTTGCACAAGCAGAAGAATTATCCTGTCTAATAGGCGACTGTTATGTAGGAGAGGAATAAGAAATTTTTATGAGCAGCGGAAGATCCGCTGCTTATTTAGTCTAAAGATTCAATAAAGGAGTGATTCAATGAGCAAATTATTTAGTGAATTTAAACTTAAAAATTTAAGTCTTAGAAATAGAATTGTTATGCCACCAATGTGCATGTACAGTGCAGATGATGGTTTAGCCAATGAATGGCATCAAGTACATTACGGAACAAGAGCCGTTGGTGGTGTTGGATTAATTATTGTTGAAGCCACAGCGGTACAACCTGTTGGGCGGATTTCAGATCAGGATTTAGGTTTATGGAATGATGATCAAAAAAAAGCCTTTAAAAAAATAGTTAAAGCGGTAAAAGATAATGGTGCAAGCATAGCAATACAATTAGCTCATGCTGGTAGAAAAAGTGAAGTGACAAATGATCTACCCATTGCACCAACAAGTATTGCTTTTAGTGATGAATACAAAAAACCAAAAGAAATGACAGAAGAAGATATAAAAGCTGTGATTGAATCATTTAAAGAAAGTGCTAAAAGAGCCAATGCTGTTGGATTTGATGCTATTGAAATCCATGGTGCCCACGGGTATTTAATCAATCAGTTTTTATCTCCGTTAACGAATAAAAGAAAAGATAAATATGGTGGTACATTAGAAAATCGCATGAGGTTACTTCAAGAAATTATTAGAGAAGTAAAAAAAGAATGGCCAGACGAAAAAGTTCTTATGTTGAGAGTTTCAGCAAACGAATATGATGAAGCAGGTAATAGTCTAGAAGATATGGTGACAATTGTAAAAGAAGCTAAGAAATTAGGTATTGATCTGATTAATGTCAGTAGTGGTGGTGTTATTAATAAATCGGTTAATAGTTACTATGGCTATCAAATTCCGCTAGGAGAAAAGATAAAAAAAGCTACTCAAATACCAACATTAGTAGGTGGTTTGATTACTGATGAGAAACAGGGTGAAGAGATTATTAGTAATAATAGAGCAGATCTTGTTTATTACGGGAGAGAATTATTAAGAAATCCATACTTTCCCTTAATGGCAGCTAAGAAATTAGAAGTTGATTTCAAATGGCCGGAAGCTTATAAAAGAGCAAAGTAGTTAAAAGTCAAGACGCCTGAGTTTAGGTGTCTTGACTTTTTCTAAATAGCAGTATTTTTCGAATTTAAATGAGTTGAAAAGAATAAATCATGTAATGCTGTGATTGCTTTTTCTGAAAAATCTTTATTCATTAGACAGGATATTTTCATTTGAGAAGTTGTAAGGCACTCGATGTTAAGGCCTAAACTAGCGATGCATTGAAAAAAATCAGCAAGCACTTCTGGATGATTATTAATGCCTATCCCAACAATAGATATCTTTGAAAATAAAGAAGAATACTGTAACAGGGATGATGCATACTGATTAAGAAATGTAGCACAAATTTTTTTTACTTGGTTAAAGTGGTCTTTTGAAACAGTAAATGAGAGGTCATTAAATTCACTGTTCTTAAGATTTTGAATAACCATATCTATAGAAATATCTTTTTTATTAATTTCATTAATCAACTGATAGCATATATTTGGATCTTTGGGTAGTTTTTCAATTGAAAAATAGATGATATTATGATCAACGGTTATGCCTTTAACATTAAATTTTTCCATATTTTTCTCCTTTTCGCGAATTATTGTTCCTTTTCCATCTTCAAAACTTGATTTAACAACTAAAGGAATGCTAAATTTTGATGCGATTTCTACAGCTCTTGGATGAAGCACTTGTGCCCCTAGTTTCGATAATTCTAGCATTTCTTCATAAGATATTTTTTCAATTATTTTAGCATCTGAATGGATATTCGGATCCGTTGTATAAACACCATCAACGTCCGTGTATATTTCGCAAATCTTAGCATCTAAAGCCGCTGATAAGGCTACTGCTGTTGTGTCAGATCCGCCTCTTCCTAAAGTAGTAATATCTCCAGTTGACGTGAGACCTTGGAAACCTGCTATAACACAGACATAATTCTCATTAAGAGCATTGATAATTTCTTTTGTATTTATCTCTAATATCCTTGCATTATTATGAAGGTTATTTGTTAATATTCTACTTTGATGGCTATTGAAAGATTTCGCTTTTAAGCCAATAGAGTTAAGAGCAACTGTAAGTAAAGCAATTGATTTCTGCTCACCAGTGGATAAAAGCATATCTAATTCTCGGGGGGCTGGTTGCTTTGATATACTATTGACTAAGTCGATTAAATTATTTGTCTCAGATCCCATGGCTGACACGACAATAACAAGCTTTTTATTAGATATAGAACTTTTTTTTATTTGATTAGCTATGGTTTTAATTCGATTAATTGACATTAGAGAAGTAGCACCGAATTTTTTAACAATTATATCTTTGATAGAAATCACCTCACAAAAATTTGTAATAAAAAAATCCTCTTCAAGAGAAAAGGATTAAACTACGCACAAAACTAGTCTTATCAACCTGGAATTAGCACCTAATTTAATAGGTTGCCGGATTTCATAGGGCCAGTCCCTCCATCACTCTTGATAATCAGTTATATTTAATTTTATTAATACTAAGTATAATGAATTCGCTGAGCATTGTCAATAATAGTTTGAATTTCTATGAATTTTTTGGTTTAATTAAGTAACATCTTTAATCAAAAAAAATGTTTGAATGTCTAAAAAAGGGTATAATATAAACAAGGATAAAAATTGAAGCAATTAAATTAGGAGGAAATATGATAAATTTCGAATTTCATAACAGAACAAAGATAATATTTGGTAAAGGTACTGAAGAACGTGTAGGAGAGTTAACAAGAAAGCATGGGAGTAAAGTTTTACTTCACTATGGTGGCGGTAGTATTAAAAGGACAGGCTTATACGATAAAATTGTTGAAAGTTTAAACGAAGCATCAATAGATTTTATTGAGCTCGGTGGCGTTGTATCAAACCCTAGAGTAAGTCTCGTTAGAGAAGGTATTGAACTTTGTAGAGAAGAAAATATAGATTTCATTCTTGCTGTTGGTGGCGGTAGCGTAATTGATTCAGCTAAAGGTATTGCTGCTGGGTTTTACTATGATGGCGATGTATGGGAACTATATACTGGTGAAGGAGAATTTAGTAAATGTTTGCCTATTGGAACGGTTTTAACACTTCCAGCAGCTGGAAGCGAATCCAGTCCTGGATCTGTTGTTACCAATGAAGATGGCCTTTGGAAAAAAGATATCGGATCCAATGAATTAAGACCAATTTTCTCAATATTAAATCCAGAGTTAACTTATACACTTCCTGAGTATCAAACCAGTTGTGGTGCTTCGGATATGTTTGCTCATGTACTTGAAAGATATTTTACAACAACTGAGAATGTTGAATTAACAGATCGTATGTCAGAAGGGGTCATGAAAACAATTATTACGAAAGCACCATTACTGATGGATTATCCCAAGGATTATGACTTACGAGCTGAAATTATGTGGGCAGGTACTTTAGCTCATAATGATTTGATTGGTACTGGTAGAGTACAAGATTGGTCTTCACACAAGATCGAACATGAGTTAAGTGGAATATATGATATCGCTCACGGTGCAGGCTTAAGTATAATATTTCCTGCATGGATGAAATATGTTTATAAAAATGATATTCCTAGATTCGCGCAATTAGCGAACCGAGTATTCGATATAGAAATCAATCCTAGAAATTTAGAAGAAACAGCTTTAAATGGGATTGTAGCAGTAGAAAAATACTTTCAATCAATTAATATGCCTATTAGATTATCTGAAGTTGACATTGATGATGAGTATTTTGAAGAAATGGCATTGAAGGCAACAAATTTTAATGAACATACTATTGGTGGTTTTGTTGAATTAAAATCAGAAGATATTATTGAAATATTTAAATTAGCACAGTAGTAAAAATTAGAGAGTCTTTATTATTAAATAGAGGCTCTTTTATTTTGAAAATTTTTATTTCTTTTTTGACAAGAAATATAGGTAGTGATAAAACATGACCAACTAGTCACGCGACTACTGATGAGAGTATATGGTGAACTTTGGAATAAATTGGAAATAGAACATGCTTATAAAAAAAACTAAATTGGATTTATCTAACATCTGTTATTATTGTCATTGACCTTGGTGAAAATTTCAGAACTTTTGCATCGGAAACACTCAATAGTGCTGGCTAAAATTAAGATTAAATATTTCTGTTCTTATTTTGTCAATTTTAATGATTTTTTTAGGTTTATTTGTTTATTCGTAAAAAAAATAAAAAAATTGGAACTAACTTATAAGTTTTACGTCTAATAATAGATAATTGCGAAATAGACTAATAAAACGTTGTTAAAGATATAACAAAACGAATCAAAAAATAAGCAATAAAAACTAAGGAAGTGATTATTTAG
>Ga0306868_1001385_pt1 | contig 12885 bp, 10 predicted proteins | sample AntRauTorckE6832_FD_190411 | JGI IMG/M metagenome (GOLD analysis project Ga0306868, IMG submission 190411) | Saline lake microbial communities from Rauer Islands, Antarctica - Metagenome Torckler E6 #832 (v2) (version 2) | ecosystem: Environmental > Aquatic > Non-marine Saline and Alkaline >... | reverse complement strand
CAGCCAGAAAGCCAGTCGCGACACTTCTGCGATATCGGCGCGGCCAGAAGGGGCCCGTTCAATGCCAGGTCCCGGTCATGGCCGGGGAGGTATGGCAGGTCGTACTGCGGGGCTGGGTCGCAGGTAAATAATTCGCGCAGTGCTTCAGGCTGTTTTGCTAGATCGATCAGATACCAGTCCGGGCGGGCTGCGAAGAGCAGATCGGCAGGCCGTTGAAACGCAGACGTGGCGTTTTTGTCAGTGGCGAATCCGTCGCCTTGTTGCTTTTTCATCCCTGATCTTGTGACTCCATGTCTATCATTATTTTCAGTGTAGGCTAGCGGGTTCCTGCCTTTTTGTCACCAGACTTTACTGAGGATGTGGCATGAGTCGCTTCCTGAACTCCTCATCGATTCCCTCGAAAGCAGCGTCATAGATTTTGGCCGGGAGCGGACCTTGCCAGCGGGTGATCAGAGTTTCTGCGCCCTCAGTTTGTCCGGTGGAATGACACCTCAACCCTCAATCCACCGAAGGGACTTTGCGAGAAATTCGTTTGCCCGCTATAGCGGTCAACGATATCGCAAACGATCGCAAGGCCCAGTCCGTGCCCGGGTGTCTGTTCGTCCAGTCTTAGTCCTCTTTTGCCCAATTCACCGACCGAGTCTTCGGCGACGCCAGAGCCATCGTCAGCAACGACGATGACTATCTGCTCATCGTTTTCAGTGAGCGACAACTCGACGCATCGGGCCGACCACTTGCCGGCATTATCGAGAAGGTTGCCGAGAATTTCGCTGAGATCGTGCTCTTCAATAGGCCAACGGCGTTCTTCCGCCATTGCCGTGGACAACTCAAATGACTTCTCGGGATAAAGCCGGCCAAGCATCCATAAAAGGTCTCTGGCCTGTTTCACTGGATAAGCGCTTTTTCCGACCTGAGGGCCAGCAAAACGGCTGCGCCGCATTTCCGCTTCCAATTGTTTGTCGATATCACCAAGTCGAGACGCCATTTCGTGTCTCAAGTCACCGTCGAGCGGACGGCTTGTATCCTCAAGGATCTGCAGTACGGCTGAGATCGGGGTTTTAACACTGTGAGACAGGTTTGCGAGTGCGTCCCGCGAGCGTTCAAGACGTCGATCCATAAAATCGAGCAGTTGATTCAGTTGCCAGACCAGTGGCCCGAATTCTTCCGGAGCCTTGACATCAATGCGCGATATTTCACCATTTTGCAGTCTTTTCAGTGAGGCCTGAAGCGACACGACGGGCTTCATTGACAGGGTAATGCCAATCCAGATAATCCAGACCAGCAGCAGAATCAGCAAGATTGATACGATCGCTGTCCAGGCATGTAATTCGGCCTGACTGGCCTGCAGTGCCTCCATATTTTCCGACACAATGACCACCACGCGCTTGTCATCAATCAGGAACGATTTTCGAAAGGCGAGAACGTCGGAGGGCGCGGCAGTGGATTCACTTTCGGCCCTTACTCTGATTGCGCCCTCTTGATCTGATTGAAGTAAGGGCCTCAGCAATGCTTCCCAGGCTTGTGGTGAGATGATGGTCTGAGTCGGGGATTGGATGGCAAAGGCATGATGAAACACGTCCTGGAAGTAATCACCGGTTCGGAGCGTGTCTATTTTGCCTGCGTTTTGGCGAATCTGGTGTTCGAGAAAGGCCACCTCATCTTTCAGCCGGCTTTCAACAAAGTCCCGCGACATCCGTTCAAGCAGGAAGCCGTGCACAAGCCAGGCGATTGCCATCAGGAGGATGCCGGAAGGTAGCAGAAGGGCCAGAAGTGTCCCTTTTACAGAGGTGGGCTTGCTAAACGGTATCATCGAACAAATACCCCTGGCCTCGCCGCGTTGCTATGGTGCTGGCTCCCACCAGTTTTCTCAGACGGCCGATATAAGCCTCAATAACGTTGTCAGTCGGGCTTTCCTTCAGGTTATAGAGTTGTTCCATCAGCTGTTCCTTGGAAAAAACCTGGCCAGGCCGGCTCATCAGGCAACGGAGCAGGCGGAATTCGGTGCCGGTCAGGCTGTGCTCTGTGCCATCTTCCATTTTCAGACTTTGCCGATTTTCGTCCAGTACCAGGCGACCCGCCTTTACCAAAGTTTGAACTCGCCCGTCACTTCTGCGCACGATGGCATTCAGCCTGGCAATCAGTTCTTCGGTCTGAAAGGGTTTGGCAAGGTAGTCGTCTGCGCCTGCTTTCAGGCCATTCACTTTGTCTTGCCAGTCCCCCCGGGCAGTCAGAATCAAAACCGGGAAGTTGGCGTTGATGGCACGCCATTTGCGCAGCACATCCAGACCATTGCCGTCTGGCAGCCCCAGGTCCAGGATGCCAACCCGGTAGTCTTCCTGCTCGCCCAGAAGGATCGCCTCTTTGGCGGTCTGGGTATGATCGACGCTGAAACCGGCCTTCTCGAGCTGGCCGGCAAGCCCATCAGCCAACAGGCGGTCATCCTCTACCAGCAATAATCTCATCAGTCGCTCCCTTCTCAATCAAAACACAGCCGACACGAGTGTCGCCGGTCAACCTGAACCGAGCCTGAACAGTGAATAGTTCGTCATTTTCAGAAAGAATTCAGTTTGGTGAGCGATGGTAGCAATCGTTTAGGGTGAATGCTCCGTTAATGGGCAACCTACTTGGTTTTAAAGAAAGAACAATCACAGGAGAAGTGTGAATGAGCGTAATAAAATTTGCAGTGGCTGCATTGGCTATGTCGGTTTCATTGACGGCTCTGGGGGCAGGCGCCCATGGCGATGGTCACGGCCACGGCGCGACAGCTGGTAAGCCGGGCAAGGTATCGGACGTCAGTCGCACTATTAACGTCGAAATGTATGACAACTACTACGAACCTGAGTCCATTGAGGTCAAGCCAGGGGAAACCGTGCGTTTTGTCGTTTCAAACAAGGGTAACCTGGTGCATGAATTCAACATTGGCACGCCGGATACCCATGAGGCTCATCAGGAAGAAATGATGATGATGGTTGAGCATGGCGTCATTCAAGGCGGAAAACTGAACCGCGAGATGATGGATATGGATCACAGCATGATGAATGGCGACATGATGGAGGGAGGCATGATGGAGGGAGGCATGATGGGAAATGGCCATTCCATGAAGCATGACGACCCGAACAGCGTGTTGTTAGAGCCCGGCAAGAGCCAGGAAATTGTGTGGAAATTCACAGGTAAGGGCAATATCGAATTTGCCTGTAACGTTCCGGGGCATTACCAGGCAGGCATGTATGGGGATGTAAACTTCAAATAATCGTTTGCAGACTGCGGGTAACCGAAGCGCCGGTTTCAGCGCTGGCGCGTCGGGTATTAAAAATTGTGTAGTTGGGAGTAGATGACCATGAAAACGGCCTTTCTGGCAGGCGCTTTAGCCCTGCTTTTGCCTGTGATGGGCTTGGCGGGTGAGTACAATCTGACGGTCGACCGGGTCGAGATCGACACGGGAGACTTTGTTAAAGAGGGGATTGGTTACAATGGTGCGTCCCCCGGACCCGTTATGCGCTTCAAGGAAGGCGAAGACGTGTCCATCAATGTGACCAACAATCTTGATGAGACGACGTCGATCCACTGGCACGGTTTGATCCTGCCGTTTAACCAGGATGGCGTTCCCGGTATCAGCTTTGCGGGTATCAAGCCAGGCGAAACCTTCACCTACAAGTTTCCCATTATCCAGTCGGGCACCTACTGGTTTCACAGCCACTCCGGTTTCCAGGAGCCGGATGGCGCGTACGGGGCCATTGTGATTGAACCCGAGGGTCGTGAACCGTTTCGTTACGATCGTGATTACGTGGTTCAGCTGACGGACAAGCATCCACACTCCGGCGATCGCATCATGCGTAATCTTAAAATGATGGCGGACTACTACAATCGCGATCAGCAAACCGTCGGCGAATTCTTCTCGAACGTCTCCGAAAACGGTCTGGCGACTACTGTAAAGGATCAGATGGCCTGGGGCGGCATGCGCATGATGAAAGCGGATGTCGAGGACGTGCAGGGTTTCACCGGCCTGATTAACGGTAAAGGGCCTGACCAGAACTGGACCGGCATTTTCGAGCCGGGCGAGCGGATTCGACTGCGGTTTATTAACTCCTCAGCCATGACCTATTTTGATATCCGGATTCCGGGCCTGGAAATGACCGTTGTGCAGGCGGACGGCAATAACGTACAGCCGGTCAATGTGGATGAGTTCCGCATTGGTGTGGCGGAAACCTTCGACGTCATCGTGCGGCCCAGAGAGGAGCAGGCTTACACGATTTTTGCCGAATCCATGGGACGCTCAGGGTATGCCAGGGGAACACTGGCGCCTGAGCCGGGCATGGTCGCTGCGGTGCCAGAATTGCGTGAGCCGGCCCGTTTGACCATGGCAGACATGAGCGGCATGCCCGGTATGGATCACGGCAGTATGGAAGGTATGGACCATGGCAGCATGACAGATATGGACCAGTCCGGTATGGAGGGAATGGATCACTCCAACATGGCGGGTATGGACCATTCCGGCATGGAAGGCATGGAAGGCATGGAAGGTATGGAAGGTATGGACCATTCCAACATGGCCGGCATGGATCATTCCAAAATGGACATGTCCGGAGGCAGTGCCAGCGATCCTTTCTATGCCAAGGGCAGTGGTTTACTTCCCGAGGCGGCCAATGGTGGCAAGTTCCTGTCTTATGCCGACCTGAAAGCCCAGACACCGCTCTTTGAGGAACGTGAGGCCACCCGGGAAATCGAACTGCGTCTTACCGGGAATATGGAGCGCTATATCTGGAGCATTAATGGCGTCAAATATGAAGATGCCGACCCCATTCGGCTGCAGTATGGCGAACGGGTCCGTTTCAAGTTCGTGAATGAAACCATGATGACCCACCCCATGCACTTACATGGCATGTGGTCCATTCTGGATGTCGGCGCTGGTCAGATGAACCCCATCAAGCACACGGTCAGCGTTCAGCCGGGCACCACGGTTTATATGGAAACCGAGGTGGATGCGCCGGGTCAGTGGGCTTTCCATTGTCACCTGTCCTATCACGCCGCGGCCGGTATGTTCCGCAAGATCATTGTTGAGGGCGGCCCCGAAGCCAAGCAGGCGGCTGCCGAAGACACAATTGCCGAAGACACAATTGCCGAAGACAGAGGTGATGCATGATTCGCTGGATCTCACTGGTTGCAACCGCTGTATTGGGGTTGAGCGTCATACCGGCAGTGGCCTCCGCTCAGGATCGAATACAGGACACCACCGCACGTAAAATGCCGCTGAAAGTCTGGGGTGCTCAATTCGAGGAATTCGAGTACCGCTACAGTGATGATGATGAAGAACTGGGCGTATGGAGCGGCGATTTTTTCTACGGCACGGACGAGCTGAAAGTTCGCTGGCTTACAAAAGGCGAGTACGCCATAGAAGAAAAGGCCTACGAAACGCTGGAGAACCAGATTGTTGGCCAGATCCCTATTTCTGACTTCTTTGATGCCAAGGCGGGTGTACGGTTCGATACACCGGAAGGCCCGGACCGCACCTACGCTGTTCTGGGCATCGCGGGACTTGCGCCGCAGTGGTTTGAAATTGATGCGAATCTGTATGTCAGCAAGGAGGGGGATACCTCCGCTGAACTGGATGCGGAGTATGAGCTGTTGTTTACGAACTACTGGATACTGGCCGCCACTCTGGATGCGACCGTCGCATTCAGTGAAGATCGGGAGATCGGAGTCGGTAAGGGACTGGTTTCCACAGAAACCGGGCTGCGATTCAGTTATGACCTGATTGATCGGTCTTTCTCGCCCTATATTGGCGTGGTTCATGAGCGCAAATATGGCGATACGGCCGATTTTGCTGAGCTGGGCGGTGGCAATGTAGAAGACTGGTTTGCGGTAGTCGGCGCAAGACTCTCTTTCTGATCCGACGATAGGGCCCGGGACGCCAGTCCCTGGCCCTTTGCGCTCACCGGCCAGAGACCTCAGCGTCGGTGAGCATTTGTTTGACCTTCTCTTCAAGCATGGCGGCGTTTGCCTGTTCCGGGGCGATTGGCGTCTCTGCCAAAAGCTCGATTCGGGACCAGAACCGCCTGGGGAAATGCTGGAGTGCCGGGCCGCCGCAGCGGCTGAAGAAACTTCCCCAAAGCCCGCGAAGTGCCATCGGCACAACCGGAACAGGACAACGCTCGAGAATCGTATCGACGCCACTGCGGAATTGTGCAACTTCACCGTCGCTGGTAAGACCGCCTTCCGGGAAGATACAGACCACATGGCCGGCCCTCAGCACCTCATCAATTCGCTCGAAAGCAGTGTCGTAGATTTCGGGCACTTTGTTTCTGGAGCCAATAGGAATGGTTTTGGCGAGTCGGAAAATGCCACCGAGAATAGGCGTCTTGAAAATGTGGTAGTCCATGACAAACCGAACAGGTCGTCGTACGGCGCCGGCAATAACCATCGCATCCATGTAGGACACATGGTTACACACTAGCAGTACCGGACCTTCGTCGGGAATATTCCGAAGCCCCTGAGTCCGGACACGATAAATGGTGTGCGACAGTATCCAGACGATAAACCGCAGTACAAACTCAGGCAGTTGCTGGTAAACAAACCCTGCGACGATCAGGTTCATGATGGACAGCACGAGGAAGAATTCCGGAATGCTGAGCCCGATGACACCCAGCATGATCACGCCCATGAGCGCACTGACCACCATGAACAGGGCGTTGAAGACGTTCAGTGCGGCGATAACCTGCGCCCTGCGATCCTCCGGTGTTTCTTTCTGCACAAAGGCGTAAAGAGGAACGATGAACAGCCCACCAAAAAAACCAATACCGATCAGATCAATGGCAATCCGCCGGTAATCGGGGTTGCTCAGAATCGTCCACCAGTCGGTGGGTACCGGATTGGCGGGCATGCTGAGATAAAGGTCCAGGCCAAAAAGGGTTAAGCCAATGGAGCCGATGGGCACAATGCCCAGCTCAATGCGGTGGCCCGATAACCGTTCGCACGCCATGGAACCCAGCGCAATACCGATGGTGAAAATCGCCAGCAGCAGCGTCACCACGGTTTCGTCGCCCATCAGGTCGGTCTGGGCGAAATTGGGGAATTGGGTCAGGTAGGCCGCACCCAGAAACCAGAACCAGGAAATGGCCATAATGCACATCAGCACGGAATAGTTGTCTGCCGCCAGTCGCATCAGGTGCCAGGTTTCCCGGAAGGGGTTCAAACCAATGACTACGTCAGCACGGGTGGTGCCGGTTTTCGGAATTTTTCGCGCCGCCAGATAACCCAGAATCGCGATGCCCAGCGCGCCGATGGCCGCCAGGCGATGTGGCTGCCCGAACCCCATTAGCAGACCCGCGGCAATGGTGCCAATAAGAATGGCGACAAAGGTGCCCATTCCAACCATCGCGTTGCCGCCCACCAACTCATCGTTTTCCAGTACCTGGGGCAGAATGGCGTATTTGACCGGACCAAAAAAGGTGGACTGGGTGCCCATCAGGAACAGGATCAACAAGAGCACTTCGTACCAGCCATACCAGAGCCCAGCGGCGGCCACTGCCATAATGGCAATTTCTGCCAGCTTCACCCAACGGATAAAGCCGGACTTCTCGTACTTGTCCGCCATTTGACCGGCAATGCCTGAGAACAGGAAAAACGGCAGGATAAACAGCAAAGCTGCTACGTTTACGACTATATCGATCGATAAACCAGCCAGGCCACCGGCGGTGAAGGTAATCAGCAGCAACAGCACATTCTTGAACAGGTTGTCGTTAAACGCACCGGAGAACTGGGTTAGAAAGAAGGGGAGAAAGCGCCTCTGTGAAAGCAGTCGGAACTGGCTTTGGTCTTCCATGATTCAAACTCGGCCTGTATTTTTTGTAGGTACCGTATTCTGCCACAAACCTTCTTTTTAGCAGCAAAGAGAATGGCAGGAACCGCGTGGAATTTGAGGCAGTCTAGAGATTCGGCCAATGGCCAGGAACCACGAACAGTCTTGAAGACTCTCTCCAGAGATTGTCTTCCAGGGACTGCTTCAGCACGGCGAAAAGGCGCGGAGTTTCCGCCGTGCGCACCATTGCCAACGTTTCTTCTGTTTCTCGACTTTCCGGTTTATTGTCCTGGCACCAGGGGCCAAGCCAGTGTGGTTTTCGCAACGGAACCCAGGATTCCAATGCGGCTTCTGGCCGTGTGCTGGCATCGCGAAATGCATCCACGTCATCGGCGTAAAGCCACTCGCCGCGCAGGTGATCCGTGGGCACGTCTTCCGGCAATGGCATCGGCTGGCCTGCCGGATAGAAAAGATAGCCCGGCATGAAAATACGGGCCCGGGCAGGCGCAGGAATATCCAGGGAATGCAGTAATGCGCGGGTCTCGGGTTTGTCGGTCATGCGGCTCTGGTGAGTGAGCAGGCGCTTCGATTTAAGGTCAAGGCGGTCACTTGAGTTCGGTCCATACCAGAGGGGTGTGACCGGGCCAGCGCCTGGATAACCAAGGTAGAATTTCACCGCAATTTCGTGGTGTTCAACCACCTGATCAAACGGGTTGCGGACAATAAAATCCAGTTCGCCCAGGGTAATGCCATTGCTTCTGATTGGCTGGTTTTTAAGTAAAACTTCCCAACCCAGCAGGTTTTCCAGCAAACATTCATACAGGCGCTCGAAATAGTGTCCGAGGCGTCTCGAAGGAGTTTCTGTCAATACCGCCGGGCCAAGCCCGGGGTTGTTGTCCCAGGCCTTTAACCGTTCCTCTGTATCGTCAGGCAGATGTTTTTCCGGAACAAATCCCTTGGGAGAGCTGATAAGCTGGGGGACACGACACATCCACGCCAAGTGGCGTACGGCTGGAACACGGTATTGGAGATGGGCTTTGGTGTCAGGGCGTCGGCTCATGAATGCAGGATACCCCAAACCGCCTTATGGATCAGTCCTGCAATTTAATGGCCGCTGGCAGGACATTCCGGCGGGCTTTGGGGTAAAATTCGTGAAAATTCAAGACAAGGACGACCCATGCTTGCAGTGATTCTCTCTGGTGGTTCCGGCACCCGTTTATGGCCATTATCCCGTGAAGCCTATCCCAAGCAGTTTCTGCCGGTAGTGTCTGACGATTCCCTGCTGGCGGAAACCATTGATCGCAGCCTTCTGCTGGATGAGCAGGTTCGTGTGTTGGCCATTACCAATGAAGAACATCGTTTTGTGGTCGCGGCCCATTTGCAGGCCCAGGCCCCTGAACGCACCGCCGGCATTATTCTGGAGCCGGTTGGCCGTAATACCGCTCCGGCCATTGCGTTGGCGGCTCTGGCGGCAGTGGAAGAGAATCCGGAAGAACTGCTTCTGGTGATGCCTTCTGATCACGTTATGAGAAATACGGACGCGTTTCGCGAAGCCACCGCCGAAGGTTCAAAAGCGGCCAGAGCGGGCAAGCTGGTCACCTTCGGTATTGTTCCTGACGCACCCCATACCGGCTACGGTTATATCAAGGCCGGGCAGTCTCACGGTCCCTATCAGGACGTGGCCGCGTTTGTTGAAAAGCCGGATCAGGCGACGGCTGAGCGCTATGTCAGTGAGGGTGGCTATCTCTGGAACAGTGGCATGTTTCTGTTCCGTGCGGACCGTTACATCAACGAGCTTGAGCGCCAGCAGCCAGCAATGATGGCCGCCTGCCGTGAAGCCTGGAGCCAGCGCAAGGCGGACATGGATTTTACCCGGGTTGGCGCAGAGGCTTTCAAGAAGTGCCCGGATGACTCTATCGATTACGCCGTCATGGAAAAAACAGACGACGCAGTGGTGGTTCCACTGGACGCAGGATGGTCCGATGTCGGCTCCTGGTCAGCACTCTGGGATATCCAGCCCCATGATGAGAATAACAACGTCTGCCGCGGCGATGTGATCACCGAAGACGTTTCCGGTTCCTACATTCATTCCGAAGGCCGTTTGATTGCGGTGCTGGGGGTGTCTGACCACGTCATTGTTGAAACCGATGATGTGGTTCTGGTGGCGGACCGGGCCCGGGTGCAGGATGTTAAAAAGCTGGTGGCCCAGGTTAAGGCGCAGGGCCGTTCAGAACATCGTTTTCACAAAAAGGTTCACCGGCCCTGGGGCACTTATGAAGGCATAGCCGCCGGCGAGCGCTTCCAGGTAAAACGCATTACAGTGACGCCGGGCGCGTCTCTCTCGCTGCAGAAGCATCACCACCGGGCCGAGCACTGGGTGGTGGTCAAAGGCACCGCCACGGTCAACCGGGGTGACGATGTTCTGTTACTGACCGAAGACCAGTCCACCTATATTCCTCTTGGCGTTACCCATCGGCTGACCAACCCCGGTGTCATTCCGCTGGAACTGATTGAAGTTCAGACCGGAAGCTACCTGGGCGAGGACGACATCGTGCGCTTCGAGGACACTTATAACCGCGTCTGAGCGCATTCAAGGGCGGCATCAGGACGATGCCAACGCCGAACATAAGTGAAAAATCAGAAAGAACAGGGAGATGTTCATGGAAGACTGGCAAGGATGCCTGAGCCCCGACTGTCAGACCGCACTGCAAAGTGCCCGCACCAGTGTCATCCGCCGAGGTGGATGCGCCATCACGCTCGAAGATTTTCTTCTGTCCATGCTCGATGAAATTCCGGCGCTGTGTCGGTTTCTTCAGCGCCAGGGTGTGGATCTGGATGAGCTGACCCGAACCATTCAGTGCGAACAACCCATCGTTACGGCGGTCGCCAGTGAAAACCTGCTGTCTTCTCAGCTTATGTACTGGCTCCACAGTGCCAGGGAAGTAACGGGAGCTGTTTGGCTGGAGTGGCCCGAGCTGCTGCAGACCCTGGCCCAGAGTACGGAGCGGTTACGGGAAAAAGCCTATGTTGCCATGCTTGAACTCGTCACCCGCTGGCCCTGCCAGGGCGTTAATAGGAGTGGCGAACAGGGTGGTGAAGAGGGCGGTGAAGAGAGTGCCGATAAAGCGGATGAAGATCACCCAGAGGCTGCAAATGCCTCACCAGTGGTGATGGCGGATGCCCATTGGCTGGGCCTGGTCGAGGATATAAGTGTACTTCTGTCTGCCACCCCCGACGCTCTGATATGGATTCGTGGTGCACGGGGCAGCGGGAAATCCAGCTGGCTCAGATCCCTGATAACCGCTTTACCTGGTGGCGCCATTGAAGTGGATATTCGCCGGGAAGCGGATATTCTGGCCAGCGACCAGGCGGCAGTGCCGGTTTCCCGTGACCGTGCTTCAATCGCGCCTGCTCTTGTGCTTGATAACGTCTCACCGGCGGACCTGATGACGATGATGGCTTCGCAGTTCAGCGTTGCGCGAGAGCTGGTGACGAGTTTTTCTGGGCCCGTGTTGCTGCTTGGCCCGGATTCGCCCGATGCCCGTTCTGCTATTGAGCCCCTGCAACGGATTCTGGGGCGGTGTCTCGATTGTTTTGCCATGCCTCCCAGCAGTGTCGACCAGAAACTGGCCATTATGACGGCGCACCAGCCGATGATTGAAAAGCGCTGGCGTGTCGAGCTGGCGCCCGGAGTTGTGGAGTATGTTGCGGCCGCCCGGGATCCATCAGTCGCCTCGCCAGGGGCGATGCTGCGATGGGTGGAGCGTGCCGCCGCTCGGTTGAGCCTTTTTGCAGAGCGTGGCCCGCTGAACTCCGTGGTGCTGGAGGGGAAAGCAGACTCTGTCGGGCGTCAGTCACTGCTGGCTATGGCCCGGCAGCAGTCCACGGAGCGGCTTGAGCACTCCCTTGAAGTTCTGGCTGTCGAACGGGCTGCCAGTGAGGTCTTATGGTATGAGCGAAAACGCAACGGCACCCTCCGGCTGCTGATGGCAGATGATCTGCGGTCTGAGCTGGCTCGCCGGGTTGCAGCCGATGACGCGTCAGGCCAGACTATCGCTGATCTGAATCAAACCGGAGAGCCGTAACTTGCGTGACCTTGAAATCTACATCCGTGATATCGATCTTGCGGCGGTGAAAGACTGGTTATCCAGTCATGTTGATCATCTGGAACTGCCTGCTGATTTGCGTGACGATAAACCCGTCAAAGTGCGGGGTTCCTGCTGCGGTGGCAGTATCCGGATCAGCGTTTATCCACGGGCCGGGGGTAAGCGTTACGCATCACTGATTATCGAGGGTGCTGAGTTGCCCTGGGCTTCCGACCTGGACTGCGGCCGCAGTGCGTGGCAAGCCATGGAGACTGAAATTCGGTGCAGTCCCGGCGACTGGAAAGAAGGAGAGCCGGTGGAAGATGAGAGATGGTGGCGAATTGACCAGCGGGGCGAGCAGCTTGCGGTCTGGAACTGAAAAGGCAGCCAATGGCTGCCTTTTCAGTAATTACTTTTGAATCATATTTTCGGGCTGCTATTCATCCAGAATGGATACATTATCAGCCTGAAGGCCCTTGTCGGCCTCAACCACATTGAAGCGCACGAGCTGTCCCTGACGCAGCACCCGGCGTCCCTGGCCACGAATGGCGCGGAAATGCACAAAGATTTCGTCGCCGCTGTCACGCACGATAAAACCAAAGCCTTTCTTCACGTTAAACCATTTAACCGTGCCGTCCTCATTGCCTTCAGGGCCGGTGTCGTCGTGGCCATGGTCGTCGTCAGAGTCCTGCTTTGGCTTTGGCTTTGGCTTGGGCGTTGACTTTGACGTTGGTTTTGACTGACGCGCAGTCGTTTTGGCCGGTGCCCGGTTTACTTTTACCGGTGGCTTGGCGGCGAGTGCCACGGTGCAGAAGCCAGCAAGGCCGAACAGGACGACGGACAGGATATAGGCGGCAATGCCCTGGGCGCTGCCAAGCACAAACGTGGTGTCGCTGGCGAGTTCGCTGATTCCCGATTTAGACAGAATCTGGAAGAGTTCCGGGGTGAAAGTCACCAACAGAAAACCAAGGATAAACGGCGACGGGATAGCGACCAAAAGGGCTA
>Ga0306868_1001379_pt1 | contig 12930 bp, 10 predicted proteins | sample AntRauTorckE6832_FD_190411 | JGI IMG/M metagenome (GOLD analysis project Ga0306868, IMG submission 190411) | Saline lake microbial communities from Rauer Islands, Antarctica - Metagenome Torckler E6 #832 (v2) (version 2) | ecosystem: Environmental > Aquatic > Non-marine Saline and Alkaline >... | reverse complement strand
TCTTTATAACCAGACCATCAATTTCAAAATCAAGATTTTCTCTTTCTTCCTGCCACTGCTCACAGATTTCAATTACAGCTTTGATATCTGCAGCAGATTGATGCCAGTTAACTTTAAAACCCATTTCTTTTAAATATGAAAAAACTTCAAGATGAGTTTCAAAATCTCTGGCTGAATGAGAAATAAGATCATAAATTAAAATAGATAGACTACGCTCTGCTGCAATTTTACTGTCCAGCTGTCTAACTGAACCGGCAGCTGCATTACGGGGATTGGCAAAAGGTGATTCATCTTTTCCCAGCCTTTTTTCATTTAAACGCTGAAATTCACTTTTTGCTAAATAAATCTCTCCTCTTAGCTCAAATTCAGATTCTTCTTCAATTTTCAAAGGGAGAGAGCGGATAGTTTTCATGTTTTTAGTAATATCCTCACCTACTTCTCCATTACCCCGAGTAGCGCCCAGTTCGAAACTGCCATTATTGTAACGCATCACTGCAGAAAGACCATCAATTTTATGCTCAACAACATACTGATAATCTTCTCCATTAAGCTTTTTTTGGATTCTTTTGTCAAAATCTCTTAATTCTCCTGCGTCAAAAGCATTATCCAGACTGAGCATTGTAGAAGAGTGCTCCACTTTTTTAAATTCATCTAAAACTTCCCCTCCAACTCTCCGAGTAGGAGAATTTTCAGTTATCAGCTCCGGAAAATTAGCTTCTAATTTAATTAATTGCTGCATCAATTGATCAAATTCAGCATCTGATATCGAAGGATCATCCAGTACAAAATATTTATATTCATGTTCTCTTATTTTTTCTCTTAAAGCCTTAATTTTCTTTTCTGCTTTTTCCTTTGTTAAATTTGCCATTATTACACCTGCCTATACTTTCTGTATTGGAGCATATTCTGCCAGTAAATTTCTTGTTTTTCCTCCCTCAAAGGCAATCTTTAATTCTGGATTATCATCGCCTCTGATAGAAAGAATTGTACCAATCCCCCAGCGGGGATGAACAATTTTTTGACCGATAGCATAGTCAGTTCCAGAATTATCACTGTGAATCATTTCTTCTTCTTTTGCCATCGCAGTACGAGTATCTTCTGCTCCAGATAACAGTTCTTTCGGTATTTCTTCTATAAATTGAGACGGTGGATTCATCTTTCTTTCCCCAAAACGAAGTCTGACCTGAGCTCTGCTTAAATATAATCTTTCTTCAGCTCTGGTCATTCCAACATAACAGAGGCGTCTCTCCTCTTCCATCCCTTTCTGCTCAAACATTGAATTTGAATGAGGGAAAATACCGTCTTCCATTCCAACTAAAAAGACCACCGGAAATTCCAAACCCTTGGCAGAATGAATTGTCATCAGCGTTAAAGAACTCTGATCTTCATCCATCGAATCTATATCGGCCATCAGAGTAACTTCCTCTAAAAAGCCGGCCAGGGTATTATTATCACTGTTTTTCATGTATTCATTGATTACTGAAAATAACTCTTCTATATTTTCCAGCCTGTTTTCTGCTTCAGCTGTTTTTTCTTCCTCTAAATTATGGCGGTAACCACTTTTATCTAAAAGTTTTTCTGTCAGCCTGGCCAGAGCAATCTCTTCCTGCTCAGCCCGAAGTTCTTCTATAATTTCAGTAAAATGAAGTACTCTTTTGGCATAGGTTCCACTTAGTGTAGGATTGGCTTTAGATTTTAAAGCAGCTTCATATAAATTAAGTCCTTCTGCTTCTGCAAAATCCTGAACCTTACCCAGAGTTCCAGCGCCAATCCCTCGCTTTGGACGATTAATAATTCTTAAAAAACTGATATCATCAGCAGGGTTATAAATCAGCCTCAGATAGGCCATAATATCTTTGATTTCCATCCGTTCATAAAAACGAACCCCCCCAACAATCTGATAGGGAATTCCATATTTCATCAGCATATCTTCAAAAGCCCTTGATTGAGAATTAGTTCTATATAGAACAGCCAGGTCATCATAAGTTAATTCAGCTTCTGTTAATTCATTTTTTTCTGTCAGCTCTTTAGCTGTCCGACAGATAAAATCAGCTTCTTCTTTTTCATCCTTTGCTTCATATAATTCAAGTTTAGGACCCTCACCCTGGTCTGTCCAGAGTTCTTTTTCTTTGCGGGAAGAATTATTTTTAATCACTGCCTGGGCGGCTTCTAAAATATTACCCTTTGAGCGATAATTCTGCTCCAGACGAATAGTTTTTACATCAGGATAATCATCCTCAAAGTTTAAAATATTACGAATATCTGCACCTCGAAAACCATAAATCCCTTGATCAGGATCACCTACAACACAGACATTTCGATAACGTTCAGCCAGCAAGTTAACTAACTGGTATTGAGCGTGATTGACATCCTGATACTCATCTACCAGAATATATTTAAAACGCTCCTGATAGTGTTCTAAAACAAGTGGAAATTTTTCAAAAAGTATCACAGTCTGCTGAATTAAATCATCAAAATCCATTGCATTATTTTCTTTAAGTCTTTTTTGATATTCTTCATAAATTTCAGCTGCAGTCTGATCAAAAAAGCTGCCTGAGCTTGCACTCATCTGCTCCGGAGTTTTTAGTTCATTTTTAGCATTTGAAATTTTATTTAAAACTGATCTCGGTTTTGTTTTTTTGGGATCAAGGTTTTTTGACTTTAATACCTCTTTAACCAGTTTGCGCTGATCAAGGCTATCAAAAATAACAAAGTTTTTATTATATCCCAATTTTTCTGCTTCTCGACGCAGAATACGCACACAAAAAGAATGGAATGTACTGACCCAGAGGCTGCGATTTACTCCTCCAACCATATCTTTAACTCTTTCTTTCATCTCATTTGCCGCTTTATTGGTAAAAGTTACAGCTAAAATATTATAGGGTGAAACCCCATAATGATTGATTAAATAACCTATTCTTCTGGTCAAAACCCTTGTTTTACCACTACCGGCACCAGCAAGCACCAGTTCCGGACCCTGATGATGTTCAACTGCTTTTTTTTGAGCCGGATTTAAATTTTTCAGTATTTCACTATCTTGCACCATATCACTTCCTTATTTAAATTAACTTAATATTGCATTTTAATCAAGTTATTATTCTTTAAAATCACTAAATTCTGCTCTTAAATCTCGATCATCTATTAAATCTTCTACAATCTTTTTTCCTATCTTTAAGGAAAAATATATCAGATGACTCTTACAGCTGCAGTCACTGGCTCCAAAACCAGCAGCAGGAGTTTTTCCTCCCTGATTTATTAAAGTCTCTGCCAGAAAACACTCGCCCTCACCGGGCAGTTCAAAGACAAAGTCTCTGAGTAATTCTGCCTCAGCTAATAAGTAATCAATATGCCAGTGAAATTTTTTCTGGCTGCTGTAATGGCGCTTAATCCTGGCTTCAAGATTACGCTGAGCAGTTCCTGCATAAAAATAATAGCCGGGAGCAAAAGTTATTTCCCCCAGCGCTCCAACCTTAATTTCTTTTTCCTTATCTAACTTAATTTTTAAAAGATAAACTCCACCCTCAGGGTAGTTTTTCATCTAAACCACTCCACTAACTAATCATATTCTGGCTTCAGTTATTAATTTCCTGCATATTGAACAGAAAAATGCCGGTATCCCGGCATTTCAATTATAATACATTTATAAGTTTTTATCAATTTTTAAGCAGAGATTTAAGCAGTTTAGAACTTAAAAACCCCATTAAAATTAAAACAATTGTCCAGGCAAAAATTCTTTCAGTCTGCAGATTATTGCGGGCCCAATATAGGCCAGCCCCTATACCTGTGTCAAGGCTTAAAAGTTCGGCCATTGCCCCAATTTTCCAGGCGCGCTCACTGGTGATCACTGCTGCTGATCGGAGATATGGTTTAATTGAATAAAGATAAATTTTACTGAAAATAGTTAAAGGCTTTAATCGATAAACAGCTGCCATCTCTAAAAATTCTTCGGAAGTATTTTCTATACCCTCAGCACTGTTAATCACAAAAATTGGTGCTAAAGAAATAAAGATGGTAAAAATGACTATCCTGGAATTAAGACCAAACCAGATAATTGCCAGCAAAATCCAGGAAATATTGGGTACAGTCTGCAGCATTGAAACAACAGGCCGTAAAAGCTGATCAGCTTTTTGATTTAAACCCATAGCAATTCCAGTTAATGTACCAATGATCATTGCCAGCAGATAGCCACTAATAACTCTAAAAAATGAATAGCCCAGACTGATCCAGAAAGACTGAGTCAGCATCATCTCATAAATAGTAAAAAAAGCTTTTTCTGGAGCCGGCAGAATAATTGGATTATAATTTAAAGAAATTATTTTCCAGACAGTAATTATTAAAAAAGTACTAATTAAAGTATAATAAAATGACTCTTTTTTGTTTTTTTGACTTTTATCTTTAATTTTTTTAATAGCTGAAGTAGAATTCTGCATCAGGTAAGCTCCCACCAATTGTTTCTGGATTATATGATTTTAAAACCTCTAAATATGCAATAACTTCCTCTTTGACCTCAGCAATATTTTGATAGCTTAGATTTAAAGAAGGGTAGGCCTTCAATGTTACTTCCGATTTTACTTCCAGATACTTTAAACCCAGTTCAGCAGCTAACTGATTATCCTCTTCCAGTTTTTTTACAGAATTTAGATACTGCTCTTCCAGTTTCGCTATCAACTCTTTATTGTTTTCTGCAAAATCTTTACGCACTACCAGAGCTGACTGAGCAATTCTGAAATCATATTCTTTTTCCCATTCCTGCTGCAGGTTAAAAATAATTTTACTTTCTGAATTATTTAAAAGTGTCTGTGAAACAAAAGGTTCCCTAATTACTGCTGTTTGAGCCATATTATTTATCATCAGCTGTGCTACTTCTCTCATTTTTCCTCTCTCAACCTGAAGCTCAGTTTTAAAGTCTATACCTTTTTTAGCTGTCAATTCCTGAAAAACAATATCAAGTGGGCCACCCTTATCAGGCACATAAATTTTTTCTCCTCTTAAATCATCCCAGTTTTCAATCTCCTGCTTAGTACTTAAAAGATAAAAAAGCCCCCAGTTGTGAATTCCCAGAAGCTGTACCTCTACATCACGATTATAAAGTTTAGCAGCTTCATTGGTAGATAAAAGTGCAGCATCAACCTCTCCCTGCATTAGCCTTGAAATAACTATATTCCGGCTGCGGTGAATAGAAACATCCAGATTGATCGAGTCTGCATTATCCTGGAGGTAAAAGGCAGGTAAAGATGATGGACTGGCAGAGACACTGAGACGAAGACCGTCTGCAGCATTAACTATTCCACCACTAATTAAAAATAAAAAAACCAGTAGAATAACTATGCTAAAATATTTACTCTTTTTTAAAGTTCCACTTTTCATAATTATAACCCCCAAAATTATAATAGTACTGTAAAACTATTTTTCCTTATCAAAAATTAACGATTCACAGCTAAAATTCATATTATTAAGCAGGCGACAGCTCTGATGCATGTGTTCTTTGCCCATATTACGGCAGAGATAATGATTTAAAAGTTTGTTATACTGGCTGATTTCTTCTGACTCTAAATATCTTTCTGTTTTTGGAATTGTAATTTCAATAGAGCTTTCAATCCGGCCGGGATTATCCTGCATAATCATGATTTTATCCCCCAACAACACAGCTTCTCGACTGTCATGAGTTACAAAAATCCCACCTATTCTTTTATTTGCAAAAATTTTACTCAAAAGTTTTATTAAATCAAGTCGCAGAGGAAAATCAAGATTAGCGAAAGGCTCATCCATTAAAAGTAATTCTGGCTCGATTGCTAGAGCTCTGGCAATGGCAGCTCTCTGCTTCATGCCTCCACTAAGCTCTTTTGGCAGATAATGATGGTATTTAGCCAGATTAACTGCACCCAAAACATCTGCTATTTTTGCTTCTATTTTTTTTGAATCTTTAAGATGATCTTTTAAAACTAACTCGATATTCTCTTTTAAATTCAGCCAGGGCAGTAATCTGTCTTCCTGAAAAATAAAGGCAGTAAGTGAAGCATTATTAATCAGCTTTCCACTATCATAATCTTCTAGACCAGCTAAAATCTTGAGCAGTGTTGACTTACCACAGCCACTCGGACCAAGAAAAGTAACTATCTCTCCTTTATCCAGTTCAAAAGAAATATCTTTTAAAATCTGCTCACTGCCAAATTGTTTATTTAATTTCTCTGCCTGATAGAGCAATTAATCTCCTCCTCTGCTCAATAATAATTATAAACAAATATTGAAAATGATTATCAATTTAATTCTATTATAAATAATTTAGAGTGTCAACATTGAAAATCAATGAGCACCTGCAAATTCCTGTATTAATTTTTTTGCTTTCTTTTGGTTAATCATAGCTGAGGGACCACCAATACAACCTCCCACACAGGCCATACCTTCTAAGAAATTATAGTTGTTTTTGTCAGCTTTGATTAAATAAAGTTCTTTTTTTAGTCTGCCCAGTCCATCAACCTGTTTGCTATCAAAATCAACTGCTGCCAGTTCCTGCAGAGATTTTTGTAAACCACCAGCATAGGCAAATTGTCTGCCTAAAGCACCAGCGTCTTCTAGTTTTTCTTCTTTATCAATTTGAGCTAAGTTAATACTGCTGGCAGCAAATAATGAAATTAATTCTTCAAAAGTTAAAACATAATCAACATTTTGGTCGCTGAGTGCTTCTTCTTTTTTAGCTGTACAGGGGCCGATAAAAACAGTTTTTAGTTCATCATCTTCTTTCTTGATTTCTTCAGCTGTTACAGCCATCGGAGATTGGGTAGCTGAAACTAAATCTGAAAGTTCTTCAAAGTCATTTTCTACCATTGATTTAAAGGCAGGACAGCAGGAAGAGACTAAGGTTTCATTTAGTTCAATTTTTTCTTCTAGTTCTTCAGCCTCAGCAGCAGCTGTTATTTCTGCTCCTGCAGCTACTTCTCTCACCCTCTCAAAGCCAAGTTTTTTTAAGGCATAATTTACCTTGTCAGCACTCTGCTGATAGCCTAATTGTCCTAAAAATGATGGCGCAAGCAGAGCAGCTAATTTACTTTCTTCAGCAAACAGATTTATTGCAACTTCAATTAAATCACTGATTTCTGTAATTGCCCCAAAAGGACAGGCTGCTATACAGCTGCCACAGCTCACACACTTATCTCTATCAATTTTTGCCTGGCGATTCGAATCAGAACTAATAGCATCAAGTTCACAGGCTCTGCTGCAGGGACGCTGATTTTCCAAAATAGCATTATAAGAACAAGCCTGAGCACATTTTCCACACTCTATACATTTATCCTGATCGATATAGGCTTTGTTCTGGATAATTACTATCGCATTTACCGGACAGGCATTAACACATTTATGGGCAACACAATTTCTGCAGGCATCTGTAACTATATATTTATCAATTGGACAGCTGTCACAGGCTGTATCAATCACTTCAACTACATTTCTGTTTTTCTGCTGTCTGGGGAATGAGGCTGCCAGTTCTTCTAGACTTTGATCCTTATTCTCGGCAATGTTAAAACCCAGCACTGCTTTTATTCTTTCGTCAAAGATAGCCCTTTCTTTAAATTCACAGCACCTGTAGCGAGGAGTATCCTTAGTTATCATTTTTTCAGATAAATTTGAAATTTCTTTTATCAAATCTCCTGATTTAACAAGTCTTAATAATTCAAGATATAATTTCCTTTTTAATTTAACAACCTCAGAAATAGTATTATTACTCATTTTGACAACTCCTATCTTATATTTTTATTTATTATTTCATATAGTTTTTCCGGGTTTAGATCCTGATAGACTTTACCATTAAATTCAGCAACCGGAGCCTTGTCACAGCAGTTATCAATACAGTGGCTTGTTTTTAGTTCAATTTTTTTTCGCAGATTATAATCCAGGTTTTCTACCGCTTCCAGCAAATCCGCTGCCCCCATCAGGTGACAGGGAGTTCCGATACATATTTTTAAAGTGTTTTTTGACATTAATTTTACCTCCTCTGATTAAAACCATTCAATTTCAACCTTCTTTTTTATCCTTCGCAGCTGTTCTGCAATCTGACTTATTATTTGACTTCTAATCCCTAAATTAATAGGCAGATTCAAACTCTGATGAGATTCATTAACAGCCCGACCTACAAAAAATTTAACACTATCACTTTCTAATAAAAGTCGAGTAAAACGGGAAGCTCCATCTCTACCATCAACCGGAATCTGACCTGGCTTATATTTTTTGAGTAAAGAAAGTACTTTATTTAAGGTTAATAACCCTTCTGTTAAAAGATCAAAACCTTCCATTCTGCTGGTTGGAGGAATATCTTTATCATAATATTTAAGTCCAGGCTCTAATTCTCTATTTAACTCCCGGGCAGCAATTTGAGCAGTTGTACCACCACTTATTATTTTTTTGCCATCTGCAGCAGAAATTTTTTGAGCCAGCAGACTGTCATCATCTTCTTTTAAAGGGGGACCACTCCAGATATTTAATTTTCTTTTCTTTCTATATTTCATACCAATAATAGTAAAGTCATCACCAGCCTGATCACCATAAAAAGTATTGAAAACTTTAACCAATTTATTAATGCTGTATTTTAAATCGTTTTGCTTTCTTTTTACTGTTCTTTCAATTTCTTTAGCAACACCGTCCCAGCCTAAACCAAAATTAAGAAGCCCACCTATACCAGCATGAGTTACCCCATCACTGACCAAAAACAGCTGATCTTCTTTTTGAAATTTAAAGTTTGCTTCTTTAATTTTTTTGCCTTCTAATTCAAATTCACTATAATTTAATTTTTGTACCTGATTATTTCTAAATAAAAAAGCTGAAGGACTGTCAATTTCAATTAAGTGAAGTTCCTGATTTTGATCAATTATTAAAAAAGCAAGGGTTGAATAGGCAATCCCTCTAACTTCACAGACTGGAAGTGTTGCCAGGATAGTTGAAAGAATTTCATTTAGAGGTAATTCTTTTTCCAGCAGCCCGGAGGCAATTTTGGAAGTTAAGGTAGACAGAATATTGGCCTTAATACCACTGCCCAGACCATCTGATAAAACAACAATAGTTTTATCTTCTTTTTTTATAATTTCTACATTATCACCACAGACTTCTTCACCAGCTTTGGGAATAGATCTATAAAACTCTTCAAAAACCAGTTCCATTAGTCATCACCAGCCTGCAGCAGATCTGCAAGCTCTGTTAAAGCTGCCTTAGTTTCCACAGTAGTTTCTCCTAAGAGTCCTGCTATTTCCTGGACAGTCTGCATCTGTTTATTAACAACATCATTTGTTTTTTCCACAGCTACTTTCTTCATTTTCTGCATCTTGAGCCTCTGTTTTTCCTGCTTACTAATATCAGTTAAAATGCCAACTATTACTTTATGCTCTTTCAGAGCAAAGATAGTCTGATCAACTATAATATTTTCATTTTTATAAGAGCATTTTTGATGAATCAAACGCTGGTTAAGATCCCAGGCTTTTTGGAAACTACTGCTATCAATAAATTTATCTAATTTTATTCCCTGTAGTTCTTTACTTTTTTGAGTAAATAAATCTCTTGCTACAGGATTAAATTTCTGAATTTCCATCTGATCATTAACTACTATTATTGCATTATGTGATGATTCCACAATAATTTGGGAAAGAGATTCAGCCCTTGATTTCATATAGGGAATACACATTTTCTTTTCCGCAAAGCCGTGATAAACAGCTGCTGCCTTTTCTCTACAGCTGGAATAACCACAACCACCGCAGTCTTTTTCGTCCTCTTTTTTTTCTTTAGCAATAGCAGATAATATTCTTCTGATTTCTGATTCAGGCACCTCAGACAGCAGCATTTTTTTGTTCTGGTGTTTTCTTTTGACTGATATTTGATTATCTACTGGGCCATACTTTTTGATTGTATTATTTTTATTACTTGATAATAAATAATTATGTACTTCCAGCTCTTTTAAGGGAATACTCAAATTATTATTAATAGCCGGGCCGTTGATACAGCCCCCGGAACAGGCAAGTAATTCTACCAGCTCAACCTTGATTTTATCTTTATCTCTTTTCAAATCCTCTAAAAAATTTATTATATTATCAAGCCCACTTAAATGGAGGGCTTGATTCCCACAACCAGGATCAGCTCTGAGCAGATCTGCTGCTTTAACAGCACCTCCGGAGAGAGCATAATCTGCAGTCAGCTGAGAGGCTGAAAGATCAACTTCTGCTGGCTTAAGCTCAGAAATTTTAATTCCCTTCTTTTCTAAAAAAAGCCTCAGATGCTCAAAGGTAATTACAATATCGGGTCTGTAGTCTCTCCTTTTTTCATTTTTGCTTTCTTCAATTTTTGCCAGGCAGGGGCCAATAAAAACTACTCTTGCCCGCTCAAAGTTATTTTTTAATTCAGCAGTCTGCAGCATCATTGGTGAGAGTACTGAAGCCAGCTGTGGCAGTAATTCCGGATAGTGTTTTTCAATTAAATTTACTACTGCTGGACAGCAGGAAGTTATTAAAGTATTATCCATCTTTTTTCTTTCTGCTTTAAATTGATGCACAACTCTGGCTGCAGCCTCTGCTGTTTCAGCTATATAATCAAAACCAATTAATTTTAAGGCTCTTATTAACTGTCCTGGCTCAACTTCAGGAAAAGCAGCTACAAAAGAAGGGGCAATTGATGCAATTAAATAACTATCTGATTCCAAAAAAGCATCTAATTTCTTTTCTTCAAATAAGGCACTTTTGGCTCCCTGAGGACAGGTTTTTATACAGTTACCACAGTAAATACACTTTTCCTCAATAATAAAGGCCTGATTATCTTTAAATCCTATTGCTGCTACTGGACATTCCCTAAGACACTTATAGCAGTCTTTACAGCTTGCTGGCTCGACAACTAAAATATCATTCATTTTGATCAGACAGTAAATGCTTCTTAAAAATTTTTCTTGCATTCTCCTCATTCACTGCCGTAATTTTTTGACCATTTATCTCTATATTAACTCCTTCAGTACAGTTTCCCTGGCAGAAACTACCCGAAATTTTAATATTATCTAAGTCATTTTTTTCTTTTTCTTCTTTAAAAATTTTTATTACTTTTTCTGAACCTTTGAGATGACAGCTGCTGCCAACACAAATAATTATTTCTTCCACAATAATTCCTCCTTTGGTGGCTACACTTAGTTATTCTTAAAATTAATTATCTAAAAGTGAAATTCTTAAGTTTTACGAAAATTAGCAAAACATTTACTTTATACGATATTATCAATCACAAAAAGATGCTCTGGGGAGAGCATCTTTCTGCATAGAGTATATTTTAGCATTTGGGCAAATTTATTATAAATCTCCTTTAAATGACTTTTGATATAGCTCTTTGATTTCAGAAATCAGTGGATAGCGTGGATTTGCTGCTGTACACTGGTCATCAAAGGCTAACTCGGAGATTTTATCAACTTTAGAATTAAACTGTTCTTCTGTTACTCCTGCTTCTTTAATTGTTGCAGGTATATCTAATTCTGCTTTTAATTTATTAATAGCATCTATTAAAAGATCAACCTTTTCATCTGGTGAATTACCACCCAGTCCAAGGTGATCTGCAATTTTAGCATATCTAATCTTGGCTCTTGGATATTTATACTGAGGAAAAGATGCCTGTTTTACCGGCTTATCACTTGAGTTATATTTAATAACATCATTAATTAATAGGGCATTTGCTAATCCGTGTGATATATGGAAAGCAGAACCCAATTTATGTGCCATTGAGTGACAGACTCCTAAAAATGCATTGGCAAAGGCCATACCGGCAGTTGTTGCTGCATAATGGATCTTTTCTTTTGCTTTTCTGGCATCTGCTCCACCCTGATAGGATTCAGGTAAATATTTAAAGATTAACCTGATAGCTTCTAAAGATAAACCTCTTGTATATTCACTTGATAGGACTGAGACATAAGCCTCAATCGCATGAACTAAAGCATCTATTCCAGAATGAGCTGTCAGAGTTTTAGGCATTGAAAGTACCAAATCTGGATCAACAATCGCCATATTTGGTGTTAACTCATAATCAGCAATCGGATATTTTATTCCTGTGCTGTCATCTGTAACTACTGCAAAAGGTGTAACTTCTGATCCAGTACCGGAGGTAGTTGGAATAGCTACTAATTCAGCTTTATTACCAAGCTCAGGGAATTTATAGATTCTCTTTCTGATATCCATAAAGGTCATTGAAAGTTCCTTAAACTCTGCTTCTGGATGTTCATATAATAGCCAGGCAATTTTTGCCGCATCCATCGGTGAACCTCCACCAAGAGCAATAATTAAATCCGGATTAAAGCTTTGCATCTGTTTCACAGCTTTTCTGACCATTGAAATTTCTGGATCTGGTTCAACATCAGCAAAAACTCTATAATCAACACCATATTTATCCAGTTCATCAGTTATTCGATCAGTATAGCCCATTTTAGCCAGCGGCTTATCAGTCATGATAAAGGCGCGCTTTTTATCCTTTAATTCTGCCAGAGCAGATGGTAAGGCTCCATACTTAAAATAGATATTTTCAGGAACTTTAAACCAGAGCATGTTTTCTTTTCTTTCTGCAGTTGTTTTTGTATTCATTAAATGTTTAACCCCCACGTTTTCACTGACTGAATTTCCACCCCATGATCCACAACCTAAGGTTAATGATGGTTCGAGCTTAAAGTTATAAATGTCACCAATTGCCCCCTGAGATGAAGGCATATTAATTAAAATTCTACCTGTTTTCATCTGATGACTAAAATAATCCTTACGCTCATCATTTATTTTGTCAGTATATAAAACTGAGGTATGTCCAATTCCACCAAATTTAACTAATTCAACTGCATTTTCAACTGCATCCTTAAAATCAGATACTTTATATAAGGCAAGAGTTGGCGATAATTTCTCGTAAGAGAATGGTTCTTCACTACCAACCTCTTCAACTTCTGCA
>Ga0306868_1001378_pt1 | contig 12935 bp, 9 predicted proteins | sample AntRauTorckE6832_FD_190411 | JGI IMG/M metagenome (GOLD analysis project Ga0306868, IMG submission 190411) | Saline lake microbial communities from Rauer Islands, Antarctica - Metagenome Torckler E6 #832 (v2) (version 2) | ecosystem: Environmental > Aquatic > Non-marine Saline and Alkaline >... | reverse complement strand
AAGATTCAGGGGGAGTATATTTCAAAAAAAAACACCAGATTTTGCTCTGGTGTTTTAAAATTTACTGCTGAAAAAATTAGTTAGTATATTTTTGAACGATTGGCATCAGCTCCATACTAAGCGGTTGAGCCATTTCCATACTCCTCACTGTCAGTTTAGCCTGTGCATCCAGCATTTTCTGACCAAGGTCTGATTCGTAAAAGTCCAAGAGCTGTTTCACGTCCTCATGGCTGTAAAACTCCATAGATACTTTTGCCATTTTGGTATAATAATTATCCAGAACAGGTTTTAATTCTTCTTTAAAGTCTTCCAGTTTTTCTGCTGGAATCATGGCGTATAATTGACCGAAAGAAGCTTCAACTGCATCATTAGACAATCTTGTAAGTTTCAAGGCATCTTCCATAAATGCACTATCCTGTGCTAAACTGATGCTGTAGTTTCCAAGACAGATCAGTAGGACTAAAAGTGTTTTTTTCATAATCAATGTTTTATAAGTTAGTTTTTGAACTGTAAATATATCAAAACTGAACTATCAGATCCTAATTTTAGATATAACGTATGCCAATAAATCTTTTCATAAACACACTATCATGGTCAAATTCATAGATAGGATTAAATTCAATATTAAAGGATAGACTCCTGAGACTTTTGAAGGGTTTGATGCCAACATCTTAAGGTATGATTACCGCATTAATGTTATTCAGAATATCGCCTGCGCCAAAGTAAACATCGTCATTAGCTTTTTTTCGATGTTGTGATTGATAACTATTTCTGGTGTAATGTTATCCAAACTGGTATCGGAATACACCGAAAGGTCTGCCCAAAAGTGTTCATTGATATTTTAGCCTACCGCAAATTTTGACGAGTTACTATTGGCGTAGAAAGAGGCTGTGATTTGTGATGAAGTTGCAGTGACCACAACTAAAAACAGGAGTACTGATAAGATTTTGACTGATTTTTTCATACTTGTCTAAGCAAGTTTTATCTCAATGAGATTTGAAAATTCAAACATCTTTAATAAACTTAAATAACTGTTAAATAAAACTAAATTTATTAAGCTTAATCGTCTCAATTAATCATTTAAAATGAAATTAGAGCAAAATTAATGAATACTTGCGCAAGTATTACTAACCTTAAATCTAAACTTTATGACAATTACTAAACATTTTATAGTTCCGGCATTTTTGGGATTATTATTTATTACATCATGTGAAAATGAGAACACTGTGACAGACGAAGTTGCTGATACTAACGAAATAGATACTTCAGACCGTATCGTTTTAGGAGTTAATACTTCTGAAACGCCCACCAATCTTGATCAGAAAACATTGGATTTAATTTCCAAGAACCATTTGAGTCCTTTGGGTGCACAGCTTGAAGAAATGGTGCTACCTGGCGGGGAGAAAAGAGAGGTGATTCGCGTGGAAGGAGATATTATTATGTTTCCTGAAGATCTAGATCAACTGGATTTTGACGGTTATGAAAATATCCACCAAAAGCAATACAGCACCAACGCCCTGGTAAGTCCAAGAACGATTAATGTCATTGGCTATACAGGTGGTAGTCAGGCTTTAACTTCTTCGGAAAGAACAGCTTTGAGCTGGGCAGTGGCGAATTATAACCGATTGAATCTGAACATAAATTTTAATTTGACGTTCGGTACCAACTTTGGCAATAAAGACATGGTCGTGTATAACAACACCATAAACAACCCCAATGGTGCAGGAGGTTCAGCAGGGTTTCCTAGTGGCGGCCGTCCTTTCAAATTTGTTCAAATTTACGGTTTGAGTAATTACAATACCAATGTGATTGAGCATGTGATCACTCATGAAATAGGACATTCCGTAGGTTTTAGACATACAGATTATTTCAGTAGACAAAGCTGTGGTCAGAACACCAATGAAGGAACTGCTGGTGTTGGCGCCAATTATATTCCTGGAACTCCAAGTGGTTACGACTCAACTTCCATCATGCTGGCTTGTTTCAGCAATAATGAAGACGGAGAATTTAATTCCAATGACATTACAGCTTTAAACTTCCTCTACTAAAATAGAGTTTATTTTTATTAGCTTTAAGACACCTCCTAATTTTTGAGGTGTCTTTTTTTGCTAGCAGAAATATTGAAAATCATTCATCAATTTTATAATTCCAAAATGCTTTTCTTTTCTAGTTAAAATTTAAAACCAGCTTTTAAAATAAACGATAATAAATAAGCTAAATTAATTTTTGATCAGCTTCAAATTGCCTGAAACATTATCACGTGTTTCAATATTTATGAAATAAATACCTTTACTTAAGTCACCTATAAAAATTCCTCCATCTTTTAGATAAGAATTAGTTTCAAATACCTTTTTACCTGTAATGTCCATAATGCGAATTTTCTTGATATCAATATCTTCATTTAAGAAAACGTAGTCTGAAGCTGGATTCGGATAGAGTTTTATATTGAATTGTTTCTGACTTTGAATTGATAATGGGTTGCTACAAGAATCTTCTGTCAAAGTAATTGCTGTTCCGTTTATAGCCATTGCACCTTCAACAACAGAAATTAAAGCAGATGAAACATTTGTTATTGTATTGACAGTTCCCAATGCATTTGCTGTGAAATTTAAGCTCATATGATCACAAGCATTCATCTTTTGAGCATCCACATTCATAAACTCGATATTTGAAAATCCACCAGTAGCAGAGTCTCCATTGCGGTATCCTACAGCATAATGAATGGGGGTTGTAACACTAGTATCATATAAAGCCATATCTGGATAATAGATCAAAGGTAGTTGAGAATCCCAAAGATTATATGGATCTCCCGTTGGTTCTTCGTAGGGCAGTAAATATTGGTAGCTTGTGCCTACTTGATTACCAGTTGATTTTTCAAATTCGTGTATTATAATATTGGTTTGATTTGTGTTTGCACCATCAAAATAGTCCCTGCGATAGCCGTAGATTATCAAATTGTTTGCAGAGGCTAAAGATTCCCTAAGTGAAAATCCATAGAAATCTAGTGTGAAATTGACTTCGTTAGCATACCACGATTTCGAAGCATTTATAGTGCCATTTGCATTATCTAATACTGTAACTCCAAAACCGTGTTGATTTGAATAGTTGTTAAGCATAAAAACTTCATCATTAGTTGAATCGTAATATGCATCGACACTGACGTCTCTAGAATTTCCGAAAATGTAACTACTGTCCCAGACTTGATTTCCTTCAAAATCTATTTTGTGAGCTAAAGCTCCAGCCTGTATACTTGTGTTACCTTGTCCAGTAGCGCTTCCCGTAAGTACAAACCCGTCGCTGGTTTCAACTACTCCGTTTACAAAATCATAGTCAAGTGATCCTGAAACAGAAGATTCGACTTCTGTAACCCAAAAATGATTTAAATTTAGATCTGTTCTTAGAGCAAAGCCTTCGTTAAAGTTACAACTTGGGTCAGCATTTGCACAATTCCCTAAAAAACCGGTTATCAAAAGACCTGGATTAGGGTTTCCATCTCCTGTGGCATCAGACTCGGAAACAATAACTTTTAAACCTGTAGAATTAAAATTGGTATTAATAATATCGTAATATCTGTCATCCAAAAGATCACCAGTTGTAGCTTCTATTCTGGCAACAAATACTTTTTTTACTCCGTTCACATCAACAGAGCCAGTCATAAAAATAAGATCAAAATAATTGGTGATGTCAAATATTCTGGCATTTGCCAGAGTCTGGTCGTCGTAGGTTTTTGCCCACACAATAGTTCCATCATCCTGCAAGCGCTTTAGCATTGGTTCTGGAGAAGCTGTGCTTAGTAAATTACTTGCAATAACAACATCATTGGTTCCATCGTTAACCTGAGCTAAATTGGCATTAATCAAATGTGCTTGAGCAAATTCAATATTCTTTTGCAGCAATTGGCTATTTGCAGTTACTGAAAATAACAAAAAGCTGATAAAAAGTAGTTTTAATTTCATAACACAAAATTTATTTGTTAATAATAGCTAAATATAGAAATAAATTATGAAATATTTAATTTTTGTAGTTTTGTTGTAACGATTATGGACTTTTAAATATGAAAAAATTCTCCTAGATTCTGATTAAGTTAAATAAGTAAATTATTTTATTTAATTTATAAATATTTTGTTATCAAAACTTTATAAATATTTTCTGCAGAAAATATAAATTCAAAAGCTTTGGTGCAGATTCAATGCTTTAGAATTTTTTGAGTGTGTTTAAAAATTTTCATTAGACAAAACATTATAGTTCTAATTTTTGTCTGTTAAGTATCGTAATAATTAGCCAATGGTTATTTTGACTTCTTAATATCCTGATAATATTATAAGCAAAATGTTGTAAGTTTAAGTTACTCATAAAGAACCTAAAGTTAGATTCCAATTTCAACCCAAACTAATCTATGGTCTGAGCTAGCTTCTCTGTCTGCCATTAGTTCGTGCAAGGGCTCGCCTTCAATAGGCCAAAAAAGTCCATGATCCAGTACTTTAAGATCCGAAGAAGGCAGGACATAATCTGCTCTCAACCTCCAAAGGACTGTATGAAATTTTCCAAATGCATTGTCCGGACTATGTAGTTTTCCGCCTTTGCTTGAGGGTGTGAATTGGTTATTCACTTTTGGATGATTCAGCAAACTTTTTATGCCGTCATTGATGGCGCTTCCTTCATCTGGCGAAGCATTTAAATCTCCCATGATCACAAAAGAGGCATCACCAAGTCCACCTTTTTTATCTTTATCGTCATACATGTAGGAACCTTTATGTTCATCCACATAATCTCCCCAAAATCTGATTTCATCATGATTCCGTTTACCATTTCTGTCTTCTTCACCGTCAAAGCCAGGAGGGGTAGGATGACTTGCTAAAACATGGATGACTTTATTTTCAAATTGAATAGGCACATCCCAATGAGACTTTGATGATAATCTGAATTCTTCCCAGGCTTCCGGACTATAGAAATCTTCGCCATTTTTACTTTTGGTTTCAAGAAAATCTGGCATGTCTTTCCATTTGAATTTTTGAAAAGTTCTGACATTCGCCTTGTCAATAGGATATCTTGAGAGCAACACCATGCCATAGTGACCCGGATATCTTCCGTAACCAAAAGCATCGTTTCTATTGCCTTCAAATTCTCCATCCCTGTTAAGATCGAAAGAAGTTTCGACACCAGTATTGGAAGTTGAGTAGTAATAGTAAGGATAGTCGATGGCTTTGGTGTTTTTTTGATCCACTTTCAAATAAGCTTCAATAAATTGCTCAACCCCTTCTTCTGGGTTTTCAATATAATCAAACTCGTTGAGGAGAATTACATCAGGCCTTACTTCTTGTATGATGCTTGCAATACTCATTATGTGTTTGCTCTTACCTGAAGCGAGACTGTCTATCAAGACTTGAGCGGAAACTCCTTCAGCACCTCTTCCCAGATAATTCTCGGACTCCATGCTCACATTAAAGCTTGCAAACTTTATCTGAGGAGTTTCCTTATTAGTTGATGCTTTTTTACACTGAATACTTAATAGCGAAATACACATTAATGTAATGGATAAAAATTTGAGGCGCATAGATTAAAATTCAAAGATTACAACAAATAAAATAAATCTAATTCAATGAATTGCTTTGGTGATATAAAAAAGTTAAAGCTTACTTTATTTAAAGCTACTAAGTCTAAATTCAATGAATATTCAGAATAATATGAAGCTGTTAGGCTTAATTTTTTTCTTGTTTCCTGTGGTATTAATATCACAAAACCAACAGCAATTGCAGATATTAGGCAAAATTCAGAATGAACACTTACCGGTTCAAGATGTTATCATTACAAATATATCAACTGGCGAATTTTCAGAATCAAACGACAACGGCGAATTTAAGATCAAGGGATCTGCTGGCGATACTTTAAATTTTTCTCATATAGCCTTCAGTAGTTTCAACGAAAAATTAACTGATGTAATTCTTGCTTTAGAAGTTTTAAATATTCAAGTTTCAGACAAAGTAAATACTCTGGATGAGGTTACTGTAAATGCATTTCCAAATATTAACGCAGTAAGCTTACGTATCGTAGATCATAAAGCGGTGGAACTCACACCCAATGAAAGGCGGCTTCAAACAGCCGGAGATTTCAAACCCATTCACCTTTTGGCAATCTTAGGAGGTTCCTTACCTCTGGACCCGATTCTCAATAAAATATCGGGGAGAACCGATAAGCTTAAGAAGCTGGTAAAATTTGATCAAGATGAAGATTACTTTGATTTTATTATTGACAATCAATCCGATTTTATAAAAACTACACTAAATATTTCAAAAGAAGAATTCAACAGATTTATCTATGTTCTTGTCGATAATGCTGAGATTAAAAAAGCTATTGAAACCAATAATAACACTCAACTTCAATTTTTCATTCAGGACCTCGCTTTGCAATTCAAAGACAAACAAAGGATTGAAAAGTAAGAATTAAACTTAGATTATAGCCTCATGGATTTAATTGTTTTTGTATCAAATTACGACTCAATTTCTTCGATGAAGTCTAAAAACACCTTTTTATGTAACTCAAGATTAAGATTTGGCGATACAGATACACGGGCAATGTAATCTTTATCTTTTTCTTTGGTGGTGCCTTGCGTAGATGTGGCTGGTATGGTCCAATAGCAACCCTTTAGCTGCCCGTAACTTACACAGTGTTTGCTTTCATCGGGTATTCTACTTATCATCATGTTGATTAACTTCTTATTTAAAGCCCTTTTATAAGTTTCCTTTTCTTCATCTGTATTTCCTTTGGTTGGAAGATCCAGTGAAAAAACGGAAGGCGTAAATCCTTGCTGAACAACGTCTTCAGGAACAAAATTGATTTTAGCTTCGGGTAATTCCTTTTCTATAAAATCAACAAATTCACGAGTGTTTGTGTAAGCATCGATGATTCTTTGGTTCATGGATGGTAATTGCTCTGAAAGTATTTCAACTTGCAAATCAGTAGCTTCATTATCACAAATTTTAAAATGCTTCTTAATCGAAGGCATTAGGTTTTCAGCTTTTTCGTTGGCAACGCAATACCCTGCAGTGCATTTACCTCCACTAGGAAATTTTGATCCACTTACGTAAGAAATAGTTCGGATCGATGAGAAGATCCCCTCTTTACTTAAGAATTGCACGTTTGGGCAAAAGGTTTGATCTAAAATAAAAATCGGATCAATAGCTAACTCGCCAGATGGTGTTTTGCGTATTTTATTTAAAGCGTCTCTTAGTTTTTCTAAGTTTGGAACTTCGACTCTTGGGTTGGTAGGAATTTCAGCAATAATAAGAGGGACAGCATCTTCACTAGCAACTTCATTCAAAACCTGATCTGTACTTTGGACCATATCATTATCTCGATCCACTGGTAAATCTAAAATATCCACATTGTCAATCGCAGCAACCACACGCCTGGCCTGATCGTTTGTTCCCCCGTAACAATTTGGCGGAACTATAATTTTTATCGCTTTTCCAGGATGCTTTTGCATGGCATCATCAATGAGCCCCATCATGATGGCATATTGTACTGATAGCCCACAGGAGCCAAGTAGCACATTCGATTGGGTAGCCGTAATTTTTTGAACAGATTTAACCACACTTGCTTTATTTTTCTCCACATCTCTGTGGACATGAACAGATGGGGATTTTCCAATCAATCGCTGTAAAGCAGAAAATGAATCTGCAGGAGTCATCGCAATGGATTCTCTACGACGGACATGTAGAATTTCTGAAATATAACTGTCGCTATACTCACTGTTGACTACAATTATGCTTCCTAAATCGGCATGCATAGTGAGAAAAAAATCAATCGACGAGTTCAACGCAGCTTCTCCGATTTTATCTTCTTCTGAAATGAAAATAGTACTCCCGTTGAAGTCTGGAATTTGATCCGCACTTTCAACTTGTTTTAATTCGAAATTGTATCCGTAAACTCGTTTTAGCGCGTCAAAATCAAAATGATCAGGAAGTTCTCCAGTGTAAGCGATTTGAGTTTTCTTATGATCAAATAAATTCTTCCTTAACACTGCTAAAACCGGCATAGTTTGAGATGAAAAACTGATAACCTGTGCGGGTTGGAGATGATGTAAATGCGCAATAGCCCATTCCAAAACAGAAGAAAGCGGGTGTCCCAGCCTTATATAATCAAAAGCGGTGGGCAATTCACTAAGTGCAGATAAAGAAGAATTATTGGCTTTGTAGAGTTCTTCAAACCGATCTATAAATTGAGTTTTAGCTAAACTCTCCTCATAAATATCTAGACGGTGGGTTGTTAATTTTAACCAATCCAACGGCGTGTTCTCTAACACATCTTCAACGTAATTCAGCACTTTATTATCTTTCATTTCTGTAACTTTTGAATGGCGAAAATAAAGATTTAATGGGCTAAAGCTAGACGTCTTAACAAGATGTTTTGTCTAAGGTTTTTAGGAGATATTTTTTCATCAGAAATAGAATATTTGCCCAAAGAAATATCAAGTTTAATCAAAAATTAAACGAAATCTAAACGAAAATAAATTTTGAGTCTTATTGAAAATCAAAACGATCGTTTTTACAGGGTTGAATGTTGGCAACAATTATTTTATTTTGTCCAAGGTTCTTTTTCAGCGACATTGGTTATTTCTTTTCCATCATAAAGGCTTATTCCTTCCCAAGTGCTAAACCACATTTGCCCCTTTTTGTCTTCATAAATTGTTTGAATTGTATTTGTGGCTAGTCCGTCTTTCATTGTGAATTGGGTAAAATCTTTTCCGTTATAACTATATACACCATAATTTTCTGCGGAAAACCAAATATTACCTGTTTTGTCTTCACAAAAATTATAGGTCTCTATTCCCTTAATTATTCCTTCTTTTGTGAAGTTTGTAAAAGTCTTGCCATCAAATTTACTTACACCTCCATAATAAGTTCCTATCCAAATATTTCCTTGACTATCTTCAAAAAGGTCAGCCACATTATTGTCGGTCAGCCCATTTTCAGTTGTGAAAAATTCATATTGACTACCATTGAATTTTGTGATGCCGTAGCTATCGTTAACAAACCAAAAATGTCCATTTTTATCAATTAAAATATCATTGACTCTATTTTTAGATAGCATAGGTTTGGCGTTAGGAACATTAGGTTTTGGAACTTCGAGAGTCTCAAAATTATTTCCGTCAAATTTACTTACACCTCCAACTGTGCCAATCCAAATTGTTCCCGTATTGTCAACTTCAATTGCCCAAACTTCATTGTCAATTAGTCCGTCATCTATTGTGTAGTTAGTAAATTCTTTTCCATTGTATTTCGTTAAACCATTTGATGTGCCAAACCAAATATTCCCAATTTTGTCCTCGGTTATAGCTCTTACTGCATTTCCACCTATTCCATCTTTTGAAGTATATTGAATAATTGAATTATTATCATAGACGAGAATACCATCGTGGTTAGTTCCAAACCAATAATTTCCTTTTCTATCTTGATAAATTTGCCATACAAATTCCCTAACGATCCCATTTAAAGTAGAATGTTGTTTTGAGTTTGTGTAAATGAAAGGTTTATGTTTCTCTATACTTGGTTGACTCGAATTAACTTTTTTATTGTCTATATTCTCTGTTTCTCGTCCCTTACAAGAATTAGTCAAGATAATTAAAAGCATCATACTTAATAATCTTGTAAATAGACTCATAATATTAATATCTAATATTTTCATTGTGTTTTCTAATTGTTGCCAACGGTCTCATATCACCGTCAGTTACGGATTAATATGCGTTAATTTTCGGTTTTGCAATGAAGTTAGCAATTCCGAGTGGATTCGGGCGTAGTCGAATCTGCCATGATTGCGATTATACACTGTTGGTAACTGGCTTTTATGTTATATTAACCTTTAATCAGTCAATTTAATTTCATAAGTTGTTAATCCATACCCTGAACTTCCTAAATCTTGATTGATGACCGTCCAATCTTCATTTTCAACTGGTGATAACATTGAAAAAGGAGTAATCAAATCAGGTAATTCATAAAATTTAATTTCACTAAATGAATTTTTAGGGACTGGATTGACTCCAATTATTCCATCTTCAAAAATTTTGAAAGAAGTGTTTTTTTCTATAACATCGGTTGTGTCTATTTCGAATCCTAGTTCTTCTGATTTTTGGTAAATTATAAGAATATCTTTATTTGTTTCATTATTTATAAAATACTCTGCTGAACCTGCTGGTTCAATGATTATATCATCGCTATTTTTACTACAACTACTTGTTACAATAACAATGAATAATATATATGCCTTATTTAAATTGAAAAACTTCGTAACGATTTTTATTTTAAGATGAGATGTATACCAAAAGGTTGCTTTGGGTTATTGAATACAGAATCTTGGGTTCAGCTTGTTGCCAACTGAATTGTCTATCGTTAGCTACGTTGGGATTAAAGATGGCAAAAGGGGACGAACTTGAGGAAAAAAGTTCAAAGAATCTATGTTAGGAATTTGTGAGCCTGAAATATTTTTTTGTCTCAAATTAAATAAGAAAAGAGTTGTTTTCACTTCAGTTCTTTGTTAGCTGCTGGAATTTCGCATTTTAATGAAGACTAATGACTCTCGTCACAGCCCAATTTTCATCCGTTTTTTTCCAAATCATAATAAATCTACTTCCTTTAGATTTATTTTCTGGTGTTTTTTTATCATTAAACGCATGATACCCTATTTCAACAGCTCCGTAATCTTTTATAGGGTAAACTTCGATACTACCTTCTATTAAAGTTCTTGTAACCTTTTCGCAAATATTATTTTTAAGTGCTATTAAAAGTTTTTCTTTTGAGGTAGATAGTCCTCCTTTGTCGTGAAAAAACTCTAAATCTTCCGAATAAAGAGAGGTTTGCGTATCCATATCACAGGAATTGTAAGCGTCAAATAATTTTTTATCCAATGATACAATCGTTTCATACAATTCTTGATCGACAGGCACATAAGTTCTTACTAAAATATCTTCATATGTTTCTTGGGAATAGGCTAATGAGGCTTGTAATAAAATTATTGAGATAAAAAGCATTCTTGCTTTATGAAAAATCATATCATTTTAAATTTAGGTTAATGGTTTCTTGTTCTTGTAGCTAACGGTCTTTTATATGGTGTCGTAGCATCCCGAAGTGTGCTATGCATTATACATATTGTGCCTGTTGCACAACTTGTTTTCTCTTTTAAATAGATGCATTTCATAAACATTGAAAAGATGAAAATTCTTATCTTTAGTAATGCAAGGAAAAAAGGAATATCAAGAGAAGTTGTTCACTCAGTTCTTGCTGAGTGAGCGAGTCCCGGAACACAATTTTTATCGCAGGTTAAAGTCAGTGTTGGATTTAGACTATCTGTATGCATTGACAAAACCTTACTATGGCGCCAGTGGTCAAAAAAGCATAGATCCTGTTGTGTTTTTCAAATTGTGTTTGGTGGGATATTTAGAGAACCTTATCAGTGATCGAAAACTGATTGAGCATTGTAGCATGCGCTTGGACATTTTGTTTTTCATCGGTTACGATGTAGATGATCAATTGCCCTGGCATTCTACTATCAGCAGAACTCGCCAGCTTTTCCCAGAAGAGATATTTGAAGAAGTCTTCACCAAAGTCTTACAGATGTGTATTGATAAAGGTATGGTCAGTGGTCATACCCAAGCTATAGACTCCGCTCCAATCAAAGCAAATGCTTCTATGGATAGTCTGGAGCTCAAAGTCCCTGAGCAGGATCTGCAGGGGCATCTTGCAGAAGTTCGCCACATCAGCCACCGAGATAAGGAAGTCTATAGAAAGGCTAAAGAAAACAAAGCTAGCAAAGAGCAACAAAGCATTAGTGCTAATAAGCAAGAGCTGGCAGCGCTAAAGTCCAGAAATAAAAAGTGGTCTAAGGATCAAGACTATCGCCCGGGAGCTAAGAATAAAGGAGCTCGCTATACCAGTAATAAGACCCATTATAGCCCTACTGATCCAGATGCTCGCATTAGTGTCAAACCAGGAAAAGCCAGAAAGCTGAATTACTTAAGTCAGCTCAGTGTTGATACTGGTCATCATGTCATTACCGATATAAGAGCCTATCATGCCGATAAAAAAGACAACCAACACCTTCAGGATATCGTGAGCCGATTACAACCTCGGTTGCATAAAACAGGTCTGCTTTGGAGAAACTGCATAGCAGATGCAGGCTACAGTAGCGGAGAAAACTATGCTTACCTAGAGCAGCTAGGTTTACAAAGTTTTATTCCACCTCACGGAACTTATAGAGGCGGGCCAAAAGGCTTTAAATATAATCAGGAGCAAGATCATTACATCTGTCCTCAAGCAGAAGTGATCCCCTTCAAAAAGGTGTTTAAGGATTACAGAACAGCTACTTTAAAGAAAGAATACCGAAGCTCAAGTAAGCAGTGTAAAGGATGTCCGTTACAATCTGAATGTTTAGGCAGGACAGCCAAAGAGAAGAAGTTCTCGGTGACCTACTACAAAGAAGAGTATGATAGAAACATAGAGCGGGTAGAAAGCAAACAAGGCAGGTACATGAAAGCCAAACGGCAAAGTACAGTGGAACCTGTCTTTGGGACATTAACCCAATTCATGGGCTTGAGAAAAATCAATACCATCGGACTTAAACAAGCCAATAAATGCATGCATCTCTCAGCCATGGCATATAACCTGAAAAAGTACTTGAAATTTACTCAGAAAAGAGCCAAAAGTGGAGCAAAAGCTCTACGGTCTTTGCTTTTGGAAATAAAAGCCCTGCAATACTTAATCAACTTTGATTTAAGCCCACTTAATTTAGCGTAAATCCAACTCTGATAAAAAGATAAAAGCCCTTAAAAGGGCTTAAAATGATCGATTATTCTTATTTTTAAAGGCTTGTGCAACGGTTACCATTGTTGTACAACGTTTTTCATTCCTTTGCTAATTCTGATTTCATAATTATTGTTTTTAATC
>Ga0306868_1001371_pt1 | contig 12954 bp, 9 predicted proteins | sample AntRauTorckE6832_FD_190411 | JGI IMG/M metagenome (GOLD analysis project Ga0306868, IMG submission 190411) | Saline lake microbial communities from Rauer Islands, Antarctica - Metagenome Torckler E6 #832 (v2) (version 2) | ecosystem: Environmental > Aquatic > Non-marine Saline and Alkaline >... | reverse complement strand
TTTAATGGAATATACTGATGTTGTAATTGCTAATGAAGAAGATGCAGAAATGGTATTTAATATTAAGAGTGGTTCTGACATTACAAGTGGTGATCTTAATGTTGACGGTTATAAAGATGTTGCCAAACAGTTAATTGATCGTTTTGACTTAGAGTTAGTTGGAAGTCATCTTAGAATTAGTCATAGTGCATCACATAATGGCTGGTTAGTTGTTCTCTTTGACGGAGAAAACTTCGTTCAATCCACTAAGTATGAGATTACAATTATAGATCGTGTAGGTGGAGGAGATTCCTTTGCTGGAGGTTTGATTTATTCTCTAATAACAGGAAAAGATCTTCAAGAAGCTGCTGAATTTGGAGCTGCTGCTTCAGCCTTAAAACAGACAATTCCTGGTGACTTTAATCATGTTAATGTTCAGGAAGTAGAGACCCTAGCTGGAGGAAATGCTTCTGGAAGAGTTAAAAGATAAATAAAATTATTTTAGTGTTATTCAAAAAGAGGTGAATTATTTATGTTAAAACTTAAAAAAGAAGAACTTAAAAATAAAGCTCAGTGGGAAGATGCAGGGATTAATACTCCTCAATTTGATTATCAGAGTTTAATCGATAAAACAGGTGAAAATCCAGAATGGCTACATTTTGGGGCAGGAAATATTTTTAGAGCTTTTATTGCTCGTCTGCAGCAGGAACTTTTAAATCAAGGTAAAGTAGATACAGGAATCATAGCTGCTGAGGGCTTTGATTATGAAATCATAGATAAGATCTATCAACCAACAGATAATTTAAGTTTAGTTGTTAAGATGTTTGCCGATGGTAAATTAGAAAAAACCCTTTTGGCCAGTATTACTGAAAGCTTAAAAGCAGATTCCCAATTTAAAAATGATTGGCAGAGACTAAAGACAATCTTTAAAAAACCATCCTTAAAAATGGCAAGTTTTACAGTTACTGAAAAGGGTTATAGCCTGCAGAACATGAAGGGGGAATTTTTCCCTTTTGTTTTAGAAGATTTCGAAGCTGGTCCTAAAGGTAAATTGAATCATTTAATGGCTAAAGTTGCTGCTCTCGCCTATGTTCGTTATAATTCGGGAGAACTTCCTTTGGCTTTTGTCAGTATGGATAATTGCTCTCATAATGGGCAGAAACTAAAGGATGCTGTTTTAACAGTAGCTGAACATTGGTTAAAAAATGGATTGGTAGAAAAAGAATATTTAGATTATCTAAAAGATGAATCTAAAGTTGCCTTTCCTTGGTCAATGATTGATAAAATCACCCCTGGACCTGCGGCAGATGTGCAGCAGAAGCTTAAACAAATTGGTTTTAAAAATAATGAGATAGTAAAAACAAATAAAAATACTGAGATTGCTGCTTTTGTAAATGCGGAAGCACCAGAATATTTAGTTATAGAGGATAGTTTTCCCAATGGCAAGATTCCACTTGATCAAGCTGGAGCAATTTATACTGATCGGGCGACAGTAAATCAGGTAGAAAAAATGAAGGTTACAACCTGTTTAAATCCACTTCATACAGCAATGGCAGTTTATGGCTGTCTCTTGGGTCATAACTCAATTGCAGAAGAGATGGAAGATAAAGAAATTAGAGCTTTAGTTGAGCAGATCGGTTATCAAGAAGGCCTGCCGGTTGTAGTGGATCCTGGTGTGCTTGATCCGAAAAAATTTATTGATGAGGTAGTGAATGAAAGACTCGTTAATCCTTATATTCCAGACACACCACAAAGAATAGCCAAAGATACTTCACAGAAGGTAGCTATTCGTTTTGGTGAAACAATTAAATCATACCGTGATGCTGAGAACTTAGAACCAACAGACTTAGTTGTGGTTCCACTTGCTATTGCCGGCTGGCTTAGATATCTTTTAGCGGTAGATGATCAGGGTAAGGAGATGCCTTTAAGTTCAGATCCAATGCTAGATGAGTTAACTGGGCAGTTAGAGGAAATTGAATTTGGAAGTCCTAATTCTATAGGAGATAAGTTAAAATCAATCTTGAGTAACGAAAAGCTGATGGGTTCAGATTTATATCAGCTGGGACTGGGAGAAAAAATAGAAGGATATTTTAAAGAAATGATTGCCAAAAAAGGTGCAGTCAGAGCTACTTTAAACAAATATCTTATGTAATGTATAATAAGTTTTGTAAATTAAGATACTTTTTTAAAATAAAAAAAGAGGAATCCTTCTTTAAGTTAATTTTTTTATTTGTATTTTTAGATTATTTTAGACTTTTCGCAGTGCAATCATAATATTAGAAGCTGGAAAATATATTATTTTATAAATTTTAATATCAAAACATAAGTGATTTCAGCTCAAATAATCTTTTGATATTAAATTTCAGGAAGGAGTGATTTTTAAAAAGCAAATGTAATAAATCTTTAGGTAATTAATTGAAATAATTTGAATGTTGATTACTATATTGGTACTTATGTAGTGATAAATTTTATATATCACTACCTACATTATATAAGGGGGATTAAAATGAAAAAAAGAATTTTATTTACTGCAGTTATTATTGCTCTAATTACTGTTTCAATCGCTGTTTTACCTGTTTTTGCTGCTAAGACTAAGGTGACTGTTTGGAACTTTTCTCAGGAACAAAAAGGATATTATGATGAAATGGCAGCAAAGTTTGAAGCTGAAAATCCAAATATCGAAATAGAATGGCTAACTTATGCTCTAGATCAATACAAAACAAGTTTACCAATGGCGTTAAGAGGTGACAGTGGTCCTGATATTTTTTATCTTGCACCTGAGACAGATCCTTATAATTTCTTAGAAAATAATTGGATACAGCCAATTGGGGACTATCTGGACGATGAATATTTAGCAATGTTTGATGAAAGAGAAATGATTGAGGGAAAAATGTACTTTGATAATGAACTTTATACTCTGCCTAACTTTGATTCATTTGTTAGATTAAATGGAATGATGTTTTATAATAAGAATGTGATGGAAAAAGCAGGTTTAGATCCTGAAAAAGATGTTCCAAAAACATTCTCTGAATTCAGATCGGTTTTAAAAACAATTACAGAGGCTGGAAATGGGCAGTATTATGGTATTGCCTGGGCAGGAAAGCCTGCTTCTGAAATGCACAGAATTTTAATTGGTATGTTCGGTTCTTCAACTGTTGCATCAGCTGATGCTAGATTTGGTTATCCGGGATTTGATTATAGAGATGGTCAGTTTAAATCAGCAAGTGAAGAACATCAAGAAGTCTATAATTTAATGCAGGGTATTGTAGATGATAGAAGTATTGTTCCTGGTTGGAGTTCTATGGATAAACCTACTGCTAGATCATTATTTGCTCAGGGTAGAACTGCATTCTACTTTGACGGCGAATGGATGCAGAGCGTCTGGCAGGGTCTGGGTTATGAAGACTTCACTTATGGAGATGATTTTGGTATTGCTTCTGCTCCTTATCCAGATGACGGTCGTAAAGCCTATATGGCAATGAACCTGTCTCATGGAACCATTTTTGTTTCTAATTTCACAGAAGATCTTGATGCTACAATGAAAGTATATAAATGGATTCACGGAAAAGAGTTTATGGGTGGAATTCTCGAAAATAGTTACTATATTCCAGGAAATAAGGCTATAAGTACTGAAAACCTTAGTGACTACAGAAAGAGAATACTAGAATTAGCAGCAAACTATACAGTACCTGCTCCTGAACCTGTATCAAATAACAGATATGTTTCTGCAGTTCAATGGCCGGAATATCATCCAGACGCTTTTGAAACTATGGCTGCAGCTTTAACTGGAGATGTTGATTATGTTGAAGAAGCAAGTTTATATGATCAAAAGATGCAGGAAGCATTAGAACGCAATATTAAAAAGGCTCAGGATGAAGGCTATGATGTAAGTTTAGATGATTACATGTTCCCTGATTGGAATCCATTAGACAAATAAAATGATTATCATATTCTCCTTTTCAGCTTTAAGCCTGAAAAGGAGAATATTTTTAAAAGAAAATAATAATTATAAGTTATAGCTTAACATATTATATTTGAAAATAATTTTATGGAGTTGATTTATTTGAAACTATCATATAGTACTCTAGCCTGTCCTGAATGGAATCTTGATGAAATATTGAAAAAAGCAAAAGAAAATAATTATCAGGGAGTAGAGCTTAGAGGTCATAAAAGACAGCATATAAGTACAGAATTTTCTCCCGCTGAGCGGAAAAATGTAAAAAAAATGTTTGCTGATAATAATATAGAAATTTCCTGTCTAACAGCTTATACAAGATTTAATTATCAGGACAAGAAAATTAGAGAAGAAAATATTGAGCAGTTAAAAAAAATGATTAAATTAGCTTCTGAGATAGGGGCACCATATGTTAGAACTTTTGGAGCAAATAAAGAAAATCAGAATGAGCTAAAAGATGTTATTAGCTGGATTGCTGAGGCTTTTGATCAAGTAGATCAAACAGCAGAAAAACATGGAGTTAAAGTTTTATTAGAAATCCATGATGTACTTAGTAAAGGTAAAGATGTAATTGAAATATTTAAGCAGACAGATAGTAAAAACTGCGGTGTGATCTGGGATGTTGCACATTCAATTCGGGCTGGAGAAAGTATCGAAGATACCATTTATTATCTCAAAGATTATATTTATCATGTTCATTTAAAAGACTGGCTTTCAATTCCCGGTAGAGATGAAGATCATTATGTTTTGCTCGGGGCAGGAGAAGTTGAAATTAAAAAAATACTTAAAGCACTAGCAGAAATAGATTACAAAAATCATTTATCACTGGAATGGGAAAAAACCTGGCATCCGGAAATAGAAGAGTCAGAGGTAGCGATTTATCAATATGCCTACAAGATGAGAAAGATTTTAGCAGAATTATCTATAAAAAGTGGGGAATAAAAAATGAAGTCTAAAGTTGCAGTAGAAGAAACAAAGAAGCAGAGTTTGAGTAAAGCATTAAATAATTTACTGAAAAAACTTGGCGGGATAGACAATTTTATACAAAAAGGTGATCAGGTCTTTTTAAAACCAAATATGTTTTTAAATTCTCCAGTAGAAAGTGGTATAACTACAAATCCTAATTTAGTTATTGAAATGGCTAAATTATGCAGTGAGTTAGGAGCTGAAGTTATAATAGGAGAAAGAAACGGACAGATCCATGCTAATTTTAGTGATTATCCAAAAATTAATAATTATGCCAGACTGGTTGATCTGGATCAGGAAGAATTTGTTTTAAAGAACCCTCCAGAAAATACCTCTGTTATTAATTTTCCACTACCTATACCAAAAATTGTCGAAGAATCTGATCTAGTAATCAGTTTGCCAGGTTTAAGAACACATGTTTTAACTTTGATGTCTAATGCTCTTAAAAACACAATGGGATTTCTTCCCGGGAAAACTACTCGTTTAATTCATCTAGCAGGTTTAGAAGAAGCAATTATTGATTTAAATAAAATTATTAAAATTGACCTGACAATAACTGATGCAATTTATTCATTAGAGGGTGCTTTTCCAGCAGATAGTGGGCAAGCTAAAAAAACTGATTTCATTATGGCTTCTACAGATCAGGTTGCACTTGATTCAGTCGCAGCTAAATTTATGGGTTATGGAACTAATGAAGTAGAAATTAATAGCTTGGCAGCTCGAGCCGGTTTAGGAACTTGTGATTTGGAAGAAATAAATATTCTTGGAGAGGAAAAAATATATAATTTTAAAAAACCAAAAGATGCTGCTGTAATTAAAGATTTAGTAGGAACATGTGGTATTTATTCCGAAGCAGCCTGTGATAAATGTGTTAGAGCATTAATAAATGGTATATATGCTTTTTTGGAAGAAAATAATTTTTCTGATTTAAATAAACTTGGTGATATTAATATTATAACTGGTAAAAGTTTCGATGGGGATTTAAAAAACGGGAAAAATTTAATTTATGGAAATTGTGCTAAAAGCTATTCTGCTAAAGGTGAATTTTTACCTGGATGTCCTCCTTTAACAGGAGCAGTAAAGGGTAAATTGAAAAAGTTTTTAAATGATAATGATGGGGAGGATTAAATTTAATGAAGATAAATTTTAAAGAGTTGGCATCAAACCCAATTGTTTTAGAACAGAACCGAGTCTGGAGGACATATACTGGAGGAAAGTTATTAGATGAATTTAAGAACAATCCATCTGCTGTAGATTCATCTTTACCAGAGGAATGGATTGCTTCTGATACAAATGCCCAAAATAAAGGAAGAGAATTTTTAAGTGATGAAGGTTTAACTAAAATAAAGATTTCATCTGGTCTTAATTTAACTTTAAAAAGACTAATTGAAGAAGAAAGTGAAAAGATGATGGGGGAAAAACATTATAAAATCTATGGCAAAAAATTAGCACTGCTCAATAAACTATTAGATTCTAGCATCAGACTTTCTCTGCAGGTTCATCCAACTAATGAATTTGCTCAAAAGAATTTTAATTCTCCTTTTGGCAAGACTGAGGCCTGGATTATTTTAAACACTCGAAAAATAAATGGTGTTGATCCTTATCTGTTATTAGGTTTTAAAAAAGGTATAACTAAAAAAGAATTCAAAAAAATGTTTGAAGAACAGGATATAGAAGGAATTATTAATTCTATGCATAAGATCACCCCTGAGGTAGGAAGCTGTTATTATATACCAGGTGGTTTACCACATGCAATTGGTCCTGGCTGTTTTTTAATGGAAATACAGGAACCAACTGATTATACAATTAGAGTAGAAAAAACTTCAGACGGTAAAAAAATACCAGATGAGTTATGCCATCAGGGTTTAGGCTATGAGAAAGCTTTAGAGACTTTTGAATATCAGGGTTATAGTTTGGAAGAAATAGAATCTAATTTTGTAAAAAAAACACTCAAAGCTCCGAGTTCGAAAACTGAAAATCATATAGATACAATTTTTAGTAAAAAAGATACTAATAAATTTAAAGTTGATAAGGTAACAGTACTTAATTCAGCTAATTTTGATACAAATGATTGTTATTATATTGCGGTTATTACTGAAGGGGCTGGTAAGATAATTACTGCGGATAAAGAAATTGAAGTGAAAAAAGGAGATAATATTTTTATGCCAGCTGCAGTAGGAAAGCATAGAATTGAATCCAAAAAGAAGCTGGAGTTTATTAAGTCAGCACCTCCTTCGGTTTATAAATAAAAAGTTATAAAAATTAAAAATTATATTTATTGACCCATAAAAATATTAAAATCTAACAGGTGATAAAAATAAAAAAAAATCAATTAATCAATGACTGGGAATTCTATAAAGGTAGTCTGGGAGGTATCTGGGAAGTCTGGCGAGAAGAACTGATTAAAAATCATTTTAATGTTAGCTGGAATAAGGTTAAACTTCCACATTGTTACAATGAATATGATGCGGTTGACCCTTATCAAAAATATTATCAGGGTCCTGCCTGGTATAGAAATAAATTAACAATTAATAATCCTTATCCACAGGGTAGAACTTTATTACATTTCGAAGGAGCAGGACAAAAAACAGAGGTTTATCTTTATAAAAATAAAATCGCCGAACATTTAGGTGCTTATAATGAATTTAAAGTAGATCTAACTGAAGAGCTTAAAAGCTTAGAAAAAGAGAGTGCTTTTGCTGATCAAGTTCCAATTGCTATCAAAACAGATAATAGTAGAGATTTAGAAACAATTCCATCTGATATAAGTGATTTCAATTTATATGGGGGTATCTATAGATATTTAAACCTAATCTATTTACCTGCAATTTCAATAGAAAGAGTAAAAATAGATAGTAAAAATGTTTCTAATGAAAAAGCAGAAGTAAAATTAACAATTTATTTATATAATCCAGATAAAATTGCAGATGAATTAGATTTTAAACTCTTAATTAAAAATACTAAACAGGAAATTGTCAAAAAAGACGATTTCACACTAAATAGTAGTCCTAAAAATGAAGTGACTGTTAATTTTACTATTGAAAATCCAGACTTATGGTCTCCTGAAAATCCTAATCTTTATAGCTGTCTGGTGAAATTAAAGAGCGAATACGGTGAAACTGAAGTAGAAGAAAATTTTGGTTTAAGATATTTTGAATTTATAAAAAAAGGGCCATTTAAATTAAATGGTAGAAGATTGTTGCTGCGAGGAACTCACAGACATGAAGATCATGCTGGTGTAGGTGCTGCAATGACTTATCAAATGATAGAGAAAGAGATGAATCTAATTAAAGAAATGGGAGTTAATTTTATTCGTCTGGGCCATTATCAGCAGTCAAGATATGTATTAGAGTTATGTGATAAATTAGGAATTTTAGTCTGGGAAGAAATACCCTGGTGTCGAGGTGGCTTAGGTGGAACTGAGTATCAAAAACAGGCAGTAAATATGCTGGAATCTATGATTGACCAGCACTATAATCATCCGTCAATTATTATCTGGGGTCTGGGTAATGAAAATGATTGGGAAGCTGATTTTGATTATTTTAACAAAAAGGAAATAAGAAATTTCATGTTTAAACTAAATGAACTTGCTCATAATTTAGATAAAACTCGTAAAACTGCTATCAGGCGTTGTGATTTTTGTAGTGATATTGTTGATATTTATTCTCCTTCTATCTGGGCCGGTTGGTATGGTGGAGTTTATACCGAATATCAGGAGGCAAGTAAAAATGAATTTGAAAAAGTCGACCATTTTCTGCATGTAGAATGGGGAGCTGATAATTTAGCGGGAAGACATGTAGAAGATCCATTTACCGGTTTTGATTTAATAGAAGCAGCTAGTGGGGCTGCAGAAAAAGATGGTGATTACTTTCTTGAAGGAGGACGCAAAAGGGTATCTAGAGATGGAGATTGGTCTGAGGACTATTTTTGTGAATTAATAGACTGGCACTTAAAAGAACAGGAAGATATGGACTGGTTAACAGGTACTGCTCAGTGGCCTTTTAAAGATTTTTCTACACCCGTTCGTCCCAAAAATCCAATTCCTTATATGAACTTAAAAGGAGTAGTTGAGAGAGATTTAACTAAAAAAGAAGGTTATTATGTTTTTCAGTCATACTGGTCAGAAAAAGCAATGATCCATATTCAGGGTGCTTCAATGGATCTTAGATGGGGTCAATTAGATGAATTAAAAACAATAAAAGTATATTCCAATTGTTCCAAAGTAGAGCTTTTTTTAAATCAAAAAAGTCTGGGCATTAAAAAAAGAAATTATCAGGATTTTCCAGCAGCTGGATTGCGCTGGCAGAGTAACTTTAAAAAGGGAATAAACAAAGTTGAGGCTGTAGGATATAACGATGGAGTAGAAGTTTTAACTGAAACTGAATTTATATATCAGACAGAAAAATGGGGGTTTCCATCTCAAATTGAGCTTGAAAAGCATCAGGTTGATCAGAATAAGTACTTTATAGAAGCTAAAGTATATGATGAAAATAATATTTTTTGTCCTGATGCAGATTTTTTTGTAGAGTTTGATTTAACTGGAGACGGCAAACTACTTGACAATCTTGGGGTATTATATGGTTCGAAAATTATTCAATTAGCAAGTGGTCGGGCTGGAATATTTGTCGAACAAAAACAGGGTACCGCGATAGTTAGTATTAAAGCAGATAAAATAAAAACAAAATTTGTTGAAATATAAATATTTAATTGGAAATTATTTTTTAGGAGGAAATCAAATGTCAAAAGTTGGTTTTGCAGTTGTCGGTGTCCGTAACTTTGCCAAAAGTTATCTGGACAATATAAGAGAATTAGAAAGTGAAAACCTCTTAAAATTAACTGCAGTTGTTGCTCAAGATGAACTTAAAAATTGTGATGAAATTAGGAAGTTGAGAAGAGAGGGAATTACGGTTTATGATTCTTATGAGAATCTATTAAAAAAAGCTAAAAATTGTGTTGATATTATTGGGCTCCCAGTTTCTATTCCAACTCATGCTGAAATGGCAATTAAAGGCATGAAGGCAGGATATAACATTCTTCTAGAAAAACCACCTGCACCAACTGTGCAGGAAGTTGATGCAATGATTAAAACTGGAAAAGAAACCGGTAGATTTTGTTCTATAGGTTTTCAATATATACATTCTCATACAATTAGAAAGATTAAACAATATATTATAGAAGGTAAACTAGGTGAGATTAAGGAAATAGCAGCTAAAGGTTTTTGGCCGCGGTATAAGTCATATTATGATCGTAATAGCTGGGCTGGTGAAAGTATATCTATGGGGCAGCTTGTACTGGATGGACCAATGCATAATGCATTTGCTCATTATTTAAATAATATGATTTTTATAGCCGGTGACAGTATGAACAGTTCTGCAGAATTAAAAAGGGTTAGAGCAGAATTATATAGGGGCCACAGCTACATAAGTTCAGATGATAATTCATGTCTGGAAGCAGAAACAGCTGCAGGCACAAAAATTTATTTTTATGTGACTCATATTTCAGAAGCTGAAATAGATCCTGTGATGGAGATTGTTGGAACAAAGGGTAAGATCACCTGGGAAAAGAATGAAGAAACAAAAATTGAATTAAATAATGGGGAAGTTATTCAATTTGATAATCAAGATTTAGATCCAAAAAAAGAAGTATTTAGAATAGCTGCAAAAAAACAACTTTTACTAATAGATGAACTTTACTGTACCCCTAAAAATACTAGGAATTTTGTCGTAGCAATTAATGGTGCTTATGATTCTGCCAAAAAAATTACAGAAATCCCACAGGAAAAAGTAAAAGAGTTTACTAATGATCAGGGTGAATATCAAACTATTTTACCAGGTATAGAAAAGTTAATTGATCAAGCTTTTAGTGAAAGAAAGTTGTTTTCTGAATTAGATTTAGACTGGGCAGTTAAAACTGAATGGGTTAATGTAGAAAACTATTCTGCTTTTAACCCGTTTATTTAAGAAGGGATTTGATTAAATGAGAGGCAAAACATTTAAATATAGTTCTCTAAAAGAACTTAGAGCAGATCTGTCAGAGATAAATTTTGAGCTGCCCTTAATAGAGAACACAGAAGTATTAAAAAATGAAATAAAAGCAGGAGATTCGATTATTCCCAACCGGCTTGCAGTTCATCCAATGGAAGGAGCAGACTCCAACCCAGAGGGAACTCCTTCTGATTTAACCAGAAGAAGGTATAAAAGATTTGCTGCTGGTGGTGCCGGTCTTATTTGGCTGGAAGCAATAGCAGTTGATGAGATGGGAAGAGCAAATAAGAGTCAGCTTTACCTAAATAAAGAAAATTTATCCGAGTTTAAAAGTTTAATTGATTTAATTAATTCTGAATCAAGAGTTGATCCTTATTTAGTTGCTCAGTTAACCCACTCAGGGCGTTTTGGAGATAATAACATAATAGCATTTAGAGATAAAGTACTAGATCCAATATCAATATTAGAAAACGATTTCTATATTATAAGTGATGCTGAATTAGATCAGCTTCAACTTGATTATTTAAAGGCAGCAGAATTAGCAGCTAAAGCGGGATTTGATGCAGTAGATATAAAAAGCTGCCACCTTTATCTTTTATCTTCTTTGTTGGGAGCTTATAATAGAGAAGGTAAATATGGTGGAAGTTATGAAAATAGAACTCGCTTTCTTAAGGAAACTATCAAAAAGATAAGAGATGAAGTAGATATTGATATCACAGTTCGTTTGAACATTTATGATGCAATTCCCGGCGGTTGGGCAACAGATCAGAATGGAGATCCAGATTTAGAAGAAGCAGCTAAATTAATTAAAGAACTAGAAGAAATTGGAGTTAAGTTAATAAATGTTACTGCCAGTACTCCTTATTTAAAACCACACATTAATCGTCCTTATGATAACGGTGGCTATACTCCTTCAGAGCACCCCTTAGTTGGAGTTAAAAGACTGCTCGAATTAACCAAGTTTACTAAAGAACAGCTAACTGAAACATTAGTTATTGGAACTGGATTTAGTTGGCTGAGACAGCTTGGAGCTTTTGCAGCTGCAGGAATGGTAAAAGAGGGATGGACAGATTTAGCCGGTTTTGGTCGTCAGGCATTTGCCTATCCTGATTTTGCAAAAGATATTTTAGATAAGGGTATAATGGATAAATCTAAAGTCTGCATCAGCTGCAGCAAATGTGCTGAATTAAAAGCTGCGAAAATGAAAGCAGGTTGTGTGATTAGAGATCAGAAAATATATTTACCTATTTATAAAGAATATAAAACATTAGCGGCTGCTAAGTAAGCTGGCACATATATTTTTATTTATAAAATCATCTAATTATAAGTGAATTAAAAACATAACCGGCTATTTAATAACCGGTTATGTTTAATCAATTTTACTTAATCAGATTAAAATAAAACTTAAGGTGGCGAAATATTATAATGAGAGTGGCTCTTGGTCAGTTAAGAGAAGTTGATAAAAGTAATCTACAATTTGCTCAGCAGTTAGGATTAAAAAGCGTTCAATTTAATAACCCAAAATTATCTGGTGATTATCCCTGAAGTTATAAAACACTTAAAGACCTTAAAGATAGATGTAATGATTATGATCTAAAGCTGGAGGCTATAGAAAATATACCTCACCCACATATGGATAAGATAATACTTGGTTTAGCAGGGAGAGATCAAGAAATTGAAAACTATAAGACGGTTATAAGGAATATGGGTAAAGTCGGGATACCTATACTTGGCTATCGTTTTTTCACCATTTACTGGAGGACATCTAATGTCTTAGGCAGGGGAGGGATTAAGACTGCTGCTTTTGAGGATAATTTAGCCGAAAATGAGGTTAATCTAAAAAAACAGGAGTATATGATAGAAGATGAAAATATTATCTGGGACAATTATAGATATTTTATGAGGGAAGTAATACCTGTTGCCGAAAAATGCGGAGTTAAGTTGGCCCTGCATCCGGATGATCCTCCCCTTGAGTCTGTCGGGGGAATTGCACGTATTTTTCATAGTGTTAAAAGTTTCAAAAAGGCTATGAAGATTGCTGATAGTGATATGTGGGGTTTAGATCTTTGT